>Ga0116169_1000054_pt1 | contig 119294 bp, 100 predicted proteins | sample AD_UKC130_MetaG_FD_89796 | JGI IMG/M metagenome (GOLD analysis project Ga0116169, IMG submission 89796) | Active sludge microbial communities of municipal wastewater-treating anaerobic digesters from Canada - AD_UKC130_MetaG | ecosystem: Engineered > Bioreactor > Anaerobic > Digestate | place...
CGTAAAGACGGCTTGGTTGCAGTGGAACTTCCAGAAAAACAAGGATTGAAACCAAAACCCTGATACGCGTTTTGGATGGATTCTATCGATGTGTTGCAGTGGAACTTCCAGAAAAACAAGGATTGAAACTCTAATATGTTACTAATAAACGAATTGTTACACTATAGTTGCAGTGGAACTTCCAGAAAAACAAGGATTGAAACAACCTCCCAGAGCCTTCGCAATTCCTTGTTGTATTCTTGTTGCAGTGGAACTTCCAGAAAAACAAGGATTGAAACTTCTCATAGGCGTGTCCACATCGCCCCTACAGTATAGTTGCAGAATAACTTCCAGAAAAACAAGGTGAAACTACCATTAAGGAGGTGCAAAATGAAGCTAATTCTGAACACCCCAGGTCTTTACCTTTGCAAAAGAGGAGAATGCTTCCAAATTCAGAATGATGATGAAAAGCAAGAAATTGCGGCTGTAAAAGTTGATCAGATTATGATTGCAACTCATGCAGCCATTACTACAGATGCAATTGAGCTTGCCCTCGAAAATAACATTGACATTATATTCCTCAAAAGTACCGGACAACCGATGGGACGTGTTTGGCATTCTAAACTTGGCAGTATTACCACCATAAGAAGAAAACAGCTCTTCCTTCAAGATATTCCCTTTGGTTTGCAGCTTATTAAAGAATGGCTTGCGGAAAAGATGGACAATCAGATTAGAGTATTGAACAAACTGGCGGTTAACCGAAGAGATGAAGAAAGACGGGAATTGATAAAGGAAACCGTTCAAAAGCTGGAAACTCAAAAGAAAAACATTTTATCTATTAGAAATGATGAGACAGTAAATAATGTTCGAAACTCATTGCTCGGATACGAAGGAACTGCTGGAAGAGTATACTTTGAAACCCTTGGAAAGCTAATACCAGAAAAATATGCCTTTGAATCGAGAAGCAGAAATCCCGCATTGGATCCGTTCAATTGTATGCTGAACTATGCCTATGGAATTTTATACTCCAGCGTCGAAAAAGCCTGTATTATTGCCGGACTGGATCCCTATATAGGTATTTTACATACCGACAACTATAATAAAAAAGCTCTGGTATACGATATGGTGGAGATGTACAGAGGTTATATGGATGAAATAGTGTTTCGGCTTTTCAGTACAAAGAAGGTACAGGAAGATTTTTTTGACAGAATAGAAGAGGGGTATTATCTCAACAAGCAGGGAAAACAGCTTTTAATAGGCGAGTACGATAAAGAATTGAAAGTGAAAATGAATTACAGGGGAAGAAGAATAGAATTTGCCAATATTATTCAGTATGACTGTCATCAGATTGCCAACAGAATACTGAAGGAGGATTTAAAATGTTGACATGGGTAATTTATGATATTGTTTCCGACAAAACCCGGAATAAAGTCATAAAGAAGTGTAAAAACGTCGGGCTCTACCGTGTTCAAAAAAGTGTTTTTCTAGGAGATTTGGAAAGCAATAAATTTGATGAGCTGAAATTGGAGCTCGATAGCATAATAGACGGCGAAAGTGATTCGGTTTATGTGTTTACCATGAGCAAGGCTGAACTTAACATGGCAGGGTTGTTGGGACAAGCCTTTGATAAGGAGTTGGTAACTGATGAAATCATCTCAAAGTTTTTTTAATGAGAATCAATATTATATAACTCCTTCGGATATGATTGAATTTTTATATTGCAAGAGGTTTATATATTACATGAAATGCCTTGGAATCGGTCAAAATGAGGAGAAGCGTTTCAAAGTTATGATGGGAAGGGAAATCCACGAAAAAAGAGGAAGTCAAAACAAGGAATACTTGCCTAAGAAAATCGGTTCTTGTAAAAAAATGATATCAATAAACCTGGTATCCGAAAAGTACGGAATACGGGGAAATCCAGATGAAGTCCATATCCTTGAGGACGGAACAATGGCACCTTTGGATTATAAATATGCCTTATATAACGAGAGGCTTTTTAAAACATATAAAAATCAATTGATCATGTATGCTTTAATGATTGAAGAGGTTTTCCAAAAAGATGTTCGGAAGGGATTTATAGTTTATTGCAGAGAAGCAAACCGCTTGGTGGAAGTGGAAATATCAAAAGAAGACAAAGAGAAGATCAGAGATTATATAGAGGAATACCGAAGAGTACTGGACGGTTATTATCCCGAAGCAACAAAACAGAAAAGCAAATGTGTTGATTGCTGTTACAGAAATATCTGTATTAAAATATAATTCAAAAAAGATAACCCTTTTGAAAATCTATTGGGCGTATAGAGTCATTTGTTAATATGCGCTCAATAGATTTTTGTTTTGCAAAAAAAGATAAAGTTGATCCTGTACCGGATTAACTATTAAGAAGTTGAGTAATATTACCGAAAATTAAAACAATAAGGATAATTACATACTTTATTATTTTTTATAATTTCAATAGGAATTATAGAACTTTAAAGCCTGTTGGAAAACACCTTAAGATTGCAGAGGCAGTTATATTGTGTTTTGTCAATAGGAAATGCAACAAAATGACAAGTAAAATGCAGCACCCCGTCAATCCAATAAATAGAAGATTATGGAACCTATAATTTCAATATTTGCTTTAGTTTCCGGTCTGCTTGAAATAAAGTCAAGAGTCTCTTCGCTTCTGCTCTTGACTTTATTTCATATGCCATGCTTCTTAGAAATTACCGAGGGGCTGAAGGGAAGAGTGATACAACTTCTGCTCCCGCCCCGCCTTAATTTCATTGTAGCATGGCATAACACAGACCTACTTTGGTGCCTGTTTACACTTTTTATCTCAGGGCATCAGCTAAAAAGTGATACAACTCATAAAATCACATTGCATTTCACTTCTTATTGTTTTCTCATCAGTGAGTTTACCAGGCGTTCACTGGGACCGTCGAAGACGATCAGGTGGCTATGATGAATAATACGATCTATGATGGCACTGGTTAACTTTTCATCATAGAAAATACCGTTCCATTTGCTGAATTCCAAATTTGTAGTTATAATCATGCTTTTACGTTCATAACAGTCGGAAATGACCTGAAATAAGAGCTGTGAACCTTCACGCTCAAATGGAATAAATCCCCATTCATCACAAATCAAGAGTTCCACTCTATCCAACTGTTTTAAGAAACGTTTTAGATTTCCCTCTGCTTTTGCATCCATAAGTTGGTTAACAAGTGCTGCTGTCCTGAAAAATCGTACATGTCTGCCCTTATTGCAAGCTTCTACACCTATGGCAGTAGCAAGGTGTGTTTTCCCAAGTCCAACTGGTCCATATAGGATAAGATTCTCCTTTCTATCGATAAACGAGGCATTCTTTAGTGTTTCTATGTCTATACTGCTCGGTATTGTCATTTTCTCAAAACGGTAATTTCCAAAGGTTTTTATCACATCAAATCGTGCCTGCTTAAGCAAGTGATTTATACGGTTTCGTTCCCGTGCTTCTACTTCCATAGCCAATAACTTCTCAAGAAATTCCTCATGTGTTTGAGCCTGAATATTTTTATAGTTTTGAACAATACGCGAACCAAGTTTTAAGGCTTTGCAATGTTTGGCTATTAATTCTCGCATATCGGATACCCCCCAGACAACAAGTTATCATATACAGTATTATCAACAGTGTAAGGTACAACAGAAGGAATCTTAGTATTAGGCAAAACATCTTGAACCTGTATGTGGGTACAAACCATCGTATAATATTTAGCCCAGATGCTGTCTAAATCTTTTATTCCTCTCTCGATACAGAATCTAAAGGCTTCTACGGCTGTGTCCAGTTCGCTTTGCTCCAACATTTTCGCTAATAGTCGCAAAGACCCTTTTTTCTGTTCATAGCTACATAATGTAAGATAATCCTGAAGAGTCTGAGGCAACTCCCGGAAAAAACCGGTATATTTTAAAGCAGTAGGCCGACGACTCATTAATTCAAGATATGGTCCCCACTTCATCGATTCTTTCTGATCTCCATACAAACGTTTATGTACTTGGACTGTATTGTACTCTTCATCCATAATCATAACTGTGAAAGCGTCTGTTTTTATCATTAGTTCTCTCTGGGCATATTGTGGCCCAGTTGAATATTTTCTGTTGTCAAAGTTCACTTTACCATATTTATCTGCCTTTACTTTTTCAAGGCGATATATCTCATATTCAGATTTGGGGATATACCTCATTGCTTTTTTGTCTTCATCAAATAAAGTCTTAATAGGTACATTCTTTTTGTAGTGTTTCCTTTGCATATCTTCATCGCATTGGACAAGCAACTGGCGGTTGAATTCTCTAATATCCTCAAATTCCGGTATCGGTACCAGCATATTTCTTCTGGTATATCCAACTTTGTTTTCAACATGGCCTTTTTCATGTCCACTATTCGGATTGCAAAAGTTACTTTCAAATCTGTAGTGCATCCTGAATCGTGCAAAAGCGTCCGTAACCTTTCTTTCCCCATTAGATAATATTTTCTTGACAATTGTTTTATCATTGTCGAACCAGATACATGTAGGTACTTTCTCCATGTGTTCGAAAATATTTTTCATCCCTTGTAACAGGCATTCTATGTTCGCTCCTTTGAAAAGTTGTATATATCCTCCATTGCTATATGGAAACGACATGGTAACATAGTATCCTTCATATCGAATGCTGTTTTCTACAAAAACCGCTCTGCCAAAATCTACTTGTGCTTCACCAGCGGGATGTTCCAAAGGAATATATCCGTGACTTTCTTGGTGTAAAGCTTTCTTTTTCAAGCTTACATACCTTGCAACAGTGCGATAGGATATATTAAATTCATTATTATATTTTTGCTTCAGTTTGTTAAAAATTCTTTTTGAAGAATGCTTCTGTTTTCTTGGTGCATTAATATCGCTTATCAACCATTCGTCAATATCGTCTTTATATTTATCAATCAAAGTTTGCCTTACTCGTTTAACAACAGGTTGAGACCAATCCTCCTTATCAACATATTTTCGGACCGTTCTGAAATTATACCCGGTCACTCTTGCAATTTCCCTAAGAGATAAACCTTTCTCTTCAAACAAATCTCTGATATACTTAATATTAGTCATTGTTAACATCCTTTCTAACCCCCTTTAGTATTTGACCAACTAAAAGGGTACTATTATTATGGGGTGCGGGCAATGACTATTTTATTTTTCCATCATAATACTCAGAAATGATTTTTATATCTGATATCGGTGATGGTATCGATATCAGTGGTAGTTTCATAGATGTGATTTTAGTGTTAAAATTTCTCATTATTACCAGCTAAACTGTTGCACTTTTACGTGGCAACTTGCTGCATTTTTATTTTACAACAGACATTATATTATTGTTATAAAAAATACGCAGGAAGTGAGGGATTAATATGATGTGGAAGGACAAGTACAAAATTGGTGTAGAAGCTATTGATCAACAGCATGAGGAGCTATTCAGACGGGTATCGAATTTTAATCAGACAATACGAAATGAAGTAAACTGGGAAGCTAAGCTGGATAAAGTTAAGGAAACAATGTTATTTATGAAAGATTACGTAATTGTTCATTTCAATGATGAGGAAGCATATCAGGAGCAAATCGGTTATCCTCAAATTGAAGAACATAAGGATGCCCATGCGAAGTTTAAGCAAGGCATTGACAATTACGTCAAGATTTTTGAAGAAGAGGGCTTCACAGAGGAAAAGATACAGGAATTCGGCGGAAAACTAATGGCTTGGCTGATTATGCATGTCGGGAATATGGATCAGAAAATCGGAGAATATGTGAAAAGTAAAGGGGGTCAAGCCTAATGAAAGTAGAATATGTTAATTCATTTTATAAAGCAACAAAGGATGTATTGCAGTTATTGGTGGATATAGAGCCTCAAAGGGGCGAAATAAAAGTGGTGCAGGATTTGGGAAGCAATAAGGATGCCAATGTTGAACTGGCAGTTGTGGGAGATTTAAAGGGTACAATTCTCTTTAGCTTCCCTAAAAACATGACTTTGGAAATGGTAAAAATCATGTCCGGTATGGAGATGGATAAGATTGACAACTTTGCATCTTCTGCGCTGGGTGAAGTGGCAAATATTATCGGGGGAAATGCATTGACCCTTTTGTCACAGCACAACTATACTTGCGATATTGCACCTCCACGAATTTTTCTTGGCGAATACAAGGCTTTACCTGTGGGAAACGGAAAGGCACTGCTGTTACCTCTTTCAACTCCGATTGGTGAATTTGATATTACCATCCATCTAAATGAAGGAAATTGAAATATTTTAAACATGGGGCTCTGTAATACAAAAACAGAGCTCCTTATCTTATGCTCCTTTTTAAAAACATGAAAAGCAAAAAAGCCATTGCGAAAGATATATCGCAATAGCTTTTAATACTCTTTAATACACTATTTCTCGTAATAATACCTATAAGTGAAATTTCTCTCATCCTGTACAATGACATTGAAGGGCAAACCCAACTTGAAGGATTCCAATGTAAGAATTTCCGGATTAACCTCATATGCTGTTATAACGCTGTAATACATTTTACCGTCATAAATGAAAGATGCCTCGATGGTATCGCACCCTAAAACCGATCCGTAGTTTTCCTGCACTTTGTTGTTCAAATACTCTATTTTTTGTTTTTTGCTCAAAGCCCTGAATAAATTCAAGTCTTCTTCGCTCTTGGCAACAACAAGTATCATTGCATCCTTCGGTCCAAGGCCGTACGGTTGAGGGAATAAACCGTCTATCGACAGTATATCGACGGAAGAATCCAATTTTTCCACAATAGCTTGCTCTGAGAGGCCTGTGTTGTTTATATTTGTTTCTAAAGAACTGACATAAACGGTTTTTGTATCCGGATTCCATTTCACATCAGCTTTGAAGGATTCCGATACAAACCTTACCGGTACAAGGGTTCTTCCGTTGACTATTTTCGCAGGTACGTCAAGACTTACTTCGATTCCGTTTAAGGTAGCTTTATTTGATCCTATTTGCAGTGAAAGCGTTATATCATCTTTTTTTGCAATTACCGTTTTTGTGGAATCGATCCATTCAATAGATGCTCCTAAAGTTTCAAATACCACTCTCAAAGGAAGAAGAACCCTACCTTCCTCAATAGTCGGCGGAACGTCGAATTCCAATGCTTTACCGTCCACGTAAACTCCAACACCCGTTAAGGCTTTAAAACCGTCTAAAGCTCTGACGTTATCAAAGTCCGGGTCCTCCAACGCAAGAGCCTTTATATTTGGAGAAAGATGAACCGCCTTTTTAAGGTTTTGAAGAGATTTTTCAACATTGCCTTCTTTGGAGTACAGACAAGCAAGATTATAATATGCCAAATCGGTGTTTGGGTTGATTTCTATTATTTTATTGAGGCAATCAAAGGCTTCACGGTCTTTTCCCAATCCAAGCAACTGGTAGCTTAAAAGTACGTGCAGATGAAGATTATTGGGGTTGTTTTTTATACCGAGCTTATAGCATTCCACAGCATCGGTATTTTTTTTGATTTCAACAAAATATTGTGCTTTATGTAAATATAAAGTAATGTAATTGGGATTGGCAGCAATTCCTTCGTCCAAACACTTGAGCATTTCATCTGTCTTTTTGAGCTTTAAGTATATATTTGCTTTTTCAATGTATGCCATCCCATAGTCCGATGAAATAGATATTAATTCATCCAAAACATTCAATACTTCATCATATTTGTCCTGATATTCATATATGCTGGCTTTCAAAGTATAATATTCCGGCTTCGGAGAAATGCTTATAGCCTTGTTGCAATAATCCAAAGCCAAGTCATAGTTTTCTTCATCGATAGCCATGTAAGCATCTAAAATATATTCAGAAGCCGTATAGTCTTCCGATTCGTCGGCCCAAACCGGTACGCCGGAGCAAAGAATTGACAAAATAATAAAAAACGACAACAATACTTTGATATTAATGATGCTTTTCTTTTTCATTTATGACCCCCCAATTATGTTAAATTTTATAAAATTTATTATACCACATTAAAAAACGCATGTTAAATATCCTTTGAAGAAGAATTAGGATACCTTCCGTTATTGGGACCGATTATTCTAAGGTACATTGCTTATATGCTTATAGAAGTATATAATTTTGGCTTATATTTTTATGTAAACGAAAATCGAATATAAAGGAACTTATTTAACTCTTTTGACGTCTATAATAATAAACAATTACAAAATGAATGGAGAGGATCTTTTATGAGAAAAAAATTAATCGGATGTACTATTATATCCGTCGCATTATCTTCGGCTTTGATAGTTCCGGCTTTCGGACAGACAATAGAGGTTCGGCCGATATCTGCTGATGATAATCCAGTTATTCCTATTTCCTTGCGGATGCATTGGTCTCAAATGTTCATAGACCAATTGTCAAAGGACTATAATATCGAATCGCTGTTTAGCGGCAAGGACCTTAATGCAGCGATTAAAGCTGAAGACTATCTGAATATTGTAAAAATTGTGTTTGATGCAGAGTACAACACAACACCGGACTCAATGACCAGAGAAGCCGTTGTTCATGAGCTTATCAAATTATGGGCAGACAAGACGGGAAAGGATTTGGATAATATTGCAACAATTAAAATGATTATTTATTCCGATACTGAAAAAATTGACCCAAAGTATAACCAATCGGTAACTTTGGCGTATATGAATGACATAGCAAAGGGTAGAGGAGATGGAATTCTTGACCCGAAAGCCGATGTTACATATGGTGAATTGGCAGCACTGATATTTAATACCGCTGAGGCTATTGCAGAAGAGAAAAAGCCTGACGTTGAGACCGTAGCGGAGGAAAGGTTTGAAACCCGGGGCAGCTATGAAATAAAGGATGGCAAGGTGGTATTTGATTTTGAATTGGTTAACAACTATTCTGAGCCAAAAGATGTAATGCTTGGCTCCGGACAGCAGTTTGAACTGACAATTACCGATGAAAAAGGTGAAGAGGTATACAGATATTCCGACGGAAAGTTCTTTACACTGGCACTTGTGACAGAGACCATAAATCCCGGCGAATCTTTAAAGTGGCAGGATGCATGGGATATGACAGATAAAGAAGGAAACAAGTTAACATCGGGTAAGTTTAAAGCCAAAATCGATATTTTGGTTGTACCGGAGGATGAGAGTCAAGTTATTGAAGAAAGCCAGTTTACAACGGTAATTGAGTTTGAATTAAGCAAAAATTAAAGGATTGACACGGTATAAAATGACCTAAAACATTCTAAGAAGAGCCTGTTAATACAACGGAGTAGAGAAGGGCATATCTGTGTGAAAGCAGTTTTTCTCAGCGCCGGGGAGTATTTGCAGGCTCTTTGTCTTAAAAAATCCTGGTTTTTAACTTTTATTATATTAAAAGCCTAAATAGAACATATAAAACCCAATCAGCAATATTAGGCTTCCCATCACTATTTTGAGTATTTTGCTGAAAGTGCCGTATTTGCTGCCGGAAGTTATTCTTTTGATAAAGGCGACGGAAGTTCCGGTTATCAATATGAGCACACTGTTACCGATGGAATAGAGCAGTAGTAGCAAAACACCCCATGCTATACTGCCTTTCTTTGCGACAATGCCCAGAAGAACCACCAATACCGGTGTTGCACAGGGGGACGAAAACAATCCTCCCAATATTCCGGCAATTAATGCTCCGATATAACCTTTTTTTGTCGATTTGCCTGTAAGATATGTGGAAGGGATAAAGTTATATATCTCCCAGGTTTGGAGTGCCATCAATACCATTAAGACTCCCAGGGCAATATACCACCAACGGCCGGATGTCCCGATAAGTCTACCCAGCAGCGATGCCGCCGTGCCCAAAGCCGTAAAAGTTATGGCCATGCCGGAAGCAAAAACCAGTGACAATCTGAAGGCTTTTTTGGGATTATCGTTTCCCGTTCCGCCGACATATCCTATTATAAGAGGAAGGGTCGAAAGGGAACAGGGGGTAACGGAGGTCAATATTCCTGCCATAAGTGCCAAAACCGGTGCCAACCAAAGGCTTTCCGATATAAGTTTTGATAATGATTCCAGCCACGGGTTTATCATTCTTCCATCCCCATTTCCCTAAGAACCAAAAGAATTTTCTCTTCAGTCATAAGTCCTTCATGAACCGTAAACAAATGTTCATTTGTTTCCCGGTGTGAATACATATACATACCTAAGGCATTGGGATCGGCAGGTTTAAAAGGTTTGCCGTCCTTATCGTAAAAAACCTGGGTGGGGATTACCCGGATGGGATAGTCCTGTGTTACTTTCGGCAGTTTTTCCACGTCCACGTATTTTATGATTGCTTTTTCCTTAAGTTCTTTGTTAAGCTTCTCTATTGTGGGCTTCATTTCTCTGCAAGGAGGGCAATAGTCGGCTCCGAAGTCAATCATGATTGGCAGCCCATAGGACTTTAGTTTGTCAAGGTCTAATACATCCTCTACATGAAGGGCAAAATCCGAAGAATTGTTATCGGGTTCTTCAGTATTACCGCCTATATTATCGGTGACGGATCCTCCCTTACCGTTTATATCCTGTTGCTGCCTCGCTTTTAAAACAAATATTGCACCGATAGCTATAACAATCAGTATCGGTATAACAATCTTCGGCGCATATTTTTTAAATTTGTTCTCATTACCTTCCATGACAATCCTCCTCAATAATCTATATAATAGGTATACCCACAAAAGATTTTCTTAAAACAGTTTTGCCGGTCCTATTGATTTTATGTTTACCCTGTGTTAAATTTTTATTTAATAAACATTTAACATAAGGAAATATGATTTGTGTCTTATAATAATTTTATTATAATACCCGAAGTAAAACAATAAAGCGGGCGATCCAAATTTTATATTATGAAAGGAAAGTTGTAATGAAAGAAGAATTGTTTGAAAAATACTCCGTACCCAAAGCAGTTATGACATTGGCATTACCCACAATTTTGGGTATGCTTGTTACTGTTTTTTATAACATGGCGGATACCTTTTTTGTGGGCAAAACCAACGACCCCAATCAGATGGCATCGGTGGTGCTTATTTTTCCGGTATTTATGATTCTAATGGCTTTCGGCAATATTTTCGGCATAGGCGGCGGTTCTTATATATCCCGGTTGTTGGGCTTAAAGGAGCATGAAAAGGTTAAAAGTGTTTCATCCTTCTGTTTTTATGCCTGCATTTTTGTCGGTATTGTTATTGGATTATTGTTACTGTTGTTTATGGACGGAGTATTGATTTTATCCGGAAGTACCGAAAATACTTATGATTTTGCAAGAAGTTACATGATCATTGTTTCGATAGGTACGCCTTTTATTTGCCTTCAGCAAGCTCTTGGGCAAATTATTCGTGCCGAGGGTGCGGCCCGTAGTGCTATGGTAGGAATGATGATCGGGACAGTTGTGAATATCATATTGGACCCCATAATGATTTTGAGCATGGGAATGGGAGTTGTGGGAGCAGCGGTGGCTACCGTTATCGGAAATATATGCTCTGTTGTTTATTATATTTACTATTTGACGAAGAAAACCACTGTTTTGTCCATAGCTTTGAAAAAGTTTAAAATGACAGGGGATATAATATTCAATATTTTGGTGATAGGCATTCCGGTTTTTGTAAATAATATGTTGTTTAGTGTAGCGAATTTGATTTTCAATAATTTTGCTTCCGATTTTGGGGAAATTGTTGTTTCTTCTATCGGTATACCCCATAGAATAAATTCGCTCCCTGTTATGGTGATGATCGGTCTTTCCCAGGGGATACAACCCTTTATTGGCTATAACTATGCTGCAAAGAATTATAAACGAATGAACGGTGCGATTAAGTTTTCTACTGCCTGTTCCGTGATATTCGGAACTGTTACTACATTGGTATTCTTTTTTGCGGCAGAACCCTTGGTAGGAATGTTTATTAAAAATTCGGAAATTATTGAAATGGGTTCATTGTTCTTTAAGATTTTTATTATACCTATTCCTATTCTGGGTATTCAGTTTATTTTTATGAATACGTTCCAGGCAATAGGGAAGGCAATACCGGCCTTGGTTTTATCAATATGCCGTCAAGGTCTTGCATTTATTCCTGCCCTTATAATCGGAAAAAGATTCTTTGGATTGGACGGAGTTATTTGGGCTCAGCCGGTAGCCGATTTGATTACTATTGCAATATCAATAGTATTATACATTACTGTCTACGGCATGATAAAAAGGGAAGTGTCAATAAAAGAAGAGCTCCTTGCCGCATCTTGAGTATATATTGATTGAAGATGCTTTGAGGAGGGCAGGGAATATTCGAAAAAAAGAGCTGATTTATTGGGACTATTGCAAAAATGCAGTAGTCCTTTATCATTTTCATTGTGTTTTTGAATTAGTTTATCCTTTCATTTTAATAAAGTTTATAAAGAAGTTTAATAAATTTACCGAAAAGAATAAAAAGATTTGACAAGTTATGAATACAAACAGTCTTTTTTCGATATCGTGATTGAATCGTTAAATATTTTTAGTATTAGGTGGTACTATAAAAATAATAAATAAAAAGAATGGAGAGGTGGTAGAATAATGAGGTATTTTTTTAACATGATTGAATCTTTCCTGTCCGGAGTCCCTTCGGTGATTCATGCGGTACTGCTGCTGGTTCTTGCCTATGCGGTTGCATTGATCGCCAAATCATTGGTTGTAAAAGGACTAAAGTTATTGAATGTTGACAAGCGTATTGATAAATTGGGTATAGTGGATGAAATAACCGAAAGTTCACTGGATTTTATCGGGAAATTGGTTTTTGTTATAGTATTTCTTATGTTTCTTCCCGCAGTATTGGAAAAGTTGGGAATCGACAATGTTTCCACTCCTATAACAATGCTGGTTACCCAGTTCTTAAACTATATTCCCAATATTATTGCGGCCATTATTATTCTGATGATTGGCAGTCTTGTGGCTAAAATTGTGAGACAGTTAATAACTCCGATTCTAAAAAAGCTTAATGTTGACAAGTTACAGGAAAAAGCCGGAATATCTACTTCCGAGAATGCTACGATATCGTCGGTTATTTCATATATAATTTATGTTATTATCTTAATTCCGGTTATTATTGCAGCTCTGCAAGCCCTAAATATAACCGCAATCTCCAATCCTGCCATGGCTATGCTCAACTCAATGTTTCAGATGCTTCCGAACATTTTCGTTGCTATTGCGTTGGTTGTAATAGGAACAATAGTAGCTAAAATAATTGGAAAGCTGCTGGCACAAATTTTATCAGGGTTTGGTACCGACTCACTATGGAAGAAAATAGTACCGTCAGACAACTCAAAATTGAAGGATTTTTCTCTTTCAAAGGCCATTGGAGAATTTGTAAAATACATTATAATACTTTTGTTTGTTGTTGAAGCAACAAATGTCATTAATCTCGAAGTATTCAGAAATGTAGGAGGAGCAATAATTGCTTATCTTCCGATGGTTATCAGTTCGGTTATAATATTGGGCATTGCTTTGCTTATATCATCATGGGTTGGAGGCTTTATACAGAACAAATATCCCGATGCCAAATTGACTTCTATGATTGCAAAGACGGCAATTATTGTTGTTGCGGTATTTATGGTACTGATTCAGCTGGGTATTGCCACCACAATTGTTAATGCAGCCTTTATTATTGTATTGGGAGCTATTGCATTGGCATTTGCAATTGCGTTCGGAATCGGCGGACGGGATTTTGCTGCCAACACATTGAAAAAATTTGAAAACCCAAAGAAAAACTAAGATTGAATTTGAATAATATTTGTCCCATACTAATAAAAGCTCGGGACTTCGAATCCCTTCGCTTTGGCCTCTTTCATTTCATTCCAAGAGGCCAAATAAAAAAGCTGATGCAGATTATTGCAACAGCTTTTTTAAGTATGGGCTTTCCAGCAATTACAATTGTCAAAGTTTTCCGTTAAATAACAATAATAAGAATACAATAATACAAAGAGAATATGGTATTAATCATCGCAAGCCGTAAGTTTGATTTACGCTCTGAACAAAAATGATTCCGTTACCCGGTTTGTCAATCTCGAGTTTTTCACGGATGGAAGCAGTTATCAGCGATGTTATCTTTTCTTCTGCAAGTATTAATACGATTTCTTTTTCCGGTTCTATATCCATTGAGAAAAGTTTGCTTGTTTCATGTATACCTGAGCCTCTTCCATTAATGATGGTTCCTCCTCTTGCTCCGGCTTCTTTTGCTGCATCAATAACGGCTTCTGCCTTGCCTTTATCGACAACCACAAAAACAGCATTATACATTGTTTTTTCCGCACCTCGCTTTTCTATGTTAATATTGTTGCTATCTATGGATTTGGTACCTATAATATCTATAACAGAAGTACTGAAAGCTATTCCATGGTTTGGTTTGTCAAAATGGAATTTTTTATTTAATTCTTCCAGTGTATTGTCAACGGTTTCTTTCTCGCCCAGCATTAACACGATTTCCTTTCTGATATCGCTTAAATCGAAGAATTCAAGTATGCGGTTGCTAACGGTGCCTTTGCCCAAGAAAATTGTGCCTCCACGCATGCCTGTTTGTTTCGATGTTTTCATAATCTTACTTCCCAACCCAAAGTTAACAATTACACAAAGAAGCTCAACTTCAGTACTTTCAGAATTGATTTGCATCTTTGTCCAATCCTCCTTTTTTGGATTTCATCTTAAAAATCAAGCCCAGTATTTGCAATGTTATAAGCGGGGTTAGGGCTACCATGGCAATAACCCCGAATCCGTCGACCAATACATTTGCTCCCTCTATTTGCTCTGCCGCACCTTGCGCTAAAGCCAGTATAAAAGTTGCGGTCATGGGACCGGAAGCAACTCCTCCGGAATCAAATGCAATTCCTACAAACAGTTTGGGTGCAAAATATGTCATAACAATAGATATTATATATCCCGGGAGCAAATAATGCCAGAGCTGAATACCGGGTATTAGTATTCTTATCATGGATAAAGCCACCGAAAAACCGACTCCTATTGAAAGGGCACCTAATACGGCACTTCTTTTTACAGATCCGCTGGTAACATCCTCAATTTGATGCGTTAAAACGTGAACTGCAGGTTCGGCCAGTATTGTCACCAGTCCCAGGATAAAACCGACAAATATAAGATAAAACTTGTTATCCAATGATGCCAAACTATAGCCCACAGCAGTTCCCACATCCATAAAACCTGCATTTACTCCCACCAGAAAATATACCAATCCTACAAAAGAATACACAAAACCTTTTAGGATTTTTCTAAAGCCTTTTTTATCCAGCTTAAAAGATATTTTTTGGGAAACCAAAAAGATTACCAACAGGGGAAGCAATGCTAAAAAACTTCATATATTATTTTGGGCAATGCATTTATAAAGGGAGCAATTATTAAATTCGAGCCGGAAATTTCAATTTCAAGGCTTGAGGTTATTTTATCCGCTTTTGAGACAATACTCATGATCATAACCGCAATTATGGCACCGGCAGAGGCAATTGCCACCAGTCCGAAGCTGTCTTTTTCGGAAGCTTTGCTGTCCTTTTTCAGCATGGAGACACCCATCGCCAAGGCCAGAATAAAGGGCACGGTCAAAGCACCGGTAGTTGCCCCGGATGCATCAAAGGATATTGCCAAAAACTCCGGTGAGGTAAACAGTGCCAAGCCGAAAATAAGAGCATAAAGTCCGGTCAGAACCTTATACAGAGGTACATTAAACAATATTCGAAATAAGCCCAGGGCGAGCATTACTGCAATTCCAACCGAAACGACTACTACAATACTAAATTTGGATATCATACCTGAGGTAACGGAATTGACCTGTCCTGCCAATATGTGAAGGTCGGGCTCCGCAATTGAAATTATAAATCCAAGTAATCCCCCGGCAGCTAATACTACCCATATTTTATTGCTTTTAGCGAGAAATGATCCCATAAGATTTCCCACTGGCGTAATTCCAATATCAACTCCCAATAAAAATATGGATAATCCTAGAATAATCAGCAGGGCACCAATAAGGAATCTAATTAATGTGGGAGTTTCAAGGGGAGTGATTGTAAAATTCAGAATCAAAACAATTATTACTATTGGAACTACGGAATACAAGACTTCTTTAAATTTATTTGTGATTACATTCAACAATTTCACTTCCTTTCCCCTAAAATTTTAAGACTGCAGAACGAAATTAAAACAAAAAATTTACCGCATTTCTACTTGGCAAAAGAAAATGTTTTAACCGTTTAATATTTTCTTAAGGCATGGCTAATTTTATAAGTTTGAACGGTTTATGCAGGAAAAGTATTCTAAGCTCCCCAAAAGCATGACTTCCCCATAATTATTCTGCTATCAAGATTATAACATTCATCAGAGAATCAGGCAAGGAAATTAACTGTCGAATTGACAGGTTTTATTGCTTGCTTGACAGTGGTTTTTTCATATTTTTATATATGTAAATAAAGTGTAATAAAAAGAATAAAGTGTATTAGTTAATGTAAAGAAAAAAGCTCCGAAAACATAAGTTATGCAAACGGAAGCATATGTTATGCAGTTCGGAGCTTGAAAATAAACAAGGTTAATTAAATTAATCCGAGCAACCTGACTGAGTTTGCAATAATAAAGCAAATTACGATGCCCGTAAATGTGGGTATGAGGATGGAAGCCAAGGTCCACTTAAGGCTTTGAGTTTCCTTTTTTATGGTCCAGCATGTTGTACCGCAAGGCCAATGCATAAGGGAAAATATCATAACGCATACTGCCGTAAGCCAAGTCCAACCGTTGGAAATGAGAAGTTCTCTTAGTTCATGCAGGCTTTCAAATTCCATCATGCTTCCTTTGGACATATAACTCATTATTATAATGGGAACGACTATTTCATTAGCCGGGAAACCGAGGACAAAAGCCATCAGAATGTAACCGTCCATACCGATTAATCTTGCAAACGGGTCGAGAAAACCTGCACAGTGGGATAAGAGACTGGCATCTCCCACATTTATGTTTGCCATAATCCAGATTATCAGCCCGGCCGGTGCAGCTACGGAAACAGCGCGCCCCAGAACAAACAGAGTTCTGTCAAAAACCGACCGCACAAGGATTTTTCCGAGCTGAGGCTTCCTGTAGGGCGGCAGTTCCAGGGTAAATGATGAAGGAAGCCCTTTAAGTATTGTTTTTGACAGTATTTTTGAAATAAGTAACGTTGTACAAATCCCCAATAATATAACTGTGCTTAATATGAGTGCAGATATTACCGATTGAAAAGGAGCTAAAACGGATGCTGCAAAAAACATGGTGATTATGGATATAAGGGTCGGGAAGCGGCCGTTACAGGGAACGAAATTATTTGTGATTATTGCTATCAGCCTCTCCCTTGGAGATTCGATAATTCTGCATCCGATAATTCCGGCAGCATTGCACCCGAATCCCATGCACATGGTTAAACCGATAATGTAAATATTAACGGAAGCTCCATTGAAAGTACAGTTCATCATCGTTTACGGTTATATAATCAATAAGGGACCTGACAAAAAGCCGCTGCTCATCCAGGGTACCGTTTATGAACACGGCTTTTGGATTGGGAAAGGAGCTTTTTGTTTCATCAGGAAAGACTTTCGGCTTTGATTCCAATAGCGAGGATATATTATCCCTTTCACTTTTTAAGGCATTTATTCTTGCCGATATTTCTTCTATTGAAATATTGCCCATCTGATAGAGGTCAATCATTCTTGAAATTTGTTTGTCAATTTCATTAATCCTATGCTTTATTGTATGAAAATCCGAATCGGGGATATTGCTGATTTCATCCTTGAAAAAGCTGATGTCCCAATCAAGGCTTAAAATCTCATTTTTCACGACATTGTCAAGCTCGATTATGGGCCACCTTTTATTTTTACAGTTGGGATCCTTGATTTTCTTTTTATCGGTCTTTCCGCGGGAATAACAGGTGTAAAAACCGTGGTTGGCACAAAAGCCGGCTTGGCATTTACCGCATTTCAATAGGCCGGTAAGTAGGTTACCGGCTCGGAACGGGATTTTTTGAGGAGCGGTTTTTTTGCTTATTCTTTCAGAGCTGTTTAAAAGCTTTTGCGCGGCATTAAACATATCTTCGGAAATTATGGGTTCGTGATTGCCGTCATACACAGTACCTTTAAATTTAATTTTTCCGATATAAGTACAGTTTCGAAGAATATTTAAAACAAGGGTGTGGCTTCTCCAATTACCGTACTTGTTGGTGTAGTGCTTGCTCATATATGATCTTATGGAATGAATGCTTTGCCCCTTTAAAAATCTTTCGAATACTTCTCTTACCTGCATTGCTTCATATTCGTTTATAACAAGCCTTCCGTCAATATAATCGTATCCCGTGGGAGGTGTCGGACCGCCGTGAAAATATCCGTTCTTTGCACGGCCTATTCTTCCCATTGTAAGTCGCTCTGTTATCTGATCTTTTTCCAGCTGTGCAAATACCGACAATATTCCTATCATTGCACGGCCGAAGGGGGAGGAGGTGTCGAAATTTTCACTGATGGATACAAAATCAACATTCTTAGCCAGAAATTCGTCTTCGATAAGGGTTAATGTGTCTTTTTGGGATCGGCTTAACCGGTCAAGCTTGTATACAACGACCATTTGGATCAAGTTTTTGTCGATATCCTCAAGCATTTCTTTCAGTGCCGGACGGTTGGTGGTTCCTCCGGAATACCCTGCATCGATATAAAATTTATGAATGCTCCAATCCTTTGCTTTGCAGTAAGCTTTAAGCCGCTCGGTTTGTTCTTCAATGCTGTAATTTTCTATCTGGTTTTCGGTGCTGACTCTTACGTAGCATGCTACTTTTTTCATTTATACCGGCTCCCGAATTAAGTTATAAAGCAAATTTATATTTAAAGCTTAATGTCCGATATTACTCTTTGGATTTCCCGTATTGAGCTAAAATCCTGTAGGCAGCTATGGTTCGGTTATTGACGCGAACCTTGTGGCCTTTTACGGATTCTCTGATTTCTCCGTCGGCAAGGTGATGCTTGATTTTGACCTTTGAAAGGTTTTCTTTTTTTTCCTTCATGTTATTTGCACCCCCTGTTACTAATTGTTATGCATCATGGATTGTACTAAATGTATAACAATCCGATAGAGTTATTTGTATATTTACATTGGGTACAAATAGTAAATAAGTTTATTATTTCTGAAAGTAAAGACATAAAACTTGTTTTCAAAACGAATATATAGTTGGAAAGAAATTTGAAGATTTTTCGGAGGGGGGTTTTATATGAGAAAAAGCAGATTTTTTATTTTATTGCCGGTAATTGCTTTGTTGGTGAACGTTTTCTCCGTTTCAAATGTATTTGGTGTTAAATATGGAGATGTAAACGACGACGGTACCATTGATTCATTGGATCTTACAATGTTGAAAAGGTATATTCTGCGAAAACTGACTATTGATAATCTTACGGTTGCAGACTTAAACGGTGACAATTCTGCAGATTCCCTGGACGTTACAATTTTAAAAAGGTACTTGCTGAGAAAGCTGTCTTCGTTTCCGGTGGAAGACATTCCAAAGGATGAACGGGATGAAAAGGTTATCAAACTTGAAAACGAGCTTAAGGGGGATATAATTTTCTCTGTTCCCAGCGGTACTTTTAAGAATCAGGTTACAGTTGAGTTGAGCTCCAAAATCCCTGATGCCCAAATTCGCTACACCGTAGACGGAAGCGTTCCTGCCGTGAGCTCGAAACTGTATACCGGACCCTTAACATTTACAACCACAACACAGCTTAGGGCACAATCTTTTGTGAACGGCAGCGCTAGCGGTGATATGGGAACTGCAATTTATGTTGCCAGCTCAATTGATGCCGAACATGATATTCCGGTGCTGATTTTGGATGCATACGGCAAAGGAAAACCTGACCGTGAATACAAAGATGTTGCGTTTATATTGCTCGAACCCAGGAACAATAAAGTATCTTTACTTCAGCCTGCGACTATAGTCACACGTGCCGGATTCCATGTGCGAGGTCAATCCTCCGCCAATTTTGAAAAGACTCCCTACAGACTTGAGCTAAGGGATAATAAAGATGATGATGCCAAATATCCCATGCTGGGCATGCCGGGAGACGGAGACTGGGCACTTATTTCACCTTATCCCGACAAGTCTTTGATTCGTAACGCTCTTGCTTATGAATTGGGAAAAGAAATGGGATTGGCTACTCCACGATACGCACATGTGGAAGTTTATATTAACTTTGATAATCAGCCTTTATCTGCTGATGATTACCAGGGTGTATATTTGCTTACAGAAACATTGGAGATTGGAAAGGACCGTCTCAACATTAAGAAATTAAAGGAAGATGATTTGACAGAGCCGAATATTACCGGCGGTTACCTTATGCAGTTCAACATGATGGCAGCGGAAGAGCCGCTGATAAGAGGCAACGGTTGGAATGATCTTGAGCTCAAAGAGCCGGACGATCTCCTGCCCGAGCAACTGGCTTGGATAACCAATTACATTCAAAAGGTTCACGACTCAATCCACAGCCAAAACCCGTCCGATCCGCAGACAGGCTATCCTGCGTACATTGATGTTGATTCCTTTGTAGATTTCATAATTCATACCGAATTGGGCAAACAACCGGATTCCTATATACGCAGTGCGCATATTCACAAGGATCGAGGTCAAAAACTGAAAGCCGGTCCATTATGGGACTATGACTTGGCGTATGACTCTTATACCGGATTGTTCGGTTTGCCAAGTTCTAATATAGAGGGGTGGCAATATCAGTCTACTGCGCCGATGATGCCGGGTATGGCTACTACGACTGACTGGTATTACACACTGATGCAGGATCCGAATTTTAGAAGCAAGGTAAAAGCCCGTTGGGAGGAATTGCGTAAAGGACCTCTTTCCGATGAACAGTTGGTAGCTAAAGTCAGAGAGCTGTCCAAACCGCTATCCAATGCTGCACACCGTAACTTCCAGAAGTGGAACATTCTCAGTACTCCTTTTGTAGGCGGTTTTAGCACCCAGGTTACACAGACATGGGAAGAACAGATACAGATTGTAGAAAATTACTTGCTAAAGAGAGCTGCCTGGATAGACAGTTCCGGTTGGGAACCGACCTCAAATCCCGGATGGCCTGGCTGGCCCGGTTGGGGAGGCGGCTGGGGAGGCGGCTGGGGCCAATAATTCCAATTAGCTAAAATCCTCTCCTTAATTATGAAAAGCTCCACCGTTATTTCGGTGGAGCTACATTTTACGTGTTGTTTAAGTATTGAGGAAAATGTGAAAGAAACATTACTTACGTAACTTAAGTTTCTGGATACATTTTTCCTTAACAATCACTCTATTTATGCGTCCTGGTATAAAGCAGTGGACAGATATCTTTCGCCTGTGTCAGGAAGCAAAGCAACTATAAGCTTACCTTTGTTTTCAGGTCTTTTAGCAATTTGGGTCGCTGCAAAGGCAGATGCTCCGGAGGATATTCCTACCAGAAGGCCTTCGGCTTTTGAAAGCTTTCGGGAAGTTTCAAAAGCTTCTTCATTGGTGACCTTGAATATCTCATCTACGACCTCTCTTTTGAAATTGGCAGGCACAAAGCCGGCACCTATTCCTTGAATCTTGTGAGGTCCTTTATTTCCGCCGGACAAAACCGGAGAGTCGGCGGGTTCAACTGCAATAATTTTCACATCGGGTTTTCGTTGCTTCAATATTTCGCCCACGCCGGAAATTGTTCCTCCGGTACCGACTCCTGCCACAAAGATATCCACCTGTCCGTCCGTATCCCTCCAAATTTCTTCTGCCGTTGTTTTTCTGTGAATTTCCGGATTAGCAGGATTTGAAAACTGTTGGGGTATGAAGGAATTGGGTATTGAGGCGGCCAGTTCCTCAGCCTTTCTGATTGCTCCGCCCATTCCTTCAACTCCAGGAGTAAGAACCAGTTCGGCTCCCAAGGCTTTAAGAAGGTTTCTTCTTTCAAGGCTCATGGTTTCAGGCATGGTAAGTATAATCCTGTAACCTCTTGCGGCGGCAACAAAAGCCAGAGCAATACCGGTATTTCCGCTTGTGGGTTCTATTATAACAGAATCCTTGTTTATCAAGCCTTTTTCTTCTGCATCCTTTATCATTGCATATCCGATTCTGTCCTTTACGCTGGATGCAGGATTAAAGTATTCCAGCTTTACAACGAGTCTGGCTTCCAGGTTATTCGCTTTGTTGTAGTTGGATAACTCCAAAAGCGGGGTATTTCCAATAAGATCCGTTAAATTTTTTGCTATTTTCGACATATAATCGCCTCCTATACTATTTCGGTTTATACCTATAACACGTTCTATGGTTTTAAGCTTCCGTTGCTTTTTTCAGTGCCTGGTCAAGGTCATATATAAGATCATCCGCATCTTCGATACCAATGGACAGCCTTATCTGATCGGGAGTTACCCCGCAAGCTCTTTGCTCTTCCTCAGATAATTGGGAATGGGTTGTGGATGCAGGGTGAATTACTAAAGACTTGGCATCGGCCACATTCGCCAAAAGTGAGAATATTTCAAGGCTTTCGATGAATTTCTTCGCAGCGTTGATTCCACCTTTAATTCCGAAGGTAAAGATTGAGCCGGCTCCCTTCGGAAGGTACTTTTGGGCAAGCTCGTAGTATTTGTTGCCTTTTATGCTCGGATAGTTTACCCATGACACCTGAGGATGATTTTGTAGAAAATCCACTATCCTTTTGGTATTGGAAACATGTTTTTCAACCCTCAATGAAAGGGTTTCAAGTCCTTGGAGCAAAAGGAAGGCATTGAACGGGCTTATGCATGCTCCGGTATCTCTCAACAGCTGAACTCTGACTTTGGTGATGTATGCCAAAGGTCCCAGGGCTTCATAATATTTAAGACCGTGATAGCTGGGGTCCGGTTCTGTAAAGCCTGGGAATCTTCCGCTTTCAGCCCAGTTAAATTTTCCGGAATCAACAATGACACCGCCGATGGAGGTTCCATGGCCTCCAATAAACTTTGTTGCCGAATGTACAACAATATCCGCTCCGAACTCAATAGGCCTTATAAGGTAAGGGGTTCCGAAGGTATTGTCCACAATAAGCGGCAAACCGTTCTCATGGGCAATTTTTGCAACGGCTTCGATGTCAATCAGATTGATTCCCGGATTTCCGACGGTTTCTATATAAACAGCCTTTGTTTTTTCATTAATTGCTTTTCTGAAGTTTTCCGGGTCATCGGGATCAACAAAAACAGTTTTAATGCCAAGCTTGGGCAATGTTGTCGAAAACAGGTTGTATGTACCGCCGTAAAGGGTACTTGCCGAAACAATTTCATCACCGCTTCCGGCGATATTAAGTATTGCATAGGTAATAGCCGCTGAGCCCGAGGAAACTGCCAGTGCTCCAACACCGCCTTCCAGTGCGGCCATTCTCTGTTCAAAAACATCGGTTGTCGGGTTCATGATTCTTGTGTAAATATTGCCGGATTCCTTTAAGGCAAAGAGGTTGGCAGCATGTTCGGTACTATTGAATACGTATGAGGTTGTTTGATAAATAGGAACCGCTCTTGCTCCGGTAGCCGGATCAACACTTTGACCGGCATGAACTTGCAGGGTATCAAATTTTAATTTTCTTTCAGACATAAGCACATCTCCTTTTTATATACGATTTTTCTTATCGCTTTAGTCGTGTTTTCCATACGATTATATATAATACATTGTATTATCGATTCCGTTTCGTTCCCGATAGTCACGGGCCAGATCTTCAAGGGTCAAAGAATCCACCAATTCGTTAAGGCGGGCATTCATTTTATCCCATACAATTTCTTTAATACAATTTCGGATAACCGACTCACTTCCGGAAGTATTTTCAGAATCTTCATCAATTACCGAAAGGGGCCCTTCAAGCACTCTCAAAATTCTTCCCACTTTTATGTCGGACGGGCTTTCGGATAATAGATATCCACCCTGTGCACCCTTAACGCTTTTAACCAATCCCGATTTCCTCAGTTCGGAAAAAACATGCTCCAGGTAGTTTGTCGATATTCCCTGCCTTTGAGCTATACTGCCCAAAGCAACATGTTCTCCGTTAGAGTACACTGCAAGGTCAATCATTGCCCTGAGTCCGTAACGTCCCTTGGTCGAGAACTTCATTTAACATCCCCTTCCTTACTAATCCTATATGTTTAATATTATAATGCTTAAAACTCTCTCTGTCAATAACTGTTTAGATGTAAATTCAAATTTTGTATTGGTAAGAAGTTATAACACAGATATAAGGTGGTTAAGTGAAGGGATCATATGTAATAGTCCAGTTCCGTATCCCGCGGAATAAAGTTTTTATAGCAATTAACAAGATCTTCAATTGTAATTGAATTTGCCACATCGCTCAAAGTATTCATAACCTTTTCCCAGAAGTTCCTTGCGGTGCAATTTTCATATCTGCCACAGTTTTTTTTCGCTTTCTCGGTTATGCAGGCCACCGGTGCCAGGGGACCTTCCAAAGCGGTTAACACATCGCCCACCGTAATTTTGGAAGGTTCCGAGGCAAGAACATATCCGCCCTGGGTACCCCTTGTGCTTTCAACAATTCCTGCCCGTCTTAGTATTAAGAAAATTTGCAATATATATGCTTCAGAAATTCCGCATCTTTCGGATATACTTTTTAAGTTTACACGTCCTTCGGAGGAATGAATTGCAAGATCAACAATTGCCTCCAATCCGTATCTGCCCTTTGTAGAGATTTTCAATCTGATCACTCCCGTAAATTGGTTTGTCAAAGCTAAATCTATGCATTTTTAGTGTAAATTTATTTTAACTCATTTAAATCAAACGGTGTTTCCTGATATACGTAATAGTTCAGCCAGTTTGAAAACAGGAGGTTGGCATGGCCTCTCCAATTGACAATGGGCTCTTTTTTAGGGTCATCATCAGGAAAATAATTAACCGGTACCTTAATGTCAAGACCTTTTGCAACATCTCTTTCATATTCTTCCTTTAAGGTAAAACGGTCATACTCCGAGTGGCCGGTAACAAAAACCTGTCTGCCGCCGTCTGTCTTCATGATGTATATGCCTGCTTGCTCCGAATCTGAAAGTATATCGATTTCTTGTACTTTCTCAATATCTTCCCTCCGTATTTCTGTGTGCCTTGAATGCGGAACGTAAAAGCGTTCGTCAAAACCTCTCAACAACATGGTGTTGGGTTTGCAAATGCGATGCTCAAAAATACCGAACATTTTTTCCTTTAAGGGATACTTTTTTATGCCGTAATGGTAGTATAATGCAGCCTGGGCACCCCAACAAATATGAAAAGTAGAATATACGTTGGTAAGGCTCCAATCCATTATTTTTGTAAGCTCGTTCCAGTAATTTACCTCTTCAAACTCCATTTGCTCAACCGGAGCACCGGTTATAATAAGACCGTCGAATTTTTCATCCTTAACCTCATCAAAGGTCTTATAAAACTTTGTCAGGTGCTCTAAGGGTGTATTTTTGGATATATGGGTCTTTGGATGTAAAAGCTCAATTTCTATCTGAATCGGAGTATTACTTATCAAACGGAGAAGCTGTGTTTCCGTTGTAATTTTTGTCGGCATTAAATTTAATATTGCTATTCTTAAAGGCCTGATATCCTGATGCAGAGCCCTTTGTTCGTCCATTACAAATATATTCTCATTGGTAAGCGTTTCTTTCGCCGGTAAAGTATCGGGTATTTTAATTGGCATGTACTGAACCTCCCATATATTTGTTATCCTATATATTTACTCATATTATTGCAATTATAACACATTTGAAAAGGTTTTGATACATTTAACTTTTAATATGGGGTAAAAAACTGTTTATTAACTTTAAAAAAGTGGTAAAATTATTATAAATAAAGGACATGGAAGGGTATTTTCAATGATAAAAATACGAAGAATGATTTAAATAAAGTTATATACTTTTTACTTATAAATCCAAATAACTGATTGAGGAGTGCATTATAATGAATAAATTAAAAATATTGGCCATTGTCGGCTCTCTGAGAAAAGAGTCCTATAACCGGCAGTTGGCTTTGGAAGCAAAAGAAATATTGAAAGATACGGCTGAATTTAAGCTGCTTGACTATCATGACATACCTTTTATGAATGAGGATATAGAATTTCCAGCACCGGAAGCTGTAAAGCGGGTTCGTGAAGAAGTGAAGGCTGCCGATGGAATTTGGTTCTTTACCCCTGAGTACAATCACTTTTTTTCAGGTGTTTTGAAAAACCTTATTGACTGGCTGTCTCGCCCGGTTAGCGATAATGAGCCTCAGGTTCTTGCGGGCAAACCCGCCGCAATAAGCGGAATTTCTCTCGGTATGGCAGGAACGGCTATTGCGCAAGACCATTTGGTTACGCTCATTAGCTTTTTGGATATGAAGGTTATGAATGTACCCAGAGTCACCGTACCCAACGCCTGGCAGTACGTTGACGGTCAAAGAAAGCTTAAGATGGAAGAAATCCGTCCGCATTTGGAAAAGCAAGCGGAAGCGTTTTTGAATTTTATACAGAGATAATGATTTTAAGGGACAGGGTAATACACCTTGTCCCTTTTTAAAAAAATACATTATTGGTTTAACCATGCACATGGTCAGTGCTTGCTTTCCGTGAGCACAGGCTTTTTTAAAGAAATTGTCGAGATTGAATGCAATTCGGGGTAAATACCCCAGATCCTCCAGCAGAGTGAACAGCGGAAAGAATATGGCCATGGGAGGCAGCATAACCGATACGACCCATGCAACCGTTCTATACACGCCGGTAACCAACAGACTGTGAAGCCATTCCGGTGTATTCGGCCAAAGAAAAAAGTCGGATAAACGGTCTTCGATCCAAAAGAGAAAATTGGAAAGTATTTCCGAAGGGAAATTGGCCCCTACAATGGTCAACCATAAAATTGCAGCCAGCAGGATAAGCATAATGGGTATTCCAAAGGTCTTTGATGTAAGCAACCTGTCTAATTTTCTATCAAGGTTGTTATATTGCTTGCTTTCAAATGTAACGGTTTTCTTGCTTATTTCCTCCGCAACGGTTACAAGCTTTGAGACAACTCTGTCCCTAAATTGTTCGGTTTCGATACCGTTTTGGGACAGGTATGCTTTCGCTGCTTTGAGGGATTCCAAAAGTTTGGCATCATCGAGTATATTGAAGCCGAGGTACTTGTTTAACGATTCCAACAGGGTTGAATCTCCGTCCAGAAGCTTTAAGGCAACCCAGCGGCTGCTAATTTTATTTTGAATTTTCTCGGGTATTGCTTCCTGAACCATGTTTATTGCTTCTTCAAGTGTATTGTCATATGTAATTTTAATCGGAGTGTTGGTTATAATTCCGTGGGTTACATCATAGACAGAATCCATTAATTCCATAAGGCCCTTGTTATTTCTGGCTGCTGTTGGAATTACAGGCACTCCGAGCATTTCCGACAGTTTATTATAGTCAATGCTGATTTTTTTTCTTTTCGCTTCGTCAATAAGATTTACACAGACCACAACTTTATCGGTTATTTCCATTGTTTGAAGAACCAGGTTCAGGTTTCGTTCAAGGCATGTTGCATCGGTTACCACAACAGTGGTGTCAGGTTGACCGAAACATATGAAGTCTCTTGCCACTTGCTCCTCCACAGAATTTGCCATTAAGGAATAGGTGCCGGGTATATCCACCATGATAAAATTTTTATCTTTGTGACGGTATTTCCCCTGAGCATTGGAGACGGTTTTACCCGGCCAGTTTCCCGTATGCTGGTTTAGACCTGTAAGACTGTTGAATACCGTGCTTTTGCCGACGTTTGGATTTCCCGCCAGTGCAATAACTTTGTCATCGGGAGTAGTTAATTGTATTTTAAGTTCATTCACCAGAATTCCCATTCCGGTGGATTGGCTTGTAAGACCCATGCTAGAGCTCCTCCTTATTTTTTATAGGATTATTCCCGAAAAATTAATATGTCATCAATTTATTTCTACTAATATTTTACTGGCCTCTTCAGAACGAAGTGCAATAACGGCTCCCCGGATATGATAGGCAGTCGGATCTCCTGAGGGACTCTTCTGCAAAGCCTCTACAACGGTGCCGGAAACCAGTCCGAGGTCTAACATTCTTCTTCTCGTTATTCCGTTGGACGTGAGAGATTTTACTACTGCTCTTTCTCCCAAAGGGAGGGTATTTAGAGATATATATTTTTTATCCATTGTAATACCTCCAATATATGTTATAGATAGCTGCCATATTATATAAACGTTATGAGCGGTGAGAAATTTTGTTTCTCAAGACTAATATATGTAAAATAAAATGTTAGTGTTCCGAATATAATTAAATAAATCAAAATTTTATGGAGACAGTGATAATGATGAAAAACAATGAGTTTCATACGGTACGGGGTTATCAACTGCAAAAACAGGAAAGCAAAACTCTTACATCGGCTATGGAGGATTACCTTGAAATGATTTATAGAAATGTTCGGGAAGGAGGGTACATGCGAATAAATACCCTGGCAGAGCTTCTGAACGTAAGGCCGTCTTCCGCAACAAAGATGGTTCAAAAGCTGGCATCGCAAGGATTTTTGGATTATCAAAGGTACGGAATTATTAGCCTTACGGAAAAAGGAAGGGAATTGGGGAGGTTTTTATTGGAGAGGCACAATATTATTGAAAGGTTTTTAAAAAGTATAGGAATCAGCGAGAATCTTTTAAAGGAGACGGAATTAATTGAACATAATGTTAGTGCCAACACCCTCAGAAACATTAATTACTTAAACTGCTTTTTCGATATGCATCCTGAAATTGTTGAGGAATTTGAAAAATTCAAGAGGGAAAATACCGGGTGCATTATATAAATATTAAGAAAAATGTTTCAGAAATTTGAGTTTAGCAAATTTCAAAATGCTTCTTACATATTTTTTTCATTTTAATTTAAAATGCGCCTTTAAATATTGATTGTTGATTTATGGGATATTATGCTGTAAAATAAAGATAAATCTAACGAAAGGGAAAGGTATTTAGGCGATGAAGATCGGTTAATTCAGCAGAGAATTCAAAAGTACAGAATCTGTATTATTGGAGCAAAGGGGCCTTTGTGCTTTGTTTGTGCTGGATTAACCTCCGTTTGGTTGGATTTGCGAAAAATTAGAATGAGTTTGAGAATTTCTATATTCCATAGCTTTGAAAGTCGTGGAATGCACCTTAATAGCATAGAAATTTGATATATATCAGTAAGATGTATATTAGTCATTTGAATTAATTGTCAGAATATAATTCTTATTGAATATAATTCTTATTAATGTATATTTAGGCGTATTAAGGTTTTATATTCATATCAGAGGTTAACACATTATATTTATTATCTTTCCGGCACATTTAATAGCTGTTTCATCAATTGAAACGGACAAAGCAGAAGGTATCCGATGCTTTGAGCTATTTTCATGTGAAAGGAGAGATTTTTTATGCTTGTTTTAGAAGCCGGGAACATAAAAAAATATTATAGAGACAAGCTTATTATTGAGTTTGACGATTTAAAAATATATTCGGGAGACAAAATAGGAATTGTGGGTCAAAACGGTTCGGGAAAAACAACCCTTTTGAACATATTGTCTTTGGATATAGAACCGGACCAGGGCTTTGTAAAGCATTATTGCGATATATCCTATATTCGCCAGTTTTCCGACGAGAAAATAAAAGATGTGAATCCCAAAGACCTCAAGGAGTTCAATTTAAACAATAAAACCCATCAGGAGGTATATAGCGGCGGTGAAGAGACAAGAATAAAGATAGTAAATGCGTTCAAAAATGAAAGCTTGCTTTTATTTGCCGATGAACCTACCGCAAACCTTGACTATAAAGGTATAGAACTATTAAAGCAAAAACTGTCGGAGGTGGAAACCTTTTTATTGGTGAGCCATGACAGAGCCTTGCTTGATAGCCTTTGTAACAAAATCCTCGAAGTCAGGGATTCAAAAATAAAAATTTACATTGGCAACTATTCTTCCTATAAGGAACAGAAGGATAGGGAGCTTCAGTATGAGATGCTGGAATACAATAAGTATGTTTCGGAAAAGTCAAAGCTTGAAGAGGCAATAATGGATAGACAAAATAGGTCTAAAACCATGAGAAAAACTCCAAAACGGATGGGAAATTCCGAGGCTAGGCTTCATAAGATGGATGCACAACAGAAGCAGAAAAAGTTGGACAGTTCTGTCAACAGTCTGAAAACCCGGCTTGAAAAGCTTGAGGTAAAAGAAAGGCCCAAAGAGATTCCAAAGATAAAGCTTGATTTTTCCTTAACGGATCCCCCGAAAAACAAGGTTGTCATTTCTTCCGAAGGGCTGACTTTCAGCTACGGCAGCAAAAAGATATTTGACAGTGCGCAGTTCAAGGTTTATAACGGTTCAAAGACCGCCTTGTGGGGAGAAAACGGAGCAGGAAAGACCACATTGCTCAACTTAATAGCCAATACTACCAATGATAGTGTTTATATTGTGCCTAAAGCGAAGCTTGGTTATTTTCGTCAGGGCTTTGAAAACCTGGATTACGACAAAACCGTATTGGAAAATGTGATGAAGGACAGTGTACAGTCCCAGACGGTGGCGCGCACGATTCTGGCAAGGCTTCTTATATCAGGGGAGGATGTTTATAAAAGGGTTGGCGTGTTGAGCGGCGGTGAAAGGATAAAGGTTTCTTTTGCAAAGCTTTTTGTTTCCGATGCCAATGTTCTTTTGATGGATGAGCCCACAAATTATCTTGACATGCAGTCCATTGAGGCCTTGGAGGATGTCCTTAGGGAATATGAGGGAACTGTATTGTTTGTCTCCCATGACAGAGAATTTGTAAATGCAGTTGCCGACAGACTGCTCATTGTTGAAAACCGGCAAATAGTTGAGTTTGAAGGGACACCGAAGGAGTATTTCGATGGAGGGAAAAAGTCAATAATCTCGAACAACAGCGAGGCGGAAAGGATTGCTTTGCAAATGAGAATTGCGGAGGTAGTGGCAAGGCTTTCAGAACCTGGTGCTGACAAGGAAAGACTTGAAGAGGAGTACCGGTACTTGATACGGCAACTGAAGTAGAAATCTGTTCGGCTGATGCTTTTGCCAGTGTTGACATGTTATTTGATATAGGTGTAATATTGTTATGCGCATATGCACATAATGGAAGTAGCTTCATTTGGCTTTATTTATTAAATATTGCTTGGAAAGCGACGCATGGGAGATGATAAAATGAATAACGGTTTTGAGTGCAATAATAAAGATTGTGCCGAGAGCGGGTGCTCAAAAGAAAGCTGCCCTCAAAAAGGCAACACCAACAAAAAACAGGATTTTATCGAAAAGACCAATGAGCTTAATCATATCCATAAAGTGATAGGAATAGCAAGTGGAAAGGGTGGTGTCGGCAAATCCCTGGTAACCTCAACCCTGGCAGTATTGATGAGAAGAAAGGGTTACAAGGTGGGAGTGCTTGATGCGGACATAACCGGTCCCTCCATTCCTAAAATGTTCGGAGTCCAAGGAATGGTGAAAGGAAGCGAATTGGGGATTTATCCTGAACGTACACATAACGATATCAAGGTAATGTCAATTAATCTGATGCTGGATAAGGAAGACTCTCCGGTTATATGGAGGGGTCCCATGATCTCCGGTATTGTAAAACAGTTCTGGACCGACGTTATATGGGGAGATATTGACTATCTTTTTATAGATATGCCTCCCGGAACCGGAGATGTGCCCTTGACTGTTTTTCAATCCATACCCTTGGATGGTGTGATTATTGTGACATTGCCCCAAGATCTGGTTTCGCTTATTGTGAAAAAAGCATATAATATGGCAAAGTCTATGAATAAACCTGTGCTGGGAATCGTTGAAAATATGAGATGGATTAAATGCCCTGATTGCGGGAAAGAGATAGAATTGTTCGGTAAGAGCAAATTGGATGAGGTTGCGGAAGAGCTGGGAGTGCCGATTCTGGGAAGAATGCCAATTGACCCCTCGGTTGCAGAGCTATGCGACGGCGGAGAAATTGAGAAAGTGGATCATGATTATCTCAATAAAGCTGTGGAGTATATTGAGAATCTTAGTAGAGATTAGTCTAAAACTTTCTTAGCGGTATATATTCAATTTTATATTGACGCATTATCGGTAAAAGCCGTTGGTCCAATAATACTTTGGATCAACGGTTTATTTTTGTTTGGAGAGATCGGACAAATAGTACATTTTATCATTTTAATCAGTGCATATCCTTTATCAAAAGAGTTGTTTTAAAACGAGTATACATGAAAGCACCCAGTAAAAGCGAATTTTTATAACGAGGTGATAGATGTTCACCATTTAGAATTTTTCTTCAATTGAAAAATTCTCTTTGAACCGAGGTGTAAAAAAAGAAACTGTAATGTGGAGAAAATCCACTTTTAACATTATATTTTTTATAGGGAGGATTGGCTTATGAGTAAAAAGTTAATTGGCAGGTTTAAAGCTGTTGCTTTTGCAGCGGCTTTAGCATTCACATCAATCTTTGCTTCTCCTGTTTCAACCAAGGCTGTGGGCAGTGTTCCGTATAAATGGGACAATGTAGTGATTGGCGGAGGGGGAGGATTTGTTCCGGGAATAATATTCAGTGAAGCGGAAAAAGATTTGATTTATGCGCGTACCGATATCGGGGGAGCATACCGTTGGGACCCTTCTACCGAGACATGGATTCCTTTGCTCGACCATTTTCAAATGGATGAGTACAGCTACTATGGAGTGGAAAGCTTGGCTGCAGACCCGATAGATCCGAACCGTGTTTACATAGCAGCCGGTATGTATACCAACGATTGGCTTCCAAACAATGGTGCCATCCTACGTTCTAAAGACAGAGGTAAAACATGGGAAAAAACAATATTACCCTTCAAGAACGGCGGAAATATGCCGGGACGTTCCATGGGTGAACGTTTGGCAGTTGACCCCAATGACAACAGCATACTGTATTTCGGTGCCCGCTGCGGGAACGGATTGTGGAGAAGTACCGATTATGGTGTAACATGGTCCAAGGTTACCAATTTCCCAAATCCCGGAGATTATGTATATGATCCTAACTTTGATTATACCAAAGATATTATCGGAGTGGTTTGGGTAGCTTTCGATAAAAGCAGCAGCACCCGCGGAAAAGCTACCAAGGACATATATGTCGGAGTAGCCGATAAGGACGAAAGTATCTACCGCAGTACCGACGGTGGTGCTACATGGGAAGCTGTTCCCGGACAACCCAAAGGATTACTTCCTCATCATGGAGTTGTGGCATCAAACGGTATGTTAATCATAACCTATGGTGATACCTGCGGACCATATGACGGCAACGGAAAGGGCCAGGTTTGGAAATATAATACCAAGACAGGTCAATGGACCGATATCAGTCCTTTGCCTTATTCCAGCTCGGATAACCGTTTTTGCTTTGCCGGGTTGGCAGTAGATGCACAGAATCCTGATGTTATGCTTGTGTCTTCCATGAATGCGTGGTGGCCTGACGAGTTTATTTTCCGTACCACTGACGGAGGAAAGACATGGAAAAATATATGGGAATGGGGAATGTATCCCGAGCGTATACTGCATTATGAACAGGATATTTCCAAAGCTCCATGGCTGGATTGGGGCACAGAGAAACCTCTTCCGGAAATAAATCCTAAATTGGGTTGGATGATAGGTGATATTGAGATTGACCCGTTCAATTCGGACCGTATGATGTATGGTACCGGTGCTACGATATACGGTACCGACAACCTTACCGACTGGGATAAAGGCCGGAAGGTGAAAATAGAGGTAAAAGCCACGGGAATTGAAGAATGTGCTGTTTTAGGTCTGGTAAGTCCACCGGAGGGAGCTCCGCTTGTTAGTGCAGTAGGAGATATAGTTGGATTTTACCATGAGGATTTGAAAGTGGGTCCGAAAAAGTTCCATGTATCATCTTATACGACAGGAACAGGTATTGATTATGCTGAACTTTCACCGAACTTTATGGCTTTGGTTTCAGAAAATGAATCAAATGCAGTAAAGCGTATTTCCTTCTCCTATGATGGCGGAAAGAACTGGTTCCAGGCACCCAGTGAGCCCGGAAATGCGGTGGGCGGCGGCAAGGTTGCTGTTTCTGCCGATGCGAAAGCAGTTATTTGGACACCGAAGGATTCGTCTCCGGCACTTACAACCAACAACGGCAGTTCCTGGACTGTCTGCAGAGGCATTAGCAACGGGGCAAAGGTTGCATCGGACCGTGTAAACGGAAAGAAGTTCTATGCCTTTTATAACGGAAAGTTCTATGTAAGTACCGATGGCGGTGAAAGCTTTACTGCAACAGCTGCATCGGATTTGCCGGTATCGGTTAATGATATAAAAGCAGTTCCGGGAAAAGAAGGACATGTCTGGATGGCTGCCAGGGACGGAGGATTGTGGAAAACTACTGACGGTGGTGCTACCTTCACAAAGATTTCAAATGTATCTACCGCGCATGTGGTAGGCTTCGGTAAAGCTGCACCGGGTCAGGATTACATGGCAATCTATATAACCGGTGAAATAGACAATGTTTTGGGATTTTTCCGCTCCGATGATGCCGGTAAGACATGGGTACGCATTAACGATGACCAGCACGGTTATGGCGCTGTTGATACGGCAATAACGGGAGATCCAAGAGTTTATGGACGGGTTTATATTGCTACCAACGGAAGGGGTATCGTTTACGGTGAACCTGATACGGATGCTCCGATACCGACCCCCACACCAATATCCAATTTGAAGGTTGGAGATGTTAATGCAGACGGAAGCATTGACTCATTGGATCTTACACTTTTAAAGAGATATGTTTTAAGAAAGATTGACGGTTTTGACGTTGAGGATCCTTTATGGGTGGCAGACGTGGACGGCGATGGTGAAATAAACTCGTTGGATGTATCATATCTGAAGAGGTTTATTCTGAGAAAAATAAAAGAATTTCCCAAAAAATAGCCGTTAATAGTGTGTGGAGAGTTACGCAAGAGGATATAGACAGTTGATATCGAAAGTCAGGTAAAAGCCTTGGGAAGGATATTCCCGGGGCTTTTACTGCTAAAAAATATTAAGTTTTTACTCTGATTTTATAGCAATAACCAGCTTTGTAAATGTATAGCGTTCCGTGTCTAAATATTTAAAAGCAAATTTATCTAACAATTGCTTCCAATTAATCTTCAAGAAATCTTTGAATACTTTAGGTTCAAACAAAGTTGGGAATATTGCAAATACAAGAGAGGCTATTGGATGTTTTGGCCTGTCCCAGTCTATAATATAAAGTTTACCGCTTGGCTTTAGAACTCTGCCTATTTCGGTAAGTATCAAATCTATAAGCTCCTGGGGCATCTCATGAAGTGCAAGAGAAACAGTAACTACATCAAAACTTTCATTTGAAAAATCCGTTTTTGCAGCATTCATTTCTCTAAAGGATATATTGTCAAACTTGTTTTTAATAGCCTTATTTCTTGCTGCTTTCAGCATGTCACTCGACAAATCGATGCCAATAACAGTATTGCTGTCATTCTTTTTAGCTATAGCAATTGCACTGTTTCCGGTACCGCAGCAAACATCCAGAACTCTTAATCGGTCATTCGGTAATTTGCTTGCCAACCCCTTTCTCGGATTGGAATTTTCATTGGAGAAAATTATCAAATCCATTAAGTCATATGCTTTTGATAATATTTTATATAGTACTCTTACCCTGTTTTCGTAGTTTTCCATAATCTATAACCTCACAATTTAAAATAGATCAAATTCAAAATATTAAAAAGTATCTGGGGACTTTTCTTTTATACCTCTCATACTCATCGCCGAAAATTGAAAGCAGTTGTTTTTCTTCTTGTAATATCAATAAGTGAAAGGCAATACTGTTAATTATCATAACAATTAAGGTGATGATATGTTGTTTTAGTGTTTTTATCTATACCTACTCTCCAGGAGCTTTTCATATTAACTGTTGCTAATATAAATATACCCACAGCCAAAGCTGTTATCATAATGCCTATGCATTTTGTGAAGCCATAATTGAACAAGAAGCCAACATGAGAGGATATTTGGTTATGAAATAAAATTTCAGATATCCAAGTCAGCAACCACAATGAACTTGAGACCAAAACGAGCATTTCTGTACCATAAATTGAAAGGTCTTTATTTCCTTTTGCCAATACATTAGCATTAATCTTGTTTCTTTGCTTTAATATTACCAGCTTCAGGATATATCCGGTTGCAAAAGTAATTAATAATATTAGTGAAATGATATCGGTTATATGTATATTGACTCCTCCTATATATGTACATGTGAACAACTATTCATATATTCATAATACACTATGTTATGTAAAAAATCAAGAAGATCTCAGTGAAAAGGTTTATACTATTAAAGAGACGATTTTAATTAATACAGAGCTTCAAGGATATACTATTACGGTAGATTTCATGCTTTTTTCATTGATTACGGGAAACTAACTTTCTAAGGATGAAAAAAGTTGTAATCCTATATAGTTTATAATAAATTGATAATCCCAAGGATTTTGCCGAAATATATAGAGCAATAATATGAATATATTGAATTATGAACTGCTTTTTTAAGGGATGAGGACATATATGTTGAATAAAATTAAAGCAATTATTAAGTTTTTCTACCATAGAGTCGTTCTTATATCTTTAGCCATTGCATTACAATTGGCTGTCTTAATAGCTGTCATCTTAAGGTTTAATGATTACTTTGTTATCTTTTATTGGGGAAGCATAATTGTCAGTGTACTTACAGTATTATGGATACTGAATGACAAGAGCAATCCTTCGTATAAGATTGCATGGATTATTCCCATATTGTTATTCCCCATTTTCGGCGGTTTGTTTTACATTTTTTTTGGCGGAAAGAAAATGAGCAAACGGGAAAAGAAAAAATTAATGGCAATCGGACTTAAAATACAAAATGCTTTGGTTCCACAGCCCCTTGTATTGGAAGAGATAATGCTGCATGACAAGAGTGCGGTTGCCCAATCAAGATATATTCAAAATATTGCTTTTTTTCCACCCTACAAAAATACAACCGGTGAATACCTTCCAATAGGAGAATTAAAGTTTGAAAGGCTGAAGGAGGAATTAAAAAAGGCAGAGCACTTTATTTTCATGGAATACTTTATTATCCATGAAGGGGTTATGTGGAACAGCATACTGAATATATTGGCTGAAAAAGCTAAAAAAGGTGTAGATGTACGCATAATATATGATGACTTGGGCTGCCTTTTGCTTTTGCCGAGGAACTATCGTCAAAAATTAGAGCAAATCGGAATCAAATGCTGTGTTTTCAACCCTGTAAGACCTGTTCTGTCGGCTAAAATAAATAACCGGGACCATAGAAAAATAACAATAATTGACGGGCATACTGCGTTTACCGGAGGCATTAACCTTGCAGATGAATATATTAATGAGATACAAAAGTATGGATATTGGAAGGATAATGCGATAATGATCAAGGGAGAAGCCGTATGGAATATGACAGTAATGTTCCTTTCCATGTGGGGTTATCTAAAGGGAGTAGATGAGGATTTTAACAAGTTTAAATACAACAATCCTTTTAAAACGGAAGACCAAAAAGGATATTTTCAACCTTTTGCAGACAGCCCTTTTGACGATGAGACCGTCGGCGAAATAGTTTATTTGAATTTGCTGAACAAATCAAACAAATATGTTTATATTACAACTCCTTATCTGATTATTGACTATGGAATGACAAAGGCATTGACTGCTGCAGCAAAATCCGGAGTGGATGTCCGTATCATTACTCCGCATCTGGCGGACAAATGGTATGTACATGCAGTTACCAGATCAAATTATAAGGTCTTGGTAGAAAGCGGTGTAAGGATATACGAGTACACTCCTGGATTTATTCATTCTAAAACCTTGGTTTCCGATGATGAGTACGCAGTTGTAGGTTCGATAAACATGGATTATAGGAGCTTTTACCTTCATTTCGAATGCGGTGTGTGGATGTATAAAAGCAGATGTGTTCTTGCTATTAAAGAGGATTTTCTCAGCACACTTAAAGTATGCAAGGAAATAACATTGCAAGATATAAAAAGCGTGAAGTGGTATAAAAGGTTAATCGGAACCGTTCTGAGAATTTTTGCACCTCTTATGTAATTTGCCTGATGAAAAATTTAATATAACACTATTATAAATTATATGGCCGGCGCAACCACTTCATATTTACGGTAACGGCTATTATGTATATAATGTTTTGTAGAGTGTATTACATATTATTATATTCCGGCTAAAGTTTTACAACCAAAAAGGTGGGATCGGCAAATGAAATTAAATTTAAAATGCCTAATCGTTTTTTTTATTTTATTGATAGTTGAAATAATAATCGGAGTATTTGTGAGGGATGCCATAATAAGACCCTACGTGGGGGATATACTGGTGGTTATTCTGATGTATGCTTTCATTAGAGGAATTATAAAAAAGCCTGTAAAGTATTTACCCATATACCTTTTTATTTTTTCGTGTATTGTGGAGACGGCTCAATATTTCCGAATTGTGGACATATTGCATTTGAGGAAATATAAAATACTTTCTACGATTATGGGAACTTCCTTTGATATAAAAGATATTCTCTGTTATTTAATCGGTACGGTGATATTGATTATATGGGAGAGAGTCGAAAGGAAAATTAACTCCACATCCAAAACATCCTTTTTAGGATGATTTTTTTTAAAATTTTGCAGCTTTTGGAGGTGCTATGGGGTATTAATAGTGAAAGGAGGTTTACGAATGGAGCAAGAATCGTTTTGCGCAAATGATTCCTTGGAAAGTGTTATTAATGCATATTCCAATATGGTCTACAGACTGGCTTTTTCCCATACGAGAGATAGATGCAGTGCTAATGATATTTATCAAGAGGTTTTTCTACGGTATATAAGGAAAAGGCCGCAGTTTGAAACTGAGAAACATAGGAAGGCTTGGCTTATACGAGTTACTGTTAACTGCTGCAGGAAAATGTGGACCTCATCCTGGAAGAAAAAAATTGTGCCGTTAGATGAATCAATAATTTTTGAAACCAAGGAAGAAACCAATCTTCACTATGAGCTCCAAAAGCTGCCTGTAAAGTACAGAACAGTAATACATCTATTTTATTATGAGGATCTGAAAGTGGAGGAAATCGGTGAAATATTACATAAAAAGCCATCTACTGTCAGAGCTCAGCTTACCCGTGCGAGAAGTAAGTTAAAAGAAATATTGAAGGAGGGCTATGATGTTTAGAGAAGAATACCGTAAAATGAACGAGCGGATTTTTCCCGATCAAGAGATCGTAAATAAAGTGATTGAATCGATTAATAAACCCCATAGGGAAGCAAACAAGTCAATAGCCTTATTACGTAAATCTGTGGCAATTGCAGCGGTGATCGCTATAATCACTTTGACCGTAACCACTGCACTTGCAGCAAATGTACCCATTGTTTATCAGCTTATGTATGCTGTTTCCCCAAGTGTTGCACAATTTTTCATGCCCGTACGGAAGTCTTGTGTGGATAATGGTATTAAAATGGAGGTTGTATCGGCATATATTCATGATAATACGGCTGAAATATACATTACAATGCAAGACATTACAGGAGACCGAATAGATAATACTATAGACCTTTACGACAGTTATTCCATTAACCGGCCCTTTGACAGCTCTGCTACCTGTGAGCTGGTGGGTTTTGATGAGGCATCAAAAACAGCAACTTTTCTCATATCAATAACGGAGTGGGGTAATAAAAAAATCGAAGGGGATAAAATTACATTTTCCGTTAGAGAATTTATAAGCCATAAGCGTATGTATAAGGATATACCGGTTGAAGTGGATATGGGAAGTATTGAAAGTAATCCACCGACAATGGAAGTCAACCCCGGTGGTGGAGGGGGACGCAAATATAGAGAGTTTATTCCGGATTACCGGAGAACGGCTAATGTACTTGTGCCATCAGATTCCATGGGTTTTCAAATTGAGGACTTCAAATTAACGGGCATTGGATATATAGACGGTTTTCTGCATGTTCAAGCATCTATTAAGAGAAATATGGTGGGGGATAATTTTGGATACTTTATTTTAAAAGATAAGAACGGAAAAGAAATTAATTGTGTTTGCAATTTTGATTTTAGTGTCAAGGAAGATGATGATATTAAATATACGGAATATATTTTTGAAGTTCCTCCATCGGAAATTGAACAATACTCGCTGTATGGATATTATGTTGCAACCGGATTATATACAAAGGGATATTGGCAGGTAACCTTTCCTCTGGAAAAGCAAGATTTGGAGGATGATGAGAAAAATACGATTAGCGCAACAATAAATTAGAATATATGGATAATACTACATAACGAAATATAAAACAACGCATCTTGACAAGGAAAAATATATTTGATAACATATCAAAAAAATGATAAAAATTAAAAGGGTCAAAATGCGTTGATGAGGAGAAAACGCTGCTTTTAGTGTTTCAGAGAGCTGTTGGTTGCTGGAAAACAGTACACGGAGCAGATTGTGAAACTCGCCTTGGAGCATTCTGCTGAAAGCTTTTCGGTAATAATCCGTGAGGCAAGTAGGTGGGAACGGGTATCTCACCGTTATCATGAGAGGACATTGACTTTTTCGATGTCGCAGAGTGGGTATTTATACCAATAAGAGTGGTACCGCGGGAGTATAATGCTTTCGTCTCTGGAATAAGTTTAAGAGACGAAGGCTTTTTTATTTAACGAAATTTTGCAAAGTAAAATTTCCGGCAATCAAAGGGGGACGATATCCAAAAGGCTTGGCTATTATTCCAAAAAGGCTATAAAAAATTGTGTTTATAAATAACTTTATAATATTTTAATAAATTAAGGAGGATTGTTATGAAAATTGCATTTTCAACGCTGGGATGCCCTGACTTTAGCTGGTCCGAAATATATTCGATGGCTAAGGATTTCGGATTTGACGGTATTGAAATTAGGGGATTGGGAGATGAAATCTTTGCTGTAAACGCAAAGCCTTTTACAGAATCACAGTTGCCCGAAACAGCTAAAAAACTTGCGGAACTTCGTCTTGAGATTCCGTGCTTTTCTTCAGGCTGTTGCTTGAAATTTGCTGAGAATGCACAAAAGAATCATGAGGAGATTGTGCAATATATTAATCTTGCCTCTAAGCTGGGAACACCTTATGTCCGTGTTCTTGGAGATCTAGAACCCCAGCCCAACGGAGATGTTGACGATAATGTGGTTTTGGATGCCCTTAAGAAGCTGGTGCCTATTGCGGAAGAAAAAGGTGTAACTTTGCTAATTGAAACTAACGGTGTATATTCCGATACTGCAAGATTATGTAAACTTTTAGACAGTGTGGCAAGTGATGCTGTGGCAGCACTGTGGGATGCACACCACCCATATAGATTTGCGGGAGAGACACCGGGAAAAACGGTACAGAACCTTGGTGCATATATAAAATATGTTCACATAAAGGATTCGGTTGTGGAGAACGGTACAGTACGTTATCGCATGATGGGTGAGGGAGACTTGCCGATTGACGATATTATGCTGGCTCTAAGATCAATTAATTACGATGGATATGTTTCTCTGGAATGGGTTAAAAGATGGGCAGCTGACCTTGACGATGCCGGAGTTGTTTTCCCGAACTTTGCAAACTATATGAGCCGTTATACCGAAAAAAATGTTGCAAGAGGGCGTTTGTTTGAAAATGCTGCCGGTACGGGAAAATATATATGGGAGAAGGATATCCTGATTGATTTGACATTTCCTCAGTTGCTGGACCGTGTTGTTGAGGAGTTTCCCGATCAATATGCGTTCCGTTACACTACAACGGATTATACACGGACATATTCTGAGTTTAGAGATGATGTTGACACTTTTGCCCGCTCTTTGATTGCACTGGGAGTTAAGCCGGGAGATCATGTTGCACTCTGGGCAACCAATGTTCCCCAATGGTTTATTACCTTCTGGGCAACAACGAAAATCGGTGCGGTACTTGTCACTGTAAACACTGCATATAAAATTCATGAGGCTGAATATTTGCTGCGCCAGTCGGATACTCATACACTGGTTATGATAGACGGATATAAAGATTCGGATTATGTCAGCATTATTAAGGAAATATGTCCGGAACTGGAAACTTCAGAGGCTGGAAAACCATTGCATATAAAACGTTTGCCTTTCCTTCGCAATATAATAACAATCGATTCCAAACAGAAGGGTTGTTTGACATGGGATGAGGCAGTTGCGCTGGCGGACAGAGTTCCGATTGAGGAGGTATTTCGCCGTGCATATTCCATAAACAAGCATGATGTCTGCAATATGCAGTACACATCGGGAACTACAGGTTTTCCGAAGGGAGTTATGCTAACTCATTACAATGTAATAAATAACGGAAAATGCATCGGGGATTGCATGGACCTGTCTACCGCCGACCGAATGCTTATCCAGGTGCCGATGTTCCACTGCTTTGGAATGGTACTTTCGATGATTGCATGTGTCACCCACGGTTCGACAATGTGTCCGATACCTTATTTTTCACCGGGTGTGTCGTTGGATTGTATCAACCGCGAGAAGATAACCGCCGTGAATGGAGTTCCCACCATGTTTATCGCATTGATGGAGCATGAGAATTTTAAGAATACCGATTTCTCTCATATGAGAACCGGTATTATGGCGGGAAGTCCATGTCCTATTAAGGTAATGCAGGATGTTATAGATAAGATGAACATGACTCAGATAACCATTGTCTTCGGTCAGACCGAGGCATCGCCCGGATGTACCCAGAGCCGTGTGGATGACCCGATCGAAGTTCGTGTTAATACTGTCGGACGTCCGCTTCCGGGTATAGAGTGCAAAATTGTTGACCCGGTAACCGGTGAAGATTTACCGGATAATACCGATGGAGAGTTTGTTGCCCGCGGATATAATATTATGAAGGGATATTATAAAATGCCGGAAGCCACAGCTGCAGCCATTGACAAAGACGGATGGCTTCATACCGGCGATATGGCAAGGCGTGACGAAAACGGCAACTTTAAGATAACCGGACGAATCAAGGATATGATTATTCGCGGTGGTGAGAATATTTATCCGAAGGAGATTGAGGATTTCATCTACACTCATCCAAAGGTTAGGGATGTACAGGTTATTGGAGTGCCTGACAAACAGTATGGTGAAGAAATCATGGCATGTGTAATATTAAAGGACGGCGAAACGATGACCGCCGATGAGTTAAAGGATTATGTCCGTTCCCATATGGCAAAGCACAAGACTCCCCGTTATGTTGAATTTGTTACTGAGTTTCCGATGAATGCCGCAGGAAAGATCTTGAAATATAAGATGAGGGAGTGGGCTATTGAAAGGTTATCTCTGCAAGAAGATGCCTCTATTGAAACCGCATAATGACCGGCAAATTTAAGTATTTTCTTTTAACCCTTACTTTTTTCTAATGGGGTAGATAAATTATTGTAGTGAAGAAAAGTATTCCAAAGCTTAATTTTTCGGAATGCTTTTCTTCACATTTTATTTTATGCCCCCTATTCTAACGTATAATATTGATTATTTACCGTTTTAATTATAAAATAATTACGAAGGTTGGAATGTTTTAAGGATGTGTTTTTGTCTAAAAAAATTGTCCTGTTATTTTAAACGTATTTAGTAAAGTTACCCTACTTCGAATCGTTTTGCTGTAATTTCTTAAATTCGTCAGAGAAATTCCTTAAAATTAGCCTAAAGTATTTAGTTTATAACGAACTTATATACTGAGAGTATTATTTTTTTATAATACATAAATTTTTAAAAAGGGGAGATGAAGATGAGAAAATCAGTGTCGGTTGTCCTTGTTGTTATAATGCTGTTGACAATGTTGACACCTTTTAGTTGGTTTTCTGCCAATGCGAAGACAGATCAGACTCTTTTTATAAATGAGGTCATGTCTTCCAATGAATCTACTATTCGGGACGGTGATATTGATGATCCGAAGCATGGAAGTAAAGGAGGGGCGTACTCCGACTGGATTGAAATATACAATGCCGGTACGAAGGATGTGGATTTAACAGGCTATACCATTGCCGATAGTTCGGCTGAATGGACTTTTCCGCAAGGAATTGTTCCCGCGGGAGGGTATCTGCTGATTTGGGCTTCAGACAAGGACAAAGTAGCAGCAGACGGACAACTGCATACCAATTTCAAGCTTAGTGCCTCCGGAGAGCCTTTGATATTCAAAGCTCCCGACGGTACTGTTATTGATTCGGTAGATATTATAAGCCTTGCCGATGATCAGAGCTACGGACGGGAGACTGACGGTTCATCCAAATTTGTTGTTTTTTCCAAAGCAACTCCCGGTTCGGCAAATATTCCGGAAATTTTACCGGAGCAAACTCTGTTTATTAATGAAGTCATGGCATCCAATGTTTCAACCATAAGGGACGGGGATGTTGATGATCCCGAGTTTGGAAGCAAGGGAGGAGCGTACTCCGATTGGATTGAAATATATAATGCCGGTGATAAGGATGTTAATCTGGCCGGTTATACCATAGCCGACACTTCAGCGGAATGGGTTTTTCCGGATGTTACCGTACCTGCCCGTGGATATTTGCTGCTCTGGGCTTCCGATAAAAACAAGGTAGCAGCGGACGGACAGCTGCATACGAACTTCAAATTGAGTAAATCCGGTGAAGTACTGACATTAAAGAACCCCGACGGGACGGTTATTGACATTATGATTTTAATAAACCTTTACTATGGTACTAAAGAAAAGGAATTCATAGATGCCCTTCGTTGCCGTAACGGAAATCTTAACATTGTACTAGGAATGAAAGCAGAATCGGAGTATAATAGTTTATAGGTGGATATGGTGCCCCTGAGTTTTGAAAGCAGTATATCGAAGAAGGCGGATCAAAACATAAGGGGCACAATGTCTGTTTACCTGCAATTAATACCATAGTATAAGGAGAGATAAATATGTTTTGTGATGATAAGATTCTGATAGCAAAAGGAAATACACCGGTTTATCTTTTACCTGAAATGGCAAACCGCCATGGATTAATTGCCGGAGCAACCGGTACCGGAAAAACCGTTACATTGAAAGTGTTGGCGGAATCTTTTAGTGATTGTGGAGTTCCGGTTTTTCTTGCCGATATCAAAGGTGATCTTGCAGGTCTTGCAGTTAAAGGAACAGACAGTCCCAAAATTCAGGAAAGAATTAATATGATGGGTATTGAAGACTTTGAATTCAAGTCTTATCCGGTTCGATTCTGGGATATATTCGGTGAGGGAGGACATCCTGTCCGAACCACAATTTCTGAGATGGGAGCAATATTGCTTTCGAGATTGCTGGAGCTTAACGATACTCAGTCGGAAATCATGAATATTGTTTTCAGGATAGCTGATGACAAAGGGCTTTTGCTTATTGACTTGAAGGATTTGCGTGCAATGCTGCAATATGTAGGCGAAAATGCCAAAGATTTTACCATCAAGTATGGCAGTATTTCTACTCAAAGTCTGGGTGCTATTCTGCGAAAGTTGATTGCTATAGAGGATCAGGGAGGCAATTACTTTTTCGGAGAGCCGGATTTGAATATTCTTGACTTTATCCAGGTGACACCTGAGGGTCGCGGTTATATTAATATTCTACATAGTGTAAAGCTGTTTCAAAACCCGATACTATATTCAACCTTCCTTTTATGGCTATTGTCGGAACTTTTTGAAACTCTTCCGGAATTGGACGATGTAAAAAAACCGAAAATAGTTTTCTTCTTTGATGAAGCACATTTGATTTTTGACAATGCTCCTAAGGTATTAATTCAAAAAATTGAGCAGGTGGTAAGGTTAATCCGTTCCAAGGGGGTTGGAGTTTATTTTGTTACCCAAAACCCTTCCGATGTACCGGAAGAAATTCTCGGACAATTGGGAAACCGTATTCAGCATGCACTTCGTGCTTATACACCAAAGCATCAGAAAATGGTTAAGGCTGCAGCACAGACTTTTCGGGTAAATCCTGAGTTCGATACCGAGACGGCCATTACTGAGCTTGCTACCGGTGAAGCCTTGGTATCATTCCTTGATCAGAACGGAAGTCCCGGCATTGTGGAACGAGCATTTATTTTACCTCCTCAAAGCCAAATGGGTACTATTGATGAGCAGATCCGCAAAGACATTATTTCATCTTCCCTTATATATGGAAAGTATGATAAAATGGTTGATAATGAGTCTGCCTATGAAATACTTCAGGCTAAAGGAAAGCAAGCCGCAAAGGAGAAAGAGCAGAAAGAAGTAAAGCAGCAGCGAAGCAGCGTTAAAACTTCCCAAAAGCGAACTTCCAACCAAAAATCCGTTTTCGAAAAGGCATTTAATTCTGCTGCAACTTCAATCGGAAGAGAACTGGGAAGAAGCTTGATACGCGGAATTCTCGGATCTCTAAAAAAGAAATAGGGAAATTATCTATATTGTGCTTATCATCTATATTTTTAGTTTACTTTACAGTTATGTATTTCTATAGATTCCCGTGTTGGTCGAGGCATATCGTTACATGGAAATAATTACTTATGGATATATATGGATATACGCAATTTTAGCTTACAATTGAATTTGTTTTATGATAAAATTGTACCGGTATTGCGTGGCAGTTTTGTGTGACTAATAAGAGAGCTGTTACGTAAACTAAAAAATTGAAATTGGATGGTGTGTTTTGTTATGAATAACAGGGGAAAATATAAGTTTATAGCAGCTATAATTATAATGGTTTGTCTCAGTTTTATCACAAGTTACAAGGCAGAAGCAGTTACTGAGCAAATATACATAACTGTAAAAGTAAACGGTAAATACATAAAAATGGACAATTGGCCTTATATTAAAGGCGATAGGACGTTTGTTTCCGTACGTTTTGTTGCTGAGGCATTGGGAGCCCAGGTGGGATGGGTTAGCGAAAAAAAGATGGTTGTTATAAGTGACGGCAATAATTATATTGAACTTTTCATTGGCAGCAACGAGTACTATGTAAATGCTGAAAAAAGATCAATGGATGTTGCACCGGAAATAAGCGATGGCCGCACAATGGTTCCGTTGAGGTTTGTTTCTGAAAACCTAGGGTGTTCCATAGAGTGGGATGAGATGACCTACACGGTTTTGGTTAATAAAGAGGGACTGGAGGTTCCTGAAGAATGCATTTATAATAGGCCGTACACCGATGAAGACATAATATGGCTAGCAAGGATTATAACTGTTGAAGCAAGAAGTGCTACTGTCGAGGGAAAGGTGGCTGTAGCGAACGTTGTATTAAACCGGGTAAAAAGTCCTTCATTTCCTAACACAATTTATGATGTTATTTTTCAGAGCGGGCAATTTCCACCTGCCCACAAAAGCGGATTTAAGGAATTGGTACCTCCAAAGAATTGTGTTATCGCCGCAAAAATGGCTTTAGAGGGTATAAACAATATCGGAGCATGCCTTTATTTTAATAACAGGCCGTTTACCTCAAGAAGCGGCAAATTCTATAAAAAAATAGACGGTGAGTATTTTTATGAATAAAAGAGTTGTTTAATACTGCAATAACAGGTTTTCTGAATATATGCCCCCAATAATGGTGTGTTTATTATTGGGGGCATGGTTTTTTTGCTGGAAGTTGTACGAGTTTTATGCCCGTACGAATTTTATTACTATTTTTAGATGAAAAGTGAAGAAATATATTTTTAACAGGCTCTGTACTTGCGAAACTTAAGTTTCTGGAATATCCTTCTTCACTTTTACTCTAGTCCCTTTACTCTAATCAATCTCATGGCATTTAAGACTGCCAGTACTGCAACTCCCACATCTGCAAAAACCGCTTCCCACATGGTAGCCATACCTCCGGCTCCTAAGGCCAGTACAATTATTTTTACAGCGAAGGCAAGGATAATGTTTTGCCAGATAATACCTTTGGTTTTCCGGGCAATTTTTATGGCAGTGACAAGCTTTGAAGGTTCGTCGGTCATGAGCACAATGTCTGCCGCTTCAATGGCTGCATCCGATCCCAGGCCTCCCATTGCCACTCCAATATCCGATCTTGCCAATACAGGCGCATCATTTATTCCGTCTCCTACAAAAGCAAGCTTGTCTTTTTGAGCCTTTTGAGAAACTATATGTTCAATTTTTTCTACTTTTTGATGGGGCAGCAGTTCGGCATATACCTCATCAAGCCCCAATTGCCGGCCGATTTTTTGAGCTTGATTCGTATTATCTCCTGTCAGCATTATCAGCTTCTTTACACCGGACTTTTTAAGTTCTTCTATAGCCTTTTTAGAATCGGCCTTGACTTCATCGGATATCAATATTTTGCCCGCATATTTTCCGCCAACGGCTACATGAATTGTGGTGCCCAAGCCGTTTGTATCTGAAATTGCGATCCCTGAACCGTTCATTAGCTTTTCATTTCCTGCCAGTATTTCTTTACCCTGATATATGGTCTTGATTCCATGGCCCGGTATTTCTTCAAAGCTTTCCGTTTCATCGGAGTCTATTTTTTTCCCGAAGGCCTTAACAATAGATACGGCAATTGGGTGATTGGAAAATCTCTCTGCTGTTGCAGCGTATTCCAACAGATTTTCTTTGGAAAATCCCTCCGATGGGTTAATTTCAGTTACCTCAAATTTGCCTTTGGTAAGTGTACCTGTTTTGTCGAATACTACAGTGTTTAAATTGTTCAAGGCTTCCAGGTGATTGCTGCCCTTCACGAGTATTCCATGCCTTGATGCGGCTCCGATTCCTCCAAAATATCCAAGAGGTATGGAGATAACGAGAGCACACGGACAGGAAATTACAAGGAATATGAGGGCTCTGTAGAGCCATTCGGAAAAGGAAGCACCGGGAACTACTAAAGGCGGAATTATAGCTAAAGCCGCAGAAGCAAATACGACAATTGGTGTATAAACCCGTGCAAATTTAGTGATAAAGTTCTCCGTACGGGCTTTTTGACTGCTTGCATTTTGTACCAGATCCAATATTTTAGACACAGTGGAGTCACCATATTCTTTAGTGACCTCAATGCTCAAAAGACCGCTCTTGTTAACCGAGCCCGACAAAACTTCATCTCCTGATTCCACATCCCTTGGGATCGACTCACCGGTTAGTGCGGATACATCAACCATGGATCTTCCTTCAATAATCCTGCCGTCTAAAGGTATTCTTTCACCCGGCTTAACCACAATAATATTTCCGATATTGACATCTTCGGGAGACACTCTTACAATGCTTTCACCGGTTTTAAGATTGGCATAGTCAGGACGTATGTTCATAAGATCCGAAATGGACTTTCTTGAACGGTTTACGGCCATATCCTGGAGAAGCTCCCCAACCTTATAGAACAGCATAACTGCCGCACCTTCAGAGTATTCACCTATAGAAAATGCACCCACTGTAGCAATGGTCATCAGAAAGTTTTCATCCAATAATTGACCCTTAAATATATTTCGGACTGCTTTCGTCAATACATCTTGACCAATCAGTAAATAGCTGGCGAAAAACAGGATGAATTCAATCTTTGACGGAAAATCGGCAATAAATGCGGTACCGTACAATAGTACACCGATACACAGAATTATTACTTCTGATTTATTTAAGCCGATATTTTGCTCCGTTTTTTTCTTTCCTTGTTCAAATACTTCAATATCCGATTCTACACTTTTTGCTATCTTTGTTGCTTTCTTCACTATGTCCTCGGATTTTAGTGCATTTTCAAACTCTATAGTAAGCTTTTTAGTTACGAAATTTATAGATGCGTTTTTTACTCCATCTATTTCTTTAACCATTTTTTCGATTTTTGCTGCACAGCCTGCACAATCCAGCCCTTCAAGTATTAGTTCTTTTTTTCTATATTATTCATTTTAAACCCCGCCTCATATTTATTTTTCCGTTATATGCATGAGTCCCTGATCGAATATCTGCTTTATATGCTCATCATCAAGAGAGTAGTAAACAACTTTTCCGTCTTTTCTGTACTTAACCAGCCTTGCCTGCTTTAAAACCCTAAGCTGATGGGATACCGCGGATTGAGTCATGTTAATGAGGGATGCGATATCACAAACACACATTTCCGATTCAAATAATGCGCAAATTATTTTAATTCTGGTGGTGTCTCCGAAAACCTTGAAAAGCTCGGCAAGATCGTAAAGCTGCTCCTCCTTTGGCATGCTTTTACGCACCTTATTTACCACATCTTCATGAATTATGTTGCAGTCACATCTATCGGATCCGTAATTCTCATGCATATTAATGCCTCCTCATTTTTTTGAAATATCTTCTGTTTTCTTGTTTCTTAATTATCTAAAAATAAGACTCTGCCTTTAACAAAAGGTGGAGTAATTTAAAATAAAGCAATTATACATTTGATTATCATATGTACATATGAATAATTGTTCATATATTATATTATCATTATATGCTCATTATGTTACCGTGTCAATAATTTATTGCACAAAGGAGAGTGTTGAAAAAATTATGGGAATTGAATGATTAAATATTTAGAAAAAAATTTTAATTTTCTAACCCCAAAAAAAGAAAAGTAAACGTATTTTAAAATAGAGGGTATAAATGAAAGAATTAAGGGAGGAGTTTGCGGAATGAAAAGAGTATTGATTTTCTGCGCGGTATTTTGCATCATTGTTGGATTATGTGCAAACTTTGGCTTTTCAGCCGACACATATTCAACAAAATATGGCGATGTGAATGGGGATGACTCAATAGACTCATTAGACTTAACCATATTAAAGAGATATTTACTGAGAAAAATATCGGAGTTTCCTGTTTCAAACGGAGAAGTAGCGGCAGATGTAAATGGTGATTCTCAAATAGACTCATTGGATGTAAGCATATTAAAGAGATTTCTGTTGAGAAAAATATCTGAGCTTCCTGCAGGGACAACAATAGGTGGAGATTTTTCTCCACAGATATATCAGGCGGAGGATGCAGTATTTTATAAGGCAATAACGGAAACGGTCAATGCCGGTTATACCGGTAGCAGTTATGTAAACTATGATAATGAAGTCGGCGGTTATATTGAGTGGACAGTAAACGTTCCGGTTTACGGTACCTATGAGCTTACCTTCAGATATGCAAACGGATCAAATGCCAATAGACCGATGGATATAAGCGTGAACTCGAATGTTGTTATGAGCGGTCTTGATTTTTATTCGACTTCTGTTTGGACAACTTGGCATGAGCAGAGCATTAAAGTTATTCTCAATCAGGGTAGTAATAAAATCAGGGCTACAGCAATCGGCTCCGAAGGAGGACCTAATGTAGACTATTTAAAGGTAGCTAAATCCGATGGAACGCCATCAACACAAAAACCGACACCTACACCAACACCTACACCGACTTATGGACCTACACAGACACCTAAAGCAGGTGCAAGACAGATGGAGAAACTTGACAGGGGAGTAGTTGCCGTAAAAGTAAACAATGGTGTATTCATCAGCTGGCGTATGTTTGGAACCGATCCCGACAATATTGCGTTCAACTTGTATCGCAATGGAACTAAAGTTAATTCTTCACCCATTACCGGGGCTACAAACTATGTGGATTCTGCCGGAACCACAAGTTCAAAATATTCAGTTCGTCCGGTTATTAACGGGCAGGAACAGGAAGCATCGAAGGAAGTCAGTGTATGGGCACAAAATTACTTGCAGATACCGATTCAGCCACCATCCAGTGCCTATGAAGCTAATGATGCTAGTTGCGGAGACCTCGACGGTGACGGAGTATATGAAATTGTACTTAAATGGGAGCCTAAAAATGCAAAGGATAATTCACAGTCCGGGTATACGGACAATGTATTCCTGGATGCATATAAGCTGGACGGTACGCGTATGTGGAGAATAGACCTCGGAAGAAATATTCGTGCCGGTGCACACTATACCCAGTTTATGGTTTATGACCTTGACGGAGACGGTAAAGCAGAAGTGGCTTGTAAAACTGCTGACGGAACAAAAGACGGAAAAGGAAAAGTTATAGGAAATGCAAATGCAGATTACCGTAACTCCAGCGGTTACATATTGTCGGGACCTGAGTACCTCACAGTATTTAGCGGCCAGACGGGAGAGGCTTTATCAACGGTGGATTATATTCCTGCGAGAGGAAATGTTTCAGCATGGGGCGACAATTACGGAAACAGGGTGGACCGTTTCAGAGCTTGCATAGCTTATCTTGACGGGCAACGTCCAAGCCTTGTTATGGGTCGTGGATATTATACAAGAATGGTATTTGCAGCGTATGACTTCAGAGACGGAAAACTTGTACACAGATGGACCTTTGACAGCAATACCAGCGGTAACTCATCCTATGCAGGACAAGGTAACCACAACCTTGCTGTTGGTGACGTTGACGGAGACGGACGTGACGAAATTATAAGCGGTATGGCTTGTATTGACGACAATGGAAAAGGCTTATGGAACGCTCGGTTAGGTCATGGTGATGCAATGCATTTCAGTGATCTTGATCCGAACAGGCCCGGTTTGGAAATATGGGGATGTCTTGAATCATCCGGAGGAGCAGTCTTGTTGGATGCAAAAACCGGACAACAAATATTCCGGTGGAATGCATCCGGGGATACCGGTAGATGCGGAGCAGCTGACATTGATCCCAACACCCCGGGAGTTGAGTTGTGGGCTGCCGGTTCTTCGCTGTTCAGTTGTACAGGAAAGAACATTGGTTCAGCACCAAGTCAAAAGAACTTTTCGATTTGGTGGGACGGCGATGAATGCCGTGAGCTCTTAGACGGTACTACGATAACTAACCGTGATGGCAGTGGAGGAGGATTATCGCCTAGTGGAGTTGCTTCAAACAACGGTACGAAATCCACACCATGTTTGCAAGCGGATTTATTGGGAGACTGGAGAGAGGAAGTAATCTGGAGAACCAGTGACAACAGATATTTGAGAATCTATACAACTACTTATCCTACACAAAGACGAATTTACACATTAATGCATGACCCGATTTACAGATTGGGTGTAGCGTGGCAGAATGTGGCATACAATCAGCCGCCATGGACCAGTTTCTATATAGGCAGCGGCATGAAAGAGCCTCCAAAACCGAATATTTACTTAGTACCGTAATTTGTTGGAGGATACTCATTGGCTAGAGCAAAATAATCATCAACTAATACGATTTCCAGAAGATAATATAAAATACGGGGGAAAGTCAATACGGCTTTCTCTCGTATTTTATAGGCTTTTAAGGTAGTGTAACTTAAGTATTCGGCGTATTTGACTTCAATTGCCTAGTGTTCGCTTATAAAAAGAAGATGGATTGATGTTGGATTTACTTAATATATTTTTCTATCATGTCTTCTATTTCTTCGAAAGTGGCGGTTGGAGTATAGCGCTCAAATAATTGACTGCGGCTTTCAAGAATTTCCGGAGTCCATGCCGGCTCATCTCTGTATTTTTGAGGAAGGTTCATGACCTACTTTATTACTTCGCGTTTATTTTCATCGGGTATGGGCAAGTATATTTCCTGCTGCAGCGAAACCGCTTTTCGCCACATGCTTTTTAGTATATCTTTGCAGTAGTTGGAAGTAACAGTGATCAGCCAGGCTTTAATATGGTCGTCATTGTTAAACTGCAGATTTGTCCGAAAGAGCTTTAGAAATATTTCCTGGGTTGCATCTTCGGCATCCGAATGATTTCTAAGATACATAAAAGCCAGTCTGAATACCATATCCGCATATTTGTCAAGTATGGCTAAAATGCAGTCATCAGTGCGACTTAATCCATAAGTCATTTCAACCCTCCTTTCACTTAATACACGATTTATATGAGGAAAATGTTTCATCATTGGCATAATAATTTTATCATTTTTAGAGCATTACATTAACAAGGCATCAAGACATCTTTTGAAAATATTACTAATATGGTGTAAAATTAATTAATAATCAGATGTTATATTGCTTATGCTTATTTTATACAATTATATTTATAACGGGACAACAGATGTTGCAGAATTTAAGTCAAATATTGAAATACCGGGAGGAAGCATGGAAATAAAACAGTTATATCAAAAGAGAATAGAGGAGTTTGGAGGTATTGCCGAACGGCTTGACAAAGTCTCGGGGAGTTATAGCAGATTGCGCCTTGTAACCTTTGCTGTAGGCACGATATTGACAATTCTTGCCTTTATATATTGGGGAAATATTTACGGATTTATTGTTATGGCATTATCGGTTTTTATCTTTGCTTTTTTTGTGGTTAAACACCAGAAAATAATTGACAGTGCAGCAAGATATAAAAATCTGGTTGAGATAAACAAAAGGTGCATATCAAGAATGGATGGAAGCTGGACGGATTTTGAAGACAAGGGATTGGACTTTGCCGACGATGAACATATATATGCCGGAGACTTGGATATATTTGGACATGCTTCCCTTTTTCAATGGATAAATACGGCACGAACTTATTTTGGACGGATAAAGCTAAAAGAACTCCTTATTTCTCCGTCAAAAGAGGCAGTGCAAATAAAAAAGAGGCAAAATGCCGTAATAGAGCTGTCCGGTAAAATTGATTTCTGCCAAAATTTGCAGTGTGAGGGAATGGTTACTCCCGAAGCTTCGGAAAATCCTGAGGAACTTATAGCTTATTCGGAGAGCAATAAAAAGCTGTTCTACGGAAAGTACACATTACAATTGTTTTATGTATTACCCGAATTAACTGTTATATTTTTAATTCTATGCAGGATTGATTCCTCCGTTTCAATATATATACCCATTACATTACTTGTTGTGCAGGCTGTTATAAGTATAATTTTCTATGGAAGAGTGAGCAATGTTTTAAGACCGATAAACAAATACAAGAACAGCATAGATGTTTACCGAAAGATGATCGAAATGATTGAGAAGGAAGAATTTGGTGACGAATACCTTAATGAATTAAAGTCACGGCTTTTTCTGGGAAAAGCATCAGCATCAAAACAGATAAAGGGGCTGGAGAAGATAGTGGATGCAGTGGATGCGGGAAGTGGGACCATTGTCGCCGTTATTTTAAATTTGCTGCTGTTCTGGAATATTCATTGTGCATTTGCACTGGAAAAATGGAAGCGAAAATCCGGAAGATCAATAAAGAGCTGGCTTGAAACTATAGGAGAATTTGAAGCTTTGGCAAGCCTTGCTCTGGTGACACAAATGAACCCAGAATGGGCTTTTGCGGAATTTTCAAAAAGCAAGGTTTCCTTAAAGGCTGAAAAAATGGGGCATCCTCTGATAAATGAAGATAAGCGTGTATGCAACAGTATTAATATGGATAACAAAATTTGCATAGTTACGGGATCCAATATGTCCGGTAAAACAACTCTGTTAAGGACGGTGGGTATTAACCTCGTATTGGCTTATGCCGGTACGGCGGTTTGTGCTAAAGAATTCACGTGTTCCGTGATGGATATTTGGACTTCAATGAGAATAGCCGATGATCTGAGCGGTGGCATTTCTACTTTTTATGCGGAGCTTCTGCGTATTAAAAGGATCATAGACCACTCCAGGAAAAGGATTCCGATGATATTTCTTATTGACGAGGTGTTTAGGGGAACCAATTCCGTTGATAGAGTTACGGGAGCAAAAAATGTTGTATTGAATCTTGACAGGAATTGGATTATCGGAATGATTTCAACCCACGATTTTGAACTGTGCAAACTGGAGCAAAAAGAGGGGAGCAGGATTGCAAACTACCATTTTACCGAAACTTATGAGAACAATAAAATAAAGTTTGATTATATATTAAGACCCGGCCGAAGTAAAACCACAAACGCAAGGTATTTAATGAAGATGGTGGGAATAGAGCTTCTCGAAGAATAAGCAAAAATGTGTTATTATATAAGATAAATAATTTGAAGGGATAATGGATGGTTCATGAACGATAAAAAGGAAATCATGGAAGAAGATCTTTATGCTCCTGTTAAAAATTATCTTACAAAGCTAGGCTATGATGTAAAAGGAGAAGTTCAAAATTGTGATGTAACGGCATTAAAGGGAGAAACACTTCTTGTGGTGGAAATGAAAAAAACATTGAATCTTGATGTCATATTGCAGGCTGCATTAAGGCAAAGGGTTGCGGATATTGTCTATATTGCTGTTCCTAAAAAGGGCAGGGTTTTATTTACAAAACGGTGGAGGGATATTTGCCATCTTTTAAGACGATTGGAAATCGGTTTGCTGTTGGTTTCTTTCAGAGGGGATGTGTCCATGGTGGAAGAAGCCGTAGAGCCCAAGCCCTTTAGCCGTGAAAAGAGCAGGGGCAGGTTGAACAAAAAGAAGAGTCTGGTTTTAAAGGAGTTTTCCGAAAGACAGGGCGATTATAATACCGGAGGATGTACCAGAAAGAAGTTGGTTACCGCTTACAGGGAGAAATCGATTCAAATTGCGGCACTTATTAAAGCCAACGGACCATTAAGTATTAAACAGCTTAAGGAGAGGGGAGCTGACAGGGATAAGGTTTCCCAAATACTTCAAAACAACTTTTATGATTGGTTTGTAAGAGTTTCAAGGGGAGTTTACGATTTGAGCGAAAGAGGAAAAAAGGAAATTGAAAACTACAGTGAGTTGCTGGATTATTATACAAGATTGGATAATATGAAGATAAATATTCCGAAGTCTTAATTTTACATCGGCACTTCCATAAAATACCCCACGCTTTATGCCTATTAATTGTATAATGCGTATATTAATTAATTTTTGAGATGTACAAAACAGAAAAAATCCTATATAATTAAAAATGAATATGGAAAAGATGAGCGGAAACAGCAAAAAAAATTTAATAAGTTTGGCGATTTTTCTTTCCATTGTTTTTATTTCGACATTGCTAATTACTGAAGCTATTAATATGTTTGATTTGGCCGCCCCGGGACAAAGTGGAGGTGAAGAAATCGGAAACGAGTCCAAAGCGGAGAACAATAATGAAAGCAAAGGCGAAACCAATAGCAATAACAATCAGAACTATCAATCAAATAATGACTGGGAGCCGTATGATGATTTCGGCGACAGCTTTGAACAGTGGTTGGAAAGAGCGCAGAGAAGACGGGAAGAAAAAAAGAGGGATAGTCTGGACAGGGACCATGCCTTTGGTGATATGCCGGAAAACGGGATTAAAGGAAACCGTGGAAATAATGGCATTATATCCGGAGGTGGCAGTATACCTGAGGGTGGTACTATACCCAAAGACATACCAAATATTGACATTTCGGGAGAAAATGCATTGCCGGATATGCCCTTCGGAATGCAAAGGCCGGGTCATACTATCGCTATGGGAGACGAAAAGCGGCCTCATGTTGCTGCTTTTGAGGTGTTGGGCAAACCGAACTATCCTTTTTTGAAGGTAATGGCTATGGATAATTACTATAACAACCGTTGGTTTATGACTGAGGAGGAACCGGTGGAGAAATTTGAATTCGGAGTTAATATGAGCAGAAATTACGAAGAGAACTCCGTAAAAATTAAGCCTATCGAGCCTTCAAAGGGTTATATGCCGGTATTGTCAGGCAATTTCAATATGATCTATGATCTTAGTATATTGGAATATAAAAAGTCGGGTACTTATTATTCGAAGGGTATGGTTGAGGACTTTTATGAAATGGAGTATGAGGCGCCTCCTTCACAAATAGAGCTTATTTATGCTGAAACGGACGATGATTACTCATATGAGTTTTCTGTAGATGAATATATTGATTCAATTGTGGATGATTTGATGGCAAATTGCAGCAGTGATTATGATGTCATTTATGCTGTTGAACAGTATTTACTGAACAATTATATCTTGAATAATAAAATTAAAAACAATTATAAAGATGCAGATGGGATTACAGAATTTTTAAAGTATAAAAAAGAAGGAAATTATTTGGATTTCATATCGGCATATACTTTTCTTTTACGGGCTGCAGGTATTCCTTGCAGACTTGCAATGGGCTACAGGCTTTTGGATGATGTTCCGTATCAGGTGGTTTATGCGGATCAGGTATATATTTACCCGGAAATAAAGTTTAAAGATTATGGATGGGTGCCGATGGATCCTTTTACTTATGAGCCTTTTTATACACCTCCTATTGAGACAGAGACCGATATTCTGTTTGCTGACGACACTGCAAGAAGAGGTTCACAATTTACTGTAAAGGGCACAGTAAAGGATATATATGGCAGTCCCCTTGATGATATGACCGTGCTTATTTATGTTAAAGAAGATAAGGAGCAGCCATGTCTTTCGTATGCAAAAGCACGGGTAGTAAATGGACAATATGAGGTAACTAGTAATGTAACTGCCGACACCAATGCAGGGAAATATCAATTGGTGGCCGAACTGTTGGAAAACGACCGGTACAGAACATCGTCGAGCGACCCTGAACTGAAAGTGGTTACGGACACTTTTATTGAGACGGATCACCGGGATAATGTATGGAAGGATAATTTCAGCCTGTCGGGAAGGATTTTAGACAGCTTTTCAAAGAATGGCGTTCCCGGGCTTGAAATTAATATATCCGTTGGAGGGGTTGGGATTTTTGATACAGTGGTCTCCGATGAGAATGGATATTTCACTGAAGAATTTAATATAAAGCTTCCCGAAACTTTAAAACCTGAAAAGGGTTTCTTTTTTGTCAGCGGATATCCTTTGACTTACAATGTTGATTTTAAAGGTACCGATATTTATTATCCGTCCGGAGCGGAAGGAAATTTTTTCGTGTGGAGGGTACATTGGTTAAGGATAGTATTTACACTGATTTTTTTAACTGCCGTAGCTTTTGCTGCATATTTTTTGGTTAAAAAGAGATTGCTTTTCTTTAAAGGCCAGGTTCAGACAGCACTGGAAACCGGCGGAGGGAGTCTTGCCGTTACTTCTGATGAGGATTGTGAAATTTTCAAGGAAACCCTGAAGGAAGGTATGTGCCATATTTATTATCCGCAGATTGCTGTGGGTTTCCCGGATGTCTGGGGCGTGGAAGAAGCTCTATTGATAGCTTTTTGTGACAGTGAAGGAAATAGAGGTGAGTTTTGGGCTAATTTTCACCAAAAAGGGGATTACAAAATTAAGATTTGCAGGAATGAAGGAGTACCGGTTTCAAAAGATATACGGATAGTGGTTTACCGGGAAGAAATAATTGATATCGGTAAGAGTTATCTTGAAGGTAATTACGGTATCTTCCCGGATATTAGTTCAGTGATGACATTAAGAGAGATTCATGATAAGATAAAGAACCGGGTAGCCGAAAATAAGCAGTGGGTGCTTGAAGGTGCTTTTTCGATATTGGAGAAGGCTTTGTACAGCAATAGGGATATTGTAAGAGACGATTATGAAAGATTCTATGTGTTTATTAATGAATTGCAAAATTAACGATATATAATATTTTGGAGGAAAAAATGCAGGCACAGAGGAAATTGACTGCGGATACGACATTAAACAAGTTGATGATTTATCCGATAGTGCTTTTATTGTATATAGGAATAACAGGGTTTTTGTTTTTTGTGCCGGTAGGTCCGGGGTATGGTATCCGGCAATCCTTTTATTTTTTGATATACTCCGTTGAAGCACTTCTTTTGGGAATTACTTCAAAACACTTAGTGAGCTATTATTTAAAGGGAAAATGGGCAGAGGTTTTAAGCAGTGCCTGTTTTATAATGGGAATCGGTTTTGCCGTGTTTCTTTTTTTCTTTTATTTATTGCCATATAATTCGGTAAGAGCGGCAAGTGTCGGAATACTGATATTGGCTGTATCGACGGTTGGAATTAGAATTTCGGATTTATACGGCTCCAGGATATTTGAAGAAAGTATGATAAAGGCTGTTTCATACCTGATTGCCGGGTTTACGATTTATTTCATGTTTGAGGCTCTTGCTCCGAGAGGATATGTGGGAATCGGTCTTAAAATATCGCTAGGTAAGCTGTTTTTCTTTACTTTCCTTATTCTTATTGTTTTTCAAATGATGTCATTATTAGATTATATGGATAATCGGAAAATCAGCAGGATTGCTTTATGGTTTAGGACAAATCATAAAATGAAATTTCTTGCGGTTTTTTCTATTCTGTATTTATTGATTGACTTTAGGAGGGATATTATGGGAGATGCCGTTTTGGCTGAATGGATATTTATATTTATTGTTTTGTTGATTGCTTTTATCGTTCTGGCGGTTAAATTGTCGGGAGCAGTTAAAAGGAGCCCGGAGCAAAAGCTTAATAAGCATCTTCAGAAAATTTCTTATGACAAAATAAAGGATATTACCAATATTTCCAGTTGTATTGATGACTTTGTTAACAACGGAAACAGGGGAGGTCTGATAGCCTGCCTTTACTATATGGCTTTCAGAGTAGGGATTCCTATAGGTGTGGCAAGTAATATAATAGCTCCTATAATAGATTGCAAAGATTTGGAGATTCCTTCTTTAGTTACAAGAAAGAAATACAATGTTATTGAGGAGAGAAACCGGCAAAATAGGTTGACGGTTGTAGAAAAAGTTATATATAATTTAGAATTATATGGAGGGGGCAATTTCTATGGATATAGAGCAAATTCAAGCACAATGCCGAAATATCATTAGTGAAATAGGAAAGGTATTCGTTACCGATGATGATACAATTCTTAGAAAAATATTATGCGGATTTTTGGCCGGAGGACATATACTTTTTGAAGATAACCCCGGTCTTGGAAAGACATTGCTTGTAAAGGTATTTGCGAGAGTTACAGGCTGTGAGTGGAATAGAATTCAGTTTACTCCCGATCTTATGCCTTCGGATATTATAGGTACAAAAATATGGAGAAGCAATACATCCTCTTTTGAATTGGAAAAAGGGCCTATATTTACTAATTTTTTATTGGCGGATGAAATCAACAGGGCTATGCCCAAGACCCAGTCTGCATTATTGGAGGCTATGGAGGAAAGACAGGTATCTATTGAGGGTATTACCTATATTTTAAAACCGCCCTTTATTGTTATGGCTACGCAGAACCCAATAGAAATGGAAGGAACTTATCCACTTCCGGAGGCGCAGATGGACAGGTTTATTATGAAGCTATCCTTGGGGTATTTAAACAGTGCTCAGAAGGAGTGCGAGGTATTAAAAAGGAGACTTGAGTGGGGAAAAGACGATCCCACCAATGATGTTCGTCATGTGGTAGATATGAATCAGGTTTTAGCCCTTCAAGCGGAAGTGGAAAAGGTGTTTGTGGATGAAAACATTTTAATGTATATCACGGAAATTGTGCGCAACACAAGAACCAATGAAAATGTAAGGTTGGGAGCCAGTCCAAGGGGAGCACTGGCTTTATTAAAGCTTTCAAGGGCTCATGCTCTTATTTGCGGCAGGGACTATGTAATACCTGATGATGTCAAGTTTTTGGCTGTTGATGCTCTGGCCCACCGTGTGATACTTCATATTGAACACATAATGGAAGGCAGGGTTCCGGAAGCGGTGATAAGAAGTATCGTAAGCAAAATAGATGTTCCCAAAAGCTACACCAGAGAAAATGTAGGAGGACTTATATAAATGCCGAAATATATCTCCGAAATAAGCACTCTATTTTTGTTGATGCTTTGCGGAGGCTTTCTTTTAGCCAACAATATAATGATAATTGTATCTGTCATACCTTTATGTTTACTGGCTTTTGGATATTATCTGAAGGCTTCCGATGATGTAATTGTAAAAAAGGCAATATCGAAAAACAGGGTTGCTGTTGACGAGGAGCTTGAGATAAATCTGAAGGTTAGGGTAAATTCCGGAGTAGGCCCTGTAGAAATATGCGATGCGGTTCCGGCTCATTTTGAACTGGTGAGAGGCAGCAATTATTGCGTGTTGTGGAAGGGCTTTGAGCCTGTGGAACATACTTTAAGCTACACTGTAAAATGTACCACATCGGGCAACTATTTTTTCAAGGCAACATTATGGAAATCCCGGCATATTGTGTGCAACTATTCTATAGACGGAATATGTGAAAATGATTTGTCTGTTGAGGTTACCCCAAGACTTTTACAGCTTAAAAAGGTGAGAGGAATGTCCGCTGCTAGCAGGGTACCGTTACCGGAAGGGGCATTGGCTACCATGGGAATGACAACGCAGGAGTTTAAAGAGATTCGGCAATATTATCCGGGTGATCCGTTTAAATCGATAAATTGGAAGGCAACTTCCAGAAACCTGCTGAGGGGAAATGTATGGCCCTTGGTAAACGAGTTTGAGAAGGAAGGCAAAAAAACCGTATGGATTTTCCTTGATACATCGAGGATAATGGCTTTCGGTTCTAATTTGAAAAATGTGAAAGAGTATTCGATTGAAGCCGTATATAGCTTAAGTGAATTTTATCTTGGGCAAAACTGCAGCGTAGCCTTCCATACCTATGGCGGCAGCAATGTTTTTATAAATCAGGGATCGGGAAGACAGCAGCAATATAAGATACTTAGGGAGCTTATGAAAATCAAGTACGGCGGTCTTCCTGTTTTGAAGCCGCAGGTTCGTATAAAAAATCTCGAACAAAGCGTATATTCCTGCAGGGAGTTTTTTGTCGGCTTAAGACCTTTGTTTATAGTTGTGACAAGGTTCTGCACCAATAATTATGATGAAATTCTTAAGGGTATAAATATGATGTCAAAATACACTATGCTGCGAAAAGGATATCTTCCGAGTATTATGGTTGTGAATATAATGGGATATGGACTAATGGCTGAAAACCAATATGAGGTATTGGCGTCCAATGTGCTTGAGGCATTGAACAGAGTGATTTCGAGAAGCATTAAAAAGAATTGTATATGGATTGATTGGGATCCGGCAAAGGAAAGCCTTACGGGAGCATTATTAAAGCAGGTGGTGGCGGCGAAGTGAAGAACCTGACTATGATTCTAAAGATTACCTTTGCTCTGGTGGCTTATATTCTGTCCTTTACTCTTTTATACTATACACCGGTTTATCAAGAATTTGTGTATGCGCTCAACAGTCCTGTGAGAGCACTTATTGTAGTCAATGTAATAAATCTTGTTGTAATCGCAGTAGGTTACAAAAAGATATTGCTTATGGTGAATATAGTGTGCATGGTAATTAGCACACCTTCTTTATTGTTCCATTCAAAGCTGATTATGAGGGCGTTTGATTTCCAACCTGACCACTTTATGCCCGACTATGTCACTGCTTTTATCTTTTTGATAATTGTAATACTTTTGATGGCGGCAAGATGGCTTGAAAGGCTTGAGAACCAAACAAATCAAATGATATCTGACGGTGCTTTGGAGGACGATGTAAATTTAATCCGGATCAATAGTCTTAAGATTTACCCGGCTTTTTTCGGATTGATATTGATATTATGTGTTAGCCTTATTTTGCTTGGTTTCATTGCTCCAAATATAATAGCTTCAAAGTATATTTTAATTATTATGGCAGTAACGGGTATTACGCTGATTGTGGGTTCGGTATTCTACCTATACCGAAAATGGGTAAAGAAATAAAACAGCGCAGAACCGTTCCCTGTTCTGTGGATCCTATTGAACTTTTTTAATAATATTTTGATGTAAAGTCAGAAACAATATGGAAATTGATAAGAACCTTATACTTGATGGCGATTTTCTTGCAAATTCAAAGAAAAAAATAAGTTTTCAATTCAAAAATAAAGAGCAAACATCATTTTTTATATAATTCCATTTTCAAAACCTTTTATTTAATAGTAATTTACGTCTGTTTATTGCCGATAAAAAATATGAAATCATTCTATACTTTTGCGTAAGGAGAGAGTCATCATGATGGATTTAATTGATATTTTGAGAATAGGAGTCAATAACAAGGCTTCCGATATACATCTTACTGTCGGAAGGGCACCGTCTTTTAGGATCAACGGCCGAATGCGTCCTATTGATGTAGAAGCTCTTACCAAAGAATGCACAATGGAGTATGCTAAAGCATGTACGGATAAAGACAAGTTCGAACGCCTTATGACGGTAGGAGAAGTCGATTTTTCAATGAGTGTTGAAGGACTGTCAAGATTCAGGGTAAATATCTTTTTCCAAAGAGGTTCCGTTGCATTGGTTTTCCGAGTGCTTGCTTCGGAAATACCGACTCTTGAGTCGTTAAAATTACCTCCGGCCGTAAAGGAAATATGCAAAATCAAAGAAGGCCTGATACTTGTTACCGGACCGACGGGAAGCGGGAAATCCACCACAATGGCATCTATTATAAATGAGATAAATGCATCAAAGGAAGGGCATATTTTGACTTTAGAGGATCCTGTAGAATATATTTTCCCTCATAACAAGTGTATTGTAAATCAGAGAGAAATATCAGAGGACAGCAAGTCCTATGCCAATGCATTAAGAGCTGCATTAAGAGAGGATCCGGATGTTATTTTTATTGGAGAGATGAGGGACAACGAGTCAATCAGTATAGCTGTCACAGCAGCAGAAACGGGACATCTGGTACTTTCAACTCTCCACACATTAGGTGCGGCAAAGACGCTGGACAGGCTTATTGACGTTTTCCCACCGGATCAACAGCAGCAAATACGGGTTCAGGTATCGAGTGCATTAAAAGCAGTTATATCCCAGCGGTTGATTCCCGATATTGAGGGTAAAGGCAGGGTTGCTGCTTTAGAAATAATGGTGGTTACTCCTGCTATCAGCAATCTCATCAGAGAAGGCCGTGGGACAAGCATTAATTCTATGATTCAGACAGGTGCTCAATTCGGTATGCAGCTTATGGATAAAGCTATAGCGGATTTATATCAACAAAAACGCATTTCGTTGGAAGATGCTTATGAGTATTGTGTCGATAAAGAGGCACTGAAAAGATATATAGGTTAAACTTGGAGAAAAATGCTCCGCCTTTGGTAAAACTATTTTACATATTTATTATTAATAGTATAATTAATAATAGAGTTATGAAATATATACTCTATTTTTTTTATAATAAGTTAAATAGGTTATGTCTAAAGACAGCTGACTTCTGATTTATACTGGATTATAGAATTTTTAAAGCAAACTGTTTTCTGACTCCGGATATAATCTATACAGTTTTTGGGGAGGAAATGTATGAGAAAGAGGCTTATTTTCCTGTTATCATTTATGTGTTTTTTTACTGTTGTTATTGCTTCATTTAATCATGTACAGGGACTAACCGGTACTACTTATTCGGTGTCGAGTTCCGACTCGGATATAATCGGTGATGTTAACGGTGACGGCGAAATTAATTCAATTGATGTGACTGTGCTGAAAAGATACTTATTAAGAAAAATAAATGAGCTTCCGGTTAGTGATTATTTATGGTCAGCGGATTTGAACGGCGATAACTTTATAGATTCCATCGATTTAACATTGCTAAGAAGATATATTCTTAAAATCATCAAAAAATTCCCGAAGGAACAAGCAAATAACTTTACGGAGGTTGTTGAATTCGAGTCCGGTCTATCCCATTCGATTATTTTAAAAAAAGACGGAACGGTATGGGCTTTAGGGGACAACAGCAGCGGCCAGTTAGGACTCGGTGATGTGTTGGCTACAAAGGAGCCGGTTAAAATTGAAGGACTTTCCGACATAGTGGCTATAGAGACGGGAATAAATCACTCGCTGGCTTTAAAAAAGGACGGCACGTTGTGGGCATGGGGAGACAATAGCAGCCTGCAATTGATAGACAATATAAAAATACCTTCGGATATTGAAGAAAGAATTTGTAAGATTCCTTTCGAGGTGAAAACACATTCCGACGTAAAAAGTATAGCGGCAGGTTATGCCCGTACTCTTGTTATAAAAAACGACGGTTCGGTATGGATTCATTCATTGCCTCCGATAAAAAAATCGGAAAACTCCGATTATATTTCATTGAAAATTGAAAACCTGGGAAACATCAAATCAGTGGATGTTGGAAAAGGTCATATAATATCATTACGGGAGGATGGTACCGTTTGGTCCTGGGGTGATAATGTCTGGGGACAGATGGGGGATGGATCACAAAATCACCATAACACCTACGATTATAAATATTACGAGGCAACCCAGGCAAAGGGCCTTACGGGAATAGTTCAAGTTTCCGCAGGAGGATTGCATTCTGTGGCATTGAAGGATGACGGCACGGTTTGGACATGGGGAGGCAATTTCTATGGCGAAATAGGAAACGGTACGGACCAATACCGCTTGGAGCCGTACATGGTTGAGGGCTTGGAGGATATAATAGCGATAGATGCGGGAAATAACCATACTGTTGCATTAAAGAAAGACGGGACAGTATGGGTATGGGGCAAAAACGATTGCGGACAGTTGGGAAACGGTTCAACGGACAGAAGGTCACTTAGACCCGTAATGGTCGAAGGCCTTACCGGAGTAATATCGATAAAAGCCGGGATGGAAAATACAATAGCAATAAAAGAAGACGGAACCATATGGGCTTGGGGGAAAAATGATTTCGGTCAGCTGGGTGAGGGAAGTATGGATAATTGTTTTTCACCTGTACAGATATTGATAGGGGATTAATTTAAAAATAGTTTTTCTTAATATTAATTTATTAAATTCATTAGTTGAAATTCGCGGTTTAGGAGGTTTTATATGCCTAAAAGTTTACAAAATATATTCAGGAACATACATTACAACTCACCGGTTGTCCTTACAATGACGTTTCTTTCCTTGGGAGCATTGATACTTCAGATTATAACCAAAGGTCAATCAACGGTATTGCTGTTTTCGGTGTATCGCAGCAGCCCGCTTAGTATATTATTTTATTTCAGACTCTTTGGACATGTGCTGGGGCATGCAAACTGGGAACATTATATAAACAATTTTTTACTTATATTGCTGCTGGGTCCAATGCTTGAAGAAAAATATGGGTCGAGGAATATGGCTTTTATGATTTCGATAACTGCCCTGGTTACAGGATTGCTGAATATACTTCTTTTTGACAATGTTCGTCTCTTGGGAGCCAGCGGTGTTGTTTTCATGATGATATTACTCTGCTCCTTTGTGAATTTTAAGAAAGGAAAAATACCTCTGACCTTTATTCTGGTTGTTATTATTTACCTGGGTGGGGAGGTTATGAACGGTATTCTGGTAAGGGACAATATTTCACAGCTGACACACCTTATTGGCGGCATTTGCGGAAGTATTTTCGGTTTCCGATGGGCAGAGAGATATAGGTAGGGTTCGGCCTACAAGAGATATTATTAATATTGAGGATTGATTTTTTGAAAGAGAGCATTAAAATAATTTTATATAAGTATTATTGAAATAAAGATACATAACAAAAGGGAAGGACTTGGTGTCCTTGAGTTTTTGTTGGAATATGTTGAGGTGAAAGATGAAAAAATACAAAGCAGTATTGTTTGATTTCGATTATACCTTGGCCGATTCATCTAAAGCCGTTGTGGAATGTATAAGCTATTCTCTTCAAAAGATGGGTTATCCCGCTTCTACACCGGAAAGCATATGCAGGACTATTGGACTTACTCTTGCCGATGCCTTTAGGGAATTAACAAAAGATGCATCCGTTTCCAATGCGGATATTTTCCGAAGTTATTTTAAGGAAAGAGCGGATGTGGTAATGACGAAAAATACCAGGGTGTTCGATACGGTAGGAAGCGTCCTTGACAGGCTAAAGAAGATGGGACTTAAAACCGGTATTGTCTCTACAAAATTCAGATACCGGATAGAAGATATATTGAAAAGGGACGGACTTTTACATTATTTTGACATTATAATTGGCGGAGAGGATGTATCGGCACACAAGCCGGATCCCGAAGGTGTTATAAAGGCTTTAACAGAATTGGGGATAGCAAGGGATAATGTTATTTTTATCGGTGACAGTGTTGTAGATGCGAGAACCGCACAAAATGCAGATGTTGATTTTGCTGCAGTTTTAACCGGCACAACTGAGAGGGATAAGTTTTTGGAATTTGATGCCCGGGCTGTGCTTAAAGACTTAAGCGAATTGCCGGACTTTTTTGAGAGCGGTTTTGATTGCAGCAGGTTTTGTGATATGGTATAATTATGGTAATTTATTATAATTGTACCTGCAAGGAGATGTTAATATGAGTATTACGGAAATGGCATGCCAGGTTAAGGATGCATCCATTAAACTGGCAGCGGCAGATTCAAAACTAAAAAATGAAGCTCTGGCTCATATCGCCAGGTCACTGATAGATAGGAAAGATGAGATACTTAAAGCAAATGCTATGGATTTAAAAAGAAGCGAGGAGGAGAATTTGGCTGCACCGCTTCTGAAAAGGTTAAAGTTTGACGATGCTAAAATAGCAGATGTAGTAGACGGTATAAACAGTTTGATCGGTTTGAAGGATCCCGTAGGGAAGACTCTTCTTTCAACCGAGCTTGATGAAGGCTTGGAACTGTACAAGGTTACATGTCCGATAGGTGTAATCGGTGTTATTTTTGAATCACGGCCTGACGCCCTTGTTCAAATTTCTACTCTGTGCCTGAAAAGCGGAAACGGTGTTCTTTTAAAGGGTGGTTCGGAGGCAAGGGAAACCAATCGCATACTTGCGGATATTATTTCAAAGGCCACGGAAGAAGCAGGGATTCCTGCTAACTGGATTAAGCTTTTGGAAACCAGAGCCGATGTGGATGAAATGCTAAAGCTGGATCAGTATATTGACCTTGTAATTCCAAGAGGTTCCAATGAGTTTGTGAGATATATAATGGACAATTCGAGAATTCCGGTTATGGGCCATGCGGACGGTATTTGCCACTGCTATGTGGATGAGGATGCGGATGTCGATATGGCAGTTCGCATTGCTGTGGATTCTAAGACCCAGTATGTTGCCGTTTGTAATGCCACAGAAACCTTATTGGTTCATAAGAATATTGCTCCTAAGGTTTTACCGGAACTGAAGAGTATCTTGGATGAAAAAGGTGTGGAACTGTTAGGATGTGAAAAGACGCAGAAGATTATATCTGTTGCTCCGGCTACAGAACAGGATTGGAAGACAGAATATCTTGATTATAAGCTTTCGATAAAGATAGTGGAGGACCTGGATGAAGCGATAGACCATATAAATACCTATGGTTCCCGTCACACTGACAGTATTATCACAAAAAGTCAAGACAAAGCATCTCGCTTTATGTCTCTTGTAGATTCGGGCAATGTATTTTGGAATTGTTCTACGCGGTTCAGTGACGGATTCCGATATGGATTTGGTGCCGAAGTAGGTATAAGTACGAGTAAAATTCACGCCAGGGGTCCTGTGGGTCTCGACGGATTACTGATTTATAAATACAAGCTAATCGGCAACGGTCATATAGTAGATGATTATGCAAAAAGAAAGAAGACATTCAAACACAATAATTTAAGCAAAGACTTTCCGATGTAATCGGTTTATCATGTTTATACAGCTATATGAAAAAATGTGAAGTAAAATACGGAAACATTTCGATATTTCCCTATTTTACTTCACTAATTGTTACTCCACTAATTATTACTTAACTAATGTTACTTCACTAATTAGTTCTCATCAAATTATTTCTCTAATTAGTTCTCATCAAATTATTTCTCTTCCTGATTATACAGCGTTGTGAACAAAGGATACGATTTCCGAAATAGGTATATCTGTTACGGAACCTAAGTTATATATCGGGTAATCCTTCCACTTGTTTGCATTATAAGGTCCTATGTTATCGGCAGTTTGTACGGGGGAATAAGGATATGCATTATTTTCCTTTTTGAAACCGTAACCACAGCCGGAGTAACCTGCCACTTCAGGGTTTCCTTTATCATAACCGTATCCTGCACTAAAGTTATTACATGCATTACCGAGAGAACATGCCGGTGGCGGTCCAATTCTTGTAATTAGACGTACAAAGCAATCGTTTACCGAGAGAATTACACCGGTAAAACCGGAACCGGACTGTCCGCCGCTTTTTGTAAATATTGTAACTGTTTCACCAATATACTTAGAAAGTAAAGACTTAAAACTTCCGCCTGCTTGAGAATTAATGCTCAAATTACATCCGTCAGACATTTATAATTCCACCTTTCGATCATAAACAAATAATATATTTAATACATATTATGTTAATATCTTCATTATGGTTACATTTAACCGGTTAACCGGGGATGAAGCGGGACAATAAAGAAAACACTTAGGTTTCAATGAGAATTTGTGTTGAAGTATCGAAATAAAATGATATAATTTTTCTATAGTTATTTATTGTTACAGGAGGGGAAAAGATGGGAGAAAGAAGAATAAAGTGGGGGAATATTATTATATTTTTACTTATAATAGCCGCAGGAGTTGCAGCTTTTTTAACCAGAAATCAATTTGGTGGCGGTAAGGATAGACGCGTTGTTATTGACAATAACGGAAACAAAGGAAAAAACGTCGATGATGATTTTGATTTTGATAACCTGCCTGTGACTTGGGATGATATTGATTTTCCGTCCGGTAATGAGTTCATTATGGGATTGGACAGTTGGATTGGGGGAACTCCTATTTTAATTGGTTTGGATAGAGAATACAACAGGGATTACGGATTGGATCTGGGAGTGGAATATATACATGCGGATGCCGACAGGATAAAGGCACTGGCTGAAGGAAGGATACAGGCTACGGAGATGTCGCTTCCGTCCTTTATGAGATTTCAGGAACAATACCCCGGTGCCGGTATTATAGTGGGTATTACGGATTTTTCCCGCGGTGCCGACGGTATTGTTGCAAAAACCGAGGTAAAAGATCTAAATGACATTGAAGACAAAACGGTGTCCTATGTAAAAAACGGCACAGGCAAGTTTATATTGAACAAGTTTTTGAGGCTGGTTGGATTAAGGTACCAGGATATAGAACCTATTGAAAGGGAAAGTATGTCGGAAGTAATAGAGGACTTAAGAAGGGGTACTGCGGATGTTATAGTATCATGGAGTCCTGATATGAACATAGCTATAAACGAAATAAACGCTGAAAGACCTAATTCGGTGAAGATGCTTATTACTACTAAAGAGGTACCTAATCTGATTCCTACCATGTTGATAGTTAACAGGGATTATGCAGAGAGGAACCCTGATAAAGTGGAAAGCTTTTTAAAAACTTGGTATGCTTCTGCCAAGCATATTCTGGAGAAACCCGACAAGGCTTATACAAAGCTTGCGGAATTAATGAATGAATCCCAGGAATATGGTGAGGTTAGCAAGGAAGATGTTGAAGCTTCCTTTAAAGATGTAAAGCTTATGTCATTGAATGACAATTTAAGCTATTTTGGTTTGAGTACCGAAGATAACAAGGTGGACGCAATAATTGACGATACTGTTGAGACATGGAAGAGGTACGGCGACTTGGATTTTGAATTTAAAATTTCAGGGAAAATGTATAAGGAAAGCTTTTTAGCAAAGATGGACGGAGATGATGAACTTCTTGTGGGAGTGCTGGACAATGACTCTACAGGAAGTAATGAAGAAAAGGTAGAGTTTGAAAAACAGGATGGAGACAGTATCGAAAAGAAAACGGAAAAGGTGGCAAAAGTGGATATACCGCCGGTATATTATGATTCAGGAAAAGCGACGGTAAAGGCAGAATCCTTACCGGTTCTTGATGAAGTATTTGAAATATTATCGCAGTTTCCGGAATACTATCTTATTGTTGATGCCCATACAGACTCGGTGGGAAGTGATGAATCCAACAAGCTGCTGTCTGAGAATAGAGCTTCGGAAGTAAAAAAATACCTTGTGCAGCGGGGAGTTAATGAGAACAGAATAATAGCAAGAGGTTGGGGAGAATCCAGGCTTCTTATTCAAAATGATGTCACGGAAGAGGATAAGGCAAAAAACAGAAGGACGGAGTTTATTCTGACAAGGGTAATTGATTAAAGATATTGTTGTGCCGGCGTTTTTATGCAGATTGTTTTGGAGGTAATAAAATAGATCATGAAATATAAAATTATCATAAAGGCTGCTTTGGAACTTAAGAATTTGGGATTACTTGCCATGATAGTAGGGATATTTGCGCTTACAGGCAGTTTACCGTTTCTTTTTATTGGGGCGGCAGGTTATGTATATTTTTTAATGGAAACCATGAAGGATGAAAAATTTTTAAAAAGGTTTAATGAAGAGCAGCAAATTGAAGATATACATGATCTTAACGAGAAATGCAATGCCCTTTATATGAGCTTAGTGAGAAAATTACCCGGAGGTATGAGAGAAAGAATAAAAAATATATACAATGAAAAACAAGTTTTGGTGTCTTATTTTTCTCAGGACAATAGTGATCCGTTGAGGCAAAAGATTGTGGATCAGGCAATAAACCTCGTTATTGCGTATTTTAAGCTTCTCTATCACTACAGTCTGAGAATTAAGCAGCTAAATTCCATAAATGTTAACAAAGTAATTGAAAGAATCAACAATAACAAGAGGAAAATAGAGTTTCTTAACAATTCTGCAGCCATATCGAATATTGAAAAGGCTGTGGAGTTGGATGAAAAACTGGTTGAAAAAATAAATAAAGAGAAAAGTGAACTGGAAATGATAAGTTCCAGATTGGATTATATTGAGAGTGCAATATTGATGTTTAAGCATCAGATTATGTCAAATGAAGATTTGGATCCGGATATTAAGGAGATTGACACCGTGGTTAACGAAGCAATTGCTTTGGACAATGTTTTATCAAAGAAAAATGAAAAATTAATTCTATAAGATAGAGGAGAATAAGGAAGAAACACGGTGAAGTAAATTTAGAGCCTGCTAATACTTCAGGGAGGTAGAACGGTAATTTTTCGTGAAGGGAGCTTTGTTCTGCCTCAAGCAGTATTTCAGGCTCTTGTCTTAATAAAAATATATTTCATCAACTAATAACGGTCAGCAATTGCATATATCATGGCTCAATTCCCCAGTATAAATCCCCTGCTATATAAACGGTGATTTTAACAGATCTCACGAAGTCAGAGGATGTACGGTTAAAGGAATAGTCGTTACTTTGATCATACATATAATTCCATTCTGCGTATGGAGGATCTGCCAGATCCAGGGCATAGCTATTTCCGATTCTGCTTATTATTTCAATACTCTCGTTTAGTCCTAAGGATCCGGCACTGTTTACGAATCCTATTTCTACATAGCAGTCGGCATTTTCCTTTGGATCGGACATTTCAACTATTTTGCCGGTAATTTTGGAATTATTAATGTTTGCCCAGTCACAAGTATATTTTTGATTAATAACTTGTTCTTTGGTATAGTAATACCGGATTTTTATATCTGCAAGATTTATAGTTGAATCACCTTTATTTGTAAGCTTTATTCTCGGTTGAATCTCTTTTGAATTATACGCTCTAATGTGATTATATGCTTTTAGTTCCAGTTTTATCTCCGGGCCGGCTTGGGTAGGTTCCGGAGTGTGTGTGGGTGTGTGTACCGGAGTATAAACCGGAGTCTTAGTCGGTGTATGTGACGGCGAAACAACCGGAGTATGTGTAGGAGTATGTGCCGGAGTATAAACCGGAGTCTTAGTCGGTGTAGGCGACGGCGAAACAACCGGAGTATGTGTAGGTGTGTGTGCCGGAGTATAAACCGGAGTATTGGTCGGTGTATATGACGGCGAAACATTCGGAGTCTTCGGTGGCGTATGTGCCGGAGTTTTGACAGTTGTGTGCGACGGCGGAACAGATGAAGTCTTAGACGGTGTATGTGACGGAGTTTTAACCGGTGTTTTAGTGGAGGTATGTGGCGTCGAAACAGACGAAGTTTTGGACGGTGTATGCGCTGGAGTATAAACCGGGGTTTTAGCCGGAGTAGGCGATGACAAAGCAACAGGCTTGTTAGTTGGTGTATGTATCGGAGCTTTTGTTGATTCAGAGCTTTTTGTAGGAGTAATTGCGGTAATCGGTGTTGGCACGGTTGATTGTTCAACGGTTGGAGCAGGTGTAGCATCAGTTGAAGCAGTAGATAAGGGAGATTTTGAAGAAGTCGGTGTAACTACCATAGAAACTTCTGATGTATTCGTATGTGAGACCGGCGTAATTTCAGGTATGGAGGTGGCAAGTATTTTTGGCGTAGAAGCAGCCGTGCCGGTATCTTTCGGTTCTACACCGGAATTTTCCGTATTACCGGCGAGAATTGCGGAATTATCTTCAAGCTTATTAAGAATCTCTGTTATACTGGAGGTTTTAACTTCTTCTATATCAATATCTATACCTATACTTTTTGCTTCGTTATATACAGCATATCTTCCCATGGAAAGACCTTCCTCATATGCTTCTGATCTGGATTCCGGGGTTGAAGAAATTGTTCTGCAGTCAATTCCCATACTGTCGGCTATTTCTTTGCATGAGTTTAACAGCTCTTCCACACTTTTATCCTTACCGAAATCCTTTTTGTGTTTGGAATTAAGTGAAGCTGAAATCAAAACAAGATTATTAAAGGAATTTAAATAGCCCTTTTCTTTGGAATTGTCCAATATAATCTTTACAGCATCATAAACCTGAAGACCCTGCACATTTGTCTCATCTATAACTGTTTGAGCTTCACTGTTAAATGCTTTTGCTTCGATAACATTTTCATTTTTTCCGATAACAAGCTCAAGGCTTGGATTTATGTCAAGGGATATATAAGCATATTCTTGAGGAATTAGTGCAAGTCTGATGCTGAAAAATATAATAAGAATAACCGCAGCCGCAGCAGCAATTATCGAGGTCGGCATAGCAACGTTGCTGAGCCTTGAAAAAATGCTGGGTTTATACAGGTCGTAATCGTTGAAAATTACTTTCTGTCCCTGTTCCATTCCGGGCTTTATTTTAAGAGTAACAAAATCCAATTTGTCGGTCATTGCTAATGCTTTATCGTTATCCAGCTTTAATATTATACCGTTATTGCATTTATAATCGAAAGTATTATTTTGTCCGTTGTTCAAATTCATCACCTCCAATATCTGTGATGTTGATATAGTCCTTAAGTAAGTAGAATTCACAACCGAAGATCAACGTTACAGCAATGATAAATTTACGGTTTCTTTCAATAGTCTTCTTATTAATTCTGATGGTTTTCAATAATTCTGTCTTAGGTATATTTCTACTTTTCATAAGCTTTTCGAAAAGCTTGGCATCATCAGCGATTACTTTAGCAATTCTTATGCATAATGACTTTGAATCCTTGTGTTTGGGTGCTGAATTAATCAAATCATTCAGACTGATTCCAAACTCAAGAAGTCTTTTGGTAAAGAGATTGATTTCTTTAGTTATTTCAAGTTTACTTTGCATGTCAATGTCCGTTTTTAAGAAAAATTGGTCAAAATAACTATTGGGTTGATCTTCAAAATATGTAAAAGGATATACTTGGCAATGTTTTTTATTTCGGCGGGCGAAATCAGTCAGTCTTCTTTTTATTACTAAAGTTGCAAACTTCAAAAAATGCGAGTTTTTTTGATGGTCAAAGCAGTCGATGGCTTCATTGAAAGCAGAAAGACCGACACTAAATTCATCGCTGTTTTCGGTATCTATATATTTGTGCGTAATATTTGAGACAGTATTATTATATAAGGCTTGTATTTACTTATAAACTCTTCTCTCAAATACTCGTCCCCATCTTTTATTTTTTTTAGTGTAACAATAATATCTTCTTCAAAGTCATTAGCTTTGAAGGCATCTTTCTTTCCCTTAAGGGAAAATGAGTCAGCCAAAAAATTTCACCCCTTGGTTATGGTGTTTCAACTTATGAGCCATCATTTACAACTACTGCATAGAATCAGAAGTGTTCAAGATGATTATAACATACTAAACTTGGATTAAAAAGGGATGATATTATGATTCTTTTTTAAGTTCTAATAATTATTTCGCATCATGGAAGATTTTTTAGGGGTTCTTACGTAGAAAAATAATAACAGCTTGTTTCTATTGCTTTTTTTGCAATATCGATAAATGAAAATGTATTGGCCATAAAAATAAAAGAATAAAACAAGTTATAAAAATTATTAGTACTACCCTACGAAATTTGATTTGATATTCGCATACATATATACGGAAGTAATGGGATCGTATTATATTGCATATATGCAGAAATATTGACACTACCGTTAACATTAATATAAACAAACTATGAGAAGTATGGTATAATTATAGTGAGGTTTTTGCTATTGAAATATTATGTATGTTGTTAATATCCGGTCATCGTTATTGTGAAATTTGCAATTTTTATTCAAGTATAATCTTTAAAGCTAAAACTTCTTTACAATAAATTTCATTTTATGTAATTAAATTTTAATATTTTTTATATAAATTAAATTTAATTTATGAAGGAGGAAAAATTGTGAAAAGAATTTCAAAAAGGACAGGAATTATTTTTATGCTGCTGGTTGCGGTATTGGGGACATATTTGTTTTCAACACTGGTAAATGTATCAGCAGCCGGTGTACCGTATAACGCGGTATATCCATACGGGTTTTCTTCATTGGCAGACGACCCGCAGCAAGCAGCCAATATGCTTAAGTCTGAGTGGGAGGACTGGAAGAGCAAGAGAATTACATCAAACGGTGCCGGCGGTCACAAAAGGGTTCAGCGTGATGCATCCACCGGTTATGATACCGTTTCGGAAGGTATGGGCTATGGCTTGCTTCTGGCGGTATGCTTTGATGAACAAAGTCTGTTTGACGATTTGTACGGTTACGTTAAATCACATTTTAACGGAAACGGTTTAATGCATTGGCATATTGATGCCAACAACAATGTTACCACTCATGACGGAGGAAATGGTGCTGCAACGGATGCCGACGAAGATATAGCTTTGGCACTTATATTTGCGAGCAAGAAATGGAATTCCGGTAGATACAATTACGGACAGGAAGCAAGAACACTTATAAACAATTTATATAACCACTGTGTAGAGCAAGGTTCTTATGTTTTAAAGCCGGGAGATATGTGGGGTGGATCTTCAGTTACAAATCCGTCATATTTTGCACCGGCATGGTATAAGGTATATGCAAAGTTTACAGGAGATAGCAGATGGAATCAGGTTGCAGACAAGTGTTATCAAATAGTAGCTACACTTAACAATAACGGTACAGGGCTTGTTCCCGACTGGTGTACTGCCAGCGGTAGTCCGGCTTCGGGTCAAGGCTTCAACTATACATATGATGCTACACGTTATGGCTGGAGAACTGCAATAGACTATTCATGGTTTGGTGATACCCGTGCAAAAGCAAACTGCGATGCATTAACCAAGTTCTTTAAAAATATAGGTGCATCCGGTATTGTTGACGGATACACAATCCAGGGTCAGAAGGTTGGAAGCAACCACAATGCTTCATTTATCGGACCAATTGCAGCAGCAAGTATGACAGGATATGACCTTAATTTTGCAAAAGAGCTTTATCAGGAAACAGTGAAAGTTAAAGATGATGAATATTATGGATACTACGGAAATTGTTTAAGACTGCTTACATTATTGTACATAACGGGTAATTTCCCGAATCTTTCCGAGGACTTTGTTCCAGCGACTCCGCCACAAAGCCCGACACCTACAAAAATGGCGACTCCAACACCGACCCAAGGATCAGTTATATATGGAGACGTAAACGATGACGGATATGTCGATTCATTAGACTTAAGTGTTCTCAAGAGATATGTTTTGAGAAAGCCCGTAAGTGTTAATGTGAAAGCAGCAGATGTGAATATAGACGGTTCGATTGATTCACTGGACGTATCGGTGCTCAAGAGATATTTGTTAAGAAAAATACCATACTTACCATACTAATATGTTTAACAGAAATATTTTCTGTAACGGAAATGCAGGACATATATAGTAAATGCATGTAAATTTCATAAAACGCTATATATGCTAAAAGCATTAGTGTAATAAGTTTTTAATATAATTCGCAAAAAGGTTCTTTGGCGATTGTTAAAGAACCTTTTTGCTAACATTTTTATTAACTGCTTTTATTAAATTCAGGATTTTGGAGTTGAATTATTAGTTTTAGTTTATGTTAACTTCCTGTATCGCCATGAAAAATACATGCTGATACGAATATTTATTATAGGGTGAGTTTAAATATTTGGGGGAATGTTTTTGAAAAAGGAATTTAGAGTTGGATTCATTTTGAGAAAACTTATTTTATTGCCGGTTATTGTAATTGTGCTTTCGTTAATGAATACCGGTGTTTATGGAGAAAGCACACCGGAGCCTTCCAAAAGAATTGTGGGATACTTTGCCGATTGGAATATTTATTTGGAAGACAATTATTACGAAGTCTCGGACATTCCGTGGGATAAGATAACGCATATAAATTATGCTTTTGCAAAGATAGAAAACGGAAAGATTGCTATTTATGATAAATGGGCTGCTATACAAAAGCCTTTTGGAGATGATACTTGGGAAACACCTTTAAAGGGCCATTTTGGACAGTTGATAAAATATAAGGAGCAATATCCCCATGTAAAGACTTTGATATCTGTTGGAGGGTGGTCACTCTCTACATATTTTTCGGATGTTGCACTTACGGAGGAATCGAGAGCTGTATTTGCCGACAGCTGTGTTGAGTTCATACGGATGTACCGGTTTGACGGAGTGGATATTGACTGGGAGTATCCTGTGGGAGGAGGAATGTCCGGCAATATTACAAGACCTGAAGACAAACAGAATTTTACCCTGCTTCTAAAATGCTTGCGTGAAAAGCTTGATGAAGCAGGAGAAGAGGATGGAAAGAAGTATCTTTTAACAATAGCTGCACCGGCCGGCAGTTATACAATCAAGAACATGGAACCGGATAAATTTCATCAATATCTGGACTATATCAATCTTATGACCTATGACTACAGCGGTTCATGGGAAAATTTTGTGAACCATTTGGCGCCTTTGTATATGAATCCCGACGATCCGGCATCTCCTCAAAGAAAAGAAACATTTAATGTGGATTGGACTGTGAATGAGTACTTAAGGCTTGGCGTTCCTGCAGAAAAATTGAATATAGGTGTTCCGTTTTATGCAGCCGGTTGGAAGAATATAACCGGAGGGGAAAACGGACTTTTTGGAACAGCAGGACAGGCTCTAGACAATAAAATGTTTCACTTCATAAAGGGATTGTTGGATTCATCACAGTCAGGGTTTGCCAGGTATTGGGATGATAGTGCGAAAGTTCCTTATGTGTGGAATCCTACGACAGCCACGTTGTATACATATGAAGATGAAATCTCTTTGGAAAACAAGTGCAGCTATGTTTTGGATAAAGGCCTTGGGGGCATTATGATATGGGAGCTTAGCGGTGATTATCCTGCTAATGGAGGAAATACTTTGATATCCATTATTTACAATACTTTTTCCAAAGACTCGCCCAATGATGATAAGTATGGCGATATAGATGCCGATGGAGATGTAAATTCAACCGATATTACAATATTAAAACGGTACTTGCTGCGTAAAATAAGCAAATTACCGTATCCGGAAAGAGAGTATCTGATGGATTTAAACAAGGATGGAGCAATTGATTCTACCGATTTGAGTATTTTAAAAAGGTACGTATTAAGAAAAATAAAAGAAATTCCTATTAGTCAGTAAATAGATAGAAAGAATAAATTCTGCATATATATGAAGTATTATATGAGGTATTTGCATGCTATTGGAAATGGTAGCTGGAGCAGAGGATGCATTAGTTGCATTAGTTGCATTATTGCCAACCTATCGTTTAAAATAAGCCTTAGATTATTTAGATGAAGATTCCTATTTGTTATTGAGGGAGGTATAGATTGTATATAAGGCAAAGATATAAAATTTAGCCGAACAAATGCTTATATACAGCGCTGTTATTATGAAATGGTATTATAAGTCAAAACTTAAAAAGCAGGTAATAAGATTATCATTGATTGCTGTATTGGTTTGTGTTGTAGTTATTCCTTCATTAATTCGTATTTTTTCAGGTAAAAGTGTGGATTCCGGCAACCGTAATGTTATGACGTCTCCTCCTCAAGAGACTGTTTCCTTGGTGGAGCAAACGCCTACGGTCTCCGGTGATTACACTGTGGTGCCGGTTACTACTCCTAAATCAACGAATATACCTTTGCCAACGGAGTTGCTTACACCTTCAATTTCACCTACTGTTTCGCCAACTCCTATACCGACAGATACACCGACGCCCACACCAACGTCCACACCAACGCCCTCACCGACACCAACACCAACACTTAAACCAACACCTACACATACACCAACACCGACTCCGACACCCAAACCTACGAATAAACCGACGGATGCCGGTTCAAAGAAAAAAGAAAGTATAACGGTTCAGTATAAAAACGCCAGCTATGTATCACATGCTTACAGTATTGCTCCGGTTTTCAAAATTACTAACCAAGGGAGCACAGACGTAAAGCTTAAGGATATTGAAATAAGGTATTACTATACAAAAGAGGGAAGTGAGGGTCAAACTTTTTGGTGTAATGATTTTCTTATAGATGGAGTTGAAATGGATAGCTCACAGGTCTATGGAAGCTTTATAAAGCTAAAAACACCCAAAAAGGAAGCTGATCACTATTTGAGTGTAGGTTTTTATGAGAAAGCCGGTGTACTTAAGCCCGGAAAGAGTGCAGAAATCAGAGTGGAATTTTCAAAAAATGACGGCTCTCTTTATATACAGGAAGGAGACTATTCATATAATCTTGTCAGCAATAGGTTTATTAATTGGGATCACATTACGGTTTATGTATCCGGGAAATTGGTGTATGGCAAGGAACCGTAAATAACAGAAAGCTTCAGAGGTTTAAAACCGCTGTTTTTAAACCTCTGAAGCTTTTTTAATTTATGCCGTAAGGAAAACATGAGTTATTTTTTAGAACAGAGACTTAAAAAAGTCCCCTATGCTTTTAAATATCCAGCCGAAAAATCCCATACGTTCTGCGCCTTCAAGGGTGGAGACGGTAGAACTTCCAAGAGTCGTTCCATTGAGCCGAACCTCAATAGTGCCGACTTCTGTATCTGAAGCCACAGGAGCCACCAAAAAGTCAGTGCTTTTTAATACTACTGTCTCAAGGTTATTCTCCTGATCGACGGGAATAATAACAGATATTGATTTGTCAACCTTTAATGGAACCGATGATGTTTTGCTGCTTTTAACATTAATAGCATCGACTACATCACCGGTATTTTTTACTGTTAACGATTTAAAGTTTTTAAATCCATAATTCAAAAGCTCTTGAATAGCCTTTGATCTTTCACTTTCATTTTTTGTTTTAAGTACAACACCTATCAATCTTTGACCGTTCTGCTGTGCTGTTCCGACTATACAGTAACCTGCTTCATCCGTCCAACCTGTTTTTAAACCGTCAGCTCCCGGGAAAACACCGAGAAGAGGGTTGCGGTTATACTGACGTATGCCGTTGTAAGTAAACTCTGTTTGTGACTCCAATTCAAGAATTTTCGGATAATTCAATATCAGATGGCGAGCTAATGTTGATATATCCCTTGCACTCATAACATGTCCTTCGGCCGGCAAACCGTTGGAATTGGCAAATTTACTGTTTGTCAAGCCCAGTTCCCGGGCACGGTTGTTCATTACTTCTACAAAGGCTTCCTCGCTGCCGTAAAGGTGTTCTGCCAATGCAATACAGCCATCATTTGCAGAAACGACGGAAATACCGGTCATAATATCACCAATACTTACTTTATCACCTACGAGAAGGAACATTTCAGATCCATCGGTTCTCCATGCCTTTTCGGATACAACAACCTGGTCATCCCATTTCACTTTTTCTCTTTCCAAAGCCTCAAAGCCGATTAAAAGGGTCATAATTTTAGTGATACTTGCAGGAGGCATTGCAATATCGGAGTTTTTTTCATAAAGTACCTGACCGGTAACTGCATCTATTAAGATGGCCGATTCCGCTGAAGATTCAAATTGTGCAAAGGTGCTTACTTGAAACATAGTTGAAAAAAGTACGGCAATGATAAAAAACATGAAAGTACGAAATCCCTTGTTATTAATCATTTTGGATAACACTCCCGTATAATATGATTGATATACTAAGAATTTTGATTGATTTATTTTATGTTAACATTTATTCTGACCCTCAGACAAATGTAAAATATGACTATAGATTTAATTCTATACTGCTAAAACACTTTTTTATAGTTTAGGGCATTTATTCGAGCAACCATCGCTTTTTTGGATATTTCACTTCTTGGAATCCTACTAAAAAGTATAAAAAAAAAGGGCTGCTACAGCCCTCCATATGCCTGATCGATTATATTGCCGTATATATCGTAAACAACAGGGAATTTATTAATTTTTCGCAAAACAAATCTTTTTAGAATTGACAAATCCAAGGAAGTGATTTCTCCGTCTCCGTCAGTATCGGCAACAGGAATACGGATACGATTATCTTCCTGATAAGGCAATGTCTTAATTTTTCTAAGAATAAATCTCTTCAGTAATGAAATATCTAAAGAGTCAACACTGCCATCGGCATTAACATCACCGAGATCGCACCAAATTAACGGATTATCGGTCGGTGGAGCAGTTGTTGGAGTAGGACTCGGAGATGTAGTCGGTCTAATTGTAGGAGTAGGAATATAGTTTCCTGAGTACTTGATAGTAGCAGCCAGAGCGCCAACAAAAGCAGCATTGTAGTCCAGAGCAACCTCTGTATATTGGAACTGGTTAACGTCATCAATATAATTGTCATTTTGGTCGGGTCCGCCTACAAGAGCACCAAGCAATAAATTCTTTGCAGGTTTGGCGTTATCTCCGTTTGCATAGGTATAACCGTTGGCAGCTCTGTGGTGAGGACATTTCGGATAATTGGATCCGTAACCGATTACATAGGAAATGTTGCGGGGATTGCTGCCAAGGGCATAATCAATTTGAGATTGTGCAAAATTTTTAAAGGCTTGATTTCCTGTCAGCTGATAGTACCTGTATGCTAAAAAGGCTTCAGCAGCTGCATATCTCAGAACACCCCAATTGGAAAGATATTTAAGGCCTCCCGGAGTTGTTGTGAGAGAGTTCATCCAATAATCAAGGTTGTAGTTCATTGCATTCATGTACTTTTGATCTCCGGTTATTTCAGCCAATTTGCAGAATACCGCCATGTACATGTCGTCCCAGCACATGGTCCATTTATTTTCAAAGGGACTCTCACCCCACATGGTGGTGTTGGAAAGGTAGTTGTCTATTTCGGTAAGATATTTACTGTCGTTTTCAACGATATAGAGCCATGTGGCTGCAAAGGCCAGATCATCCCAATAGGAATGGGAAATATAGAAAGCATTTTCCTTGTAATAACCCAGATTGGTTTTACCCATATTATAAAGCTCTTTGGCGGCCTTTAAGCATTTATTTGCATATCCTGAGTCTATATCCTTGTAATTTAAATACATGATTGTAAGGGCTGCAGAAGTGAGACCGCATACATCGGAACCGGGATTGGATGAGTTGGCGACATAGGGAACAGGTCTCGAACCCGGTTGTGTTTCGGGAGCACCCCAGTATGTATGGTCTTCCTGACCGTCTCCTACCTGATAATAGAAGGTATTTGCATCAGGATGGCATTTTAACAGATAATCGGTAAAGTATTTAAGGGTGCTGAGCAGCTTTTGTGTATCACCTGTGGAATCAAACACATCCTTATATTCATATAAGGACCAGCCCAATATTGCGGCTGTATAAGCCTGGGGCAAACCGAATTTTACATGGTCACCTGCGTCGTGGTATCCTCCGGTGAGGTCAATTCCTATATCACTTCCGTCAGTTGTATGGCAGGGACCTCTCCAGTCGAATACATTGTTAGTAGCCGCATCCGGTCCGCATTTATTGGCGTCGAAGAAGAGTATGGAATATTCAAGTGCGGTAGCATAATCATGACTGGCTGCGGCGGTTGCTCCCATTTGTGTAAACAAGAGAGCAAACAATAATGAGATAACGGTAAGAATTATTGCCTTTCTTTTCATATCATATCCCCTTTCAAAAAATAATTATATAAAATAAAATACCAATTTCCCATTATTAGCAAACATTAATGCAAGACATAAAGCAGGCGTTTGCAAAATCCGATAATATAAATACTTGCCGGTATAATAGGATATTGGCTTATTAGTAACATAAGTATATTTTGATAGATACAGAATTATTGGCATTGCTTGCTGTATTTAAATTATTTATGCCCTAAAAATTATATTAATGTAAATAAATTTTTATTAAATCAAGAATTTATCTCATAATTATTATATCATAACCGTAAAGTAAAGATAAAGATGCTTTAATATAATTAAACATACCAAAGGTTTATACCTTTGGTATGTTGCGTCCGTAGAAAATTTCGGTCATTTCCTTTTTTAGCTTTTGCTTGATTTTCCTTTTTTCACTGGGAAGAAGCTCTTTTTTTGTTGTTCCGAAAAGGTAGTTATCAAGATCGAAATCCTTTATCAGCATTTTTGTATGGAAGATATGTTCCTGGTATACGTTGACATCGATCATGTGATATTTTTCCTTTGTATCGTTCGAAATATAGTTTTGAATTGAATTGATTTTATGGTCGATAAACAGCTTTCTGCCTTCTACGTCTCTTGTAAAGCCTCTTACTCTGTAGTCGATGGTTATGATATCGGAATCAAAGCTGTGAATCAAATAATTCAATGCCTTTAGAGGAGATATACGTCCACAGGTTGAGACATCTATATCTGCCCTGAAGGTGCTTATACCGTCGTCGGGATGGCTTTCTGGATAAGTGTGCACTGTTATATGGCTCTTATCCAGGTGTGCAAGTACGGTATCGGGAAGCGGTCCCGGTGTTTCCGCATCACAACAGGAATCCATCGACTCATTGTTTATTTTTTCTTCACATATGAGCATGGTAACACTTGCACCTTGAGGCTCATAATCCTGACTTGAGATATTGAGTATATTTGCACCGATTATTGCCGACACATTCGACAAAATTTTAGTGAGCCTTTTGGCATTGTATTGTTCATCAATATATTCTATATAGCCTTTGCGGTGTTCGAGGTCTTTTGCATAGCAAATATCGTATATATTAAAGCTCAATGTTTTTGTAAGGTTATTAAAACCATATAATTTAAGTTTTTTCAATGATTTAATTTCCATGGCCTTCTCCTTATATGATTTATGATTTAGATAATTTACTTTACTATTATAATTTCAATATACTGTTTTGTAAATGGGGCTGAGAAAATATGTAGAAATAAAGTAGATACATGATATATTGCATTTGGACGGATACACATTTCCATATAAAGGTTGTGAAGATAAATGTTCCGGAAACTTAAGTTTTGCAAGCACAGAGACTGTAAATACTTCGTGGAAAGGGCGAGCGTAATATTTACGATAAAGCTTTATAATGATATAATATTCAGTATATAAAATATAGCTTTTTGGAAAGGGTGTAGGCTTATATGCCAAAAGATGATGGGTTTGAGATAATGGCAGCAATAGATGTAGGCTCCAATTCGCTTAGAATGATAATTGCACAGGTTACATCCGACGGACAGGCAATTCCCCTTGAAGATCTATACAAGCCTACACAAATAGGCAAGGACACCTTTTCATTCGGAAGAATTCAGGTTGAATCAATTCATGAAACTTGTGAAACTCTTAAAGGCTTTAATCGGTTAATGCAGGACTATAAAATTAAAAACTACAGGGCTGTCAGTACCAGCGGTATTAGGGAAGCTCAAAACCGGGAATATGTGCTCGAACAAATAAGGATAAGGTCCGGGCTTGAGGTTGAAGTGATTAACAATGCCCAGGAGAGGTTTTTGATGTATAAGGCGATCCGCAATTATATGTCGGATGAAAAGAGGTTTTCCGGTAAGGGAACCCTGATTGCGGATGTGCGCTCCGGTGGAGTGGAGATATCGGTATACAGTGAAGGAAGTCTTAAATTTACCGAATATATCAAAGTAGGTTCTTTGAGGCTTCGAGAGATTTTGGCGGATCTGGAAAAGAGGACTCTTGATTTTCCAAGTCTTATGGAAGAGTTTATTGACAGCAGAATTGATTCATTAAAATCGATTTTACCGGAATTTAAGATTAGGAATTTTGTCGGACTAGGAGGAGAATTAAAAACCATTATAAATTTGTGCATCGAAAAAACCGGTGACAGCAATAGGAATTACATCAAAAAAGATGAGCTTAAGAAATTGTATTCCAAGGTTCATAGTCTCACAACTTCACAGATAATTGATGAATTCGGTCTTAACAGGAACGAGGCGGAGATTCTTTTGCCCTCCGGTCATCCTTTTTAATAGCTTTCTTGATATGACGGACGCCGAAGGAATATATGCACCTATGGTTTCATTAAGGCACGGGCTTTTGGCACATATGGCGGATGAAAGATTTGATACTGCCGGAATGAAGGAGGCCTATGACGATATAGCCAGTTCCGTTTGGTTTGTCGGAAGAAAGTATTCCATTGACAAGACTCATTCAAGTTATATTGAGAAGCTGTCCCTGTCAATTTTCGATCAGATGAAAAAAATTCACATGCTGGGGGAGAGGGAAAGGCTATACCTTCGAGTGGCAGCAATACTTCATGACATAGGAAAGTATGTAAATCACAATAATCATGACGTTCATTCATATAACATAATTCGTTTTCAGGATATAATGGGTTTTTCGGACCGTGAACTAAATTTGGTGGCAAACATTGCAAGATACCACAGTGATGAAATTCCCAACTTATCCCATGACAATTATTCCATGCTAAGTTCCCGGGATCAGATAATTGTCTCCAAGCTGGCGGTAATTCTCAGGGTAGCTGAGGCTTTGGACATATCCCACAAGCAAAAAATCGAGAAGGTTGAGATACATAAGCATGGAAAAGAGTTGGAATTTGTTTTATGGTCAAAGGAGGACATATTGTTGGAAGAATGGAGTTTTAGCAGCAATTCTAACTTTTTTGAAGAAGTAATGGGAAATAAACCAGTATTAAAGCAAAGAGGATGATTCGACATGAAAAAACTGGAATACGAATTGAAAAGAAATTATTTTAACCGTGAGCTAAGCTGGCTGGAGTTTAATGAGAGGGTACTGGGAGAAGCTTGTAACAGCAACCGGAATCCTATATTTGAAAGGGTTAAATTTCTTTCCATAGTAAGCTCAAATCTGGACGAGTTTTTTATGGTAAGGGTGGCATCTTTGTATGATCAGATGCTTGCAGGATTTGATGAGCCCGATATTGCCGGGTTTACCCCCAGAGAGCAGATTAATTTGATTTCAGCCAGGGCTTACAGAATGATTTGTGATCAATACAGTTGTTTCAACCGTTCAATTATTCCCGGACTTAAAAAGGCAAAAATAATTTTTTTAAAGCCCGAGGACCTCAATGAAAAGCAGAAAAGTTTTGTAGATGAATTTTATAAAAATACCGTATATCCGGTACTTACTCCTATGGTGGTGGACAGGAGCAGGCCGTTTCCTCTTGTACTCAACAAAAGCCTTAATATTGCACTGCTTATTGAAAATAAGAGCGATGAAGATGATCCCATATTTGCAATGGTTCAGGTACCTTCAGTATTGGAAAGGTTGGTTGAGCTTCCTTCTACTGAGGGTAAAAAGTGCTTTATTTTGCTTGAAGACATAATAAAAATGAATATTGAAACACTTTTTGAGGGTCACGACATTATAACCATGGCATGTTACCGGATTACGAGAAATACGGACCAAGGGCTTGATGAAGAAGAAGCAGAAGACCTTCTTGAGGCGATTCAGCAGTATATAAAGAAGAGAAAATGGGGAATGGTAATAAGGTTGGAAATTGAACACGGTATGGATCCGGACTTGTTGGAGATTCTGATTGATGAACTGGAGGCTCCACGGGAAACCGTATACGAAATCAAAGGACCTTTGGATCTGACTTTTCTCATGAAAATACATTCCCTTCCGGAGTTTGACCATTTAAAGTACCCGGTTCACCGGCAGCAGCCCGTACCGGAATTTTGGGGCAGGGATGATATTTTTGAAGCGATATCGGAAAAGGACATTCTCATTCATCACCCTTATCATTCTTTTGAGCCTGTTATTGAGTTTGTCAGGCAGGCAGCCAACGATCCCAAGGTATTGGCAATTAAACAGACGCTCTACAGGGTCAGCGGAAATTCTCCGATAGTGGAGGCATTAGCCCAGGCAGCAGAGAACGGAAAGCAGGTTACTGTGCTTGTCGAATTAAAAGCACGGTTTGACGAACAAAACAATATTATCTGGGCAAAGCGTCTGGAGATGGCCGGTTGCCACGTAATATACGGACTGGTGGGACTTAAGACCCATTGCAAAATACTTCTTGTTGTGAGAATGGAAGAGGACGGAATTAAAAGATATGTACACCTTAGTACAGGAAACTACAATGATATAACTGCAAAATTTTATACCGATATTGGACTTTTTACCTCAAATCCGTATTTTGGAGCCGATGCATCGGCTTTGTTCAATATGCTTTCCGGTTATTCTCGGTTGAACAGGATGTATAAGCTGGATGTTGCACCCGTGACTTTAAGAGATAAATTTAAACGGCTGATAAGGCAGGAAGCTGAAAATGCCAGAAGAAGAAAAAAGGCCAGGATAATTGTTAAAATTAATTCTCTTGTGGATGAAGAAATAATAAATGAGTTGTATGATGCATCCAATGCCGGTGTCGAGATAGATCTTCTGGTCAGGGGAATATGCTGTCTTAGACCGGGAATTAAGGGATTGAGTGAAAATATCAGGGTCAAGAGCATAGTGGGAAGATATCTTGAACATTCGAGGATCTTTTACTTTTATAATGACGGAGATGAGTCCGTTTATTTGTCCAGTGCGGATTGGATGGGAAGAAACCTTGACCGCAGAGTTGAAGTCTTGTTTCCCATTGAAGACAAGGAGCTGGTTTTACGATTGAAAGAAATGCTTAAAATTTACCTTAAAGATTCCGAAAAGGCCAAAATGCTGGATATGGACGGAAATTACACAAAAATTGACAGACGGGGCAAGGAGAGTTTTAGCTGCCAGGATTATTTTTATTATGAAGCTGTAAAAAGGGCACAGGACATAGCTTCAGACAAGGCATAATACTTCATATAAATTGTATGAAGCTGTATTAATAAATAGGAAAATCAACTCTGTCGCATAAGTTTAAAGCCATAAAAATTATAAAAACAGAAGGGGCATTAAGCCCCTTTGACATTCGGTCAGTTTTGTCTTAGGTAATACTCAGTTTTTGAAGAGACCATTTTCAATTAAGAGAATTAAAAACCGCATTTCTTGTCATTAAAGAATAAGAGTAAAAATACGAGTATGAAGAACAAAATTTCACTGTTGTCTCTAAATAAGTTGAAGCCTCTTTCTTCAGCCATTACAAACCCTCCTTTCTATTGCCATAAGAGATTATATTATTTAATGGTTGTGATCGCACATAGTGCGATTATGGAAAAGAAGTGAAGGCAAAAGACTAATGAAGAAAGCTTAGTATTTGTATCCAGAGCCTTAACGATACAGTCTGACATAATATAACCTCCTAATGGGTGGATTAATATATAATATTCATGGTTATGTGAATTGGTTACTTTGCTACGCTTTTCTCATTTTTTCACGAAAATAATAAAGCTCTTTGGCTTTTTGCATTAAAATGGTGGTGTTAATGAGTGTATTATGTTATAATAGCAAACTGAAAAAAGTGTAGTAGTTTTTATTATACTTATAATATGTAAGGGAGGGGGGAAAGCCCGGTCGTTTGCATTTTATGATAAGGATCGGGATAATTACGATGGAAGGAAAGCAGTTAGATAAACACTTAAAACGGATTGGTGAAGATATTTGGCTTATTGAGGATGATAGGGATAATTTGAAGCTTACCTATAGGGGTAAAGAGATAATTTCTTCTAAAAAGTCTCCATTCCAGCAGGTGGATATTGTCGATTTATATGATTTCGGTAAGTGCCTGGTGCTGGATGGGGTAGTGCAGACTACAGTTTTGGACGGATATATATATAATGAGATGATATCCCATATACCGATTGTAACCCACGACTATCCCAGAGATGTTCTGATAATAGGCGGAGGAGATTGCGGTGCCGCCAATGAAGTATTGAAATATGAGGAAGTTCAGAGTGTGGACGTTGTGGAGATTGATGAAGTGGTTGTAAAAGAGTGTATTGAGCATTTGCCTGAGATTTCCGGTACCGTACCTCTTGACGAAAGAGTGAATTTTATATTTACAGACGGAGTGGAATATGTGAAGAATTGCGAGAAGCGATATGATGTAATTATAATTGATTCGTCTGACCCGGTAGGTCCGGCTGTGCAGTTGTTTTCCGAAGATTTTTATAAAGATGTGAAGAAATGCCTCAAAGAAGACGGAATAATGGTATGCCAGAGCCAGTCTCCGATTTTTAACAAAGAAATACTAAGGAATACATATAAAATTTTGAATGAATATTATCCCATAGTACGGGTTTATAAAGCGGTTGTACCGAGTTATCCGGGGGGTATGTGGAGTTTTACCCTTGCATCTTTAAAATACGATCCGGTTAATGCGGACACAAGCAAGTTAAAGCTCAATACCCTATATGTAAACAGAGAAATATTTGAAGCGTGCTTTAAACTGCCCAATATAGTTAAGGAATGTTTAATAGAAGCAGCAAATAAATAAAAATTTTATCATAAATCTCACTGATAAAGGCCCGGAATTTCAATAATCCGGGCTTTTATATTTAAAAATCGCGATAGTGTGGTATAATATTTCAAGCACAATTAATGTGATGTAGTTTAAACTGCTGCATTAGCTTCTGCATCAATAAAGTAGTCAATAATAAGACTGTAAACGGTGTTTTGAAACACCGATAATTTTGGATTAATCACGGAGGTTTATATAATGCTTTTGGCAGACGATTGGAAGGATTATGAGCTTATCGATACGGGAAATGGGGAAAAGCTTGAAAGATGGGGTAATTATATATTAAGAAGACCTGATCCCCAGGCTATCTGGCCAATAAGGGAGGAAAAAGGCCAATGGGTGAATCCCGATGCCTGGTATCACAGAAGTCAAAGTGGTGGAGGTAAATGGGAGTTTAAAAAGAAGCTTCCGGAAAGATGGCAAATTTCCTACAATGAATTGTCTTTTTACATTGAACCTACAGGGTTTAAGCATACAGGGCTTTTTCCGGAGCAGGCCGTTAACTGGAAATGGTTAATTAACAAAATACAGTCTCATTCCGGAGATGTCAATGTGTTAAACCTTTTTGCCTATACCGGTGGTGCTACGGTAGCCTGTGCCTATGCCGGTGCTTCGGTGTGCCACGTTGATGCCGCAAAGGGAATGGTTCAGTGGGCAAAGGAAAACCTTGCTCTATCAGGTCTTAGAGAGCGTCCTGTAAGGTTTATTACCGATGATGTATTTAAATTTGTGCAAAGGGAAAAGAGGCGCGGACGCAAGTATGACGGAATAATTATGGATCCTCCCTCATACGGAAGGGGACCCAGAGGAGAAGTATGGAAAATAGAGGATGCATTGTACGGTTTTGTGGAAGAATGTTTGGATGTTTTATCGCCGAAGCCTTTATTTTTCTTAATAAACTCATATACTACAGGATTTTCTCCAACTGTTGTTTCTAATATATTGAAGATGACAGTGGGCAAGAGGTTCGGAGGTGTGATTACCTGTGGAGAGATAGGAATACCGTCGAAAAAATCCGGCATTGTCCTGCCTTGCGGTATTTACGGGCGCTGGGAGGCAGAGAAAGAATGAGTTCTATTTCGGACGGAAATATTGATATTTTATATGAGGATAACCACCTATTGGTTGTGAAAAAGCCGGTTAACATGCTTACCCAAGGGGATGAGACTAAGGATGCGGATTTACTTACTCTTTTGAAGCAGGATTTAAAACAAAGATACAACAAACCCGGAAATGTTTTTCTCGGCCTGGTTCACAGGCTTGACCGACCGGTGGGAGGCGTAATGGTTTTTGCCAAAACCTCGAAAGCTGCGTCAAGGCTTTCGGAACAGGTACGGTCAAGACAGTTCAAAAAAGTTTATCTGGCAGTGGTTCACGGTATTTTGGATAATAGTGAGGGAAGGCTGGAAAATTATCTTATAAAGGACAGCAGGAGCAACACCGTAAGGATAGTGGACAGTGAGGCAGAGGGGGGCAAAAAGGCCCTTCTGGACTATAGGGTTTTGGGTGCGGCTAAAGGTTTTAGCCTTGTCCGGATTGATTTGAACACAGGCCGGCCTCATCAAATAAGGGTACAGTTTTCCAACATAGGGCACCCTCTCTACGGAGATCAAAAATACGGGCAAAATGTAAATAAACCCGGGCAGCAGATAGCTTTATGGTCAAGTCAGATAACATTGCTGCATCCGGTTTTAAAAGAACAGGTCAGTTTTGAATGCCTGCCTCCGTCTACAGAACCGTGGATTTGGTTTAACTTTTAGGTTTCACCAACAGCATCGTGATTAGGGCTGATAGTGCATTTGAAGCAGCCAGCACGTAAAAGAGGGTATTATTGTTTAATTTGATTAGAATGGCAGAAATCGGAGGTCCGACGGCTACACCAAGAAGGCGTGTACTGCTTAAAATACAGGTTATACAACCTCTATGGAGTTTTTCAATGCCTTCGGTGACCAGTGCATCAAGACATGGAAGGGCGGCACCGATACCGATTCCGGCAATTGATAGGATGACAATTAACATAATGAAGTTGTCAAAAAAACTGAGAAGTACTAAAGAGCAAGCAGAGACCAGATTTCCGAACAGGATAATCCATTTCATTAATACTTTTCGTTTTCCTATTACTTTTCCTATGGTAAAGGAAGAAAGACAGAGAGCAAGAAGAGGAACGGCCAGAATTAGACCTCTTGTCATGCCTTGTATTTGGTACCTGTCTTCCAGGGTTGAAGTAAAATAAAAAAGAAAGCCGAACAGTACAAACATTGCCACCAGTCCGCCGAAAAAAATTCCTGTCAGCCATTTTCCTTTTTCTCTGAAAATGTTTTTTAAATTATTAATATATTCCCTGAGATTTTCCTTTTTGTCATTGTCGTTTTTCTTTGGCACTTTAACTAAAAAGGTTACTAACAGAATCGATATTAGAGCAAAAACAGCGATTGCAATAAAGGGCATAAACCAAACTATGGCTGCAAGAAATGATCCCAGGATGGGACTTAAAACTTTGCCAAAGGTGTTTGAGGTTTCGATAATTCCAAGACCTTTGCTGACATCTCTGTCGTCCTTAAACATATCACCGACTGTCGGTATTACTACCGGAAAAGCGCCGGAGGATCCTATTCCCTGTGTGAATCGACCGATGATAATTATCCAATATGGGTTCGGAAAAAGCCACGACCCAATCCCTGATACAGCACCTCCGATGCCGGTTATAATGAGACTGGGAATAATAATTTTCTTTCTTCCGAATTTGTCAGAGAGGAATCCGGCAATCGGAATCAGAAAAATTGAAGTAATGGAATATATGCTAATTATCATACTGGATTGAAATTTTGTTATATTCAGTCTATTTTCGATATTCGGTAAAACAGGTATAAACATTGAATTTCCCAGTGTCATAATTAAGGGAATTGATGCTAATGCAAATAAATCCCATTTCTTTTCACTTTCCATCTTAAGCCTCCTGTTTTGGGGTACACATTATTGCTTTAAATTTAAAAGAAACATTGTGAAGCAAATTTCTTCAAATTTATTTAATGCACCCAAAGTTGTGGGGAAAATATATACCTGATTATTTATTATTGATAATGTTTTCTTTTTTATAATTAAATGAAGGCAAGTAATTAATGTAAATTTATATACTTTGAGCTATATTTTTTAATATTCTTTTCGATAATTATAATATATTAGCAGGATTTATTGATTTAATTGATAATAATATATATATAAACCATATGTCTCTATCCGATATAGGATAAATACATCATTTTTCCGCAAACTTAATTAAAAACATTATTGGACGGGAGGAACATCATGGAACAAAAAAGGATTCTTTTTGCATCATCAGAGGTAGATCCGTTTGCAAAAACCGGAGGATTGGCAGACGTAGCTGCATCACTTCCAAAGGCACTTTGTGGGTTGGGGCATGATGTAAGAGTAGTAATGCCCAAATACAAAAACATACCCATGCAGTATGTTGAAAAGATGGAGTTTGTCGGCAGTATTCAAATTTATGTGGCATGGAGACAGCAATATTGCGGCATTCTTAAATTGGAGGCGGAAGGAGTTACATATTATTTTATCGATAATGAGTATTACTTCGGAAGAGACGGTTATTACGGGTACTTTGATGAAGCGGAGCGTTTTGCGTTTTTCAGCAAGGCGTTGATTGAAATGCTTCCGGTACTTGATTTTAAGCCGGACATAATCCATTGCAATGACTGGCAGACCGGTGTGGTAAGTCTCTTTTTAAATGCTTGGTACAAACCGATGGATTTTTATAAAGATATAAAAACAGTGTTTACAATTCATAACCTAAAATATCAAGGGGAGTTTCCCAAGGAGGTTTTATCGGAGGTATTGGGATTGTCATGGGATTACTTTAACACTGACGGTATAGAATTCTATGATAAGGTCAATTATCTTAAGGCTGGTCTTGTTTATTCGGATATTATAACCACTGTGAGCAAAACCTATGCCGAGGAAATAAAGACAGACTTTTACGGAGAAAACTTAAACAGCGTATTAAATAAGAGGGCTGGTGACCTTTATGGGGTTCTGAACGGCATAGATATGGAAAGAAACAATCCTGAAACCGATGACAGGATTTTTGCCAATTATTCGAGGGACAATCTGGAAGGGAAGCTTACGAACAAGCATATGCTTCAAAAGAGCTTGGGACTTCAGGAAAGGATAGATATTCCGATAATAAGTGTTATATCAAGGCTTGTGGATCAGAAAGGCTTTGACCTGATTGATTATGTTATGGAAGAGATTCTAAAGCTTGATATTCAGTTTGTGTTGCTTGGAGCCGGTGAATATCGTTACGAGCAGATGCTCAAATATTATCAGGGGAAGTATCCCGGAAAGATTTCGGTGAACTTAAAGTATGATGCAATTTTAGCCCAGAGAATATATGCCGGTTCGGACATGTTTTTAATGCCGTCGCTCTTTGAACCCTGCGGCTTAAGTCAGATGTTCAGCCTCAGATACGGAACAATTCCAATAGTCAGGGAGACGGGCGGACTTAAGGATACAATCATACCCTATAATGATATTACCGGTGAGGGTAACGGTTTTACTTTCTCGAGGTACAATGCTCATGATATGCTTTTTGCGATTAAACAGGCCATACATTTTTATTATCACAGAGCAGCCTGGACCCAGCTTGTTAAAAACGGAATGGCCTTGGATTTCAGTTGGGAAAAGTCAGCAAAAGAGTATTTGGAGCTGTATAATAAATTGACGAAAAAGTAAGTGAAAGCTGGTACAGAAGTTGCATAAACTTGTGTAAAGAAAGATATTTCAAAAGCTTAAAGTTTCCAAGTCAAGAGCCTGTTAATACTTTTGGGGGGGCGAGTAAAACCGCTGCGCAAAGACGGATACTCTCCAAATACGGTATTAACAGGCTCTAAAACTTGCTCTACATTGATTCATATATATTATATCATGTATATTATATCATGTTTAAAAAGAAGGGACTCTGAATTTCAATAGAAATCTTATAACCCCTTTTTTCTATTTTAAGATTTCTTCAATTTCGTTCAATATCGCATCAGGCAGCTTTATACCGGAGGCTTTAACGTTTTCTTCCACCTGTTCGGGCTTGCTGGCACCGATTATGGCACTTGCAACATTTTGCTGTCTTAATACCCATGCAATAGCCAGTTGAGACAGGGATATACCCAGCCGTTCCGCTATGGTTCTAAGCTTTTCTACTTTTAAAAGTGAATCTTTATTCATAAATTGGTTCATATACATATTCGAATTGGGATCTGCTGCCCGGCTGTTGGAAGGAATTTCAGCATCAGGCTTGTACTTGCCTGTAAGCACTCCCTGAGCCAGAGGCGAGAAAACCACCTGTGATATTCCGTTTTCTTCACCGAAGGGAATGACCTCTTTTTCAATGTACCTGTAAAGCATACTGTATTGAGGCTGGTTTACAACTATACGGTCTAAAAGGTAGCGGTCGGCAATTTGCAGTGCTTCGGCCATCTGTGCTGCTGTCCATTCACTTACTCCCACATAGAGTATTTTTCCCTGACGAAGGAGATCATCTATAGTTCTTAAGGTTTCATCCACCGGAGTTTCGGGATCATAGCGGTGACAAAAGAAAATATCTACGTAGTCAACGCCCAATCTTTTTAAACTTGCATGAACCTGTTCAAATACATGTTTTCTGGAGAGCCCTTTATCGTTAGGTCCCGTACCCATTGGCCAGAAAGCCTTGGTTGCCAGCACATAAGATTCACGCGGGTATTTTTTCAGTGCTTCTCCGACAATGGTTTCCGCTTTTCCGTTGGCATAGACGTTGGCAGTGTCAAAATAGTTGATTCCGAGAGAATAGGCTTTATCTATGACTTTTGTTGCCGTTTCCTTATCTGTTGAGTTGCCATAGGTCAACCAACTTCCGAGGCTTATTTCACTGACCTTAAGTCCTGTACGTCCCAATTTTCTGTATTTCATATATTGCACCTCCGTATTTACTGATTGTAGTAATTAATATTATACCAATTTATCATGGAATTAACACATAAATAATGCACGGGATCAGACCTTTGGCTGAAGGGGAATCGCCTTATTAAGTGATAATGTTTATATTATTAGGAGAGTTTATAGACTAAAGCTATTTGAGTTTGATAAAATATGGTTAGTACGTGGCATCAAAGATAAGATTTTTTTATTAAATGTACTTGAGCAAAATAGAATATTTGATATTAAAAGAGAGTATTAAACTGGTATTCTTGTCTGAAGTTTTAAAGTGGATGGGTTTTAAGATAGTCGCTAAGGATAGGGAGAAGGATATGAGAAAGAAGATATCAATTATAAACGTTTTTAAAATAATATGTTTGATCTATTTAGCAGTAGGTTTGGTAATATGGTTTATTTCGATATGCAATACAGATTACACTCATATTGCTTATTCATAAAAAATTGGTTGGTGTTGATGGACACACTTCTTATATGTGGGAACAACATGACAAAACGTGGACTGTTTATTACAAGTATGCATTACCGTTTATAATTCTAACCCTTCCGATATACATTATTATGGGTTTAGCTGTTAGTGATGGGAAAATAAGTTTTATGTTGCATGATATAATTTGCTTGTATTTGCTGTTTATTCCCGGTTTGATTTTATGGTCAGGTATTGTAATAAAAAAAGCAATTTGTAGGTTTAGGGCTTTGTAGATTCAAATTTAAAAAACAGGAGGCATTGTATATGTATGAATTACCTAAAGATTATGACGGGTTATTAAATGATTATGATTATGACCAGGCAGAGCCTGAAAAAGTTGAGTTGATTAATGGATGGCCTATTTAAAGATACCTTTTAATGAGTGTCCCTGGCGTGCACGTTTTATTAATGGTGCTTGTGGAATATGAAGTAGCTTAAGTAAGGAAGATGGAAAGCTACTTGGAGGTCGGAGAGGAATTAGAAAAGTAATATTCCATATGAAAATGAGTGTAAAGTTACATGTCAGCCTATACAAAAGGTATAGGTGTTTTTGATTGAGTTGGGTCAAAAGAATAGGATGCTTATATAGAAACAGTAATTTATATGAATTAAAGAGTGGAGGCACAAATATGAATAAAGAGAAAATGATTGATTTTTTATTAAGAGCAAAAAGGTCAACGTATGCAGGCAAAGGACCCGAAATGAAGCCTTGGAGACCGGAATCCCATGATTTGAAATATGAAGAGGGAGAGTTGTTATATATTGATACCTATTTGGGTGGAGAAAAATTTGCAGGAGAAGAAGCTTTATGGGAAAATAATAAGCCAATCTGGGTAATGAACTATTGTGGCCGTGTAACCGGAAAGGGGTTTGAAGGAGATTTCTTAAAAGAAGCGTTGAGAAATGTTTTGCCGGATAAACCCTATCGCGGACCGGAAGAGTACATAAAGGATGACTATACATATAAATGTTCGGTTGAAGGAGATTTTGAGTGGTTCAGTGGTTTTGAAGAAATCTTTAAAAGCGGCCAAAAGATTTTTGAATGTATGTTTCACGGTGGGTTTGTGAAGTGATTTGATGGGATTTTTATAGAGAATTACGTGCTTAAATGTGGTACAGCTTTTTCAGAGTTTTATCAATTTATACCGCATAAGGTTAAGAATATACTGCTACTGAAAGCTGATTTATTGAGTCGAAAAGGGAAGGATATTTATGGATGTAAAAAGCTGAAAAGGACAGAGATTCCTGCTGCATCGGTTAGTTTAATTACATTATTAATAATTTCTTTAGCTTTTCCGTTTATTTTCAGTGAGAGTGCTGTTAATTTAATGAAAATAGGAAGTATAAGTGGGATGAAGAATTTGCTTATTAATGTTTTCAGCTATATGATTATAAACATTATTGTAAATAGTTTTATGCTATTATTTCATAAGCAAAAATTCAATTGGTTCAAAGGAATTTGCTTGGGAACAATTATCGGCTCAATACTGTTCTTTATAACGATCAATTTATATATTGGGTTATTTTAGAAAGGTAACGTAGTTTTAATAAATGTATAATCTGATATTTATAAATAGAGGGGGGATAGACAGTGAATGTTAGAATGGCAAATCATAATGATATTGATAAGTTAATACAAGTTAGATTTGACTATTTTGCTTCAGAGAAATGGGAAGTTACGGATGATATGAGAGGCAGTATTAGTGCACAGTTACAGCAATATTATTCAAAACACTTAAATTTAGATTTTTTTGCAGCTTTGATGGAAGATGATGTTGGAAATGTTATTTCCACAGCATTTTTAGTGATTTTTGAGAAACCGGCGAATTTGTCATGGCCTACCGGCAAGACAGGGATGGTTCTCAATGTCCTCACATATCCCCAGTATCGTAAAATGGGTTATGCGACAAAAATAATGAATTTTATAATAGAAGAGGCTAAAAATCATGATGTATCATATATTGAACTTTCTGCATCAGAATTAGGAAAACCTTTATATAAAAAGCTTGGATTTCTTGAAGATATACCTTCACATACTACGCATATGAAAAAAACGTTGATTTAAATATGATTAATAAAGAAGGTGGTGAAATCATGAAGAGAAAAGGATTGATGTTCTTAAATATTATTCTATGGCTTTGTATTATAAATTCATTTTCCGTACTGGCCGGGGATGTACCCGAGAGTGCTTTGCTTAATGCAGATTACTGTTTTATAGGGGAAGTACAAAGTATAGAGGACTCATTTACTATAATTAGAATTCATGAGGTTGTGTTTGGGCATTATTCAGAAGATACAATAAAATTGCCGGATTTAAAGTACACTGTGGCAATAGGAAAAACTTCTCTTCCCAAAGTGGGTGACTATTGTGCAGTGGTGGTTAAGAAGTCGAGTGACGGATATGTTGTTTATAGCGAACTTGCTGCAGAATCCGATTCTCTTGACAGAGAAACACTGAAGTTGAAAAGCACCCAAGAATTTGTTGTGCGAATGAATGAATACATAAATAACGGACATTACTCAAATCAGACCATTGAAGAAATTAATATGAGAATTAACGAAAGTAAGGGATTTGTTACCGCTGCTCCAAGTACCCCGATAAATAATGAAACTGCCAATATAGTAGAGGAGACTGTTGAGAATAGCAGTAACGATACAGATCAGAACTCGGAAACTGTTTTGACTGCACTATGCGTGTGGCTATGGCTCTTGTGCTTTTGTTAAGAAATATATATACTGTAGAAAAATAAATAATATTGCTGAAGGAGAAAAAATGGATATAAAGATTTTATCGATAACGGATCCGGAAGAAAAATCCGGTTATGCTGAGAAGATTTTAAGAAGACTCCCGGAATGGTTTGGAAATGAGGAAGGATTAAAAGACTACATAAAGGGTGTACGAGAACTGCCCTTTTTTGCTGCAATGGATAGTAATGAAGGCTGTGTTGGATTTTTTTCAGTAAAACAGCATTATAGTCATACCGGAGACATATATGTTTGTGGTGTTCTTCCGGAATATCAAAATAAAGGTATAGGGAAAAAGTTATTCTCTTTTGCTGAAAATTATATGAAACAGAATGGCTGTAAGTATATAATTGTAAAAACATTAAGTGAAATCGCCAATTATGAGCCTTATCTACGTACACAACTTTTTTATAAAAGTGTTGGCTTTGAACCTTTGATTACTTTAAATGAAATGTGGGATGAAGAAAACCCCTGTTTAATTATGATAAAAATTATTTAGCGGAAGATAAATTATGAATATTGCTTTTATAATGTATAAAGGTATAGAATTTGAAGTGACGGTATTGCGGTTGTGAAAAATTTAGATTATGTTGATTCATAGTTGATTAACGGAGGGAGTATTTCATGACGGGGATGAATTTGAAGGAGTTAATGCTTAATTTCGAAGCATTAGCTGTTTACAGAAATCTTTTAGAAGACAAAGTAATAAAGAAATTGTATGGATTGATTAACTGTTTGGATGGAGACAAACCTGAACTTAACGGGTTTATAAGGCTATATAATGAGTTTTTCTTTCAGCTGACCGTATCAAACTCAACCGGTTCATTTAAGGATTATATAGTTGAGAAGCTGATATTTGACGAAAACCCTTTTTCCCGGTTAGCGGAGGAAGTTTGCTTTGAAGATATTGATGAACATTTGATACAGGCGGTTTCAAAGGATCTGGACAGCCTTTATGCCATATCATGCTTAACTTCCATAGAGATTAAGGAATTGGCAATGGATAAGATCTGCAGCTGCGATATAGAAAGGGATGTAATAAAAAGGCTTCCCTCGTGGGAGTTTCAGAAAAAACCGGACAGCAATCATAAAGCTTTCTCAATCCACTACCGAAGGACGCTTGAAATTTTAAATTCATGCGACAGGTGGGGAGATAAGGTAAAAGAGCTAGCGGATTTTTATTACCGCAACGGTTCGGGAATGTTTGCCCGCTATGGTGCCTTTGTATGGGAGTCGATAGAAGGAAAGTCATGCCTTAGAGGAATTGAAGTTCCCGATCCCATCCGCTTGTCGGATTTTATCGGCTATGAACAGGAACGGCGTGAAGTAATAGAGAACACAGAAAAGTTTGTTAAGGGATTACCTGCAAATAATGTTCTGCTATACGGAGACAGGGGAACGGGAAAATCGTCAACCGTTAAAGCTATTGCCAATGAATATCGGGAGTCGGGACTTAGAATTATTGAAATTCCAAGAAAGTATTTAGTGGAATTCCCGGAAGTATTAAGGCAGATTAAAGGAAGAAAGTGCAAATTTATTATTTTTATAGATGATCTGGCTTTTGAGGATAGTGAGGAGAGCTATACGGTCTTAAAATCCGTACTGGAAGGGGGAGTGGAAAACAGGCCGAACAACGTACTGATTTATGCCACTTCCAACCGTCGTCATCTCATAAAGGAAAAATTCAGTGACAGGGCAGGCTTCAGATCCGACAATCCCGATGATGAAATCAGGGCCCAGGATACTATGCAGGAAAAGCTTTCTCTTTCAGAAAGATTCGGTATCACCGTTATTTTTTCATCACCGGATAAAAAGCGGTATTTAGAGATTGTCGAAGGTCTTGCGGCGCAAAGAGGAATTGACATTGACAGGGACAGGCTCCAAAAAGAAGCGATGAGATGGGAGCTTATGTATAACGGACGTTCGGCAAGGACTGCAAAACAGTTTGTTGACTGGCTGGAGGGAAACGAACTATTGAGAGAGTAGTCGTATTTACAGGCTCTAAACTTGCGTAACATAAGTTTCTGGAATATTTTTCTTTACATTCTTCCATATTTTTCTTTACTTAATTAAAATACACTTGGAGTAAAACTATATGTGACTTTACTCGTTTCTTTTGAACATTGTTCTTTCAACAATGTTATCAATGTCTTTTCGGTATATGGTTTCCCTTTCAAGAAGAAGGGAAGCTATATTTCTAAGACAGTCGGAATTGCTTTTCAATAGCTCCTTGGTTTCCTTATAAACACCTTCGATTATATCTTTGACTTCTTGCTCTACCGCGTTCATGTTTTTACTGGAAGGAGCATCGATTCCGGCATCCAGAAAACTGACCAGTCCTATGGTCTGGCTCATTCCGTAGTTCTTAACCATATCTACGGCGATTTGGGTTGCTTTTCTAAGGTCATCGCTGGCCCCGTTTGTGACTTCGTTTTCACCGAAAACAATTTCTTCTGCGGCTCGTCCGCCTAAAAAATTGCAATATCATTCAAGAGATCTTTTTTGGTTGAAAACATTTTTTCATCGGGTACAAAAAGGGTATAGCCTCCCGCACCTTTGGTGGTTGGAATAATTGTTACTTTGGAAACGGTTACACCTGAAACAAGCTTGGCCACCAGTGCGTGACCGGCTTCATGGAATGCGGTTATTTCTTTATCCCTGGGCTTGATGTTTTTCTTGCTTCTCTTTTCTTCACCGGCCTGTATCTTACTGACGGCCAGATCGATATCTTTCATGGTGATGAAAGAATGGCCGTTTCTTATGGCATAAATTCCGGCTTCGTTCATTACATTGGCAAGGTCGGCACCGGACATGTATACTGTCATTCGTGCAACTTCCTTAAGATCGACATCGCTTGACAGCGGTTTGTTTTTGGCATGCAGTTCAAGAATGGAGGCTCTGGCTTCCACATCCGGCAGGGCAACCTGAATTTGCCTGTCAAACCTTCCTGAGCGGAGAAGGGCAGGGTCTAACATATCAAGCCTGTTTGTTGCAGCTATAACTATAATTCCTTCACTGCCGGAAAAACCGTCTATCTCGACGAGAATTTGGTTTATGGTCCTGTCCTTTTCGTCCCCTGAACCGGAACTGTTATTGCTGCTTCTTTTTCCCAACGCATCTATTTCGTCTATGAAGATTATGCAGGGACTGATTTTACGAGCGAACTGGAAAAGTTGCCTTATTCGTGAAGCGCCAACGCCCACAAATTTTTCAACAAAGTCGGAGCCGGAAACGGCTACAAAAGGCACCCCGGCTGTGCCTGCTAAAGCCTTGGCCAAAAGAGTTTTTCCTGTTCCGGGAGGGCCGAAAAGGACAGTACCTTTCGGGGGAATAACTCCATACTTTAAAAATTTATCGGGATTGGTCAAAAAATCAACCAGTTCCATCATGTTTTGTTTTGCTTCTTCATTTCCTGCCACGTCATCAAAGGTGATGTTGCACTTTTTAATAATATCAAACTTTGAATCCTTGCCGGCATACTGCTTTTTAATCAATCTACCCATTACCAGGCCGATTAAAACAACAGCAAAAACCATGGGCAGGACGGCAACCAATATGTTGACGAGAATATTGGGCAAGGTTTCAATAAAGGGCTTATCCTCAAAAGCTACGCCTTGCTCGAGAAGATATTTCTTTATATCGTTGGACTGAGGGTTATCGGTAATGAACAGTTTATTGTTCTTAAACCTTCCGGTGATTTTTTTGGCATTCTGATTATAGTCTATGACAGATAAAACATTGCCGGACTCAACTGCTTTTTTAAACTCCCGGTAGGTTATGGTTTCAATACTGATGCTTTCTGCTGATGGCTTAACGGAATTTGCGTAGAAAAAAAAAGCTGTCAAGCTGATTGACAAAATACAAATTATAGACAGGAAGGTGAGCTGCCTCGTCCGGGAGGATTTAACAGCTCTAAAGTATGCTGGAATAAGTACTATAAAGAGATACCGGATGCGTGGAATTAGTTTGTTGCGAATAGTGAGATATAGTTTAGCGAGCAGGGGAGACACCACCTTCCGTCAAAACTTACGAGGTCGTCGCTATATTTTTATTTTACCAGAGAAGATTTTAAATTTCCATGGAACATAAGGACTATCTGATGTCTAATACCAAAGTCTCAATTATAGGTAGGTTGGCATAGTACAGCATGAGAATTTTGAATGATGTCGACACTTGATTTTTTGTCTACAAGTTCCATAAAATTGGTATGAAAGTATTGCATCCATAGCTAAAAAGAACCTTGATAATATTATGAAATTAATTTAAAATAAAGAGGAACTTTGATAAAATCCTAACAAAGCCTATGAAAACAATTTATTATAGAAGGAGAAGAGATGTATGAGCAAAATCAAGATGACAGTCCCATTGGTAGAGATGGACGGGGACGAAATGACAAGAATTTTATGGAAGATGATAAAGGAAAATCTTCTTGAGCCGTATGTGGAGCTCAATACTGAGTATTATGATTTAGGACTCGTAAACAGAGACAAGACAGAAGACCAGGTAACTATTGATGCGGCTAATGCCATCAAAAAATACGGGGTTGGGGTTAAATGTGCTACCATCACTCCTAACGCTCAAAGGGTGGAAGAGTATAACCTGAAACAGATGTGGAAGAGTCCGAACGGTACCATCAGAGCAATTTTAGACGGTACGGTTTTCCGTTCTCCGATAATTGTGGACAGCATTAAGCCCTTTGTAAAGACATGGAAGAAGCCTATCTCCATCGCAAGACATGCTTACGGCGATGTATACAAAAATGTAGAGCACTATGTAGACGGACCGGGAAAGGCTGAGCTTGTCTTCACATCGGAGAGTGGAGAGGTTACAAGAAAAACCATTCATGAATTCGACGGCCCGGGTGTAATAATGGGAATGCATAATACGGACAAATCCATCAAAAGCTTTGCAAGGGCTTGCTTCAATTATGCCCTGGATATGAATCAGGATTTGTGGTTTTCAACTAAAGACACCATATCAAAAACTTATGACCACAGGTTTAAAGATATATTCCAAGAAATTTATGACAATGAGTATAAAGAGAAATTTGAGGCAAAAAACCTTGAATATTTCTATACTCTGATAGATGATGTGGTTGCCCGTATTGTAAGGTCAGAAGGCGGCATGGTATGGGCATGTAAGAATTATGACGGTGACGTTATGTCCGACATGGTGGCTTCAGCCTTTGGAAGCTTGGCTATGATGACATCCGTGCTGGTTTCACCCGATGGAAAATATGAGTTTGAAGCAGCCCACGGAACGGTTACAAGACATTATTACAAGCATCTCAAAGGAGAGGAAACCTCTACTAACTCGATGGCAACTTTATTTGCCTGGACAGGTGCCTTGAGAAAACGTGGAGAGTTGGACGGAATAAATGAGCTGGTTGATTTTGCTGATAAGCTGGAGAAGGCTTCAATTCAGACCATAGAAAACGGTGTAATGACGAAGGATTTGGCACAGCTTTCAGAGGTTCCGGAAAAGAAAATAGTAAATTCGGAAGGATTCTTGCTGGAAATCAGAAAAACATTTGAGAGTATGGCGTAATTTATCAATTGCTTGCTGAATAAAATGTTCGATTTATTTACATAAGGCTCGAAGCTTGATAGCATTGAGCCTCTCCTTTTATTATCGGAAAACGGATTAATTATTATATATCCGCTGTTAATAGGTGAAAGGCTGAAGAATAGTTGGCGGTGAAATCCCATTATAATGGAGTGTCCGAATAATGAGAAACATTAAAATGATAATACAGTATGACGGAAGCAAATATTACGGTTGGCAAAGGTTAGGGGATACCGATAAAACAATACAGGGTAAAATAGAGGGCGTTTTAAAAAGAATGACTAATGAGGATATTGAGATTATTGGAGCCGGCAGGACAGATGCAGGAGTTCATGCATTAAACCAAGTTGCCAACTTTCATACCGGTTGTGATAAGCCCATTGAGTATATGCTTGACTTTTGCAACAGATACCTGCCGAAGGATATTGTTATTTCCGATATGTGTGAAGTAAATGAACGGTTTCATGCCAGATACAATGCCAAAGCCAAAAAATATCTTTATAGGATATGGAACGGGAAATATCATAATCCGTTTTTGGGGAAATACTCCTATCATATTTCCCAGGAAATAAATGTCGATTTAATGAGAAAAGCCGGTAATCATTTGGTTGGAGAACATGATTTTACAAGCTTCACTACATTAAAAAGCAAAAAAAAGTCCAAGGTTAAGAAGATTTATTCTATTGACATAGACAAACGGGACAATATGATAGAAATAATGTTTTATGGGAATAGTTTTTTGTACAACATGGTACGAATCATAACCGGGACATTGATAGAGGTTGGGCTTGAAAAAATAGAACCCGACACTGTACCGGATATTTTAAAGGGTATGGACAGAAGCCTTGCAGGTCCCACTGTCCCGCCTAACGGGCTTGTTTTATATGATGTGGAATACTAAAAAATGGAATTTTAAGAGCGGTTATAAATTCGCTTGATTGATAAAAAGGTTGTGTACGGATGAGTGATAGAAAAGAATTGAGGGTATCTGTCAGAAATCTTGTTGAATTTGTTCTTCGATGTGGAGATATTGACAGCTCTTTTGGAGGAAGCAGCCGTGCGGTGGAAGGTACAAGAATTCATAAAAAGATCCAGAAGGCTCAAAGCGAAGAATACAGTGCCGAAGTTACCCTTAAGACGACTGTTGAGTTTGAGGATTTTTCCCTTGTGATTGAAGGACGGGCTGACGGTATAATAAATGAAAAAGGCTGCATTACCGTTGATGAAATAAAAACTACCACCATGCCCCTTGATTCTGTAGATGAAGATTTTAATCCTGTCCACTGGGCACAAGCCAAATGCTATGCCTATATTCATGCCCTAAACGAGAATTTGGACGGGATTAATATCAGACTGACCTATTGTCATTTAGACACAGAAGAAATTAAATACTTGATTAAAAGCTTTGATTTTCTAGAGTTAAAGCAGTTTTTTAATGAACTTGTTGAAAAATATTATGTATGGGCAAAGTTTGAGTATGATTGGCAGGTTAAAAGAAATGACTCGATTAAAGCTTTGAATTTTCCCTTTGCCCGGTACAGAAAAGGCCAAAGAGAATTGGCAGTGGCTGTTTACAAAACCATTGCAGGGGGTAAAAAACTATATGTTAAAGCTCCTACCGGTATTGGGAAGACCATATCTACTTTGTTTCCGTCGGTTAAGATTATGGGAGAAGGGCATATCTCAAAAATTTTTTATCTGACGGCAAAAACCATTACCCGGAGTGTTGCCCAGGAGGCTTTGTCAATAATGAGGGAGAAGGGCCTCCTCATTAAAAGTGTAACCCTTACTGCGAAAGAGAAAATATGCTTTTTGGAAAAAGCCAATTGCAAGCCCGAAAAGTGCGAATATGCCAAGGGGCATTATGACAGGATAAATGATGCAATTATGGATGTATTGGCACAAGAGTGTGAAATAAACAGAGAAGTTATAGAAGAGTATGCAAAACGCCATAGGGTATGTCCCTTTGAGTTGTCTCTGGATTTGACCCTCTGGGCTGATGTGATAATATGTGATTATAACTATGCTTTTGACCCTAGAGTCTACCTAAAACGCTTTTTTTCCGATAACGGCGGAGATTATGCCTTTTTGATTGACGAGGCTCATAACCTGGTGGACAGAGCCCGGGAGATGTTTTCGGCTCAAATGTCTAAAAAGAGCTTCCTTGAAATGAAAAAAGCTATGAAGGATAAGAGTTCAAAAATCTCCGGAGCTCTAAGCAAGCTCAATACCTTTATGCTGAAAATGAAGAAGCTTTGTGAAAGTAAGGACTATTTTGTCGGCAAAGAGGAGCAAAAGGACTTATATCCGCTTTTGGGAAGGTTTATCAGTGAATGCGACAAATACCTGGCAACAGATGCAAAGCATGGTGAGGAAAATGAAGAGCTTTTGCAGCTTTATTTTGATGCTCTGGCCTTTGTGAGAATATCGGAGTTTTACGATGAACGGTATGTTACTTTTATTGAAAAGACTAAAGAGGATGTCACGATAAAGCTTTTTTGCATTGATCCCTCAAGGCTTTTGAGTGAGGCCTTAAAGAGGGGAAAGGCGGCGGTGTTTTTTTCCGCCACGCTGATGCCGCTGGATTATTTCAGAGAAATTTTAGGAGGATGCCAGGACGATTATATAATGTATTTGGATTCTCCTTTTGATATAAACAACCGTTGTCTTCTGGTAGCCGACGGGATATCCACCCGGTATCGGGACAGGGAGCAAAGCAGCCGGGAGGTAGTGGAATGCATTAAAGCTGTGGTGAGAGGCAAAAAAGGAAATTATATTGCATTCTTTCCTTCTTACAGTTATATGAATTCGGTTTATGAGATTTTAACAAGAGAGTATCCCGATATTAAAATCCATGTCCAGTCCGGTTCTATGTCGGAAAAAGACCGGGAGGATTTTATGGATCTGTTTAAAGAAAATCCTGAGGAAACGGTGTTGGGCTTTTGTGTTTTGGGCGGCATATTTTCCGAGGGGATTGATCTTAAAAATGACCGGCTGATAGGAGCGGTAATTGTGGGAGTAGGTTTGCCGCAAATATGCCCTGAGAGAGACATAATCCGGGACTATTTCGAGAAAATTAAAGGAGCCGGATTTGAATACTCTTACTTGTATCCGGGAATGAATAAGGTTATGCAGGCTGCCGGAAGGGTTATACGGTCGGAAAAGGACAGAGGAATTATTCTGCTTATAGACGACAGGTTTATAAGTAGCAGTTACCAGCGGCTGTTCCCTAAGGAATGGTTTCCTTTCCAAAGGGTCAACAGGTATAACATATCGGAACATATAAAGAAATTTTGGTATAATGAAAGTTAAAGATGCAAATCGTTAAACTGAAGAAAAATATAGAAAATGGAGGCGACAGAATATGGAAAATGTAAAAGTTGCATTTTTGGGATTTGGAAATGTTGGTACCGGTGCATATAAAATTATCAACCAAAACAACGATGAGATTAAAAGAAGCGAAGCAGTCCGTTTGGAAGTGTCAAAGATACTTGTAAGGGATATTAATAAAAAACGGGCTTTGGATGTGGGTGATTCAGTTCTTACCGATAAAATCGAAGAAATTGTTAATGATCCTGAAATCTCAATTGTTGCTGAGTTTATAGGTGGAGTAGACCCTGCAAAGGATTATGTTCTGTCCTGCCTTAAGAGTAAAAAATCCGTTGTTACCGCCAATAAGGAGCTTATTGCCAAGCACGGTCAAGAGCTTCAAAAGGTGGCAATGGATAACGGTGTTGGGTTGTATTATGAAGCAAGCGTGGCCGGGGGAATTCCTGTTATAAAGATACTTTTGGAATCGCTTCAGGCAAACCGGATTAAAGGGATAATGGGCATAATAAACGGTACTACCAATTACATACTCACAAAAATGTCTGAAGAGGGAAGAGACTTCGAAGATGTTTTGGCGGAAGCGCAGAGGCTTGGAATTGCCGAACCTGACCCTACTTCCGATATTGAGGGGTTTGATGCTGTTTACAAGCTTTCCATATTATCATCCATAGCATTTCATAAAAGGGTAAATGTAGACTGTATATACCGGGAAGGAATTACTAAAATAACAGTGGACGATATCAATTATGGCAAAGAACTGGGGTTTGTGCTAAAGCTGCTTGCCATTGCCAAAAAGCAGGATAATACTATTGAAGTGAGGGTTCATCCGACGTTTATTCCTCAGGACCATCCTCTTGCGGCTGTGAGAAGTTCCTTTAATGCAATATTTCTAAAGGGTGATGCGGTGGGAGACATAATGCTGTATGGTAGGGGAGCAGGGGACCTTCCAACCGGAAGTGCCGTTGTATCGGATATAATATCTGCGTGTCATCGAAAAAGCAACCACAAATATGTTAATTTTTTCAATGATGAGCAGGATTCGAAAGATGCAAATTACAATAATGATTGGGAGAGCGAGTTTTTTATCAGACTTACGGTAAAGGATAAACCGGGAGTTCTTGCCAAAATAGCTGGAAGCTTCGGTAAATACGGAGTTAGTATAGCCTCGGTAATTCAAAAGGATAGGGGAAAGGAAAGTGCTCCTTTAATATTTGTTACTCATGCGGCAAAGGAGCTTTCCCTAAAAAAGGCTATTTCCGATATAAAGAACCAGGATGATGTTTTAAAGGTAGAAAACATAATATGTGTAGAACATTGATAGATATCTGATTATCAAGGATTGACGCTGTTCAGTAAGAGATCGGTCTTTTCATATTGCTGCTCAATAATCTCTTTTACTTGTTTAACAACGTCGTCCTCGGTTTTTCGGATTTTTTTCTTCAAATTTTTCTTAATTTCAGATATCTTTTCTTTTTTTGTTTCCAAATCCATATTCTTGTCTTTGATAATGTCATCAATTGACAATTTTGATCTTTTGATTTCATTATTTATCTCGGCTTTAGCTTTATTTTTAACATCATTTAGCATTTTTTTGGTCTTTTCAAGTTCATCTTTTACATCAGAAGCTTTTGATGTAAAGGTGCTATTATCAAAAAACACATTTTTATTGTTCTGTTTCATATCATATAATGATGGTTGCCCGAAGTTATAATTGTTCTTAGGTGGATTAGGAAACGATTTATCAAGAGGATAATCAAATACGGGCTCATTATTGAAGTTTGCGGAAGAATTTTCGTTTTTGATCTTTGAAGAATCCTCCTTTTTATTCCCATAAGGATTCCAAGTATTTTTATAATTTTGGTTCTTATTAAAATAATCCTGCACTATTTGATTGTTCGGGCATGCTGAAATCATGGTATATCTCAACAATATTGTCGACACCAATATAAGAGTAGATATGAATACCAGCTTTCTCACACCATTTCCCCCTTTTAAATAATAGGAAATCTACAATCTGTCTCTTTTGTCCTTTAAAATTTCTTTATCTGTTAAAATACTTTTTAATTCTGTCTTATTATACCACATAGTACACTTTTCGTATATATTAAATGCAAATATTTATAGTTTCCGTTAATGAATCATTATGCCCACGGGCGCTTCTATTTAAGAAGCATAATCATCCATTTTTTTATAAAGATTATTTATTATATTGATGATTAACTCTTTTTCATTTCTTCTCAGGTCGGCGATTTTATTATTTAAATCAGCCTGTACTTTGATTATTTCTTCTTGCTTTCTTCTCGGATCCCAATAGTTGTTTCTGTTAATTTCCGCTATTCTTGCTTCTGCATTGGATTTTTCCAAGTTTATATTATGTTCTATGTTCTGCCTTACTGTTTCAATTTGATTTTGAGCTTCTTCAATTTCTTGTACCGTTATTTCGATTATTGAAATATCATAATCAACATTAAGTTCTGTGTCAAGCTTCACATCATCACTTGAAGGTTTGCTTAATGCTTTGTTCGGAGTATTTTTTTTCTGTTGAGAGGGTTTGGTTGATGTCTTGTTTGGAGTATTCTTCGGTAGTTGTGAAGGCTTGCTTGTTGTTTTGCTTGAAGTGTTTGTCGGCAGCTTTGAAGGTTTGCCCGAATTAATACTCGAATCAGCATTTGACTGTGAAGACGGTTCATTGGGGGTGTTGTTTATAGAGATACTTTGTGTAGGTGAAGGAGTAGCTGTCGGCATATTAGTATCTAAAGCATTATCATCGTTGATTTCATCACCGTCGACAATTTCAAAATTATCTTCTATATTAATTTTTTCAAGAATTTCACCTATTTTTGCAGTCTTGACATATTCTATACTAAAGTTAACACCCTGTTCGATTCCTGTGTCATAAACGGCATATCTTCCCATCGAAATATCATTGGAGTAAGCCAATTCTCTGCCGTCTTTGGTTACTTCAATAAAATATAGCTTGATACCCTTATCGCCAAAGTTATTTACTGCTTTCCGGCAAATAGCATTAAGATTATCGGTTTCATTTTCTAAATTTCCCTGTTTAACAATATGTGCAGCAATAAGTATCGGAAATTCAGTATCTGAATTTAAAAGTCCAAGCGAATCCGTTTTGTTTAAAATATCCGATAATGCATTTTCCAGTGACTTTGATTTTACGTTAAGATCGTTTATCAGATTGCTTGTACCGTCATCTAAAGCCTTAACATCTATTATTTCATGGTTTTTGTTCATACATAATTCCAAATTGGAATTATTGGTTGCTACTTCAACATAAGCATAAATATTATATTGGCTTAAATAAATTGAGTTAAAAATTAGAAATGCGAAAATAAAAACTGCCGCAATACTACCAACGAGGGGCGAATAATGGATGAACATGTTTCTTTTATTTATTATTTCTGAGCTACTGAATTCTATTTCGAGGCCGACATACATCCCCGGTTGTTTTTCAATGCGTACAAAACCACACTGTTCAGTAAATATTACAGCTTTACACCCCTCGATTTTTATAACTGTACCGGTAATAATCATTAAAATTCCCCTCTCATTCCATGCTTTCAATATAGTTTTTGAGAACGTCAAGGTCACTGTTTAAAATGATAACCAGTGCCATTATGTATTTTCTGTTTCGTTCTATTGTTCTTTGACTTACATCAATTTGTTTTACCAGATTAGAATAGGGAATTGTTTTTTTCTTATTAAATTTTGCAAATAAAGCCTCATCTTGTGCAATGATTCTTGCAATTTTTATACATGTCTGTTTTGATTTCTTTTGCTTTGGTGTAGACGAAATCAAATCCTTGATTGACAAACCAAATTCCTCTAATTTTAGTAATAATGAAGAAAACTCCTCCTTAACCTCAAAATTATAAACATGATCATGAGGATCAGCAGTAAGGTAGCGTTCTTCAAAATTACTGCTTTCTTCAAATTCAAAATAGGAAAAAGGATAAACTTTCTCGTTTTTTTGGTTACTTCTTTTGTAATCTATTATCCGCCTTTTGATGACTTGCTGTGAAAAGCTTTTAAAGGAGCAATTTTTGTCTTCGTCAAACTTTTCAATGGCTTCATTGAAGGCGACTAACCCAATACTATATTCGTCACTGCTTTCTATATTGGGAATTCGACCGGATGCTTGATACAGTGATTTTATAATAAAGGGCTTGAAATCTTGTATAAACTTTTCCTTTAATATCAGATCACCACTTTTAATTCTACGTAATATATTTAAAAAGGATTCTTTTTCATGCCTGTTTATGCCCCAAAAACTCACATTCACTCCATAACCCCCTTGTTACTAGATATTCGTTTTTATTTTATCAGATTTGTCGTTATTTCACTAAATATATTTGGAAGAGGGCTTATCGAATAAATAACAAAAGCTCTTAGGACGAGAAAAAGCACCCCTGGGGCAAGGGATGCTTCTAGAAGTGGTAAAATTAACTGCAGATGTTATTCTGCAGTTATTAGCAGAAATAACAAACAACTTGCTAAGCGTAACGCTTTTCCAAACTGCACATATGTTGTTATCATTTTGCCTTTCATTAATAGTAGTTCGAAATAATGTTTAAAATTATTGTCGGTAATAATAAAAAAAATAAAAATTTTTTATAATAGTTGTCATTTATTTTTGCAAAGTCTTCCGAAACTCCTTTAAATCTATAATCGGTGCCCGGCATGCAAAGTTTTCACAGATATATGCAGTGGGTTTTCCGTCAATGGTCTTATAATTTTCAATAAACGGTACCAACTCTTTTATGCTTTCAAATTTGTCCGAGCAAAATATAGTCATTGTAAACGGTCTGAAATCTTCTCTTATTACATTAAGCATATTTTCAGTATCGGCATGATCGCTGTCGGCTACCAGCACCACATCTTTGGACTTTGATATGGAAAAAAGCATTGCTGTTAGGAAAAAAGCATATCCTCTGGCCATTCTTTGTACTTGCTTTCCGAAGATTGAAAACATATTCTGGGCTTTCTCTTCTAATTCATGCTGACCTGTCATTCGGGCAAGCCTGATGAAGTTTAATGCCGCAACGGAATTTCCCGATGGGGTTGCACCGTCATACAGCTCTTTCGGACGGATTATAAGCTGTTCGCTGTCACTGCCGTACAGGAATAATCCACCGCTTTTATTATCCCAGAACAGTTTTATCAGGTCTTGGTTTAAGGCTAATGATTTTTTCAGGTATTTCGGCTTATAGGTTGATTCATACAGTTCAATAAGCCCCCATATTAAATATGCATAGTCATCGACATAGGCAGGAATTGCTGCATCGCCGTCCCTATACCGGGCCAAGAGTCTGCCATCCTCCCTTACAAGCTTGGACAGTATAAATTCAGCAGCTTTTTCGGCGGCCTGAGTATATACTTCATTGTGCAGGACTCTTCCGCCAATTGCCATGGTAGCTATCATAAGACCGTTCCAGGCTGTAAGAATCTTATCGTCCTTATGGGGATGAATTCGTTTGATCCTATAATCAAAGAGCTTTTTTCGGCATGATTCAACTAGTTCATTGTCTTCGTCCGGTATGACACTGTTGATAAGACTTGGAATGTTGAAGCCTTCAAAATTGCCTTCATCGGTTATGTTGTAGTATTTGCAATATTTTTCTCCGTCTTTGTCTCCCAATATATCATTGATTTCTTTTTTTGACCAAATATAAAATTTTCCTTCTTCCCCTTCGGAGTCTGCATCTTCGGCACTATAGAATCCTCCCTCCGGTGAGGTCATGTCTCTAAGAACATAAGTAAATATCTGCTGCGCAATTTCTGCATATTTCTTTTTCTTTGTAGCCTGATAGGCTTCAAGATAGGCGATTGCCAGTAAAGCGTTGTCGTACAGCATTTTTTCAAAATGGGGAACCAGCCATTTTTCATCGGTGGAATAGCGGCTAAAGCCAAAACCTATGTGGTCATAGATGCCGCCCTTGTACATGCTTTCCAGAGTTTTTTCCACCATAATCAAAGCATATTCCTCTTTTGTGTTATACCAATACCTCAGTAGGAAAAACAGGTTGTGGGGGGTAGGAAACTTGGGAGCGCTTCCGAAACCTCCGAAAATGTTGTCAAAGTCATATTTAAATTGAGAAAAAGCCTCATCAAATATGTCTTCGGATATTGTGGCGGTTGATTCCGGTGTGTCCTCTTCAAAGGAATCTTTGATGGCATCAAGAATACGGGAACCGGAGTGCAAAAGGGCTTCCCTGTTGTTCAGCCATGCCTGGTTTACACTGTTAAGGATGGTTTTAAGTCCGCTCATGCCCATACGGTCGTTTTTAGGAAAGTATGTTCCCGCAAAAAAAAGGTGTTTTGTCCGGTGTCATGAAAATGGTTAAAGGCCAACCGCCGTGCCCGGTCAAAGCCTGGCAAACAGTCATATATATGCTGTCTATATCCGGGCGTTCTTCTCTGTCCACCTTGATTGAGATAAAGTTATTATTAAGGATGCTTGCAATTTCTTCATCCTCAAAGGATTCTCTTTCCATCACATGGCACCAGTGGCAAGTGGAATAACCGATGGAGAGAAAAATAGGCTTATCCTCCCGTTTGGCTTTTTCAAATGCCTCATCACACCAGGGATACCAGTTTACAGGGTTATAAGCATGTTGCAGAAGATAGGGGGATTTCTCATGGATTAGTCTGTTGGATTCTTTATTAGTTGACATGTGGGCATCACCTTCCTTTCGTAGTTTTATAGTTAGATGGTTTTTTATAGTAAAGTTTAATTTTTATTTACCACCAAACTATTATTTGAAAGAAAGAAATTATGTATTCAAAATAAAGTTCCTTATCAGATAATAACACTCGCCATATTGAAACCAAATACACATCAAACCTTTGTGTTTAAAGCTGTACAGGCATGAAGCCAAACTCCTCATTTTACTTGCTGAATGTTGTGACTTTTTGTATTACATGTTATAATGGTGGCTAATTATGACAAGCAAACGAGGGAACCGTATGAGTGGAGAAATAATCAGCACATCAATTGTCGAGAAAAATTATATAGATTTATGTGTTAAGGTTGCATCGGTATTTAACTCAAAGATGATGAAAGCACCCTACTATAGTTGGGCTTCAAACCCTATGAATGACTGGTTTGACAGAGTATTTGATTTAAATATACCTCCATAAAGATTATCACAATATTAATGTATCAGTCAGATTGCCCATTTGCAAACCAAGAGTCACCTATCAACTCATTCCAGCATACTTTTACTTTACTAAACTTTAATGTAATCATGCTAAAATCACTTCTATATTTATGTGGTGCTATTCCGTAAAACTCATACACAAACCAATGCTCTTGTCCAGCCTTCTTTTCAGCTTGTAGCACTTCAAATCCTGTTGCTAAATCCTTTATATCAAGCCGCCTTTTAACAGCATCTTGCTCAACAACTATATGCTTTTTTTCAATACTACTTGTGTCAAACAATATGCTCTCAATTACCTCAAAATTTTCAAAGATCAATGCAGCAGTATTGGTATATTTTGCATTGGTATAATTATTAAGAGGATGCTCAGGCAAAACATTTATATGTTCAAACTCAAAAATTAGCCTTGTATTTGAAATTACAACATTATCAATAACACAGTCATGAAGAGATATATATTCTAAGGTGTTTTCAGAGATAAATTTATAATCCATAATTTTGGCTCCTATCGCAAATTTCATTGCAAATTTTTATAACATTATTATATCTTTGATTTATAAATACTACTTCTTTTTAAACCATACTAGTGTTTCTCCGGAGTGCTTATATTTCAAGTTGCCGGATAAGACATCAGTTTCTAATTGCTTCAAACCTGTAGTATATTCAGCATCAGGTATCAAATGGAACATTGAGAACCCTTTATTCCTTACAAATTCAACAAAATCTGAAGTAACTGCAATTTCTGCACCATTACCTATAATAACATTCTTTATATGCTCAAAGGACTGATCATGGGCTTTACTAATAATACTATCAATATCAGGATATCTTTCTTTGTCAACTATTGCTGTAGAAGGAAAGTATTTTACATAAAACCTGTTGTCAATTTGATTATGAGACTGGGTTACTATGCAGAGACTTCCACCACTTTTTGTAACTCTCCCAATCTCTGCGAACATCCTCCTAACATCAGGAATGTGGTGGATAACATCTGTCATGTATACAAAATCAAAGTAGTTATCCTCAAAGGGGATACTTTCATGGTTACCTTTGACAAAAGTAATGCTGGGGTTTTTAGCAATTGCTTTTGCTCTCATACCACCAGAGGGTTCTACTCCATAAACTTGAGCTTGTGTAAGCCTTTGCAGGGTATTGGCATAATTTCCGGTTCCGCATCCAAAATCTAAAATCCTTGTTGAATTTGTAATTTTCAGTTCTTTAATGAATGAATCTATGACACTCTTATTTTCGCTTCTAACATTATCGTATTTTTCTGATATTTCATTATAATTAACCGGCATTGTAATTCACTCCTCTATTGCTATAATGAATAATTATACAATAATATGAATAAATATACAATAGTAATTACATAATAAAGACATGCGGGTATTGGTTTTATTGATTTGATAAAAATTCCACATCAAACTGTTTTAATGAAAGTATGTTTGGTATTGAGTAGATTTAATGATACGGCAAATGACAGTAATGATTATAGGGTTTATCATTGGCTATCGTAATTGGTTTGCCATCAATCTTTATAGAATTTTCCTCTTATGTATGACGGATGGAACAGTATATTAGAAATCATGCTAAGTGATGTCGTTGACAGATGGATAATATTGTATTAAAATTATTAACATAGGATTCGAAAGGAGAATTGAAGTATGCCGGTTGTTCTTAACTAAACAATTTCATATTGTACCTGATAATAGAGTTCTGCTGAGCCTATATTTAAGTAGGTTTGGTATGGTTTTCTCTTTTCAGGCAATACATTGTTAAGAACAACGGTATCGATTTCAGCCTTTTGAATTTGAAAATGAGATTTACCGTGCCTTAACTGCACGGCATTTTTATACCTAAATACAATTAAACATGATATATTAAAACGGTATTTTTGTATTTTAATTATGTCTGTATTTCTATGCCACTAATAGGTTATAGTTTTAGTATTTAAGTAATGAAAAGTAATTTTTATAAAGGCTGTAAATGGACGATTGTTCATTTGCAGCCTTTTGTAATTATGTGCTGAAAGGTGGGGAAGCCGGTGTTTAATTGAAAGTATATCATTGCATAAGAAAATTATATAAAAATCTAATTTATTCAGAAGAGGTGAAATTATGCAAATTCATTTTAACAATAGAAATGACAAAGAATATCAGTTTATGCTTAATAATCTGTTGAAGGATATCTTCTTAGACTTTCAATTTTGGTATGATTTAAATCTCTGGGATGAAAATTATGAGAGCTATTCCATTATCGAAAATGGTGAAATAGTCTCAAATATCTGTGTTTATAAAACACAAATACTGTTTAATCAAAAGAAGTATTCCGCTCTATCTGTGGGAGCTGTTGCGACAAAAAAGGAATACAGAGGCAGAGGATTATCCCGGACATTAATGGAGCATATAATTAAAAAATACGATAATGTTCCGATGTATTTATCGTCAAATGACAGCGTAGTAGATTTCTATCCAAAGTTTGGATTTAAGCGAATATACGAAAAGCTCCCAATTTGTGAATGTTTAATAAATAACGAAGTTATACCCAATAAACTTAGCTATGACGACCCCAAGGTGTGGGATTATGTTTACAAACGGGTAAATTTTTCGCAGAAACTTGATTGCTTAAATTCTGCCAGCATCAACATTTTTCATATATACTGGGGATACATGAAGGATTGTATTTACGAGCTTCCGGAGATAGACACTATGGTTATTGCAGAACAAAGGGGGGAGACTCTCAAACTCATTGGTGTTTTCTCAATGAAAGATATTAGCTTTTCCGATTTAGTCAGATATCTGCCGTTTACCAACGTTAAAAACGTTGAATTCGGTTTTATGCCATGCTGGTCCGATGTAAATTACATAATGAAAGAATATGAAACAGATCCGTTGTTTGTCAGAGGATTACGCTGCAATTTAGGTGATTTCAAGTTTCCGGAGTTGTCTATTACATAGTGATAAATTTATAAAGCAAAGGTATTCTATTGTAGGATTAATGTTTTATATCATTTTTCAGGCTCTGTATTTTGACATATGGAGCCTTCTTTATTTGGATACCGTGACCGTTGTGATACTAAAAAAGGAAAATCAATGCCAATATTGTAGGAAGCATAAAAGATATATTTCTATATTTACTTAATAAATAGCTTTGAATTCCTACATTATATTGATAAACGAACAGATGTTCTGTATAATTATATATGAATTAAATTAGAAGGGAGATGTGATAATGATTAAAAGAATGCCTTTGTATTAAGAGGAAAACACTTTTTCTTTATATGTTATTGAGGGGGGCTACATATTTCTTGGACACTATGCCGGTGAATTTAGTAAGATGGAATGGACAGCTCGCGGTACAGATACCTATTAGATTGCTTATGCTTCAGAGCCTTAATTTTCAGAATTTTGGAGAAATGTTAGTATTGCTAAAATTAATGTACTTGATGATTGTAAATTATTTAGGATATAATAATTTTGGAGGTTGATAAATAGTGGAAGAAAAAATTCTAAAAGCAATTGAAACTTTAAGCGGAAAA
>Ga0116169_1000059_pt1 | contig 117321 bp, 101 predicted proteins | sample AD_UKC130_MetaG_FD_89796 | JGI IMG/M metagenome (GOLD analysis project Ga0116169, IMG submission 89796) | Active sludge microbial communities of municipal wastewater-treating anaerobic digesters from Canada - AD_UKC130_MetaG | ecosystem: Engineered > Bioreactor > Anaerobic > Digestate | place...
TCGCTGGTGCCCAAGATTCTTCGGCCAAGGCAAAGAAGTGGGCAATCTGGTCTGCCATTGTCGGTGTCGTTTTCTCGGTGTTGGCGATCATCTTCTATGTGGCGTTCTTTGCGGTATTGATCCGCAACGGCGAGTTCGAGTCGACGACTTACTGATTTGAACCTCAAGACCTTGCGCCCCGTACCGACCGCTGAAGGTCGGCGCGGGGCCTTGTTCTTTGGCGCCACCACTGCGGCCGGGCTGGGTGCACTGGCTCTCCTAGCGAACGTGTCGCCGGAGGAACCAGGCCACTATCCGACCTGTCCGTTCCTGATGATTTCTGGGCTGTACTGCCCAGGTTGCGGCAGTCTGCGTGCAACCCACGCACTTTTGCATGGTGACCTGGCGACCGCTTGGGACCGCAACCCGCTCGCTTTTGTGCTGCTGCCGGTGGTGGCGATCTCTTGGGTCGCTTGGGGGTTGCGCCTTCTTGGCTATAACGCTTGGCACCCCACGAGAGTCCATCCCGGCTGGATTTGGGGACTGTTGACTGTCGTGCTGATCTATTGGATCGCACGAAACGTGCCGGGGTGGACCCTGCTTTCGCCGCTCTAGGCGATACTGGGCCCATGACATCGCCCAGCCAAACGGCCAAGCCGAGCAATTGGAACGTCCCGAACGCGCTGACCGTACTGCGCATCTTGGGCGTACCGGTATTTGGCTGGCTCCTATTGCACGATGGCGGTCAGTCGATTGGCTACCGCGTTGCGGCGTGGGCGGCGTTCGCGCTGCTGATGGCTACCGACAAGATCGACGGCGATATTGCTCGAAAACACAACCTGATCACCGATTTTGGCAAGATCGCCGATCCGATCGCCGACAAGGCACTGACCGGGATGGCCTTCATCGGTCTGGCGATTATTTTCACCGACCAGCCGTGGGGGTTGCTGTTCTGGATAGCGATCATTTTGGTGTTGATTCGTGAATGGGGTATCACCCTGATGCGTTTTGTCATGGTCGGTCGCGGTTTCGTAATGCCAGCGAGCCGGGGTGGAAAACTAAAGACCGTCCTGCAGTCCTTGGCGATTGCTGGCTATTGTCTCCCACTGGAAATCTGGGACACCCCCGTTTCACTTGGGGTGCTCTGGTTGACCCATCTGGTGATGGCTGCGGCGGTTGCAGTCGCTTTGGTCACCGGCGTGCAGTACGTGTCTGAAGCCCGCGCTTTGGCCGGTGCAAAAGCCGCTGAGGACGCAGCCAAGTGACTGAAACTCCCGCAGCTGCAGTTGTCGCCGCACTTGAATCGCGCGGTGAGACAGTGGCTACGGGGGAGTCGCTGACCGGGGGATTGGTTTGCGCGACCTTGGTTGATGTGCCCGGTGCCTCGGCTGTCGTGCGCGGGGCAGTGGTTGGCTACGACCCACAAGTGAAGGTTGATCTTCTCGGGGTCGAGGCGGCCTTGATTGCCGAGGTGGGAACTGTGGATCCTCAAGTCGCTGAGCAACTAGCCCAGGGCGCCCGAGAGCGACTTGGAGCTACTTGGGGACTGGGCACGACCGGCGTTGCCGGACCCGGGCCAAGCGATGGCAAGCCAGCCGGCACAGTATTTGTTGCGGTGGCCGGTCCAGACGGTGTTCAATCACGCAAACTCGCGCTTTCGGGAACTCGTTCGCAGATTCGAATTGGGGCAGTATGCGAGGTCTTGTCGGACCTGCAATATAGGCTGGGGAAGAATTCGAGCTCAGTTGCTGTTGAGTCAGACAAGAAAGGAGATGGCGATGACTGCGATGCGTGAACACATTGGCGACGTCCTCCGGGCGCGTCGCCTTGCCGAGGGTCTTACCTTGCGCGACGTTTCCGCGCGGGCACAGATCAGTCTCGGCTACATCTCCGAAATTGAGCGCGGCCAAAAAGAAGCCAGCTCTGAACTGCTGTCGGCGCTTGCCCAAGCGCTAGAGGTGCCGCTCAGCAAAGTTTTGCTGGACGTAAGTTCGCGGCTAGAAATCGAAGAGGCCGCTGAATTGGCGACCGTATCTTCGATCGCACCGGGTGCTACTCGAGTTTCAGCCGCGTGAGGCACAGCGAGTTCTGGCTGCGGATGGAAACGGCTCTCGGCTCGGCGTATGCCACCGTTTGGGCGCGTGAGTACTCGATCACCTCGTTGGGCAGTCGGACCGCAATCGAAGCGCTCGATGCCGGCGTCGAGCCACAAACGGTTTGGCGGGCCGTTCATTCGGCGCTCGAGTTGCCTGCCCGCGACCGCTGAAATCGCCAAACTGCTGGCGGCGTGTCGCCACAAGTCGAACACTTGTTCGCCCTAATGTCGTGCACAGGCCGACGGTTAGATAGGGCAGCTTCCACAGGCGAGTCGATGAGGCTCAAAAATGTCTGCGGGTCCTCCTATCGTCGAAGATGGCCAGCCACCAACGACTAAAGGACGCAACATGGGTGCAGCATCTAGCAAGGGAATTGCTAAAGAAAAAGCCAACAAGGAAAAGGCGATCGACAACGCGCTTGCGCAGATCGATCGCTCCTACGGCAAGGGCGCCGTGATGCGTCTGGGCGATCAGGCGAGGGCGCCGATCGAGGTAATCCCCACCGGTGCGGTCTCGTTGGATGTTGCCCTTGGAATTGGCGGGTTGCCACGTGGTCGCGTCGTGGAAATCTACGGACCGGAGTCTTCGGGTAAGACGACCGTCGCCCTGCACGCGGTCGCTAATGCGCAAAAGGCCGGTGGGGTCGCGGCTTTCATTGACGCTGAACACGCGCTCGACCCGGAGTATGCGCGCAAGTTGGGTGTCGATACGGACGCACTGCTGGTGTCTCAGCCTGACTCAGGCGAGCAGGCTCTTGAAATCGCCGACATGCTGATCCGCTCAGGTGCGTTAGACATCATCGTTATCGACTCAGTGGCCGCACTCGTTCCGCGGGCCGAAATTGACGGCGAGATGGGTGACAGTCACGTCGGTCTGCAGGCCCGACTAATGAGCCAAGCGCTACGAAAGATGACCGGCGCGATCAACGGATCAGGCACGACGGCGATCTTCATCAACCAGTTGCGCGAGAAGATCGGCGTAATGTTCGGCTCGCCCGAAACCACTACCGGCGGTAAAGCGCTCAAGTTCTACGCCTCGGTGCGATTGGACGTTCGCCGGATCGAAACTCTCAAGGACGGAACCGACCCAGTCGGCAACCGCACTCGGGTCAAGGTCGTCAAGAACAAGGTTGCGCCGCCGTTCAAACAAGCAGAGTTCGACATCATGTACGGCCAAGGCATCAGCCGCGAGGGCAGTCTGATCGACTTGGGCGTCGACGCTGGCTTCGTGCGCAAAGCGGGCGCTTGGTACACCTACGACGGCGATCAGTTGGGCCAAGGCAAAGAGAACGCCCGCAACTTCTTGCGTGACAACCCTGACCTGGCCGACGAGCTCGAGAAGCGAATCAAGGAACACCTCGGCATTGGGCCACAGGTCGATCAGCCAGCAGATCCCGCCGAAGTTGTCGATGATCTAAGCGGGGATCTGTCCGCAGCCGACTTCTGATGGTTGACCTAGCTGAGCGCCGCTCCCAGTTGGTGGCCGGCCGGACGATCGCAATGGATCGTCTGGCCGTCCGCGAACGCAGTCGAGGCGAACTGTTCGCCGCCCTCGCCCGGCGAAACATCGACGACGATGTGGCAATCGTGGTGGTTGACCAACTCCAAGAAGATGGGTTCGTCGACGATGAACGATTCGCTCGGGCCTGGGTCGAATCCAGGTCGCGTTCCAAAGGTCTAGCTAGCTCGGTGCTGAGGCTTGAACTACGAACCAAGCAGGTGGCTGAAGAGACGATCAATCTCGTCTTAGCCGAAGTTGATCCGGCGGAAGAAATCCAGGCCGCTCATCGCTTGGTTCAGCGCAAACTCCGGTCAGTTCAGGGATTAGATCAGGCCGTTCAAGTTAGACGCCTTTGCGCGATGCTTGCCCGCAAGGGATTTGGGCCACAGGTCGCCGTTGACGTGGTACGCGCCGAACTGGCTTTCGCTGCCGAACACATCGAATCGATTTAGCATCTAGCTGTGTTCGCGTTCCGGCCGATGGATTTTGACGACCTCGATTCAGTGGTGCGCTGGCGAAACGAACCTCAAGTCTCAAAGTGGTTTCCTAACCCGCCGGTGGATGTGGCTGCGGCTCGAGTCGTCTACGCCGGTCGGCTTTCCGGCCGTTCTGACGTACGGCTTTGGGTGGCGCAGTGGTCAGGCGAGCCGATCGGCTACCTGCAAAGCTTTGAGGTGCGCACCAACGCGGACTTGGCGGTACGGTGTCAAGATTTTGACGCGGTGGCGTTCGATTTCCTGATCGGTGAGCCGGACTGCTTGGGTCGCGGGCTCGGCGTCGAGATGGTGGAACAGTTTTGTCGTGACGTTTTGTTCGTCGAGTATCGGTCAGCACCGAGGTTTCTGGCCGTGCCGGACGTGCGCAATCATCGTTCGATCCACACACTTGAGAAGTGTGGATTTGCCCAAGGCCTTTGGATCGAACCCGAAGGAGCGGACGGTGTTGACGTGGTTTGTACCGCTCGTCGCGAAATCTTTAGTGACTCATGAGTAACATGGGCTCATGGCTTCCACTTACGAGATGTATCAGAAGTTCGCCGCGTTGCCCCAAGGCAAGCGACTCTTCTCGATGCTTTTTGGGCAAAAGGCACCCTATTTCGCCTCGATCCATATGCAGATCGCGCAGATGAAGCCCCATTACGGCGAAGTCCTCGTGCCGTTTCGGCGGTCAAATAAGAACCACATCGGCACGATCCATGCGATTGCCGCCTGTAACGGTCTGGAAGCCGCAATGGGCTTGCTGGCCGAGGCGACCTGCCCGCCAGATCACCGTTGGTTACCTAAAGGCATGGACGTCAAATACCTCGCCAAGTCCTCAACCGAGTTGATTTGCACGGCTGAAACCACCGAAGCCGACTGGGCGAATGCGCCCGATGTACCAGTCACCGTCAAAGCCACTCGAACTGACGGCACCGTCACTGTCGAGGGCACGATTCACCTTTGGGTGACCCCTAAGTCAAGCTAGGTAACAGCCCGCTGTTTTCGTCGTTTCGAACCGGTCCTCGTACCATTGACAGGTCATGACAAAGACCTACGAAGTTAAGACCTACGGCTGCCAGATGAACGTTCACGACAGCGAACGGCTTGCTGGCTTGCTTGAGACCGCCGGCTATCAGCCAGTTGCCAAGGATGCCACCGCTGATCTGGTGGTGTTCAACACCTGTGCGGTGCGCGAGAACGCCGACAACAAGCTTTACGGAAACCTCGGCTATATCGCTAGCGTCAAAGCCAAGAACCCGAAAATGCAGGTAGCGGTGGGTGGCTGTCTGGCGCAAAAGGACAAGGACACGATCACCGAACGGGCACCGTGGGTCGACGTGGTTTTTGGTACCCACAACATCGGTTCCTTGCCGATCCTGCTGGAGCGAGCCCGGATTGAGAAAGAGTCCCAAGTCGAAATTCTCGATGCGCTCGAAGTGTTCCCTTCGACTTTGCCGACCAAACGCGACTCAGTTTTCGCCGCTTGGGTTTCGATCAGCGTCGGCTGCAACAACACCTGCACGTTCTGCATCGTGCCGGCGCTGCGAGGCAAGGAACGTGACCGCCGGCCCGGTGAGATCCTGGCCGAGATTGAGGCGCTAGTTGCCGACGGGGTAGTCGAGGTGACGCTCCTTGGTCAAAACGTCAACAGTTACGGTGCCGAGTTCGGCGACAAGCAAGCCTTCGCCAAGTTGCTGCGCGCCTGCGGTCAGATCGAAGGTCTTGAACGAGTCCGGTTCACCTCGCCACACCCGGCGGCGTTTGCCGACGACGTGATCGAGGCAATGGCTGAAACCGCGAACGTGATGCCGCAACTTCATATGCCACTGCAATCGGGCTCTGACCGAATCCTAAAATCGATGCGCCGCTCCTACCGCAGTGAAAGGTTCCTCGGGATCATCGACCGCGTTCGCGCAGCTATGCCTGAGGCGGCGATCACCACCGACATCATTGTTGGTTTCCCCGGCGAAACTGAGGCTGACTTCCAAGAAACCCTCGAAGTGGTGCGCAAATCGCGATTCACCAGTGCTTTTACCTTCCAGTACTCCAAGCGGCCGGGCACGCCCGCGGCCGAGTTCGCAGATCAACTGCCCAAGGAAGTAGTGCAAGAACGCTACGAACGGCTCGCCGAACTTGTCGACGAGATCGCGTGGGAACAAAATCGCGGCCTTATCGGCACCGAGGTCGAGTTGCTGGTTTCAGATCACGTCAAGTCAGGTGGGCGCAAGGATGCCGAACGCAACCGGCTCAGTGGACGCGCGCGAGACAACCGACTCGTGCATTTCGAGGCAGCCGGCCTCGACATCCGACCAGGGGACCTAGTCGTCACTACGGTTACGGCCGCGGCGCCTTACCACCTGATCGCTGACGGCGAACCGAGCGCGGTTCGACGCACTCGAGCGGGTGACGCCTGGGAGGCAAGGCAGGGCAAAACCAGCGTCAGCCCGGGGCAGGTGGGGTTGGGTATGCCGACGCTAGGCGTGCCTGAGCCGCTACCGTCGGCGCCGGCCTGCGCCGTCGAGTGAGTTCAAAAGGGTGGCCTGACTTCGGATTTGACGTAATCCTGTTGTAATCTGGGAGCCGCTGCTGAGGCCAATGTCGTCCTCGCCCAGTTTCCCCGAAGGTATCGACGACAGGTTCAGGTATGGCTCGTCCTCTTTTTTCAGCCGCGCCCAGTGCGCAAGGTCTCTACGACCCGGCCAACGAACATGACAACTGTGGCGTCGCGTTTGTTGCGACACTCACCGGGGTTGCCTCCAACGAAATGGTCAACCATGGCCTAACCGCGTTGCGCAACCTCGACCACCGAGGTGCAGTCGGCGGCGAGCCGAACACCGGTGACGGCGCGGGCATCCTGCTTCAGACCCCAGACAAGTTCCTGCGTGCCGTAGCGCCGACCGAACTTCCGCCGGCCGGTTCCTACGCGGCCGGCATGGCGTTCCTGCCTGCTGACGACGTTGCCGGTGCCAAGGCGCAGGTCGAGCAGATCGCGCTCGAAGAGGGCCTATCCGTGCTCGGTTGGCGCGAAGTTCCGACCAAGCCCGAGATTCTCGGCTCGATGGCACAGTCGGCCATGCCTGCCTTCGAAATTCTCTACGTCGCAGCCGCTGGCGCACCGGCCCAAGGCATCGAACTGGATCGACTTACCTTTGCCTTGAACAAGCGTTCGCACCATGAGGCGCAGGTCTACTTCCCGTCGCTTTCGGCGCGCACGTTCGTCTACAAGGGCATGCTCACCACCGAACAACTCGACGAGTTCTATCCCGATCTGCTCGATCCGCGGATGGAGTCGGCGCTGGCGATCGTTCACTCGCGGTTCTCCACCAACACGTTCCCGAGCTGGCCGCTGGCGCACCCGTTCCGCTACCTTGCCCACAACGGCGAGATCAACACCGCCCGCGGAAACCGCAACTGGATGCGCGCGCGCGAGGCGTTGCTGGAAAGCAAAGTGATTCCTGGCGACCTATCGCGGCTCTACCCGATCTGCAGCCCAGACGGTTCCGATACGGCATCGTTGGACGAAGTGCTCGAGTTGCTGCATCTGGGTGGGCGGAGTCTGCCGCACGCGGTGATGATGATGATCCCCGAGTCGTGGGAAAACAACTCCGAGATGGATCCGGCCCGCCGGGCGTTCTACGAGTTCCACTCAACAGTGATGGAAGCGTGGGACGGACCGGCGTGTGTCTGCTTCACCGACGGCACCCAAATCGGTGCGGTTTTGGACCGCAACGGCCTGCGGCCGGGTCGCTACTGGATCACCGAAGACGGCCTCGTCGTCCTAGCTTCGGAGAGCGGTGTGCTGGACCTTGATCCAGCGACCGTTATCCGCAAAGGCCGACTCGAACCGGGCAAAATGTTCCTGCTGGACCTCGACGAGCACCGGGTGATCGAGGACCACGAAATCAAGAACCAGCTGGCCAACGAAAACCCATACGAAGAGTGGCTTTACTCCGGGTTGGTTCGCTTCGAGGACCTGCCCGACCTTGAACACATCGTGCACACGCACGCTTCGGTCAAACGTCGTCAGCAGCTGTTCGGCTACACCGAAGAAGATGTGCGCAAGTTGATCGCCCCGATCGCGCGTACGGGTGCCGAAACGATCGGTTCGATGGGTACTGACACGCCGATTGCGGCACTGTCGGAACGCCCGCGAATGCTGTTCGACTACTTCAGTCAGCTTTTCGCCCAGGTGACCAACCCGCCGCTTGACGCAATCCGTGAGGAGATCGTCACCTCGCTCGCGGGCACGATCGGGCCAGAGCGCAACCTGCTCGACCCGAGCCCGGCGTCGTGCCGGATGCTGCAGTTGCCGTTCCCGGTGATTGACAGCGACGAGTTGGCAAAGATCCGTCATATGAACCGTGACGGCGACATGCCTGGGTTCAGCGTTCATGTGGTTCGCGGCCTCTACTCGCTAAACGGCGGTGGCGAGGCGATGGCGGCTCGACTGGAGGAGATTTGCGCCGAAGTTTCGGACGCGATCGTCAACCGCGGTGCGCGAATCATCGTCATCTCGGACCGCAACGCCGACGTTGACTTTGCGCCGATCCCGTCGCTGCTACTGACCGGCGCAGTGCACCACCACCTCGTTCGCGAGAAGTTGCGGACTCAGGCTGGCCTATTGATCGAGGCTGGAGATGTCCGCGAAGTGCACCACGTGGCCTTGCTGATCGGTTACGGCGCGACCGCGGTCAACCCGTACCTAGCGCTCGAAACCGCCGAAGACTTGGCCCGCGAAGGTGTCTATGTCGAGGGGATCGAACCGCAAGTCGCGGCGCGAAACATCGCCTACGGCCTTGGCAAGGGCGTCTTGAAGGTGATGAGCAAGATCGGTGTCTCGACGGTTTCGTCGTACACCGGAGCGCAAATCTTCGAATGCATCGGCCTCTCGCAGGACGTGATCGACAGATACTTCACTGGCACCTCCAGCAAACTCGGCGGTGTCGGTCTCGACGTGCTCGCGACCGAAGTTCGCTCACGCCACGACATCGCCTACCCGTTGCGCGGGCTGGCCGAATCGCGCCGTCAACTCGAGGTCGGCGGCGAATATCAGTGGCGTCGCCAAGGGCCAGAGCACCTGTTTGATCCGGACACTGTTTTCCGGCTCCAGCACTCGACCCGCACGGGTCGCTACGACATCTTCAAGCAGTACACCGAGAAGATCGACCACCAAAGCAACCGGTTGATGACCCTTCGCGGGCTGATGAAGTTCCGCGGCGAGCGGGCGCCGATCTCGATCGACGAAGTCGAATCGGTTGCCGAGATCGTCAAGCGGTTCTCCACCGGTGCGATGTCGTATGGCTCCATCAGCCAAGAGGCGCACGAGACCTTGGCGATCGCCATGAACCAACTCGGCGGCAAGTCCAACACGGGCGAGGGCGGCGAAGATCCGGAGCGTCTTTACGATCCGGCACGTCGTTCTGCGATCAAGCAGGTCGCCTCGGGCCGATTCGGCGTCACCAGCGAGTACCTGACCAATGCTGACGACATTCAGATCAAGATGGCCCAAGGCGCCAAGCCAGGCGAAGGCGGCCAGTTGCCAGGTCCCAAGGTTTACCCCTGGGTGGCCAAGACCCGGCATTCAACGCCAGGTGTTGGGCTGATTTCGCCGCCGCCACACCACGACATCTACTCGATCGAAGACCTCAAACAACTCATTCACGACCTGAAGAACGCCAACCCGGTGGCACGAGTGCACGTCAAACTGGTGTCTGAAGTTGGCGTCGGTACGGTCGCGGCCGGTGTCTCCAAGGCCAAGGCCGATGTGGTGTTGATTTCGGGTCACGACGGTGGAACGGGTGCTTCGCCGTTGACCTCGCTCAAGCATGCGGGCGGGCCGTGGGAACTCGGTTTGGCCGAGACTCAGCAGACCCTGTTGCTAAACGGTCTTCGTGACCGAATTGTCGTGCAAGTCGACGGTCAGCTAAAGACTGGTCGCGATGTTGTGATCGCGGCCCTGCTCGGTGGTGAGGAGTTCGGTTTCGCCACCGCGCCGCTGGTGGTTTCTGGCTGCATCATGATGCGGGTCTGCCATCTCGATACCTGCCCGGTAGGAGTCGCGACGCAGAACGTGTCGCTTCGCGAGAAGTTCTCTGGCAAGGCCGAGTATGTAGTCAACTTCTTCGAGTTCATCGCCCAAGAGGTTCGCGAAATTCTCGCCGATCTTGGCTTGCGTTCGATCGACGAAGCCGTTGGTCGGGTCGACTTGCTTGACGTCGATGACGCGATCGAGCATTGGAAGGCCGACGCGTTGGACTTGTCGCCGATCCTTTATCAGCCGCAGTTGCCAGCGGGCGCGTCGTTGCGTTGTACGACCGGCCAAGAGCATGGCTTGGACAATGCGCTGGACGTCGAGTTGATCAAGATGTCGCAGGATGCGCTCGAGCGCGGCGAACTTGTTCGGATCGCGTTGCCGATCCGAAACGTCAACCGCACTACCGGCACGATGCTCGGGCACGAGGTGACCAAGCGTTACCGCGGCGCGGGCCTACCCGACGACACGATCGACATCACCTTCTCCGGTTCGGCCGGTCAGTCGTTCGGCGCCTTCGTGCCGCGAGGCATCACCTTGCGTCTGCAAGGAGACGGCAACGACTACGTCGGCAAGGGACTCTCGGGCGGGCGGATCATCGTGTCACCCGCACCCGAATCATCGTTCACTGCTGAGGCGCAAATAATCGCCGGAAACGTGATCGGATTTGGCGCCACCGGCGGCGAGATCTACCTGCGCGGCATGGTCGGCGAACGATTCTGTGTACGTAACTCTGGTGCGACCGCGGTCGTTGAAGGAGTTGGCGATCACGCACTCGAATACATGACCGGTGGGCGAGTGGTGATCTTGGGTAAGACCGGACGCAACGTTGCTGCCGGAATGAGCGGCGGATCTGCCTATGTGCTCGACCTAGACCATTCACTGGTCAACCGCGAGATGGTTGAACTGCGCCCCGTGCCCGAGGAAACCTCGGCTGAACTGGAGGCGATCTTGCGAAAGCACCTCGCCGAGACCGGTTCAGCAGTCGCCGAAAGACTCCTTGGCGACTGGGCCAATAGCGTCTCGCGGTTTACCGAAATCATGCCGGTCAACTACCGGCTCGTCCTCGAAGCCAAGGCCTCGGCAGAAGCTGAAGGACTCTCAGATGAACAGACCACTGCACGCATGATGGAGGTGGCCGCTCGTGGCTGATCCCCGCGGTTTTATGACCACACCACGCCAGGTTGCCCCTAGGCGCCCGGTGTCGGAACGAGTTAACGACTGGAATGAGGTTTATCCAGGCGGAGCAGGCAAAGCTTTGTTGCCGATTATTTCGGAGCAGGCGGGACGCTGCATGGATTGCGGTATTCCGTTCTGCCACCAGGGCTGCCCGCTGGGCAACCTGATCCCCGAGTGGAACGATCTGGTTTGGCGCGACGACTGGGACGAAGCCATCGATCGCTTGCACGCGACGAACAACTTCCCCGAGTTCACTGGTCGGCTCTGTCCGGCACCGTGTGAAACCGCTTGTGTGGTCGGCATCAACCGCGATGCGGTGACCATTAAGAACGTCGAAGTGTCCATCATTGAGAAGGCTTGGGAGCGCCACAACGTTAAGCCGCAGACTCCTGACTGGCTGACCGGCAAGACCGTTGCGGTCATCGGCTCTGGCCCGGCCGGTTTGGCCGTTGCGCAGCAGTTGACTCGCACCGGCCACACGGTTGCGGTCTATGAACGAGATGACAAGGCCGGCGGTCTGCTTCGCTACGGAATCCCCGAGTTCAAGATGGAAAAGGTTCATGTTGATCGCCGGATTAGTCAGATGCAGCGTGAAGGCACGGTCTTTAGGACCGGCGTGGAAATCGGCGAAAAGTTCACCGGCAAGGAACTGCGTGAGCGTTACGACGCGGTCGTGTTGGCGATCGGGTCGACAATCCGGCGTGACCTGCCAGCGCCAGGTCGCGAGTTGGCGGGCATCCATCAGGCGATGGACTTTTTGCCGCAGGCGAACCGAGTAGCGGTGGGGGAGACGGTCGAGAACCAGATTTTGGCCACCGGCAAGGATGTCGTCATTATCGGTGGCGGCGACACCGGCGCGGACTGCCTTGGCACGTCGATTCGTCAAGGTGCTCGTTCGGTGACAAGCCTTGAGATCATGCCGCAACCAGGTGAAGATCGCCCCGAAGCCAACCCGTGGCCGACTTATCCGATGATCTATCGGGTCGCTTCGGCGCACGAGGAGGGCGGCGAACGCGTCTACTCGGTCTCGACCAAGGAATTCGTAGGCGATGAGTCCGGAAACGTTGTCGGCCTGCGCCTAGTTGAAGTGGAACTCAAAGACGGCAAGTTCGAAGAGGTGCCAAACTCCGAAAAGGTGATCGACGCGCAACTGGTGCTGTTCGCGATGGGGTTCACCGGGCCGCAGACGAGCGGTTTGGTTGAACAACTCGAGGTGGCGGTCGACGGTCGCGGGAACATTTCGCGCGACCAGAACTACATGACAAACGTCGACGGTGTGTTCGTTGCCGGTGACGCAGGTCGTGGCCAGTCGCTGATCGTTTGGGCTATCGCGGAGGGCCGAGCGGCTGCCGCGAGCGTCGATGCTTGGCTGACCGGGTCAACTACCTTGCCTCGCCCGATTGGCCCCGATGTTCGCCCGCTGACCGTGTGAATGGTGTGACTTCGGTTGCATGACTCGCGGGTAGCAAACTTCGACCACTAGGCTGGACGTGTGCGTAGAGCCAAGATTGTTTGTACCCTCGGTCCGGCAACTGACACTTCGGAAAAAATCCTTGAACTGGCGATAGCTGGCATGGACGTTGCCAGGCTCAACATGAGCCATGGCGAACAGTCTGAACAGCTGCGTCGACTCCAGCGAGTTCGTCAGGCGGCCGACGCCACCGGCAAAGCGATCGCGGTCTTGGCTGACTTGCAGGGGCCGAAGATTCGGCTTGGCCGATTCGCTGATGGGCCACACGAGTTGAACTTCGGTCACAAGTTCACGATCACGACTCGCGACGTCGTCGGGACTGCTGACCTGTGCTCGACAACCTATGACGGACTGCCCGGTGACGTTCAGGTTGGCGACGAGATCTTGATTGACGATGGCAAAGTCCGATTGCGCGCAGTCAAGGTCACCGAGACGGACGTCGTCACTACCGTTGAAGTGCCTGGCGAAGTCAGCAACAACAAGGGCATCAACTTGCCTGGCGTAAACGTGAGCGTCCCTGCGCTCAGCGAAAAGGACATTGCGGACCTTCGCTGGGCGTTGCGTGCCGATGTGGACTTCATCGCGCTGTCGTTCGTCCGGTCAGCCGCCGACGCTGATGACGTTCGCCAGATCATGGCTGAGGAGGGCGTCGAGCGCCCCATCATCGCCAAACTCGAAAAGCCTGAGGCGATCACCAACCTCGACGAGATCATCGACGCTTTCGACGGCTTCATGGTCGCGCGCGGCGACTTGGGTGTGGAACTGCCGCTCGAAGATGTGCCTATCGTCCAGAAGTTGATCATCGAGAAGGCGCGGCGCAATGCCAAGCCGGTAATCGTGGCGACGCAAATGTTGGATTCGATGATTTCGGCGCCTCGGCCGACTCGCGCTGAAGCCAGTGACGTCGCAAATGCCGTGCTAGATGGCGCCGATGCGGTAATGCTCTCCGGCGAGACGAGCATCGGTCAGTTCCCGATTCAGACGGTGCGGATCATGGCGCGAATCGTCGAGTCCACCGAAGATCACGGCCTGCCGCGGATGGCGGCCTTCACTTGGGAGCCCAAGACGACTACTGGCATCGTCTGCCGCGCAGCCTCCCAGGTCGCCGAAGCGGTTCAAGCCGAACTGATGATTGCCTTTACCACCACGGGTGATTCTGCCCTGCGAATGGCCCGGTATCGCTCGTCGATCCCGGTGCTTGCGTTCACGCCCCAGGTGCTAGTTCGAAACCAGCTGGCACTGACGTGGGGAGTGGAGACTTTCTTGACTCCCCAAATCAGCCACACTGACCAGATCGCTTTGCAGGTCGATCGTGAGTTGCTAGGTCAGCAACGCTGCGATCAGGGTTGCCGCGTGGTTATCGTCGCCGGGGCCCCTCCGGGAATCCCGGGTTCGACGAATGCGATCCGCATTCACAAGATGGGCGATGCGATCAATCGGGTCGTGGCGGCCTATGAAACAGACGAACTGCCGCCCGAGGTCAACTGAATCGTCTTGGCCTTGCGCTTTGCTAGCGCTCGAACGGCCAGTAGGAAAACGGCCATTAGTACGACAATCACGGCCAGCGACAGGTAGTGAAGTTGGCTTGTGATGTTGCTGCCGGCGTCGGGGTTTAGTTCAGGGTCTCCTGAGGAAATCCACCAGTTGAATCTGGTCATCGGCACGAACACCAGCAGGGCGAGCAGGATTGCGACTGCTTTGAGGCCCGTAGTCGTGTTCTTGAGTGAAATAGCCAGCAGGACCGATCCAACGGCAAGGATCAAGATGGTTTGCCAAAAGAGACCGTTTAGGCCAAGTAACTCAAAGTTGAACATGACGCAGACGATACCAGTGCTGTAACAGCTGACTACATCTTGAGGGTGAGTGTCTGTGACTGTTGAGCAATCGGTGCCGAGAGCGGGACTCGAACCCGCACGCCCTTTCGGACAATGGTTTTTGAGACCATCGCGTCTACCATTCCGCCATCTCGGCGCACCACGTTGCCCGGTAACCTTACGGGGTGACTGAACCCGCGCAAACCTCGACCCCCAATCCCCGCGTCGTTATTGCTGAGGACGAAGCACTGATCCGAATGGATCTGGCTGAAATGCTGGCAGAACAGGGCTATGACGTCGTTGGCGAAGCCGCCGACGGCCAAGCCGCAGTCGATCTTGTCCGCGCCTTGATGCCGGATTTGGTGATGATGGATGTGCAGATGCCAGTAATGGATGGGATCACCGCGGCGGTGCAAATTGCCGGTGAGCGAATCGCCCCGGTGGTTATGCTCACTGCCTTTAGTCAGCGCGAATTCGTTGAGCGTGCCCGCGATGCGGGTGCGATGGCGTACTTGGTCAAACCTTTCACCGCTTCTGACTTGGTGCCGGCAATTGAGATGGCGATTAGTCGGTTTGGCGAACTCAAGGCACTCGAAACAGAGGTGGGCGACCTCGAAGAGCAGTTGGCCACTAGAAAGTCCGTGGAACGGGCAAAGTCGATCCTTCAAGACGCACTTGGACTGAGCGAACCTGATGCATTTAGGTGGATCCAAAAGACGGCGATGGACGTTCGACTTTCGATGCGTCAAGTCGCCGAAGCAGTAATCGAGAACGGCCCGGGCCTCAAGTAGTAGTTCGACCAGCAATGTGACGATGGTTACAAGTTGGCTACGAAACACTCCAAACATCTCTCGTGCGAGAAATTGACACATTTGGCGACTAAATTCAACTCCAATCGCGCCGGGACAACCGTCTCGTGCCCGGATCAACACACCCGGAGGATTGATGAAGCGCACCACAAAGACGCTCCGCCTAGCAGCAATTGTCAGCGCAAGCGCGCTCACCCTCGCTGCCTGCGGCGGCGGTGACAGCAGTGACGACAAGGACAAGGACGTTGCAAAGGGCAACGGCGAGCTCGTAATCGGCTCCTTGCTCCCACAGACCGGCAGCCTCGCCTTCCTCGGCCCGCCAGAGTTCGCTGGCGTTGACTTGGCCGTCAAGGAAATCAACGAGGCCGGCGGTGTCAACGGCAAGGACGTGAAGAGTGTCAAGGGCGACTCCGGCGACGCTGACTCGGGTATCGCTCCGGCTGAGACCGACAAACTAATCAAGGCCGGTTCGGACGTTATCGTCGGTGCGGCATCCTCGGGCGTCTCGATGACCGTAATCGACAAGATCCAGTCCGCTGGCGTTGTCATGTTCTCCCCGGCGAACACCTCGACCGCCTTCGACGAGAAGCCATATGACGGAGCTGACCTGTACTTCCGGACCGCACCTTCTGACGTCCTGCAGGGCGCAGTTGTCTCTAACCTGCTAGTTAAAGATGAACGTGCGAATGTTGCACTCTTGGCCCGCCAGGATTCCTACGGCGAGACGCTCGCCGCTGAAATCAAGAAGGGGCTAGAGGCCGCTGGCTCGAAGGTTTCGGTAACTTCCTTCTACGGTGAAAAGGCCGCATCTTTCGATGCTCAGGTGGACGAGGTTGCCGCTTCCAAGCCTGACGCAATCGTGTTGATCGCGTTCGACGAGACGAAGAAGATCATCCCGCAACTCGTCGCCAAGAACGTTGGCCCGCAAGACGTGCCGACCTACTTCGTTGACGGCAACACCGCCGACTACTCCACGGAATCGTTCAAGGCTGAACTGAAGGGCGTTAAGGGTACGATTCCTGGCGCCGAAGCCCCCGAAGAGTTCCGTAAGCGTTTGCTCGAAGTTGATCCTAAGTTGACCGACTTCTCCTACGCGGGCGAGTCCTACGACGCGGTTGTCGTTTCGGCACTAGCTGCAATCGCGGCCGGTGACGATTCGGGCGAGGCTGTCGCTTCTGAGATCGTCAACGTCACCAAGGGTGGCGAGAAGTGCACGACGTTCAAGGATTGCGCGGCACTGTTGAAGGACGGCAAGGACATCGACTATGACGGTGTCTCCGGTCCGATCGAACTCGGTGCAACCGGTAGCCCGACGGCTGCTTCCATCGGCATCAACCTGTATGGCGCTGACGGCAAGTTCAAGCCGGTCGAGTTCATCCCCGGCACGATCGAATGAGCTGAACTAGTTCAGTAAGTAACTGCGGGCCCCGGGAAACCGGGGCCCGCAGTCATTTTCTGGTCGAAGTTCAGTTTGGTTACGAACGGCCAAAGTGTGCTACTGGCGCTGACTCAGCTCGCTTCTTGGCCGAGCGTGCCCAAGTACAGTTCGATGACCTTCGGGTCGTTGGCTAGGTCGCGGCCCGTGCCGCTGTAGGCGGTGGTGCCCTGATCTAGGACATAGCCGCGGTCGCAGATTTGCAGGCAGCGCCGGGCGTTCTGTTCCACCATGATTACCGAAACCCCGGCCTGGTTGATTTTCCGTGTTTGTACGAAGACCTCGTCTTGCATGACAGGGGAGAGCCCGGCTGAGGGCTCGTCTAGCAGCAGAACTGACGGATCCATCATGAGTGCGCGGCCCATCGCCACCATCTGACGTTCACCGCCAGAAAGCGAGCCGGCCCGCTGCTTTGCGCGCTGGCCCAAGGTTGGGAAAAGGTCGGTGACGAAGGCGAAGCGACCCTTGAACTTGCTGGGATCTTGGTAGCAACCCATCTCGAGGTTCTCTTCGATCGTCAGGCTCGGGAAAACGTTTTCGGTTTGGGGGACAAAGCCGATGCCCTTACTAACTAGAACGTCGGCACGCAGGTTCGTGATTTCCTCACCAGCTAGCGTGACGGTGCCTGAATGGATTTTGACTAGGCCAAATAGTGCCTTGAGCAGAGTCGACTTTCCGGCGCCGTTTGGTCCGATAATGCCGACAAGTTCACCTGGCTGGCAGTAAAGGTCTGCGCCGTTGAGGATGTTCACGCCAGGCAAGTAGCCGGCGATCAGGTTGTCTGCGCGTACCACCGCGCCGGGTGCGCCGAGGCGGTGCTTCTCGCGTTCGGATTCTGGTGCCTTTGGGGTGGGGGACTGGTCGCTCATCAGGACTCCTCAGCCTCAATTTCTGCTTCAAGTTCGGCCTCAACCTGCTCGGCTAGGGCCTCTTCGTCAAGTTCGCTCAGGTCAGTGTCGTGGTGAGCACCCAGGTAGGCGTCGATTACTCGCGGATCGGCCATCACCGAAGCCGGCGTCCCTTCGGCCACGATTTGTCCTTGGGCCATTACGATCACCCAATCTGAAATATCGCGAACCATGTCCATATCGTGTTCGACGAAAAGGACTGTTCTGCCTTCGTCGCGAAGTGACTTCACGTGGCCGAGCAGCGATTGTTTCAACGCCGGGTTTACCCCGGCCATGGGTTCGTCGAGCATGATCAGGTCGGGATTGACCATCAGGGCCCGCGCCATTTCGAGGAGTTTGCGTTGGCCGCCAGAGAGCGAACCGGCGAAGTCCTCGCGTTTGGCGTCGAGCTTGAACCGGGCGAGCAATTCATCTGCTCGTGCGGTCACTTCGTCCTCCTGGCCGCGCCACAGGGTTTTGAAGATCGCCGGAAAGAAATGCTCCCCGAGTTGGCCGGTTGCCCCGAGCCGCATGTTCTCGATGACGGTCAACTTGGACAGGACTTTGGTCAACTGGAACGTGCGCACCATGCCAAGACGCGCGACCTTATATGCCGGAACCTTTGCTAACGGTTTGCCGTTGAAGGACCAGTCGCCAGAGTTCGGCACGTCGAATCCGGTGAGCAGGTTGAACAACGTGGTTTTGCCTGCGCCGTTGGGTCCGATGAGCGCGGTGATCACACCGCGTTGGATTTCGATGTGGTCGACATCAACTGCCTTTAGGCCGCCGAAGGTCCGAGTGATCGAGTCACCGATGACGATTGGATCTGGTTTTGGCACACCAGGATCATTCGCGAGGCCGTGCAGCGCCTCGCGCGGATCCGTGGCTCTTGCGGTGTCAGCGGCCATCGATTGCGATCTCCCTTCGGTCGCCGAAGATCCCCTGAGGTCGGAAGATCATCAGCAGCATTAGGCCAAGGCCCATGAGGATGTAACGAACGAGACTTGCCTGGATGTCAGTCATAAACCAGTTCGGGAAGAGCGGGTCGACGCCGCTGGTTGCCTGACTGAAGAACTCGCCAAGTCCACTGATTAGGAACCAGAAGATCATCGAGCCGACGACCGGTCCAAGAACTCGGGCGGCGCCACCGAGCAGCAGCGCGGTATAGGCGAAGAAGGTCAAGTTGGTGCTGTAGTCGCTCGGTACGACCGATGCTTGCTTGACGGCGTAAAACATGCCGCCGACGCCACCGATGAAGCCACCGAGAATGAGCGCCTGCATCTTGTAGGAGAACACATTCTTACCAAGGGAACGAACCGCGTCTTCATCCTCGCGAATTGACCGCAGTACGCGCCCCCAAGGGCTGCGCATGAGTGCCCAAGTCAGCAAGCAGAACAGGGCAACGAGCGTCCAGCCGACGGTCATTGACCACAGGTCGTTCTTGCCCCAAGAGGCGAAGCCGAGATCGAGTCCGGACGAGTACGGGTTCAACGAGTTCCAGACTTCGTTGTAGCCGGTCAGACCGTTTGAACCGCCGAAGACGGATTTCATTTCAACCGAGCCGAAGACGAGTCGCAGGATCTCGGCGGCCGCGATCGTAACGATCGCGAGGTAGTCGGCTCTGAGTCGAAGCGTGGGCACACCCAACACCAGGGCAAGCAGGATAGGCATCAAGCAACCGACCAGAATGCCCACCCAAAATGGCATGTCGCCCTTGACCACGGTGACGGCTAAGCCGTAGGCGCCCACTGCCATGAAGCCGGCTTGACCGAAGTTCAATAGGCCGGTGTAGCCGAAGTGGATGTTTAGGCCGATCGCGGCGAGGGCGAAAACGATGGCTTGAGGTCCAAACGCGTTTGAGAACGCGGCGTCGATGATGCTGGCGAAGTCCATTTTCTCAACCAACCCTCTGTGCGTGGCCCAAGATTCCTTGGGGTCTGATCAGCAGGATGAGGATGAGCACGACTAAGGCGCCCACTTCCTTGATGGAGCTTGGCACGCCGAACAAAGGCCCAACCTCAGTAATTACGCCGATGATTAGCGATCCCCAGACCGCGCCCCAGATCGTGCCGAGGCCGCCGAGAGTGGTGGCCGCGAAAATCATCAACAGCAGTTGGTAGCCCATCATGAAGTTGATTTGGCTGTTTACTGCAAGTAGCACGCCTGCCAGCGCAGAAAGCGCCGTGCCGAGGATCCACACCGACGAAATAACCCCGTCCACCTTCATGCCTGAAGAAGCAGATAGGGCCGGGTTGTCCGAGACTGCTCGCATCGCTTTCCCCAGTCGCGTCTTTGCTAGGCCGAACGTGACAATTCCGATCGTTGCGACCGCGATCACATAGATGCCGATTTCTTTGTCGGTCAGGTCGAACATGCCAAAGTCGTGAGCACGTTGTGAGGTGTATTGGTTGAAGGACTTGGTGTTGGCAGTGAAGAAGTACTGGAACAAGTTCCGCAATACCAAACCGAAACCGATTGACACGATCATCATTGCGATGATGCCGGTGCCGCGATGGCGCAAGGGCCGCCACAACCCGCGATCTTGAGCCCAGCCGAACAATCCGCCGGCGATAACCGCCAAAATTCCGGCAACTATTACTGGCATGCCGACAATTACGTTGAAGATATAGGCCGTGATCGCACCGAAAGTTACCAATTCGCCTTGGGCGAAGTTGGTCAAGCCGGTGGTTCCAAAGACTAGCGAGAGTCCCAGGGCGGCAAGCGCAATGATCAGGCCGTATTTGATCCCGCCAACGATCCCGTCAACAAGCCGCTCGGAAAATGGAGTTACCTTGACGACTTTGCCGTTCAATGGGAAGGCCACATTAGCGCCGGTGCCGAGGTTGACCTGAACGGACAGTGACTGCTTGCCAGTGAGTTTTACCCCGGCCGGAAGCGTGTCCTCATCAATCGTGACCCGATAGCGGCCAGTGCCAGGAATGGCGATTACGGCAACACCCATGTCATTGCTGACTGCCGAGCCGATTTCGCCGTCGGAATCGGAGACCGTGACAGTAACTCCGGGAACTGGTGGGGGATTGTCACCGGCCTTACCGCCCTGTTGATCAAGCAAACGAACCCGAATTGCTGGTCCGGTCACCGGTTCAGAGTTGACAGTCGGTGAGGCACTTGGGGTCGGGGTGGGGGACGTCGTGTCAGCCAACGCGGGACTCGCTAGAAACGCGATCCCGCCGAAGATTGCTGAAATGAGCACCGCTATTGGCAGTCGCACACATTCTCCTGTCGATTCGTTCGCGCGCTAGGGCACGGGTATCTCGATCCCGTTGAGCATATCGACCCAAACGTTTCGTCGCTGTATTCCAGTGCTTCATTTGAGAAACAGTTTGGTTTCGTTTCAATACGTGGCTGCCGGTTTCGTCAAAGACCACCGCAGGCGTAGGCTTGCTAAGCCCGAGGCCGCAGCTTTAAAAGAGGTGCCTGTTCGATGCCAGTTAGACAGCCAGTTGAGATCCGAGATGCGGAGCTTAGCGATGCGCCTGCACTTATTGAACTTTGGTCAACTTGCGCGGCCGATCAGGCCGAAGATGGCACCGACCCAAGTGCGCAGCGTGGGCTTTGGCGTGAACCTTCGATACCTGAGGCTGAAGAAGCGCTCGCGTTCAATCAGGGTCATCATGGGCGACGATTGCTGGTTGCGGTAGTCGGTGAGGAAATCGTCGGAGTTGCCGCCGCTGATCTGACGACGCTAACTCCGATCAGCATGTCCAAGGTGATGCTCGTGACTGACCTGCAGGTCAGGCCGAGTCACCGTCGCCGGTCCATCGCGTCGAATCTGCTCGCGGTGATCGCAATTCATGCCGAAGACCTTGGCTGCGACCTAGTGGTTACTTCGGTGCAGGTTCAGGCGAAGGAACCTAACCGGTTCATGACCAAACTCGGTTTCAACCAGGTCGCGGTTTTGCGGGCCGCACCGGTTGGAAAACTCAATGCTCGATTGGCAGCAAAGTCGGCCGGATCGCGAGAAACTGGCCGGCTCCTGGCCGTGCGACGTTCGTTGCGCCGTCGTCACGCCATTCATCAGTGACCTCTGCTTAGCAACTGTCGGTCGGGGCCACTAGGGTCGAGTGGTGGATCGACTTCTGCTTATTGACGGACATTCGGTGGCATATCGAGCATTCTTTGCGCTGCCAGTTGAGAACTTCGCAACTAGTACCGGTCAAAGTACGAATGCCGTGTTCGGGTTCACCTCAATGCTGATCAACGTGCTGCGCGACGAGTCACCGACTCACGTTTGTGTTGCCTTTGACGTATCGCGTAGGTCTTTTCGAACAGAGGAATACCCCGAGTACAAGGCAACTCGGCAAAAGTCGCCCGAGGAGTTTTCCGGACAGGTCGAATTGGTCAAAGAAGTCCTGAATGCGCTCGAGATCAAACATGTCGAAAAGCCGGGGTTCGAAGCCGACGATGTGATTGCCACCTTGGCCACCGAGGCCGAGGCCGCCGGGATGGAAGTGCTCATTTGCTCTGGCGATCGAGACGCTTTGCAGTTGGTGACCGAAAACGTCACGGTGCTGTATCCGCGCAAGGGCGTCTCGGACCTAGCACGAATGACGCCGGCCGCAGTAGAAGAAAAGTACGGCGTGCTGCCGCAAAACTACCCTGATGTCGCGGCGATGGTCGGTGAGACGAGCGACAACCTGCCCGGTGTGCCTGGGGTGGGGCCAAAGACTGCGGCGAAATGGTTGGCGACCTACGGCAGCCTTTCGGCGATAGTGGACCAGGCCGATCAAATTGGCGGCAAGGCCGGCCAGTCGCTGCGCGATCATCTTGATTCGGTTCTTAGAAATCGCCGGCTTAACGCGCTTATCCGTGATGTCGACTTGCCGCTGGGGCCCGCCGACCTTGGTCGAGAGATGATTTTTGACCGAGAAAAAGTAAATGCGGTCTTTGACGCACTGGAGTTCACTGCGTTGCGCGAGCGGCTTTTCTCAACTTTTGGCGCGGCCGGCTCGGACGTGGACGTAGCTGAAGAAATCGAACCCGACGCTAGGGTCCTTGGGGCCGGCGAACTTGAGGGTTGGCTCGCCCAGAACGCCGAAAAGACGATCGGCCTTCACGTTCAAGGCTCATGGGGCCGCGGAACAGGCGAGGTAGATTCGGTTGCCTTTGCGACCGGCGACGATGGTGCGTGGTTCGACCTAACTGGTGCGAACTCGGCCGATGCGTCGGCCCTAGCCAACTGGCTGGCTGACACAACCAAACCAAAGGTCATTCATGACGCTAAAGGTCCGATTCTCGCATTTGCTGCCCGTGGCTGGGAACTGAAGGGACTAAGTGCCGACACGGCCCTCTCGGCATATTTGGTTCGACCAGATCAGCGCGGATATGACCTTGGCGACTTGTGCGTTCGGTATCTGAAACGTGAACTAAACGGTGACGATGCCCCTGCCGGACAGCTCTCGCTCGATACGAACGACGACGCGCAAGCGGCGACGAGGCGGGCTCGAGCAGTTTTAGATTTGGCGCCAGTTCTCGCAGTCGAGGTTGAGGAGGCCGGCGGGACGGGGTTGCTCGCCGAGGTCGAACTGCCGCTGGTGGCGACGTTGGCCCGGATGGAGATTGCCGGGATCGGTGTTGACGACTCGGTGCTTGGTGATTTGGAGTCAGAGTTCGCGAGCCGAGCAGCAGAGGCGCAGCGCTTGGCCTACGAGGCCATCGGCGGCGCGCAAATCAACTTGAGCTCTCCAAAACAGCTTCAAGTGGTGCTGTTTGAAGACCTGCAGATGCCAAAAACCAAGCGCACCAAGACCGGCTGGACGACCGATGCCGAAGCACTTCGCGGCCTGTACGACAAGACTGGCCATCCGTTCCTTGAGCACCTGCTAGCCCATCGCGACGTAACCAAACTGCGTCAAACCGTCGAAACTTTGCGGCGTTCCATCTCGGCCGACGGCAGGATTCATACAACTTATTCGCAGACGACGGCCGCTACCGGTCGGCTGAGTTCAAACGACCCGAACTTGCAGAACATCCCGATTCGGACGCCATCTGGACGCCGGATTCGAGAAGCATTCTGTGTCGGCGAGGATTTCGAAACCTTGTTGACTGCCGACTACAGTCAGATCGAAATGCGGATCATGGCGCATTTGTCTGACGACGCCGACCTGATCGAGGCGTTCAACTCCGGCGAAGACTTTCACACGGTGATGGCAGCCAAGGTGTTCGAGCGTCCAGCTGAGGAAATCGACAGTGAGCTCAGAGCCAAAATCAAGGCGATGAACTACGGACTGGCCTATGGGCTCAGTGCCTACGGACTGAGTCAGCAATTACAGATCAGCACCGGCGAGGCCCAATCTTTGATGGACGACTATTTCGAGCGCTTCGGGGGAGTGCGCGACTATCTCTATGGGCTCGTGGACGAGGCGCGACGCAGTACCTTCACTGAGACGATGTGGGGCCGGCGCAGGTACCTGCCGGACCTGCAAAGCGACAATCGTCAACGCCGAGAAATGGCCGAACGGATGGCCTTGAATGCGCCAATTCAGGGTTCGGCGGCCGACCTGATCAAGGTCGCGATGCTAAACGTTGAAAAGGCCATCGCCTCGGCCTCGCTGAAGTCACGGATGTTGCTGCAGGTTCATGACGAACTCGTCCTCGAAGTTGCCGAAGGTGAACTCCAAGAGTTGACGGACTTGGTTCGCCGCGAGATGGGTAGCGCAGCCAAACTGTCGGTTCCGTTAGATGTGTCGGTCGGAGTCGGCAAAACGTGGCAGGCAGCAGGCCACTAGCCTGAGATTTCGGCCGGGCGCTTTGTTCTTAGCAGCGGCCAAACCAGCAGGATCGCGCCAACGATTGCGGCAACGGTCGCCATCGTGGTGATCAGGCCGACGATTCCGATTGTCCAGAACCACGCGATCGCAAACACGACGCCTGAGGCGATCCACAGCAGCACAGCCGCACCGGTTGAGCGACGGGCTAAAGCATCAAAAACTAGTAGATACACAATCGCGAGGAATGTCCCCGAAAGCGCAAACAGCCACAGATAGTTGAGAATTTCGGCGTACTGGTCGCCGCCAACGAGGATTAGCGCAAGTTTGGGAAAAATCAAACAGCCAGCAACCACTAATAAGCCGAGCAGGCCAACCAGTGCGACGGCCCGCAGCCTCGTGCGGTGGGAGGAGTCTCTTGCCAGGCTTGGGAAGAAGACCACACTCACGAACTGCGGCAGGAAAAGTGTCGATTTGGTGAGGATCAAACCAGAGGCGTAAAGGCCACTTTCGTGGGCCGAGAAACCGCCACGGGCAAGAAGCGCATCAATATTACTGAAGGCGAAATAGGCCAACAAAGTTGCGGCCGAATAGATCGTCTCGGCAATTAGGGGCCTGCGGCTGTGCACATCGGCCACACCTGTTGGATTCAGCAGGCCTATACCGGTGATCACCGGAAGCCAAGCACCAATCGCCAAACCTGCCATCGCGCTGCTGGCAGTTGGTTCGATCATTAGGCCGGCCACGCCGCCGACCAAGCGGCCGAAACCGTTGCTCAGGAACAGTACGGCTAGTCGGTTCCACTGACCTGTGCCTTGGGCTACGCCCATTTGTGCGCCGGTAAGCGTGAGCGGTACGAGCATCGCGCCACAGAAAACTACCGGCCAAATGGAGTCGAAGTTAAACGCTGGGGCTAGGCCAAAACTAGACAGCGCAACCACGATTCCGACAGCGATAGAAACTGCTAAGGCGACGCGGGACGCGGTGTGTACGATGGCCGCGCTCTTTTCAGGTTCGACCGAAATTCGTCTAGCGATTGAAGCTTGAAGCGCGAGCGCGACGACGTTGGCAATTAGCACGAGGCTCAGCAGGGCAGTCAGCGCGCCGAACTCTGCCGGAATTAGCATCCTGGCCGCTACTAGGTTGAACCCGTAGGTGACGACATTCATCACCATCATCGCAATAGCGACAGTTGTTCCGGCCGAAACTAAGGTGCGCTTTTCGGTCATGAGCCATTCGCCTTATCGGCTAGCTGTAGAACTTGGGGCATCATCCAGGCCCAAAAAACCGGGGCCGAATCTGCCGTGAAGTGAAGACCATCGCCATAGAGTGGGCGGCCGTTGATGATCGGTTGGTAGCCGTTAGAGCATAATGCGCCGAAGGTATCGATCACGCTGACGTCACTTTGGCCAGCCGCCCATTTTGCCGCCACGTCATTGATGTGTTTCACCCTCGAAATATCGTTGTAGTGCTCCAGTTCGGAAGCTTCAAACGTTGGCACGTCGTGGCAGGCCAGTGTCGATAGCGCTAACGACTTCGCGCCGCCAGAACGAGAACCCTTTAGCACTTGGGCGAGTGCTTCGGCGATGAATTCATCATGCTCTTTGGTGCCAAAACGCACCTTCTTGCCTTCGGCATCGAGGAAGTCCTGAACGAGCGTTTGCGGGATGAAAAACACCAGGACGTCTGGTTCTATTTGCGCGACCGCATCGGGCCAGGATTTTCGCCATCCAAGGCACTCGCGAGTGGGTTCGACCGGCTTATTGTCAACCAGTTTGGTGCCGTCGAAAGGATCGCAACCGATATTTGTTGCGCTTTCTAAGGTGAGTTGAGGGAATTCCTTGGTGCCCACTTGCGCCGCTAAGCTCGCCGGGATTGAGTTTCCAAGGACCATCGCGGTGCGCTTTTCCTCAGCGCGATACGGCACCGGTGTGAGGATTACGCCCTCATCTACAGCAACGTCGCTCGTCGCCGAAACCATAGGCTCGGTGTGCGCGATGGCGAAGGCGCCAAGCAGGACCAACGGTGCGGCCGCGATGGTGACAATTTTTGAGAGAAAAAGGCTTTGTTGAAAGACGGGCTCTCGATGGCGGATCGGATACTCGATGAACCGATATGTCAGGTATGCCAAGAGGAAACTGATTACCGTTCGAACCACCGCCAGCCAGTACCCGGTTAGCGGAGTCGATTCGGAGTTTAGGAAAACGATTATCGGCCAGTGCCACAGGTATAGCGGATAGCTGATTAGGCCAATAAAACGTGGAATTGGACTGCCGAAAACCCGGCTGAACCAACTCTTGCCACCACTTGCGGCGCCAAGAATCGCCAACAGCGCGGCCAGCGCAACAATTACCAATCCGCCCGTGAAGACGAATGGGGCTTCGGAGTCAAGGAAATACATCGCCGCGCCGACAACACCCAAGCCCAGCCAGGCCAGCAAACCAACAGCCTTGCTGAATCGAGCCTTTTCTGCGAAGGCACTCGATCCAAGAAATAGTGCGGCACAAACGCCGATCAGCAGTTCGAAAGCGCGGGTCGTGGTGCTGTAATAAATGTGCGAGATGCTCGCCTCGGAGTTATACAGGTGCGCCATATACATGGCGGAACCAGCTGCCAATGCCGCAAAAATCAGAGACTGGACAATGCGTTTGCGCGCCCAGAACGCAATGAGCATTAATAGCAGCGGGAATACCAGGTAAAACTGTTCTTCGATCGAGAGCGACCAAGTATGTCGAACCGGCGAGGGCATCGCCAACTGCTCGAAATATTGCTCGTCACCAAAAGCGAACCGCCAGTTTGAAACGTAGAACAGCGACGACACGATGTCCCAGGCAACTGAGGCTCGCCTAGTGGTGGTGGTCCAAATCCAAGAGCACACTACGACGAACAGCAGCACCGTCAACAGCGAGGGCAACAGTCGCCGAAGGCGAGCTCTCCAGAAGGAAAGGACTGAAATTCGTCCCCAGCGATCCTGTTCGGCGACAAGCAAGTTCGTAATTAGGAACCCGGAGAGAACGAAGAAAAGATCAACGCCCAGCCACCCGCCCTTGAGCCAGCCTGGGTTGAGGTGAAAAACGAGAACGCCAAGGATCGCGACGGCCCGAAGGCCGTCCAATGCCGGACGGTAGGGCAGGCGCGTCTTTAGGGCAGGCGCTGGTGCTGACATGGATTAACTGACGAGGGGCCAACGGGCCCCACACAATCAGTCGTTGTTCAGGTCGTCCAAGCGACGACGTGCACCGGTGGTGTCGGATTCGGTTGCGGCGGACCGCTCGATTGCCTGCTTGAAGCCGAAGAAGTAGGCACCAAGTCCAGCAATACCGACGGCCATGGCAACAAAGGAAACTCCCTTGTATAGGTAGTGCTTGTTGATGCCTTGGCAAACGCCCTGCTGAAATTTGTCAGTCGGGGTCGTGATTGCTGACCCACAGTCGAATACGGCTCCAGCTGTTGTGCGGATATCTGTGATCGGCGCTAGCAGAACATATGCTCCGTAGAAAAGAAATGGAAGTGCAGCGATAAAGGCAATCTTCGTGCCAAGGCTGGGGAGCGAACGCGAGCGGGCGTCAGAGTCATCAAGCATGTGACGCATACTACTATCGACTGCGCGATTTGTACGCGTGGGTAACCAAGTGTTAGGCAGAATTTACGGTGCGTCGAGCGATTGTTCTCGCTGGTGGTTTGGGAACCAGATTGCGTGCGGCAACTGGCGATTTGCCAAAACCGCTCGTAAAGGTCGCGGGAAGGCCATTGGTCGCCCACCAGATCGGTCGCCTCGCCGGGGCAGGAATCACCGACATCGTGATCGCAACCGGTTACGGCGCCGACCAAGTTGAGGCTGAACTTGGCACCGGTGCGACTTGGGGAGCAGCGCTTCGTTTCAGTAAGGAAGACTCCCCGCGCGGCACCGCAGGAGCGCTCGCTCTGGCGGCTAAGGGACGGGTGAGCGCCGACGACACGGTCGTGGTGGTCAATGGCGACCTGCTGTCTCGACATGATCTAGCTGGTCAGCTTGCGGCCTTCGAATCGGCGGGCGCTGATGCATCCATCCATGTGCGTGAAGTCGCTGATCCGCGGGCGTATGGGGTGGTCCTTGTAGGCGGCAGTCGCGTTACCGGGTTCTTGGAGAAGCCAGAGAACCCACCTTCAAATCTCGTCAACGCGGGTACCTATGTCTTCCGGGGGCGGGTATTACTTGACCTTCCCGATACGATCGGTCTTTCGATTGAACGTGACGTTTTTCCGCAACTGGCCCAGTACGGCGAAGTTATTGCATATCGTGACGATGCGCCGTTTTTAGACGTAGGCACCCCTGAGGCACTCGCGGCGGCAGAAAGCTGGTTTGAGTGACCACGAAAGAAGCGCCCACCGCGCAAAAGCGGATTAACCGCAACAGCGCGCTAGACGGTGCTCGCGGTTTCTTCATGTTGGTGCTGGTCGTAGGCCACTTCGGGGTCACTTGGCTTTACGGCGCTTGGACGATGCTCTCGCTGTTCTTCATGACTTCGGGCTACCTGATCACCATGATCATGCTGAGAGAAAAGAAGGCACGGGGGCGGATTTCAGCCATTGACTTCTACCGCCGCCGAGCACGCCGACTCCTGCCCGCCTTGTTCGTGCTTTTCGTTGTAGTCGGCGGCTGGGGCCTCGCCTTTGGTACCGACACTCAGCGTACGCAGATGAAGGGCGACATCCTCGCTACCGCGGCGTTCGTAATGAACTGGCGCTTGATCGAACAAAGCGACCAGTATTTTGCCTTGTTCGAGGGCGTTTCGTTCTTTCGCCACGCGTGGACGTTGGCGGTCGAGGAGCAGTTCTACATCCTTAGCCCGTTTATCGTTGTTGGCCTGATTGCGTTGAACTCCAACCGATTGCGGCTGGGGCTACTTGGTATCGGCGCGATCACGTCGGCTGTTATTGCCGCGCAGATCGGTGTGGGCACCGTCGCAGACCAAGCGCGAGTCTATTACGGAACTGATACCCGAATCGGTGCGATCTTTATTGGCGTGGGCTTGGCGTTTGTGCTTCGAAACGGCGTCCCGTGGGGATCGCGAACTCTGGCCTGGATGCGGTGGGTCGCCTTCTGCACGCCGCTAATTGTCATCTTCACGGTGAGCGAAATGTCGCCGTTCATGTTTGAAAAGGGCGGACTGCTCCTAGTTACGCTTATCTGTACGACCCTAATCATCTCGGTCTCGGACCCGCGCGACACGTGGTTCAACAAACTGGCCTCGTTCGGGCCATTGGTTTGGGCAGGTGTTCGGATCTACGGCATCTACCTGTGGCATTGGCCTATTCGGCTTTGGCTGGAGCATTATGCGCCAGATATGGGGCTCTTGCTCAGGTTAGCCATCGGCTTGCCAATCACGTTCCTGGTGGCCGGTATCAGTTATCGCTACCTCGAAGAGCCGGTCATCAAACAAGGTTTGCGCGGACTTCCCGGAGTGCGAAACGGTCGATTGCTTGCGATGGCCGCGACTGTCGGTGTGCTTGCCCTAGCTTTCGGTCTGGGCCGGGTGCCGCCCGCCCCGCCGCTGGACTACGCCAAGGTGCCACCGCTGGTGGCAGGAACCCCTAAGTATGTGCCCGGTGACAAAGACCTCACTGTCGGCGTATTCGGTGACTCAGTATCAGTTGGTCTGGTCAGAGACGTCCCGCCCAAGGCCTACCCGGATCTGACTTTCGACCAACTTGGCGACAACGGCTGTGACCTGACCGATTGGACTCCAACGCTGTTCAACAGCGGCCCGACCGCTCCTCTTGAACCGTGCCCGATCGGCAAGGCCGAACTCGGCCAGCGCATCAGCGAACGCGGAATCGACACGGTGCTGTTTATGGGGGCGCAGTTCTCGTCGTTGCCACACTGGGATCACGAAGGAAACCTGTTTGACGCGATGTCGCCAGAACATCAGGAAAAGATGACCGACTCGCTCGATTCCTTGCTAGAGCAGACGCGCGACGCAGGGGCAACGTTCCAACTTGCGACTGTGCCATGTCGAAAAGTAACTGGTGCGGATTTTTCCGACGACATTCGAGATGACGCAATCGCGTACATGGAGGCAAACCCAGACGTGGTTGACCAGATGAACAACCCGATTGAACTGAATAAGTTCCTAGAAGATTGGGCCGTCAAGAACGGCGTGCCGGTTCTAGATTTGTACTCGGCGATGGGGTGTAAGTCCGGATTCAAACCAACTAGGGGAGGATTCGACATCTACCTAGACGAGATGCATTTCAGCCCGGCCGGTTCGGCGATGGTGTGGTCATGGTTGGCACCTGAAGTTCGGGACACCTTTATTCGAGAGCAGGAGGGCAAATGAAACTCTCCGAAATGCTCGCAACGAGCCAGGGCAGTCGAAGCGCAACGCTAGACGGGGTTCGTGGTTTTTCGGTAATCATCCTGATGCTTTACCACTTTGGGGTGAGCGCTCTGCAGGGCGCTTGGATCGGCCTGAGCATCTTTTTCGTGTTTTCGGGCTACGTGATCGTGATGATCATGCTCAAAGAGAATGCTCGCGAAGGCAGAATCGACTACATCGAGTTCTACCGGCGGCGTGCTCGGCGGCTACTGCCGGCGCTGTTCCTGATGATCGCCGTGATTGCCGGCTGGGCGTACTTTTTTGCTGAAAATGCCGTCCGGCGGCCGATGAAGGGTGACATTTTCGCGACGCTTGCGTTCGTCATGAACTGGCGGCTAATAAACGAAGCCGATCAGTATTTCGTGGAGTTTGCTAATCCTTCGTACTTCCGCCACGTCTGGACGCTTTCGGTTGAAGAACAGTTTTATGTACTCGCGCCCTTTCTGGTTGCTTGGCTAATAAAGAACGTCGGATCCAGGAAGTTGCGAGTCGCTATCGTTGTTGCGCTTGCAACCGCATCGGCAATCGCCGCCGCCAAAGTCGGCGTATCTACAACCGAGGCGCAAGCGCACGTCTACTACGGCACAGATACGCGGGTTCAGTCGCTGCTGTCCGGTATGGCAATCGCATTTGCGATTGGGCCCGATCGTTTTGGTAACCGGCCTCCGCCGATGTCTCAGCGAACCGCCACTCTCATCACGTGGTTCGCCTCGGCTGTCTTCTTGACTTCGTTCTTCATGCTTAAGCCGCTGGCGCCATTCATTTTTGAGTCAGGCGGGATGCTGGCGTTCTCGCTACTTGCGGCCGTTGGATTGGCGGCTTCGGTCGAGATCGGCCCCGGAATATTCAGAAAGATTTTCACCAGCACGCCGTTGGTGTATTTGGGAATCCTGACCTACGGCCTTTACCTGTGGCATTGGCCCGTAAAACTTTGGATGGACCGGTATCTGCCCGACCTCAATCTGTGGCAGACGCTGACAATCGGCTCGCTAACAACCATCATTTTCGCCGTAATTAGTTTTCACCTACTTGAACTTCCAGTGATGCTAGGTGGGCTGAAGTCATTGGTCGGGACCCGCTCGCGCGCCAGAATGCTGGCCGTAGGTTCGGCGTTCGCCGTGATTTTCGCTGCCGCTGCGGTTGGGCGAGTGCCGACTGTGCAGGAGGACATCGCGGCAGGCAGAGTGCCGAACCTCGTTGAGGGTACAGAAAAGTATGTGCCGGCAGATGAGGCTTTCAACGCTGCAATGTATGGCGATTCTGTCCCGTACTACTTGGCCGAGCGGTTCCCAAGCGAGGTCTACTCCGACATAAACCTGCAAAATATGGCAATTGAAGGCTGCGGGCTGCTGCCTTTGACGACGTACTGGGCGCCGGAATATCAAGAACCGGTCGGGGTGAAGTGTCGAACTGGTCGAGCAAATCTTGAAGCGGATTTGAAGAACGCAAAGTCTGAGGCTCTCGTCTTAATGGTGGGTTCTGATCTGGCCGTGGCTCACCAAAAAGCAGACGGCTCGATTATTAAGATTGGTGACGACGGCTATCGCGAAATGGTCGAAGAGCAACTTGACCTATTGCTCTCAGACGCCAAAGACGCGGGCGTGAAACAGGTTCAGCTGGCCACCTTGCCGTGTCGAGAAATGTCGACTCGTGGTTTGGGCAACTTGCCTTTCGACACTGATTGGTACGAAGAGAATCCTGAAATCGCCAGAAATCTCGCAGATCCGACTATTGTGAACGGCTGGTTCACTTCTTGGGCCGAACGCAACAACGTCCCCATCTTGGATCTTTATGGCGCGCTCGGTTGTGAGCGGGGGTTTGCTCCCGAGCTCAATGGCATTCGGCTTTTCCAGGACGCTATGCATTTCTCTGAAGAAGCAGCACCGATGATTTGGACTTGGCTTGCTCCGGCGATGCGTGACGCATGGCATGACGAACCACATATAGGCTGAACGCCGCACGAAAGGCAATCATGGACACCAAAGCATTTTTTGCTCAAGCACCGACCCTGTTCCACGGGGATCCGCAAGACACCGACCCGATCGACCCGTACTGGGACGAGGTTAAGGCCGATGTTGTCGGTTTCACCTCGTCAAACGAACTGGCGATGCTGAACTTGGCGGCGAAGCTTATGCCGACCGATGAGGCCTACCTTGAAGTCGGCACCTTTAAGGGCCGGTCGATGTGTGGCACCATCCGCGACAACGCCGACAAGGTGTTCTACGCGATGGAGAACTTCATGGAGTTCGGCATGGCTGGCCAAGAGGCTCGGGCCGAACTGATGTCGAACCTTGGCAAGTACGGCCAAGGCGCTGACGTCCGGTTGCTCGAAGGCGACTGCTTCAAGTTGATGGCCGAGCCCGGAATCATCGATCGTCCTGTCGGCGTTTACTTCTACGACGGCGAGCACACCCTGCTGGCCCACTACCTGGCATTGGCCGTTGTTGAGCCGCTATTGGCAGACGAGGCACTAGTGCTCGTGGACGATGCCACTTGGCCGGTTGTTCAGCGGGCTCACAAACTCTTCATGGACCGTCACCCAGGTTGGGAGATCGTCGAGGAGTGGGACGCGAAAGTCGATAACGATCCGCGTTGGGCCAACGGTCTGCACGCACTCACGTTCCGGCGTACCGGCCCGACCGTGCTCAAGGGTCGTGACGAGTGGCTTCGCCGCTACCAAATCCACGTGCAAAACCGGTTGAACAAGGTCGCTTGGAAGGCTGCAACCATGTTCCCGGGAGTCATGAAGTTCGGCGCAAGCATCGTGATGGGCCGCTCGCGCGCCATCGAGCCGAAGGACAAATGAGCTAGTTCGGCTGGAGCCGTCGTGACCTGATCAGCGCTGCGCTGACGATTACGGCGGCTCCTGCTGCGCAGACGGCCACCAACTCGTATGGCGACTCGTGGAACCGGCCAGCAATCAGGACTGACTGCACGGCGAGCACCAGCCAGGTGAGCCGACCGAGCCACGGGCTGTCTAGACCCATTTCGGCGAACAGGGCGACTTGAACAAGTGCCCAGAGCACGCCCAGCCCGACACAAGAAATCGCGAGATTGCCAAACTCGGCGTACTCGGTGCCGCCAGCGAGTCGGATCCAAAAATCTGGGGCGATGCTGACCACGGCCAACGCCGTCAAACCTAGAACTAAAATCAGTCCGAGCGCCCGATAGAACGCTTTGGCCGCGTTCGCGCCTTGCATTCTCGGCACAAGCAAGAGTGCGACGAACTGCGTTCCCCAGCCAACGGCGCGGCCAAAGGTCGCAGCTAAGGCGTAGCCTCCCGAATCATGTTCACTCAAGAACGCGCGCGCCAAGGTCACGTCAACGTTCGTTAGGGCAATAAAGGCGCCCAGCGAGACCGAGGCGCGAACAAGTTCAGGGCCCAATCGGCGGTCGTCGGCCAGGGTCAAGTCGCTGCGACAAACGTAGGCGCCTAAGGCGGCTACGCCCACCGAAACCAGCAGCAACAGCAGGAAAACCTGAGCCACTGAAAGCCCAAAAGCCGCGCCACCTGCACCGGCCGCCAACCGGCCAACGGCCGTTGCTACATAGATGACCGACAACGCGACCAGCCGTCCTCGGCCAAGCAGGATGCCTTGGAAAGCACCGGTTAGCGTCATTGGGACGAGGGTCAATCCCAGCCAAATAACCGACCAGAAAGTATCGAGCCGAAATGCAGTGGTCAGCAGGGGAGCCGCGATGATCGTGGCGCCGGCCAATGCCGTGCCCACCACTAAGGCAGTGCGCAGACCACGTGAATTCGGTGGTGCGCCGGCAACATGTCGGGCAACAATCACTTGTAGTGCGCCAGCTGGAACTGAGAGCACAATGCCGTAGGCGGAAAGTGCGGAGAACCCACCAAAGTCTGCGGGACCGAGTGCTCGAGAAAGCACCAATACGAAAACGTAACTAAGCACGTTCGCCAGCGCCATCGTGATCCCCAGCGCTGCTCCCGATTTCGGAACTGTGGACGTGCCACGGGGTGCGGACGGGGAAGTTCGGGGCATAACTGCTCCAGCGTAGTGCGATCTGGTGACTCTTGGGTAACCAACGAGGTGATTCGGGATATATTTGTCAACGCCTGTGCCCGATTGTCTTTGGGCCGAACCCCGAGGGAGAATTTCTTGCGCTTGTTCACGCCCTACCGCATCGCGGTAGGTATCGCGATTGTCGCGCTGGCTCTCGTAATCGGACTAAATGGCTTCGGCACGTTTTACACCGACATCAAGCCAGAAATCTACTTCCGGCCATGGGACGTGCTGGGCCAGTACCTCTCGTCTTGGACGTCATCTCCCTACCTTGGTTCGCCAAACTTCAACGTTGGGCTCGCGCCGGTTCTCCTAATGCTGTCGGGTATGCGTGGAATCGGCCTCTCGCCTGAGTGGACTTTTAAGATCTTCCACTTTGTCCTTTGGCTTGTGGCCGCGTTCGGCGCAGTCAGGCTCACCCGGGTTATTGCTCCGCAGGTGGGCAAATGGGGCGGACTGCTTGCTGGCGTTCTGTTTTTGGCTAATCCCTACACGGTGAGTGCCGGGGCAACATTGGCGATCGCTTTGCCGATGGCGTTCCTGCCGTGGCAGTTGCTTTGCCTAGTTCACGGTCTGCGCCGGCCAAACAGTTGGGCCTGGCCTGCGCTATTCGCACTGTCTTTCTTCGCGATGAGCGGGATGAATGTGGCAGTCGTGCCGCTGTTCCAGTTGCTGGCAGTGATCCCGCTGATTTGGGCGATCCGAGTTTCCGAGGGCCTGCGATTCGCCGATGCGGCCAAGGTCCTATTGCGCTCAGCGATCCTAGTGGTGCTGGTTTCGCTCTACTGGTTGGTGCCCGCATTCTCTGCGATGGCGACCGGTGCCCAGATCGTTGAGGGTTCAGAAACGCTCGACGGCATTGCGAAAGTCTCGTCGCTTACCGAGGTGCTGCGTGGTTTGGGCCTATGGCCGCTTTACGGATCGAGCTCAATTGGGCCGTGGGTGCCCGAGCACGCCGTTTATGTAGTCAGCCCGTTGGTCATGTTGTTTACCGCCCTTTGGCCAACTCTCGGTCTGGCGGGTCTTTCCTGGGCGCGGACTCGCGCTCGTGCTTTTGTAGTCGCTGCGGTGTTCGGGGCGTCCGTGGTTATGGTCGGCGTCTTTGCGTCCCAAGATTCACCGGCTTCGCCCTTCGGCATGCTGTTGCGTGAACTGCTTTCGGTTCCGGCCCTTTCGGCATTTCGCACCACGAACAAGATCGGTGCGGTGCTGGTAATCGCGATGACGATCGGCATCGCGATTTTCGTCGTTTCGGTTGGGCCAAAAATCTGGGAGCGGGTGCCGCTTCGGATGTCCGCGGCGGTATTGGCGATAGCAACCGTCGCGGCCTGGTCGGTTCCTGCTTTTGCAGGCCGTCTCTATATTTCTCCGATCGAGATCCCGGACTACTGGACCGAGGCCGCGTCGTTTGTCGATGACAGTTCTCAGCCCGGTTCGGTGTTGATTCTTCCGGGACAAGTTCGCCCGTTCTATCGGTGGACCGAGGAGCGCCCCGACGACATCATCAACTCGCTAATCGATCGTCGATCGGTCCTGCCGGAGACGACGCCAAACGCCTCGGCCCCTGGAGTCAATTTTCTTGCCGCGCTCGATGGTTCCATTCAGTCTGGAACATCGTCGGACAAGGTCGCTTCGACCATGTCTCGCTATCTCGGCTCAGGCCAGGTGCTACTGCGTCACGACCTCGTCTGGGAGAACAGCGGGGGAGCGCGTCCGGCCGAAATGAATCAACAGATCGGTTCCGATCCTGGCTTGTTCGGCCAACGAAATTTTGGCGAGCCTGGCCAAAATACGTTGTCGCCGGCGATGGAGGACCCGGCATTCTTCGGTGAGCAGAACCTTCCACCAGTACAGGTATATGACGTCAACGGGGCCCGTGACTACTTCCGAGCAACGCCCGTAAACGGCGGGATCGTCGTCGCCGGTGACGGCTGGGCATTCCCGGCGATGGCCGACGCCGATTTGGTGGGCAGTTCGCCGCTGGTGCACTACGCCCAAGATCTCTCCAAGAGTGAATTCCTGGCGACTTTGCCATTGACTTCTCGCCTCGTTATCACCGATACGAATGCTCGCCGCAGCGTGATCTCTAACCGGTTGACGGTTGGCCAAGGCCCGTTGCTGAGTGCCGACCAAGAACTCGGCGCAACCCGAACACTGGGAACCGATCCAGAAGATCAGACGGTTCGGGTCGATAGCGGTGTGTCCGTGACGACCACAAGATCAGGTGGCACGTTCTTTGATCTGCCATATGGAACCGGTGATTTCGCTATTGACGGTGATTTGTCGACGGGGTGGCGGTTCGGTGACTTCGGTACCGCCAAGGGGCAGAAACTGGTTGCCAAACTGGACAAGCCGATCACGTTGACGAAGATCCCCATCGCGCAGTTGCCCATTGGTGATGTTCAGATTGACCAGGTGACGGTTTCGGCCGGTGGCAAGAGCGACACGATCACTTTGCCAGAGTCGGGTTTGGCTGTTGCCGATCTGGGTGAGGTGGAGGCCGACACGGTCACCGTCACCGTCAACTCAACCCGTGGTGAGGGGTTCAACTTCGTTGGTATCGCCGAGATTGGTTTGGACGGGAACTACGCCCATGTTGCTGGCCGGACACCACTGACCTTCTCGAACCTGCACGACAAACTTGACGACGCCGGCCAGAAGCAGTTCGCACGCACCCCGTTGGACGTGCTGCTCACTCGAGTGCAGAACACAGCGTCCACGGGCGACGATTCGGAGCGTCAACTGAACCGGATTGTGACCCTGCCAGATGATCGCGAGTTTGAGGTCAGCGCGAACGTTCGGGTAAACGGGTCCGTCGAGGTCATGTATGACCGGGTGGCCGGATACGGCAAAGACATTCGGGTCGAATCCAGCGGCTTCTATTTCGACAACCCCGGGAACCGGGCGTCCATGGCGGCCGACCAGGACCCAGATACTGCTTGGGTGCCGGGGAACGGTACGCGCAATGCGACTTGGACGATTACGTCAGCGCCCAGAGAAATCTCGTCGGTCCGCGTCGTCCAGAAGAAACTTAAGGCCGAACCGGGAACCGCTTCCCACCAGGCAACCCGGGTAGCGATCGAAGTCGATGGAAAGGAAGTCACCCAAGCTGACATCGGCATGGGCGAAACCAAAATTGACTTGCCTGAGCCGGTGACTGGATCCAGCGTGAAACTGACGATCACTGGGCTTACCGGTGACCCGAATTCGACTCCGCCTAGTTTCACCACGATCGATACTGGCCTGCAGTTGCCCGACAATGACCCCAAGGAAGTTTGTTTACCGGTTGCCTTGTTCGACGGCCAAGGGTTCGCAATGCGGCCGGCGGACTCGACGTTGGCCCGGGTGGATCAGCAAGGTACGAAGTGGGTCGGCTGCAAGAAGACTGAACTTTCGACCGGCGAACACGTGATCGACCAAAACCCGGCGTTCGTGATCGACTCGATGAGTCTGAAGGATTCGCGTACACCGGTCGTTGGCACCTACGAAGCGGCGCCGGCGACCAAGGTGACCAAGCGCGGGGACACCGAACTTGCGATGACCGTTTCGGGAACCACCGGTCCTTATGCGGTGACGATCGGTCAGAGCTATAACGCCAATTGGCGGGCCACCGCCGACGGCAAGGATCTCGGTCCGGCGCAGGTTATCGACGGCTTCTCCAGCGGTTGGATCGTTTGGGATGGCAGCCCGGCAAAGATCGAAATCCGGTATGCGCCACAGCGTTGGTCCAACATCGCCCTTGGCGTCAGCGCATTGGCCGTGATTGCCGCGCTACTGACCGCCTTGGTTGCGGTGCGGCGCCGAACCTTGTTCTCGCCGGTGTCAACCGAGGATCTACCAACAGGTTGGTACCCGACAAAGGCGCCTCAAGGCGTATTGGAGTTTGCTTTCGTAGCCGGTTCAGGGTTGTTCCTTGGCATCGGTGGGCTACTTGGTGCGCTGGGTGTCGTGGCAATAAACCGGTTCCGGCCGATTTCACCGCAGCGGATCATCTATCTGGGCAGTGCGCTGGTTTTTGCCTCGGTCGTTGCGTTGATCTTGGTTACGGTCCGAGAGGACAAGATTGGTGAGGTCTCGGCCGACATTATTGCCGCGAGTCTGGTTCCGCACCACCTCGCGGCCGCTGGATTGGTCGGCGTGCTCGGCGGGGTGCTGTTGCTCTTGAAGCGAAGGACGGACGATGACTGAATCCTCTACGACGCCTCGAGTTTCGGTAATCGTGCCAACGCGCAACAACATTCGCACTATTGAGGCATGTTTGCAGTCGGTCCGGGCGCAGGATTACCCGAACACCGAACTAATCGTGGTCGACAACGGCAGCACTGACCGAACCGATGAGATCGCCGCCAAGATCGCTGACATCGCACTTAGCGGTGGGCCAGAGCGCAGTGCCCAACGGAATCTAGGAATTCGAACTGCCACGGGCGAATGGATCCTTTGGCTGGACAGCGACATGTACTTGCCGGTCGACGCAGTTTCGGCCGCGGTTCGCACGGCAATTCAGACCGGCGCGACCGGAGTCGCGTTGCCTGAGCGAACGATCGGTGAAGGCTTCTGGACAGCGTGCCGGGCGTTGGAGCGAGAGTGCTACCTCGATGCGCCTTGGCTGCACAATCCGCGATTGCTAAAACGCGACGAAATGGTCGATGCTGGCTTCAACGAAGGCATGTCCGGGCCAGAAGACGCTGATTTGCGATTGCGAATCCGGGCCGCCGGCGGCTCGGTGGAGTTGGCACCAGTGATCGTCGATCACGACGAGGGGCGACTAAGTCTTCGTGATATCTGGAGCAAGCGCTACTACTACGGGCTCAGTTTGCCGAATCTAGTTGCCGGCCACGATGGCGCAATGGCCGATCAGGGTGCTGGCGTGATGCGGGCTTATCTGCAGAACTGGCGCAGGCTCATTCGCCGACCGATTCATGCGCTCGGTATGGCTGGGATGCGACTAATGGAAGCTGCTGGCTATCTCGTAGGGGCGCGCGCGGGCCGTCGCGCGCGCGGCTGAGGCGATTTCGGTGAATCGAGCGGGCCGCGACCGGGAATTGCTTTGGGTTTCCCTGCCCGACCAGCGTCCTCGTCGTGAACTTTTCTATATGTCTCTCATGCCCCAGACGAACGTCACCGCTTTGGCCGCAACCGAGCCGGTCGGCGATATTCGCTGGATTCAGAGCACTTACCGCCGGCCGATCAAACGGTTTATTGAGGCTGGTGCACTGGCATGGGTGCGCGAGATCGACGACCTGTCGCCCAACGATTTCGACTGGGTTGCTTCGTTAGAACTTTGTTCGTTAGTGACTGGCCAGGCAGCGAAATGGCGCCGTAGCAATCCAAAGACCCTCCAGGCGGTGATCACCTGGGAGAACCTAGCCAATCAGCCGATCTACAAAGTTCCGCCCTATCGGCAGGCGTTGGAGTCGTGTCGGCGCGCGGAACTGTTGTTGTGCATGGTTGATGCCGCCCGCGATCACTTGCTGGAGAATCGCTTTTCTGACGACGCAATCCGGGTGGTCAAGCCCGGCGTCGATACCGACGTGTTCACGCCGCCATCGACTAGGACCGACCAACCAGTGGTGGCGTTCATCAGTCCGTTGGCGCCAAACAAGGGGATTGATCGACTGCTGTCGGCGATGGCGCTGGTTCGAAAATCGATCCCGCAGGCGCGACTAGTTGTTGCCGGAACTGGCCCGCTGGAGCCAATGGTCAGAGCCGCGGCCGAAGATCCGGCGCAACAGGTGACCTTGGTGGGTGGCCTAGATGCTCACGGTGTGGCCGACCTGTTGCGCAACTCGGCGGTGTTCACCACCGCGCCAAGGCCGACCTGGAAGTGGGAAGAGCAGTTTGGCTTGGCCTACATCGAGGCACAGGCCTGCGGTTTGCCAGTGGTCACTACCGAATGCGGCAGCAATTACGAGGCGCTCGCCGCAGGTAACTCGCTACTCAAGGTGTCACCAAAGGATGCCGACGCACAGATTGAAGCGTTGGCGGCTGAGCTGATCGACTGGCTGAACAATCCGCTGAAGCGACAAACTCAGGGCGACGCAAACCGAGACTGGGTTGTGGCGAATCACGACCTGAGAACTCAGACGGCCCGGATGGGCGAGGCGTTCGCCGAGATCGAACGTATTCACGGAGTTCGCTGATGCGTCGGATGGCCAGTCCAATCGCGGTCGGTGCGGTCGTGGGCCTGCTTGCGGCACTAATCATTCTCGGTCCGGCGCTCAAGCCCGGATTCTTACTGCATTACGACATGGTTTTCGTGCCTCACCTTGGGCTCGGTGAGCGAACCCTAGGCATCGATGGCGCGGCCGGTCGAGCAGTGCCAAACGACCTAGTGGTTGCCTTGGCGTCGCAAGTGCTGCCTGGCTGGCTAGTTCAAAAACTCCTACTCGTCCTAGTGTTCGTCGCCGCTGGCGCGGGTGCCGGTGCGCTGATGCCAGGACGGCGAGCGGCCGCGGTGGCGGCAGTTGTTGCCACTTGGAATCCGTGGGTTGGTGAGCGCCTGGCGATCGGCCATTGGGGCTACCTGTTGGGGTACGCGGCCTTGTTCTGGGTGATATTTGCCGCTGGCAGATGTCGTCGCGGAATTACCGGGCCTGGGCTGCTTGGCTTCGTAATGATGTTGGCGGGGTTGTGCGGTTCAACTGCAGCTCTGCTTTCGGCAATTCTGGCCACCGCAGTCCTTCTTGTTGGCCCACGCGAGACCAGAGCAGTTAGGGCCTGGCTTTGGGCCATGTTGATTTCTTTCCTCGTAGCGGCGGCGTGGTGGTTCCCGTTCTTGCGGTCGCCTGCTTCTGGTTCGGCTGACATTGAAGGCGTCAATGCATTCGCCGCTCGGGCAGACACCCCGTTGGGTGTAATCGCTTCGGTTATGACAGGTGGCGGAATCTGGAATCAGGGTGCGTGGTTTGCTGAGCGCCAATCAGTCGTCCTTTCAGCTGTTGCATTATTGGCAGTCCTGCTGGTGGTGACGATTGCTTGGCGCGACCCGTCGGTGCGGGCGAGGCCAGAGTTCGCTGGGGCTGCTGCCGCCGGGCTTTTCGGTTTGACTTTGGCTTCTTTGGGGGCAATCCCGGGCGGTCGAGAACTTGTCGCTGCGGTCGTCCTCCACTTTCCTGGTGGTGGCCTGATTCGAGATGGTCAGAAGTTCGCTGCGCTCTGGCTCGTGGCGGTTGCGCTGGCAGCAGGCTTGGCGACCGTGAAGTTAGGCCAACTGCTTGATCGGCGTGGTGCCGGGCGGTTTGCCGCCAGCGCAGTCTGTGGCGCTTGCGCACTTGTCGCGGTGGTGACCTTGCCAGGAGTTGCCTTTGGGGCGATGGGTCGATGGGACGCGGTCGACTATCCGGTAGACATGACCTTTTTGGCGGAGCGGATAAATGAAGCCGAACCAGGGGGAGTGGCCGTCATGCCGTGGACCCTGTACCGCAAGTACGACTGGAACGACAACCGCGTCGTCCTTGATCCGTGGCAGCGACTCGTTGATCGCGACGTCCGAGTCAGCGACACCCTTCCGCTAGTCGACTCGACTGTCGCCGGTGACGATCCGCGAGCGGCCCAAGTGGACTGGGCTTTGCGGTCGGCCGATGTGGCAGCGGCATTGAAATCCATTGGCGTTCGATATCTCCTGATCCAGAAGGATCAGCCAGGACCCAACTTGCCCGAGGGAGTGTTCGAGAACGCGACGCTCAAGTTCGAGACAAAAACACTGCAATGGTGGGATCTTGGCACCGACGGTTTGGAACTGGTCCAGCCCGCAACGTCAACCGACAGAGCCGGCCTGTGGCTAAGCGCAGTTGGTGTGTCGTTGAGCGTGGCTGGGCTGGTGTGGTTAAGGCGGCCAAGAAAGTCAAATAATCTGTCGAACAATGGTGGGGTTTAGCATCCTGGCTTAAGTAGGGCTGCTACGCTACTGCCTAGTATCTCCTTCGAGAATGGGAAACTGAGGAATATGAACGAGAACGCTGTATGGTCCATCGGTGGCACCGTCGCCGGAATCATCTTGGGCATTTTGGCCCTGCTAGGCATCGTTGCGAGCCAGACGTCGGTAAAGCAGGCGCAGACTCACTCCTCCGTCATCGCCTACGACGAAGCCAACTGACCTGACCGGGGTGTCTAGCCCCGAACACGTCGAACCCGCCGAGCACGCTCGGCGGGTTCGTGCTGTCTTCAGTACGCTGCTGGTTGCGATCCTGCCTTGGCTGATCGCGCCCGGGAAGGTGCAACCAGACACAAAACTCGACTTGACCATCTCGCCGTGGCTCTACCTGTCTCGGGCAACGGACGCGTGGAACTCTCATGCCGGGCTCGGGGAATTGCAGAACCAGGCCTACGGGTATCTCTTCCCGTTTGGGCCAGTAATGGCCGTGGCGCAAGCGGTGGGTATGCCAGCGTGGGCCGCCCAGCGGCTCTGGTGGAGCCTGCTGCTCGTGGTTGCCTTTACCGGAACCTACTTCGTTGCCAAGAAGGTTTTTGGCATCGGTTCAGACCTCGCCCTTGTTGCTGCTGCGCTGTACGCATTGGCACCCAGAGTGCTCACGGTCTTATCGCAGATCTCAATTGAGGCCTGGCCCGGCGCCGTGGCGCCGTGGTTGGTTTTGGTTGCTTGGGCGATGGTGAGGCCCCGGCTAGCAGGGCAGGGGTCAGCACGCCCGGTTTTGCTTCGCGCGGCCGCCTGGACCGCCTTGCTTACTTTGTCCTTGGGCGGGGTGAACGCGACTGCTTCGGCAGTCGTTCTGGCGTTGCCGTTTGCGGCCATTCTCACCGCACCGGCCAATGCCCATCGTTGGCGGGCGTTGGGCTTTTGGGCGGGAGGAGTGCTTGTCGGTTCTGCTTGGTGGCTAGTTCCGCTCTTTGTGCTGGCCCAGTACGGCTATCCATTTTTGGACTTTATCGAAACCGCCAGGATCACCACTGCGGTCACTTCGGTTCCTAATGTCTTGCGGGGAGCAGACCACTGGATTGCGTACATCCTTGACTCGCAGTCCCAACCCGTTTGGCAGGCCGGGTGGGTTCAGGCTCAAGGGCTGATCGCGATCGTGGCCGGTTCGGTGGTTGCCGGTGCTGGGGCCGCTGGTCTGATCGCTCTTAGCCGAGACAATCGGCGTAGACATGCGGCAAGATTCGCCACGCTGAGTGCCGTGATGGGCGTGGCGCTCATGACAGTTGGTCACTCACAGTTCGCCGGATCGCCGATCGCCGATCCTGTGCGAGCATTCCTGGACGGCAGTGGGGCGGCATTTCGCAACGTCCACAAGGCCGACCCGCTCGTCCGCTTGCCGTTTGCAATCGGCGTCGCAGTGCTGCTTTCGCGGGCGCGTTTTTCAGCCCGTCGTTCGGTTCGAGTTGGCGCAGTAGGGGTGATCATCGCCGCCGTCCTAAGTCCGATGGCGCTTTGGGCAGGACGTGGCGGCGACGTGAACTCCTATTCGCAGATTCCCGCCGCCTGGACATCGGCCGCCCGCGAAATCGATGCGCTCGCGGACGAATTCGGCGGATCGACTCTGGTTCTGCCTGCTGCGCGAACCGCCGAGTTCGGTTGGGGTAAGACCTCAGATGAACCGCTTAGCGCACTAACCAAGTCGCCCATCGTGGTACGAGCGGCGGCCCCGCTTGGACACCCCGGGGCCACCCGGATCCTTGACGCGGTCGACGATGCGGTTGCCACTGGGAAGACACAACCGGGGCTCGCCGAGGCACTGCAGCGGATGGGGATCGCCCGGGTGGTCGTTCGGCACGGGGTGCTCGATCTAGTCGAATCGCGCCCGGCCGAACGGGCCGAACAGACGTTGGCCGCATCGCCGGGCTTTACCAAGCGCGAGTCCTTCACCGGACTAACTATCTGGCAGGTCGGCTCGGGTGAAAGCGCCGCGATGCACTCGTACCCGGCAAATGACCTGGTGGTATCGGGCGGCCCAGAAGCTGTGCTCGAACTTTCTGCTGCCGGGCTGGCGACCGACCGCGCGGTTCAAATCGAGCCGGGCTCCAAAGCCGCGCAGGTGCTGACCGACTCGCTGCGTTGGCGCCAGTTCAACAGCGGTCGACCGAGCCAACTCGCCTATGGGCCGACGCTGCCGGCCGACGATTTGGCCCCGACGAAGATTGGTGCCAAAGACCTACCTCCGGCTGGGAACGTGGCGAACCAACCGGTAAGGCAATGGCTTGGTTTGGCCGATGTCTCTGCCTCCAGTTCTGCCGCAGATCCTTTCGGAAATGCTTGGGCTGGCACGGCTGCTGGGCCTGCCGGCGCCCTGGACGCAGACCCCGAAACTGCTTGGCTCACTGACGCGCAAACCGACGGCAATCTCGTCCTAACGTTGCCCGAGCCCACCGCGCTTGGCACCTTGAGTGTTACCGCAGCGATCAGCGCCGATGAACTCAAAAAGATCACCGTGGTGGCTCGTGGGAAAAATGGCACGTCGACGCGCCAAGTGCTCAAGTTCACCAACGCCAAAGGTCACGTCGAGCTGGGCAACGATCCGGTTTCCAAACTCGAGTTAGTACTGCCGAAGGCAAGAACCGAATTGGTGCGTGGGATCGCCGAAGTGTCGAGTTCGCTCCATCGGTGGGGCTCGCGGTTGGTGCTGCCTGGCGAAGTGGACTTCGCCAACGGACAACTGCTTCTGAGTCCGTTGCCCGAAGACCCAAGCTCCCCTAGTTGGTTGTTCACCTCGGCCGCGCAAGGATCGGCGCGGGTCGAACTTTTCGCAAGATCTCGGCCCGGGACCGAACTAGATGATCTGCTCGACTCGCCAGTGCAGTTCCGATCCAACGATCGCGTTCGAACCGAGGCGACCGGCCGACCCGGGGCGGCCTTCGACCGCGACGATGAGACTACGTGGGAAGTTCCTGCCGGTACTCGGTCGGCGGTAGTTGACGTGACTTTCGCTGAACCAACCACCTTCGGCACCATTGAGGTGCCGGCAGGTTCCTTAAGTTCAATTCGAGTGAGTGCATCCGGTCGAACCGATGTCTTGCCCGCGTCCGGCGGAAAGTCCAAACTACGTGCGACCAAGTTCCGCCTTGAACTGGTCGGGATCGACTCGTCGACAAAGTGGCAGGTTCCCGAAATCGTTTGGTCCGAAATCCCAGCCAAGAAGGACACGGTGGCTCTTGAGTGCAGCACCGTCTCGGTTGGCGACAGTAGCGTCAGTTTCGGCGGCTTGGTCGCTCGTTCGGCATTGCTCGATTCGGCGCCGGTGTCGCTTGAACCGTGTGGTAGTGGGTTTGTCTCGATCAAGCCCGGCACGACTTCCGTGGTGGCGGCCGCACCCGGCCCAATGAAGGTGGAACGCTTGACCATTGGCGAGGCGACATTGCCGAGTTCTGCCGTCCGGAAGTTGGTTGCCGGCCAACTCGTCGGTGGCCGGCTCCACGTGTCGATGGCGGCCGGAGATGACGCGATAATTGCAATGACTCAGTCTGCTAACAACGGCTGGCGCGCCAAGACCACTGCTGGCGTTCAATTGACTCCTCGGGTAGTTGACGGCTGGCGGCAGGGCTTTGAAGTTCCCGCATCTGCGGCCGAGGAGATTGAGGTTTACTTCGCGCCGACGACCGCACAGCGAGCCGGACTGCTAACCGGGCCGATTGCGTTGGGCCTATCGCTTTTGGTGCTGCTCCTGACTCGGCGCCATCGTTTGACCTGGCCCGCCGAAAGCCCATCGACGGTTACTCGCCGCAGTGCCACTGGTATCGGTGCCAGCACATTCCTCGGGTTTATTTGCGGGGGAGTGGTCGGGTTAGGGCTGGGTGCGATTGCTTGGTTGCTGCCGCGAAAGTGGCTCGTGCCGGCGGCGCTGGGGACGATGACGCTGGTGGGATTGGCCTTGGCTTTGCTCGGGGTGGTCGAACAAAGTTCGGCCGGGGCGATCCTAGGTCAAATTGGTGGACTGTTCACGCTTTCGCTGATGATCCGTGGCTTGTTCGATACCGAACAGCCTTGAGAATCGGTCGCTCTAGCAGGATCCAAGACGCGCTCGCGAGCGCGATTGTGAAGCCCAGCACCGCATAAAGAACCCACCAGAAACCGGTGGCAAACAGCGTTGCCCCCGAAGCAGCGAAAACCAACTGCAGCACTAGGACGTGCCATAGGAAGATTCCGTAAGAAATGTCACCGAGCCACTTCGTCACCGGCGATGAGGCGACCGTGTTGGCCGAAGTTCCTGACTTTGGCTCGTCTGCGGCTGCGGCCAAGAGCAGCAGCGCAAACAGTGCGTACGCCAGTTCTTTGAACACGGACTGGCCGATCGTGGGAGCAGTCAGGTCGCGTGGCCCAGCCAGTGGGGAGGAAGCGAGAGAAAACACGACCACGGCTCCGAGAACCAAAGTTGTCCGAGACTGAAAAACCGCGGCCAAAAGCGATTCGCTCGCCAGCGGGCCGACGCCATGGTTTCTTGCTTCGACGACGAAGGCGACACCGGCGCCGGCGGTGAACCAAGCGAGGTGGCCGAGCACACTTGTGGCCAGCACGCCGGCTCCACTTGTCGAACCGGCAAGAGTCCAACTCGTGGCCGCAGCTTGGGCCAGGAGGCCGACCAGGGCTGCGCCAAAAAACAGGCGACCGACCGACCTCACTGCCTGAACATGGTCGTGTCGAGTGATTAGCCGCACCAGCAGCAAACTGAGCAGCGGGACGAAGAAGTAGAAGGTGACCTCGGTGGTGAGACTCCAAGTTTGGGTGAACGACTGGTAGTAGTCGCCGGTGTAGCCCTGAAGAAGCAACACGTTTGAAGCAACTTTTGAGAAACCGCCGAGCCCGCCGGCACCGGTGATCGAAGCGGCGGCGATGAGCACCGCCGCGAGTGTTAGCCAATATGCCGGCAGGATTCTGGCTGACCGGCGGGCCGCATAGCGCCCTGGGTCCGGTTTGCTGTCGTTGCCTTCGAATCCCCTTCGGATTGCCGGTCGCAGCAGCAAGAACGCCGAGATGGCGAAAAATACGGCCACGCCAGCGTCACCACGAGCGATCAGGCCGCCAACAAAATCGATCCGAGTCGCGCCGGTCCAGAATCCAACATGAGACAGCAGCACCAATAGTGCTGCTACTGCGCGTAGGCCGTGTACGAGGCGCAGGTGGCCCATGAGACCTCCGTGGTGGGTGTTATCGGGTACTTTGTCGTGTCGCACCATATTTTCGTGGTGCAGGCCACATCGTGGAGGTTAGTACCAATGGCATCACTTTCGCAGGACCTATCAGGTGCGGCGACCAGCGGGGACGTTCGTCGCCCGGTTTTGCGCGCCAGAGCGCCGCTGCGGATCTCCTTTGCCGGTGGCGGAACCGATGTCGCCCCCTTCCCAGAACGTGAAGGCGGCGCCGTCCTGTCGGCAACGATCTCCCAATACTCCTATTGCACTTTGCGGCCGCGTACCGATGGTCAAGTCACCATCAAATCGTTGGACTTCAACTCCACGGTGGGCTTCCATCTCGACGACGAGCCCAAACTCGACGGCCAACTCGATCTGCCAAAGGCCACGATCGCTCGGCTCCGCGAATACCCGGGCGCAAAGCCTGCGGCTGGTTTCGACCTGTTCATCCATACAAATGCACCGCCGGGCTCGGGTCTGGGGTCCTCAAGTGCGGTCATGGTGGCCGTGATCGGCGTGGTGGCTCAATATCTCGGTTTGGACCTGACCGAGTACGAGGTCGCCGAACTGGCTTATCGTCTCGAGCGCGAAGATCTCGGTATCCCAGGCGGCGCCCAAGATCAGTACGCCGCAGCCTTTGGTGGATTCAACTTCATCGAGTTCACCGACCGGGTGGTGGTGAACCCGCTGCGTATTCGTGAATCGACGATGCACGAACTCGAGCACAACATGCTGCTCGCCTACACGGGCAAGACTCGGGTAAGTGATCACATCATCGACGACCAAGTCTCGCGCTATACCCGTGGCGAGGAGGCCACGCTTGAAGCGCTTCGTGCCCAGAAACAACTCGCGACGGAAATGAAACTCGCGCTGGTGCGCGGCGAAGTGGACACGCTTGGGCGGCTGCTTGGTGAGGCATGGGCCGAAAAGCGAAAGATGTCTGACCGCATTGCGACTCCACTAATCGATGAGGCGATCAACAAAGCGCTCCAACTAGGCGCGCTCGGCGGCAAGGTTACCGGCGCTGGCGGTGGTGGGCATCTAACCTTCATCTGTGAGTTCGAACGTCGCCATATCGTGGCTGAGGAACTCACTCGGATGGGACTTGTGGTTTCAGAGTTCACCTTCTCGAGGGAAGGTCTAGTCACTTGGAGAGGACAGAGTTGACCATGGCTCCGCATCACCAGTTATACGACGCGACCGACGAGGCAATGACCGAGGTAGTGGCCCAGCGCCAGGCCCTGGGTATAAAAGCTTGGGCAGACCTAGCAGTTGCACTGCAAGACAGTGCTCTGGTCGCCGCAGTCGACTCGGCCGGTCAACGGGTAGTCGAGACTTTGCGCGCCGGGGGGAAGATCTTGGTTGCTGGCAACGGCGGCAGCGCCGCTATCGCTAGCCATGTCGCCGCCGAGTTCGTCGGCAAGTGCATCCTCGACCGCGCCCCGTTGCCTGCTGTTTGTTTAGCCGATTCGCTCACTTCGGTTACTGCGGTGGGAAACGACTACGGCTTCGACGACGTTTTCGTTCGTGGCGTGCAGTCGCTAGGTCGCCCCGGTGATCTGCTTTTGGCAATGTCCACCAGCGGCCGCAGCATCAGTATTTTGAAGGCGCTCGATGCTGCGCGCGACCTAGGCATGTCGACCATCGCGCTCACCGGCGCCAGCGGCGGAAACTTGCCCGGCCGCGCCGACCACGTTTTGCGTGTGCCGTCGGACTTCACGCCTCGGATTCAGGAGGTCCACATGCTTTGGGCCCACTCTTGGTGCGAGGCCGTAGACGTGTTGTCGCAGCCACCGGCAAGCAACTGACCGTGACCGATTGGTCCGACGCGGCGCTGTTAGGTCAGGACAGCAGTCAGATTGCGCCGCCTGAAGTGGCAGTTCCGTGGGACCTTATTTTGCTTGACCGTGATGGCACACTGAACGTCCATCGGCCGGGCTACATTTCTTCAGTTTCGCAACTTCGTCTGCGCCGGGGCGCAGCTGATTTTGTCGCCAAGTTGACCAGTGCCGGACTTCGTACGGCGTTGGTAACAAATCAGCGCGGACTCGCCACCGGACTGCTTTCGCCGTCACAACTGATTGAAGTTCACCAAACCTTAATTGACCGGTTGGCCCGCAAGGGTGGCGAGCTAAACGCGATCGAGGTGTGCGGCCATCAGGCCGGAACTTGCGATTGCCGCAAGCCCCTACCCGGCATGATTTTTCGCCTACTTTCTAGGGCCCCGTGGGCAAACCCAGCACGGGTAGTGATGGTCGGTGATCAAGAATCCGACCGACTGGCGGCCGTCGCCGCGGGCGTCAATTGGCTTGATGTTGGCCGCTCGGGAACCGCCCTGGCTGACGCCGCAGAAATACTGACCGGTAATGTTCCGCCCAAACGGAACTCTGTGATGTTAGTCTCTGCGAGAGGTAACTCACATTTGTGACGAACTCACTTACCTACTATCCGGAGGCACCTATGCGGAAGTTCTCTCGTGGCGCCGTGACGTTCCTGACTTTGGGCGCGTTCTTGGCCACTCTCGGGCTCTCAATGAAGTTCTACGCGTACGACAAGTTGGCGGTGGTCCCGTTGGACCAGAACACCCGTCCGGTCATCACCGATGACAACGCGACCTTCTTCGATGCCGATAACGTCGCTCCGGGCTCCGGCCCGATTCAGGCGACCGTCACGGTGATTGGTGATCCGGACGCGGCCAAGGAAGCATCCAAGGAGACTGGCGTCGAGGCCGGTGTCTTCACCAAGGGCCAGGACACCGACAACAACGGTGAAGCCCCGCCGATCGACTTCTACGAAGGAACCTTCGCGATCGACCGGTTCACCGGCGCGGCCGTTGATTGGTCCGGCGCAACCGAAAATGGTGAGCCGCAGAAGTTCGAGGGACAGATCATCAAGTTCCCGTTCAACACGCAGAAGAAGACCTACAAGTACTGGGACGGCACCATCGGTGCGGCCATGGACATGAAATACGAAGGCACCGAAAAGGTTGAAGGCACCGATGGCAGCATCGAGACCTACCGATTCGCCGGCACTGTTCCTGAGACGGTATTCGCTACCCGTGAGGTGCCACGCGGCATCTTCGGCCTAGAGGACACCCGCGCGGTCGATGCGACTCGTACCTACACGAACAACCGCACGATCTGGGTCGAGCCAGAGACCGGTGCCATAGTCAAGGTTGAAGAGGCACAGAAGCAGATGCTGCTCTGGGACGAGCCAGGCGCCAAGCCGGTCGTCGCGATGGACACGGTCAGTTCCTTCACCCCCGAAACCATCCAAGGGAACATCGACACCTACAAGTCGAAGGCAGCAGCACTACGAGCAGTTCGCACGTGGCTTCCGCTGACCCTCGGTGGTATCGGTGCCCTGCTGGTCCTGATTGGCGCGGTTATGGCCTTCAGGTTCAAGTCCGACAATTCCGGTGGATACACCAAGGACGACGCTGATATCCCTGTGAGCGTCTGAGGATTTAGCTGAGAAGGCCGCCAACCCATTCGGGTTGGCGGCCTTCTGCTTTTTGGTGACGTCGAGTCTCTTGGCTTTCAGTCGAACTAACTGGTCAGCTGTCGTGGTCCGACTTGCTCAATCAAGTCAGTAAGTTCGTTACCAGTTCGAGTCCAGTCGAACCTCAAGGCGAAGTCCCTAGCCGCTTGCCCGAGCTTCGCTCGTTGCTCGGGGTCAGCTAACAGCCCCTTGATGCCAGCAATGAACTGTTCATCATCGTCAACCAGCAGACCGGTGTGGCCGTCCTGGATGGACTCCTGGGTGCCACCGGCGTAACGGAAGGCGACCGAGGGCACGGCGTGGTAGCCGGCTTCCAAGATCGTCAGTCCCCAACCTTCTTTGATTGAGGGCATCGCTAACACGGCTGCTTTGGCCAGTAGATCGTGCTTGACCTCATCCTCGACATGACCGTGGAACTGGACTCGATCCGCCACGCCCTTGGCGATTGCGTACTCGACCAGGTTGTCCATCCAGTCACCGCCACCGATGACGTCTAGTTTGAGGTCACTGAACTCCGCGGCGAGGACCGCGACGGCGTCGATGGCAAGTTCAACGCGCTTGTGCGGCACGAGGCGCCCAAGGCAGGCAATTCGGTTGCCGCGTTCGGTAATCGGCTCCTCGGCCAAGACGCGTTCGGGGGCCTCGTTCCCGCTGTAAACCACCGCAACGTTTGCTGGATCAACACCGACGCCGGCGAGTTCGCGCCGAGACGCCTCCGAGACGGTCACGTACTGGTGTTTGCGATAGACCAACGGCGAAATCTTTGACTCAAGGAACCAACCGACGGTTGAGATCGGTCGTGGGAAGAAGGTGAACCACTGTTCACGGTGAACGTGGTGGACAACAGCCAAAATCGTGCCGCGAAAAACCAATGGAGACCAAAAGGGAACGCCATTTTGGACGTCGAGAACGACATCGTATCGACGGCGGTTTCGCCAAAGATGAATTAGCCCTCGAGGGTAGACGCCGAAGCGCCCACCGGCTCGAACGATAGAAAATCCTGCCCTTGATTCCTTGCTCTTTCCGCCGGGAAATGCTGAGGTGAACAGGGTGACTTCGTGTCCGCGTTCGACCATTGTGGCGGCGGTACGCTCGGCAAAAACTTCGGCTCCGCCGGCCTCTGGATGGTCAAGATCTCGCCAACTCAAGATGGCGATGCGCAATGCGCTGATAGCGTTCACTCCTGTCCATGTGAGCCGAAAGGTGGCCAATGTCCTGCGAAGTCTGTTCTGCGCCGATGAATCCGTGGACCCTGCGGGACGGTCAGACAACACTTATGGTCTGCCCGAAATGTTCTCACATCGATCGCGATCCTAAGGCTGCTCTGGCACATCAACGCGATGTTGCTTATGGCGGAGACCCTGGTCTGGACCGGATCAGACTCGCTTTGACCACTCGCACGCTCCAAAATGCGGCCCCGCTTGCGCCGGGCGCGCGCGTGTTTGAAATCGGTTTTGGCGCCGGTGCGATGCTGCGCGGCCACCTCGATCATGGTTTCGAAGCCGCAGGATGTGATCCGGACCAGTTGCACGTCGAAGTCGATCCAATCGTGCTGGCCAAGGCTGACCTTTATCCATGTGGGATTGAGGAGGTCGGAGGCGACACCAAACCCGCCGACTTGGTTTACGGCATTCACGTGGTCGAACACGTGGAGAACATCCATACTCTCGCCACGAGCGCATTCGGGTTGTTGCAGGCTCAAGGCCGAGTGCTTTTCCTGACTCCGGCCGCCGATAGCGCGTCTTTGCGGGCATTCTCCGATTCGTGGTGGCTATTGGAAGATCCCACTCACGTTAGGTTCTTCTCAGCTCAGTCCATTCGGATCCTGCTGACTGAAGCCGGCTTTAGCCACATCCAGGTGAAGCGCTCATTGACCGACAACTTGACTATGGAAGGCGCCAGTTTGCTTCGGCTGCTCCGCCCCAAAGATCGCCCGGCTGGGGTGCTGGCGACTCGTCGGGCCCGACTGTTCGCGATGGCAGTTGCGCCGCTTGCTCTCCTGCTGCGCGTAGTTTGGCCAAAGTGGCGCCCGACCCTCGTGGTTACCGCGCGTCGAGGTGAGTTCAAATGACCAACCCCGAGGGCATCAGCCGCTCGGTTCGGCTCTTTCGAGATTTCTTGGTTGAACAGTCCGACCCGGAGCGGTTTTATGGCGCCTTGGCCAAAGACTCAGCCGACCTGCTCGAACATGAAGGGTCGTTGGCCGGCCGACTGGTGATCGACGTCGGCGCTGGTCCGGCCGAATTTGCTCAAGAGTTCCGCCGTCGTGGGGCAAGGTATGTTTCGATCGACCTCGATCCAACGGCACCCTCGCTGCTGGGTGGTGGCGTCGCTGCCGACGCGGCGAAATTACCGTTTGCCGATGGCTCGGCCGATGTGGTTTTCTCTTCGAACCTGCTCGAGCATGTGCCGGTTCCCCAAGTGGTGGCCGACGAGTTGGTGCGAATCGCCAAACCAGGCGGGATCGTTTTCCTGTCGTACACGAACTGGTGGTCGCCTTGGGGCGGGCACGAGACTTCGCCATGGCACTGGTTCGGTGCGCAGCGCGCCATCGCTCGCTACGAGCGCAAACATGGACACCCGCCAAAGAACCGCGTGGGCGAGACGATGTTCAAGATCTCGGTTGCGTGGGGGATGCGTTGGGCCAAGTCCCGGTCGGGCGTCCAAGTCATTGCTGCTCGACCCAGATACTTGCCTAGGTGGGCGGCCGGGCTGGTCAAGGTGCCGTTGGTGCGCGAACTGTTTTCATGGAATCTGCTCCTACTTTTGCGGCGAGATTCTGCTGCCCAATCGGACGAAGCGGTCTCGGCTCGCACACCGAACAGGTAACCTGAGGGTGAACTCGTACTGGCCAGTAGGTGGTCAGACGCGAACGAAGGAGTTCACGTGACGCGTACCCTCGTGGCCGGTGGAGCCGGATTTGTCGGTTCCCATTTGGTTGAGCGCTTGGTTGACAACGGACACGAGGTTGTCGTGGTTGACGACTTCAGCACCGGCCGTCGAGAGAACCTTGCGGCCGTCGCCGCGACGATTGAAATCGTTGACGCCGATATTGCTGACGAGCAGGCCATCTCGCAAATTGACGGGCCGTTCGACCAGGTGTTCAACCTTGCTTCGCCGGCCTCGCCAGTGGACTATCTGCGCTTACCAATCCACACGATGATGACCGGTTCGCTTGGCGTGAAGAACCTGCTTGACCTAGCGCACGCGAATAACGCTCGATTCTTGTTGGCCTCGACTTCAGAGGTTTACGGTGATCCGCAGGTTCATCCGCAGCCCGAAACGTATTTGGGTCACGTCAATCCAATCGGCCCGCGAAGCGTCTACGACGAGGCCAAGCGGTTCGGCGAGGCGATGACTGCCTCGTATCACCGCGAGTTTGGTGTTGACACCAAGATCGTTCGAATTTTTAACACGTTCGGTCCGCGAATGCGGGTCGAAGATGGCCGGGCGATCCCGAACTTCATTCACCAGGCGCTGACTGGCCGTGAGATCACGGTGGCCGGCGACGGTCTGCAGACTCGCTCGATTTGCTACGTCGACGATCTCGTGCGCGGCTTGATGGCGATGATGGAGTCGTCCTCGACCGGCCCGGTCAACTTGGGTAACCCCGAAGAAATTTCCATGCTCGATTTGGCAACTTGGATTCGCGACTTGGCCGAGTCGACCTCGCAGATCGTCCATGTGCCCCGTCCGGTCGACGATCCGCAGATCCGACGTCCTGACATCACCGTTGCAGGTGAAGTTCTCAACTGGGCGCCGAGTACGACGGCCGAAGTGGGCCTGAAAGCCACAATCGAGGATTTCCGCAACCGCCGATAAGGTTTCGCCATGACCGCCTCGATCGCTGCCGCGGAGCGCCTATTGGCGTTCGTCGATGCCTCGCCGACCCCGTTTCATGCATGTGCAGCTGCTGCCGTAAGGCTGGAGGAAGTCGGATTCACTCGACACGACCTGCGCGACCAGTGGCAGTCCGGTCCACAACGCGGCTACGCGGTTTTCGGTGGCTCATTGATCGCTTGGCAGGTTGGCGACCAGGCATCTGCCCACCAAGGCTTCCGAATTGTCGGGGCACACACCGACAGTCCTAACCTGCGACTGAAGCAAAACCATGATTCGGTTCGAGCTGGTTCGACGATGGTGGCGTTGGAGCCTTATGGTGGCCCGCTGCTGGAGTCTTGGCTTGATCTCGACTTGGGGATTGCCGGGCGAGTGTTCCTGCAAGGTGGCAACGAACTCTTAGTTCGGATTGACGAACCGCTATTGCGGGTCCCACGGTTGGCGATTCACCTTGATCGTGATGGCTCCAAACTAGATCGGCAGCGCCATCTTGACGCGATCTGGTCGCTGTCGGACCGTCCATTCCTGACCGAGGTGGGGGAGCGGGCAGGGTTTGCCCCGGACGAAGTGGCCGGCTTCGACTTGATGGCCTTTGATTTGCGGCCGTCAACTTTGACCGGCGCTGCGAGGGAGTTCATTTCGGCTCCGCGGCTCGACAACTTGGCGACGTGTTCGGCCGCGCTCGATGCGATGGTGACGGCCACCGAGCAGCCCAACCGCACGGCCCGACAGGTGATGGTGCTGTTTGACCACGAAGAAGTCGGTAGCACTTCTGAACGCGGCGCGGATTCGCCGCTGTTGCTCAGTGTGCTCGAACGAATTGTGTTGGCTGCCGGTGGTGACCGCGAGGATCTGTTGCGGGCGGTTGCCGATTCCATAAGCGTCTCTGGTGACATGGCACATGCCACGCACCCGAACCAGCCGGAAAAGCACGAGCCGTTGCACCGAATCGAGCTGGGTGGCGGGCCGGTATTGAAGATCAATCAGAACCTGCGATACGCCACCGACGGTCGTGGTGCCGGGATCTTTGCCGACGCTTGTCGGTCTGCGGGCGTGCCGTTGCAGCGATATGTCCACCGCGCGGATCTGCCTTGCGGTTCGACGATCGGGCCAATTAGTTCGGCACGCACCGGAATCCTCACTATCGATGTTGGTGCGCCGCAGCTTGCAATGCATTCTGCCCGCGAGCTCATGGCCACAGCCGACATCGACTCGTATGGCAGGGCGCTTGCCGGTTTCCTCAGCCACTGATTTCGCCCGCAAGCGCGGGAAAACCACTGTGGCTAATGGTTCTGGTGTGATTTGGGTCATCTCCTGCTAGGCTAATTGGAATTACTTTCCAACTAACGGTGTTTTCGACGAGGTGAACATGGCAAGGGCGCTTCGAACGATTCTCGTATTTGCGGGTTCGCTCGTTTTATTGGGTCCACTGACTATTTCGGCCGTGGCGGCGGCCGATCGGCCAAAAATATCTTCGAGCAAGCCCTCAGTCATGGCATCGGAGAAGTTCACCCTAACGCTGCGGACCGGAACGAAGGTCAAACGTCCGGTTTTCCTTCAATACAAATCTGGCACCACGTGGAAGAACTTGACGAAGCGAACGACGGCTTCAACTGGTCAAACAAGTGTGACCACGTCTACTGGCCGTAGCACGACCGTTTTTCGCGCGTACGCACCAAAAGCCCGAGTGGGCAAGAAGTCGTATAAGGCAGTGCGTTCGGCGACGCTACAGGTAAAGACTGTGCCGCAATCGGCGAGCGTGGCAATGAGCGTAAGTTCGCCAACTTCAGCAGACGTGACCGTACGTGCATCTGTTTTGCCCGCACGTCAAGGCAGAAAAGCCTCACTGCAGAAATTGAGCGCTGGACAGTGGCAGACGATCATTAGAGGCAAGTCCGCCGACAAGTCCGGCGCAGTCGACTTTGGTTCGATTGGCAGCCAGGACAGTGTTGCTGGGCAGTCCTACCGGGTCTTGGGCTGGGAGTTCGCCGGTTCGGCGCAAGTGGTCTCGAGTGCTCGTACTGTTCCAACTACGAACCCAGCCGAGACACCCACGACTGAGCAGACTCCTGAGCCGACTCCTGAGCCGACGACCGTGCCGACTGTCGACCCGACTACTGAGCCGACTACGGAGCCGACGACTGAGCCGACGAGCAAGATCGACGTGATGTCGTTCACGATTCCAGATGTCGACTCAGCAGCACCATGCTCGGACCTGATCACGACTAAGACCGAATACCTGCGCGGGACCTTGACGTCCCGTCAACCCGACGGTCAGACAAGTTCAGTTCATGCTCGACTTCGCGTACGCGGCAACTTCACCTCGCAAATCATCGGCAAGCGACCGTACAAGGTCAAGCTTGACAAGAAGACCTCGATGTTCGGTATGCCCAAGAGTAAAGACTGGGTGCTGCTCGCGAACTATTTCGACCGCTCGATGCTTCGAAATGATGTCGCGATGGAGGCGGCACGCCGGATTGGTTTTGATTGGGCCCCACGACTTCGGCCAGTTGAGTTTCGAATTAATGGGAAATTCTGTGGGCTGTATCAGTTTGGCGAAGGAATTGATGTTGAATCTGGCCGGGTCGAACTGCCTCACGGTTCGGTCCTCCTGGAGGCCGACTCAAATGATGACGATGACCCCAAATTCAAGACCGACCGCGGACTGCAGGTCTATCTGAGCGATGGCAAACTCGAGGATGTTTCGGCAGTTTCAGCAAAGTTCCAAGAAGTTGAAGATCTGATCTACGACGACGCTTTTCCAGAAAACGGGTACCGAGACCGGATAGACGCGGACTCTTTTGTCGATTGGTACCTGCTTCACGAGCTAACGAAGAATCTTGATAGCGCGTTCAACAACAGTGTTTACCTCGTGATGTCTGGCGACGGAACGCTTGGCATGGGTCCGCCCTGGGATTTCGAGCAATCGATGGGAAACCGCAAGGTTAACCACTGGGCATTGGACGTGCCAACCGGTTGGTGGCTAAACCGCAATACGTATCTGGACATCGAGCCTGGGTCGCCTCCTGACTGGTACAAGATGTTTTCTCCGACTCAGCTGTGGGGAGAGCCGAAAGGCCAGTATTACGCAGTGCTAATGAGCGATCCGTGGTTCGCGAACAAGGTCAAGAATCGCTGGAACGAAGTCTCGGCGAGCCTTGCTGGTCTCGGTGGCTATATCGACTCGGCGGCCGAAGTGTTAGACGCGTCGGCCCGATTGAACTTCTCGCCACGCGCCAGCGGTGGTGCGGGTCAGCCGGTGGCCGCGAGTTTCCTTGAAACCAATCCAGAAGTGTTCGTTTTCGCAAACGATGACCCATTGATCGACCCACTAATCGGGTGGCAAAACGAGGTGTCGCTGCTGCGCAACTGGATCTCTGACCGCAACAGTTGGCTGGATGCTCAATTCAGCGCGTCCGGGGCATCCTGAGCAAGTAGCTAGCCGATTTTACTGGCGCGAACGAGTGTCGTAGACTGATAGATGCGCTGTGAGCTCGGCCTATCCGAGTTCTCGCACAAAATTTGTCCATCCTCAATTCCATCCATCCATCGGAGCTCAATCCATATGACTTCTGGCCTCGCAACTCCTTCTGCTGCCCCGCAGGTTGCGGTCAACGACATCGGTAGCGAAGAGGACTTCCTCGCCGCGATCGACAAGACCATCAAATACTTCAACGACGGCGACATCGTCGACGGCACCATCGTCAAGGTGGACCGCGATGAGGTTCTCCTCGACATCGGCTACAAGACCGAGGGTGTTATCCCCTCGCGCGAGCTGTCCATCAAGCACGACATCGACCCGAACGAAGTTGTCTCGGTCGGCGACACGGTCGAAGCCCTCGTCCTCCAGAAGGAAGACAAAGAAGGTCGACTGATTCTCTCCAAGAAGCGCGCCCAGTACGAGCGCGCCTGGGGCGACATCGAAAAGATCAAGGACGAAGACGGCGTCGTTGAAGGCACCGTCATCGAGGTCGTCAAAGGCGGCCTGATCATGGACATCGGTCTGCGTGGCTTCTTGCCCGCGTCGTTGGTTGAAATGCGTCGCGTTCGTGACCTCGATCCGTACATCGGTCAGAAGCTTGAAGCCAAGATCATCGAGCTCGACAAGAACCGCAACAACGTGGTCCTCTCGCGTCGCGCTTGGCTCGAGCAGACCCAGTCGGCCGTTCGCCAGAACTTCCTCAACGACCTCAAGAAGGGTCAGGTCCGCAAGGGCGTCATCAGCTCGATCGTCAACTTCGGTGCGTTCGTTGATCTCGGCGGCGTCGACGGTCTCGTTCACGTTTCGGAACTGTCCTGGAAGCACATCGATCACCCGAACGAAGTCGTTCAGGTTGGCGACGAGGTCACCGTCGAGGTCCTCGAAGTCGATTTGGATCGCGAGCGCGTCTCCTTGTCGCTCAAGGCGACCCAAGAGGATCCGTGGCAGCACTTTGCTCGTACCCACCAGATCGGTCAGATCGTCCCGGGCAAGGTCACCAAGCTCGTCCCATTCGGTGCGTTCGTTCGCGTCGAAGAGGGCATCGAAGGTTTGGTGCACATCTCGGAGTTGGCCGAGCGCCACGTCGAGATCCCAGAGCAGGTCGTTCAGATCGGCGACGCGGTTATGGTCAAGATCATCGACATCGACCTCGAACGTCGTCGGATCTCGCTGTCGCTGAAGCAGGCGAACGAGACTGAAGTCGCAGCTGAGGCCGACGGTTTCGACCCGACGCTCTACGGCATGACGTCCTCGTACGACGCCGATGGCAACTACATCTACCCGGACGGTTTCGACCCCGAAACCGGCGAATGGCAAGAAGGCTTCGACGAAGCCCGCGCTGCCTGGGAGAAGCAGTACGCCGAGGCGCACGAGCGCTGGGAAGCGCACAAGAAGCAGGTTGCCGACGCTGAGCAGGCGAACCTCGAAGCAGGAGAGGTCGGCGAGTACACCTCATCCGAGCCTGCTGCAGAGGAGACCGGCGGTTCGCTGGCATCCGACGAGGCTCTCCAGGCACTTCGCGAGAAGTTGACCGGCGGCGAGTGATTTTTCGTTAACGAACTGGGCCCCAACCGCTTGGTTGGGGCCCAGTTCTTTTTGTGCTTAGCCAGATCACAATTCGGTGCGTCGCACTTTCCCCGTGCCCGTTCGCGGAAGCTCAGCAACGCGAAAGTAGACCTTAGGTCGCTTCGCCGCGGCTAGCCTTTCGATGGCGCGGTTTCGAAGGTCCGCCTCAGACGCGGTGCCAACAAAACTGGCACACACCCGTTGGCCCCACTTCTCGTCGGGGCGGGCGTGCACCGCGACCTCAACCACGCCAGGCACGTCGGCTAGGGCGGCCTCGACTTCAGCCGGGTAGACGTTCACGCCGCCAGTGATGATCAGGTCAGTTCGACGCGCAGTCAAATACACGAAGCCGTCGGCATCTATTTGGCCTAGGTCACCCACGGTGAAGGCCGGACCGCGTTCAGTCTCGCGCCATACCGCGGCGGTCTTGGCTGGGTCGCCCCAATAGGAGAAGCGTCCCCACGGCGGCACGGTGCACCAGAGTTCGCCGTCGTCGGCCACGTCGATGGTCCGTCCTTTTCGTGCTCGACCAACTGTGCCCGGGTGCGCGATCGACTCGACCGCAGAACACGCGGTGAACTGGCCTTCGGTGGAGCCGTAGAACTCCCAAACGGTTTCGGTGCCAAAGAAGGCGTGAGCGGCGATTCTGATCGGCTCAGGACAGGGCGCACGGGCGTGAGCGACCAGCCGAAAGCAACTGACGTCGGGCGCCGGCGCAGACTCAAGATGGCTAAAGAGGCGCTGTAGTTGTGTCGGTACACAAAACATCGTGGTGGGTCTAACTGAATCGACTGCTTCGCAGAAGCCTTCAGCGGTGAAGGCGGGCAAGACGGCAATGGAACCACCGGCCAAGAGCGTCCCGATCGCGAACCTAAGCGGCGCCGAGTGGTAGAGGGGAGAGACCGCAAGATTCACGTCGCTTGGGCAAAATCCCCAGAGTTCACGTTCGTCCAGCATCGCCGCCTTGGCGGTGGGTTCATCCCAGAAGCTCGACCACACCCCCTTAGGTCGACCAGTCGTTCCCGACGTGAAGTGCATCGGCCGGCACGTCGGTACCGGGTCGAGTCGGCTGGGGGAGTGTTGGGCTAGGTCGGTCACACGAGTTAGTGAATCGACGACTAGCGTCGCGTCAACCTCACGAAGAATCGGTTCGCGTTCAAAACTCGTCAGTCTCGGATCAAGCGGTACCGGAATCCGGCCGGTCGTCAGACAGGCCCAAACAACCGCGACCAGGTCAACCGAATTTGGCAGCAGGAGCACGACCCGGTCGCCCTTGGCGACGCCGGCCTCGCCCAGCCCGGTGGCGATTCGAGCGGCTCGGTCCTGAACATCGGCGGCCGAATGCGCCCGACAATCGCCGAATGCGTGTGACATCGGTTACATCCCTTCGGGTCGTTCGGACAGTCTGCGGCGTGTCGGCCTAGAGAATATGGTTGACTCGACTTTGGCCGTCCCCCGACCCCGGCCAAAACTATGACTGAACCACGATCTGTAGGACACCGCCGCAAGGCCGTCGTTCGCGATCCTTGGTATGCCCGGGCGCGAAAGCATGTCGCGTTAGGTGCTGGCGCGGCCGCTCTTGGCGTGGCTGCAGTTGCAGCCGTTGGCACGTCAGCTTCCTCAAGTGGCAATGATGAGCTCATCGCCGCCGATCAGCCTGACATCATCACCGCGGCATTGGACGGAAACGCACCGGCTCAAACTAGTAGGGGCAGTTCTGAGCGGGCGCCGATACCGTCGTCAGTGAAGGCCGACGAAAAAATCGAAGGCTCGTTGTTCGCTCAGAAAACCCTGCCAATTCGCGCAGATGCGTCCAGCAAGTCACCAGTTTTGGCTACGGTCGCAAAGGGGAAGAAAGTTGCGGTGACCGGAGTCGAGCGCGCCGGCTGGACCCAGATCATTCACAACGACCTACCGCGGTGGGTTTCGTCCGATCTCGTCGGAGAGAAGACTCCGGTTCTTGGTGCCAGCGAAGGTACGGTTTCGACCGCGCCTTGCGCACGTGGCTCGAGCGTCGAATCGGGACTACGCCCCGACACCATTGCGGTCTACCGGGCTGTCTGCGCTCGATTCCCGCAGGTCGCCAATTATGGCGGAATCGCCGGCCGAGGCGAGCACGGCACAGGTCAGGCGTTGGACATCATGGTTCGCGGACAACTCGGCTGGGATATTGCTGCGTTCCTCCAAGCGAACCGGCAGCGTTTCGGGGTCAGTTACCTGATCTTCGAACAACGGATCTGGACAGTTCAGCGTGGCGGCGAGGGTTGGCGCTCGATGAGTGATCGAGGCGGCGACACGGCAAACCATTTTGATCACGTTCACGTGACCACTTATGGCTCCGCAGGTACCGGCTGATGCTGGTTGTCGGACTCACTGGTGGGATAGCTTCGGGTAAAAGCACCGTCAGCAAGCGACTGCGCGAACTAGGCGCCTTCGTAATCGATTACGACCTACTCGCGCGCGAAGTGGTCGAACCTGGAACGAACGGCCTGCGACAGATCGGCGAAAGGTTTGGCCCGAGCGTCATTGCTCCGGACGGCCGTCTGGATCGAGCAGCGTTAGGGGCTATCGTCTTTGCCGATCCGGCGGCGCTGCACGATCTTGAGCAGATTACCCATCCGGCGATTCGTCAGCGAGCCGCCGAACTTCAAGCCGATTCCGGCGATTCCGCGATTGTGGTCCATGACAATCCGCTACTAGTCGAGATGGGCGCGGCGGCCGCCTGCGACGTCGTGATCGTCGTTGACGCGAGCGAGGCCGATCAAGTCGCTCGCATGGTTTCAGATCGCCGAATGAGCCAGGCAGACGCGCGTGCTCGAATTCGCGCTCAGGCCGGTCGAGAGCAGCGGTTGGCTGCTGCCGACCATGTGCTAAATAATTCCGGGACGCTTGCACAGCTGACCCAGCAGGTGGACACACTTTGGGCCCAACTCGCCAATCGGTGAGTCAGGCCCAAAATGCGTCTACCGCAATGTTGATCTTCTAGATTGTGATGCTGATTCGTCAGGCTGCCAATTCTGGATCGGCAACTTCACGTAGTTTGGCCAACGCTAGGCGCTCTACTTGGCGAACGCGCTCGGCCGAAATCCCGTGACGCTTGCCAATGTCAGCAAGCTTCTGCTGACGACCGTCAAGTAGGCCATAGCGAGCCTTCACAATGTCGGACTCGCGAGCATCGAGCGTGTCGATCAACGCGATCAACTGCTCGCGTGCGGCATGGTCAAGCACCGCCAAGTCCGGTCCTGGCGTGCTGTCTCGGGCGATCAGATCGCCAAGACTGGTGTCGCCGTCTTCGTCTATTGGCGCATCCAAGCTGACATGGTCTCGGCCCCACGAAAGCAAGTCGATTACCCGGTCTACGTCCATGTCCAGTTCGGCGGCGATTTCTGCCGGATCCGGGTCGTAGCCGAGTTGGCGTTCGAGGTTTCGGCGTGCACCGGAAACTTGGTTCAGTTCTTCGACGACATGCACTGGCAGCCTCACGACCCGAGCCTGCTGGGCGACGCCACGAGTGATTGCTTGGCGTACCCACCAAGTGGCATAGGTGGAGAACTTGAAGCCTTTGGTGTAGTCGAACTTTTCCACTGCGCGGATCAGGCCGGTGTTGCCTTCTTGGATCAGATCCAGCATGGGCATCTGGGAGCGGCCATACTTGCGGGCGATCGACACGACCAAACGAAGGTTCGCCTGGATGAACTCGTCGATTGCCCGATCGCCTTCGGCCGCGAGCCATTCGAGTTCGGCACGGCTAGCGCGCTTTGGAGCGCCGCCCTTGGCACGGCCGATTCGCCCAGTTTCGAGCAAATGGCGTGCATACATGCCTGCCTCGATGGTGCGGCTCAACTCCACTTCACGCGCTGCGTCAAGTAGGGGAGTGCGCGCAATCTCAGACAGGTACATACCGACACTGTCTTTGCCCTCAAATTCACGGTCGTTCACGATGATTCCTCCTGAAGGTGGCTTCAAAAGGTTTAACGCTGAAACGGCTCGTGAGATTCCGTTCTCAGGACTTTCTTGGGTTGGTCGCGCAATCAATGATCCAGGCCAACTCCCAGGCGCGTTGGTGCCAAGCGGCATAACGCCCACTAACGCCGCCGTGGCCGGCCACCATTTCGGTGCGAAGAAGCACGTCCGCTGGCTCGGCGACGACTTCACGCAGTCGGGCAACCCATTTGGCTGGTTCGACGTACTGGACCCGGGTGTCGTTGAGTGAGGTGGCCGCCAAGATCCGCGGATAGGGCTGCGCGGTGATGTTTTCGTAGGGGGAGTACGACTTCATATAGGCGTAAACCTGCGGGTCGGCGAGAGGATTGCCCCATTCGTCCCACTCGATCACCGTCAGCGGCAGCGAGGGATCAAGGATCGTCGTGAGCGGGTCGACGAAGGGCACATCGGCAAAGATTCCGGCGAATGCGTCCGGAGCGAGGTTGGCGACCGCGCCCATCAGCAATCCGCCGGCACTGCCGCCTTCGGCGACGAGGCGGTCTGGGCTGGTCCAACCGGCCGAACTCAAATATCTTGCGCAGGCAACAAAGTCGGTGAAGGTGTTTGCCTTGGCGTCCATCTTGCCGTCGTCGTACCAGTGGCGGCCGAGTTCGCCGCCGCCACGAACATGGGCGACTGCGTAAACGAAACCACGATCTAGCAGGCTCAGGCGTGAAATGGAGAAGTCCGGATCGAGGCTCGCCTCATATGAGCCGTACCCGTAAATCAAAGCCGGTGCGGTCCCGTCTTGGGTCGTGCCCTTTCGGCACACGATCGACAGGGGGATCTCGACGCCGTCGCCGGCGGTGACCCAGGCGCGGTGTTGCTCGTAGTCTGCTGAGTCGAAGTCGCCAAGAACCGGTGCGCGTCGGCGCAGAAGTCGTTCGCCAGTTGCCGGGTCTAGGTCCCAGATCGATGCCGGTTCGGTGTACGAGGTGTAGCCGATTCGCAGGTACCGCGGATCCCACTCCGCATTGCCGCCAAGACCGCAGGTGAACAAGTCGGCCTCGAACTCGATCTCGTCTGGCGTACTGATTTCATCTCCAGCCAGCGACATCAGAGCGATCCGGGTGGTCGCATCGCGTCGGTAGGACAGCACTAAGTAGTGCTTGAAGGCGTCAACTCCCTCGAGTCGCACGTCGTCCGAACCAGCGATGAGCACTTCAGTTCGGTCAGGAGTCGCAAGGTCGGCGGTGACCAATTCGAAGTTGATCGCGCCATCGTTGTGCAGGATCGCCAATTTGTCGTTACCGGCCAACCGGAAGTGCTCGACTGAGTATTCGACGCCTTCGCGCCGCGGCCAAACGATCTCAAAATCGCCGGTGGGATTGGTGGCATCGAGCAACCGAGTCTCGCTCGTAACTTTCGAGCCGACGCCAATCGCTAGGAACTTCTCTGATGCTGTTCGACCGACCCCGACGAAGTAGCGCTCATCAGGCTCTTCGAAGACCAGAACGTCCTTGCTGGTCGCGCCGAGTTCATGTCGCCAAACCTGGTGTGGTCGCCAAGAATCGTCGACGGTGGCGTAGAACAGATAGTTACCGTCGGCAGACCAAGTCACCCCGTGGGCGGCGTTAGTGATCTCATCGGCAAGAACTTCGCCGGTTGAAAGTTGCTTAACCTTGATCGTGAATCGCTCGTCGCCTTTGGTGTCCGTCGACCACGCGAGCAAGTCGCCGTCATCAGAGAGGCTGAACGCACCGAGGGAGAAGAACTCCTGTCCCTCGGCCTCAATATTTGCATCGAGCAAAATTTCTTCACCGGCCAAGGCGCTGCCAGCTTCAACCGTCGGCGGTTCCCAGTCGTCCGGGCCGCTGATCGGGACTCGGGCACGAATCGAATACTGCTGCCCTTCGACCGTCCGGGCGTAGTACCACCACCGCTGGTGGCGCACCGGTACCGACATATCGGACTCGAGCGTCCGATCCTTGATCTCGTTGAAGAGTTGCTCGCGTAAGTCGGCCAAATCCGCGGTGCAACTGTCAGACCACGCATTCTCCGATTCAAGGTAGGCGATCGTGTCCGGATCTTCGCGGTCGCGCAACCAGTCGTAATTGTCGACAAAGTCGTCTCCGTGGTGCGAACGGACCATCGGACGTTTCGGCGCTTGGGGGACTGGCACGGCTTGCTCGGTCATGAAGTGACCGTATCGCTCGCCTGTGACACCTCGGTCGCATGACCGGGCCGCAACGCTGGATCTTCGACGTCGATGCTGAGGATCGGCCCGTTGGGTCTAGTTGGCGTTTCGAAGCGAATGGTGACTATTCCTTGGCCCGTTCCCCAGACCCAGCCATCACCGAACTCGTGGTGGTGCACATCCATTCCTGGAAGCCAGGTTGGCTTGTTTTCCGAATCTTCTTCAACCAATTCGGCATCGGCGCCAGCAGTTGGCTCTGCTTCCTCAGCAAATAGGTCCTCCTGCACCCAATCGGCTAGTCCGCTCACCCCGACGCCTACGAGCCGGATTCCATCGCCAACGTCCAGTTTCTCCAGCAGTTTTCTGGCGGTTTGGGCGATGGCCGTGGGTGAATCTGTCGGTGCGGCCAAGGTTGCGGACCGGGTCAATGTCGTGAAGTCGTGATACCGAACTTTTAACGTGACGGTGCGGCCCGAAAGCCCCTGCTTACGCAGCCGACCAGAAACCTTCCGGGTCATCGCTTCGACTATGAGATTTAGTTCGCCACGATCGGTCAGGTCAGAAGCGAACGTGTCTTCGGCACTAACCGACTTGTTCTCGCGGTTTGCAGAAATTCGCCTATCGTCTAGGCCACGCGAAAGCCGGTATAGGGAGGCGCCAGCGGCCGCGCCGATTAGGTCGATCAGTTCGGCCTCGCTGTGCTCCCACACCTGCTGCACTCCGGTGATACCGATGTGTTTAAGTCGCGCTGCGGTTGCCGGGCCTACCCCTGGGATCGCGGTGACTGGCAGCGGACCGAGGACCTCTTTCTCCGTGCCGGGCGAAACGATGAAGAAGCCGTCTGGCTTGTTTAGTTCACTCGCCACCTTTGCCATCAGTTTCGAGGTGCCAAGACCTACTGAACAGGTCAAACCGCCGGTCTCACGCTTGATCTGGGCTCGTAGGTTTTCGATTAGCGTTTCCAGTTCCGAAGTTTCGGTCGTCGCGGTGACAATCTCGGCCAGGTCCACGAACGCCTCATCGAGCGACAGCGGTTCCACCAGCGGCGAAAGCTGCCGCAGGCAGTCCATCACCACCTTTGAGGCTGCCCGATAGGCATCGAAACGCACACCTAAGAAGGCTGCGTTTGGGCAGCGGGCACGGGCTTCGGCAATGCTCATCGCCGACCGGATGCCAAACTCACGCGCCTCGTAAGAAGCGGTCGAAACCACTCCGCGAGTGCCAATTCCGCCGATGACCACGGGTTTTCCTTGGAGAGAGGGCTTGTCGCGTTGTTCGACTGCGGCAAAAAAGGCGTCCAGATCTAGATGGAGGATCGACGGAGCCTGACGCATAACCTCATTGTGGCAACTGCTGTGGATTCGCTGGGGAGTCCACACCTGTTTTCGTGGGTCTAGTGCACCGCTAGAGATCGAATGATGCTTGTCAGATGACCTATGAAAACACTGGACTGACTGTTACCTGCGCGAACGATCTTCTGAATACCTTGCCAGCGATGTTCGGCTTCGTTCCAGAAGAGAGCATCATCGGGGTGACCGTTTCAGGCGCCGATTCGAGGTGTGGATTCAGATTGCGTCACGATCTACCCGCGCACGGTGACGAGGCAGATCTGGCCCAGGCGTTGGCCCATCATTTGGTTCGAAACGGTGGCGAGGGCTATCTGGTAGCCGCGGTCTCCGCGGACGGCAATCGTGCTCGACGAATGGCGCAGGCATTGCGCGACGCGCTTCCGGCCGAAAGTTGTGAACTTGTCCTTTGGGCCGATGATCACTTGGCCTGGCTCGATGGCGGACCGGCAGGACCGGTCAAATACGCAATTACTTCAGAGCATGAAGCGAGGGTGCAAGCGGTACTTGGCGGACAGGTGATCTTGGGTTCGCGGGCAGAATTGGCGAATGAGATTTCTCGTCGGCGAGACGAACCGGCCGAGCAGCTAGACCGACTTTGCGAAGACATACTCACCGAGCGTGGTAACCGTGCTTTGAGCCACTCGCCAATAGAACTTCACGACGACGACCTTCGGCGCGCATTTGGGCTGATCGGACGAGTCGAAAGTAATGAGTCGCTAACGGATGGAGATCTCATAGAGTTGGCGATCCTGGTGACTGACATACCCGTGCGAGATGAACTCTGGATTCACATCGATGCTGCGAACGCCAGACGAAGTCATCAGGTGTGGGCCGCGGCGAGTCGCCTTGTTCGACCTGACCTGAGTCTCGCGGCGTTATGTCTGGCCGGTTTTGCCGCCTGGCAAGCAGGCGACGGAGCCAGGGCGCTGGTGGCGGTCGATCGAGCGCGCGAGTTGGACCCCAATTACTCAATGGCCAAAGTGCTACTGGAGGTACTGCTGTTGGGCATTCATCCGGACGCGTGGTCACCTTCCTCGCTGATCGCGTAGCCTCGGCGACGGGGCCGGCCGCTCCTCGAGACGAGGCGGCGTGGGGCAGTTAGGTAGGGCGTGGCACACTTTCTCCAAGAGGTTGACCGCAGGCCTCATTGCCATGCCCGAAACGACGTTGTGAGGTTGATGACCCGGTGACTCGTGCCGCCCAGTCCGCTAAGGCCGAAAGCAAAACTGCAGCCGCGAAAAAGGCTCCCGCGAAGGTGACCAAGAAGGCGCCTGCGAAGAAGTCCGGAGCAGCGAAAGCTCCCGCCAAGAAGGCGCCTGCGAAGAAGGCCGCCGCGAAGAAGTCACCCGCTAAAAAGGCGCCTGCGAAGAAGGCAGTGAGTGTCGAGGAGACCGTAGACCTGTCGGGTGCGGTTGACCTAGCCCAAGCACTTGAGACGCCAGCACCGGCTAAGGACGCGAATGGCAAGAAGGTATTGCCGGACATCTCCGATGAGGAGTTCGTCAAGGACGTAGCCAACGATCCGACCCTAAAGGCAGAAGAGGAAGCTAGCTTCACTCTCTCCAGCGCTGACGACACCGACGAGCCGGCCGTTCAGGTTACGGTTGCCGGTGCCACCGCTGACCCGGTCAAGGACTACCTAAAGCAGATCGGCAAGGTAGCGCTACTTACCGCAGCCGAAGAGGTCGAACTGGCCAAGCGGATTGAGGCCGGGCTTTTCTCCGAAGAGAAACTGGCAAACTCCAAGCGCATTTCGGAGAAACTGGGCGAAGAGCTCAAGTGGATCGTCGTTGACGGTCGCCGGGCAAAGAACCACCTCCTTGAGGCCAACTTGCGACTGGTCGTGTCACTGGCCAAGCGTTATACCGGCCGCGGGATGTTGTTCTTGGATTTGATCCAAGAAGGCAACCTCGGCTTGATTCGCGCAGTAGAGAAGTTCGATTACACCAAGGGCTTCAAGTTTTCGACCTATGCGACCTGGTGGATTCGTCAAGCGATCACCCGCGCAATGGCCGATCAGGCACGAACGATCCGTATTCCGGTTCACATGGTCGAGGTAATCAACAAGTTGGCGCGAGTCCAACGGCAGATGCTTCAGGATCTCGGCCGTGAGCCAACTCCCGAAGAACTCGCCCTCGAACTGGACATGACGCCCGAAAAGGTCGTCGAAGTCCAAAAGTATGGTCGCGAACCGATCAGCCTGCACACGCCGCTTGGTGAAGATGGCGACAGCGAATTCGGCGATCTGATCGAAGACTCCGAAGCGATTGTTCCGGCAGATGCCGTTTCGTTCACGTTGCTGCAAGAGCAGTTGCATGCGGTTCTAGATACCCTCAGTGAACGTGAATCCGGCGTAGTTTCGATGCGATTTGGTCTTACCGATGGCCAGCCGAAAACTCTAGACGAGATCGGCTAGGTTTACGGGGTCACCCGTGAGCGGATTCGCCAGATTGAGTCCAAGACGATGAGCAAACTGCGTCACCCGTCGCGCTCGCAGGTGTTGCGCGACTACCTCGACTGAGTACTTTTCCAAGTCGAAACCTAAGCATTCGAAGTAGTAGCGTCAGACCTGAGGACAAACGCCGTCTTACTTCAGAGGAAGCGCGTGGCCAATCTCCCTCGGTCGCGCGCTTTCTCGTCCGCGAGAACCAATGAGTTACGCTGGGGGAGTCTACCTGTCGTCTCTCGGGGAGTTTTCTGTGCTTTTTCGCCGTCGATTGTCCTTGGTGCTCGCCGCTGGCGCACTGATGGTTCCGCTTACCGGACTCGTCGCGCCTTCGTTCGCTGACCAGGATTCGGTTCCGAGCGCAGAGCAAAGTGCGCAAACACAAGGCGCGGCCGAGGACAGCAGCCAAGGCGAGGCATCGGCCACCACGGATGCGACTTCGCCAAGTGCCGGCACGGGCGCCCAGGCGGCCGGCCAGCCATTCGGCGCCGACTACCCGATCGAAATTGAAGCGAACTTCGCGCGGCCCTACTTTGACAAGGGCGCGTCCAACAGGGACTTCGCGCTGCTAAACGACCTCGAACGATTGATTCGCGGTTCCTACCTCACGCCATCCGGCCATTTGAAGCCTGCCGCCACGAGGCGCGCCACGGTTGTTTTTGCGTCAAACTCGCGTATGGAAGATTCAGTCCGAGTCGGCCGCGAACTGGTGAAGGCGGCAAGTTACGGGGTTCAAGTCCGTTTCATCCATCCAGGGACGAACATCTCGCCAGCTTCGAAGCGGCTAAGTGCCCAATTGAATGCGCAAAAGACCGGCAGTTTCAAGATCTGCTCGAAGGGCAAGTCGACAGCCTGTCTCTCCAGCGTTAGGGGTGCACTGATGCACTCCAAGATCCTCATGGTCAGTTCGACGTACACGCGCAGCAGCAAACCAGCCGTTGGCGCTGTCTGGATCGGCTCGTCGAACTTCGGCGGTCGCAGCGCAGAGCGCACTTACAACAACGGCACGATCGTTTACAACGACAAGCTGCTGTGGACCCAGATGCGCGGGATGTGGGCCGATATGTGGGCAAAGCGCAATGTCGGCAGCGACTACATGGCATATGTGGGAAAGCACTCCTCACGTTACGGATACGCTGGCGCGACCGCTGACGGCTACACAAACAACTTTGCAACCTCGGGCGTCTTTTACTCCAACCTCGCTAACTTTGCCGTCTATGCGGCCCCAATCCGGGCGACGCCGACCAATGGTCGCGATCCAGTACTTTCGACGTTGAACCGGATCGTCCCAGATGATCAATGTCGAATCAGGTTGATGGAGAATCGGTTCAAATACCGCCGAATCGCCTTGGCCTACAAGTTGGCTGACTTGAATAACGCGGGCTGCCGAATCTCGATCATTTCCTTCAAAGACGACTGGAAAAAGAATCGTCTAGAACACTGTCTGCAGGTGCTGCGCGTCTGCAAGCCAATCCTCGACGTGCTCAAGACGGCTCGAACTCAAGTCGACACCGCGTACGCCCAGACGCATGACAAGTCGATCCTGATCGATGCGAAGTTGAAGCCGAACCCGTTGATCCGTCAGGAGCGCACTCCAGACGGACGAGTTTGGCCAACCGGTGGTGAACGGGTGAAGTTGGTCTTGTCGGGTTCGGCGAACCTGACCGGATCGAACTTGGTTGCCAGCGACGAGTTGACGACCGTTACCACTGATCCGGACGTTTACGACTCATACATTGAGCACTGGCGTGCAATTACGATGACCAGAGCGTACGGAAACTTCGCGTACTAACAACGAAACCCTCGGCCAGGAAATTGGCCGAGGGTTTCGTTTTTGGTAGTCGATGAACTCAGGCGTTGAGTCGTTCGCTCTCGTCGAGCCAGGCGACGGCAATTTCGCGTAGCCGAGTCTCGTGCTGGCGGGCGTGGTGTCCACAGAACAGCAGGTCGGCGCCGGAGGCTAGTTCTACCCGCACAAACGCCTGCGCTCCACAGCGATCGCAGCGATCAGCACTGGTGAGAGTGGCAGTTTCGACGGTGGCCGTCACGGGATCCTCGATTCCTGGATGATTCGTACGTGTCAATAGTGCCTCATCGACCCCAATGAGTACCGACACGCCCCACGCGCGTGTGGCGTGTCGGTGGTGTGGCTAGGTAGCGTTGGTTTGGCAACACGACCATGGAGGCAAAGGACAAATGTCCACTTACGACGCACGGAACCTGCTTGTCCTCGAAGGGCTGGAGGCAGTCCGAAAGCGCCCCGGCATGTACATCGGTTCGACCGACACTCGGGGCCTAATGCACTGCCTCTGGGAGATCATCGACAACTCGGTCGATGAGGCCTTGGCCGGACACTGCACCCAAATTGACGTGCTTTTGCATGGCGACGGATCGGTTGAGGTTCGTGACAACGGCCGTGGCGTGCCGGTCGATATCGAAAAGAAGACCGGTCTTACTGGCGTCGAAGTCGTGTACACCAAACTCCACGCCGGCGGAAAGTTCGGCGGCGGTTCATACAACGCCACCGGCGGACTTCACGGCGTTGGTGCTTCGGTGGTCAACGCCCTCTCCTCGCGCCTTGACGTCGAGGTCGATAAGGGCGGCGCCACCTGGGCGATGTCGTTCCGGCGAGGCGTCCCTGGCGCTTTTGCCGGCGCCGGTCCAGACGATGATTTTTCGCCGGACAACACCTTGCACAAGTTGGGCAAGGTCGCCAAGGCCAAAACCGGCACCCGAGTTCGTTACTGGGCCGACCCACAAATCTTCATCAAAGGCGCGAAGTTCTCCTACGACGACCTAGTCGCTCGGGCGCGCCAGACCTCCTTCCTCGTTCCCGGCCTCAAAATCAATCTGCGCGACGGGCGCGGCGACGAGGTCCACGAAGAGACCTTCTTGCACGAAGGTGGAATCTCAGAGTTCTGTGACTTCCTCGCGCCCGACGCGCCCGTGACCGACATTCTTCGTCTGCAAGGTGAAGATACGTTCACTGAGACGGTGCCTGTCTTGGACGACAAAGGTCATATGACGCCCCAAGACGTCGAGCGGACACTTGAAGTCGACATCGCACTTCGGTGGGGAACTGACTACGACACGACCGTTAAGTCGTTCGTGAACATCATCGCTACCCCGAAGGGCGGCACTCACGTAAACGGCTTTGAACGCGGCCTTACCAAAACGTTCAACGAGGTGCTGCGCACCACCAGACTGTTGAAGGCAAATGACGCTGACGTGATCAAAGACGATGCTCTTGAAGGCCTTACGGCGGTCGTCACTGTCAGGCTGGCCGAGCCACAGTTCGAGGGGCAAACCAAAGAAGTTCTGGGCACCCCGGCGGTGACCCGGATCGTGAACAAGGTTGTCACCCGCGAACTCAAGGCCTTCCTGACCAGCACCAAAACTGCGCACAAGGCAAAAGCCAGACTCGCGATGGAAAAGGTGGTCGCGGCGGCCAGGACGAGGCTTTCGGCACGCCAGCAACGCGACGCCCAGCGACGAAAGAACGCACTGGAGTCCAGCGCGCTGCCGACCAAGCTGGCTGACTGCCGCAGCACTGATGTTGACCGTACTGAACTTTTCATCGTGGAGGGCGACTCGGCCCTAGGTACGGCGAAGTCGGCGCGCGACGGTGAGTTCCAGGCGTTGTTGCCGATCCGCGGCAAAATCCTCAACGTCCAAAAAGCAAGCATCGGCGACATGCTCAAGAACGCCGAATGCTCGTCGATTATTCAAGTCGTTGGTGCCGGTTCGGGACGAACATTTGACCTAGACGCGTCGCGTTATGGCCGAGTTATCTTCATGGCCGATGCCGATTCAGACGGTGCGCATATTCGCTGCCTCCTGGCCACCTTGTTCTTCCGCTACATGCGCCCCCTTGTGGAGGCCGGCCGGGTCTACACTGCGGTTCCGCCGCTTCACCGAATCGAACTTGTCTCACCGAAGAAGGGCCAAGACAAGTACATCTACACGTACTCCGATCCGGAACTTCAACGAACTTTGGCGCAATTGCAAAAGCGCAACGTTCGCTGGAAGGACGCGCCCCAGCGGTACAAGGGGCTAGGCGAGATGGACGCGGACCAATTGGCCGAAACCACGATGGATCCACGTCACCGGACACTGAGAAGGCTCACCGTCGACGACGCCGAAGAGTCCGCAGCCGTGTTCGAACTGTTGATGGGCAACGAGGTTCCGCCACGAAAGGAATTCATCGTCCAAGGTGCCTACGAGATCGATGCTGACCTGATCGACGCCTAGGGCTTGAGGTTGACCCTCGGGCTACCTGACGGGAGCAAGTAGCCCGGTGTCGACGTCGTAGATGAACCCGGCAACTTCGGTAGACGCCGGCACGAGCGGGTGACTGGTGATGCGGTGAACATCGGCGCGAATCGTGGCTTCCTGATCGGTGATCGCACCAAGACTCATCCAAGACGCATCAGAATCGGTGGCATTTCCGACGCGCTCCTGAAGTTCGACTTCAGTCGAACTGGCCATCGCGCAACGGGTGTGTTCGACAACCAGAATCCGATTGACGTTCAGCAAGGTGACGCCCAAAACGATCGCCACGAGGACCTGATCGGTCACTCGTCCACCGGGGTTTCGCAGAATCTTCGCGTCACCTGGCGCCAGACCGATCATCCGCAGCGGATCGATTCGCGAATCCATACAAGTGACCATGGCGACGCCCGCGTGAGCGATTCCGTCGAACCCTTGCAGGTTGTGGGCGGCGGCGAATTCTTTGTTTGCGGCGAGTAAATCTTCAAAACCAGCGGTCATGACTTCACGTTATCGGTATCGCGCAGCAGCCAGAACGCAAGGGTGGCTGCGATGAAAGCGGTGATGGCCGCACCAGTAAATACTGCTTGCAATTGGCTGATTCCGGCGTCTTGGAGCGCAGTTGCGTAGGCCGCGCAAGAAGTCTTGGATCCACAAAGTTCCTTAACGGGCGCGATCTTTGCGGCGGCGTTGTGAAAGGCCCGCAAGCCGATCGTGGTCAGCGCAGAGATGCCGATCAGCATGCCGACCATCCGAGCGACAACTAGCAGGGCACTGGTTAGCCCGTGCACTTCGTCAGCAGTATGGGCCAGCAAAGCCGCATTCACTGGGGCAATTGCTAGGCCGAAACCAAGGCCGCAGGCAGCGAGCACGGCGGTCGCTGAGAGCGTGTTCAACGAGTCTTGTTGCCAGCGTGACATCAGCGCGAAGCACAGCCCAGAAAGCGCCATGGCTGCGGCAGTCAATTTGGCAGTAGAGACGAAACGCGAAAGCCAACCGCCCAACACTGCGCCGATTGGTAGTGCGATGAGGAACTGAATGAGTATCAGCGCCGCCTCAAGCTGGCTGCTTCCAGAGATGGTCAACCGGGCGAAGAAAGGAATGTCCACTAGGGCTGCAATCAATGCCGAACCGACGAAAAAGGAGACCACAATTGAACCCCACGCCGGCGTTTGCGAAAGGCTTCTGGGAGGAACCAGTGGCTCGGCAGCCGTTCGCTGGCGCCAAACAAAAGCGCCTGCGCAAATTAGTGCGATGGGGATCGTGAACAGCGAGTCGGCGCCAAGCACGGACTTTTCCGGCTCGGCCGAGGCGAAGGTGACGATCACTGCGCCGAGCGAGACGGCCAGCAGCGTCGCGCCAAGCAAGTCGATTTGCTTGGCAGTTTCGCGCCACTGGCGCACGTCGATAAGTGGGGCATCGTTGGTTAGCTGCCTGACAATGAACCACCCAAGGAACCCGAGCCCGGCAAGAGCGAGTGGGGACAGCCAGCGCGACCAGCCGGCCAACGGCAAAAACGCGAGCCCGGTCGTAACCCCTTCGAGCAGCACCGGCGGCTGCACCATCACCAACAGCCAGCAGACGGCGGTCAGTGAGAGCAGCGCGATAGAAAGCAGGTCCGGTCGGCGGTGTCCGCGCGCCGGAAGGTAGCGAACAAGCGCGACCGCGATCGCCACGCCAACAGCAGCGTTCAGCCAAAAAATGTCGTGCCACGTGCCAATGGCAAGGACCGCGGCACCAAGCAACGGACCAACAACGCTGCCGAGTTCTTGGACCGCGCCGACGATCCCCAGTGGCAAGCCACGCCGTTCGACCGGCCACCGATCGGCGATCAGCGCCAGGGTGGGCGGGATCAGCCCGCCTCCGCCAATTCCCTGGATGGTTCGGCCGAGGACGATGGTGCTCAGGTCGTAGCCGGCCGCAGTTATCACCGAGCCAAGCGCAAAGACTACGAGGCAGCCCAGCAGCACCGGTACTCGTCCGCGAAGGTCAGATATCCGGCCAATCAACGGCAGTACCGCCACATAGCCAAGTAGGAAGCCAGAGATAATCGGCGCCGCCCGTTGTAGTTCGTCGGCCGTTAGGCCGGCGGCAGTCATCATGTCCGGCAGCGCCAGAACCACCACATAGGTGTCAGCGGCGGCGAAACCGATGGCTACCGCGGCGAGCGCCAAAAGCCCGGAGGAGGCGAGCGCTTTTGGAGTCATCTAGGTCAGGGGGCTTCGATTGCTACCGGATCGGACAGTGGCTTCGCCTTGAGGGTGTAGGTCACGTCGTCAACGTCCGAACCGTAGAACGCACCGGTGACCTTCATGTCGTGCAGTTCGCCGTCGCTGTTCAAGCGGTAGACCACCTGGAAATCTGAATCGGCGGCCGCGCTGGGCAACAACGCCGCAACTTCCTTGCCAGGAATCGTGCCGGTGATCTTCGTATAGACGTCTTTGCCGTCTCGGGACTTCCCATCAACTTTTGCCTCGACGGTCGAGGTGATCCAACCGGTGATGCCGGGGTTGTCCTTAGTGCCCACCAGAGTCGCTGGATCCGGCGCGCCGAGCCGTTCGGGGTCCAAGGACATGAAAACGGGGGAGAACCCGGTTTTCGCCCATACTTTGCCGTCGGTGGCGATCACTTCGGCACCGATGGTTATCCCGCCGGCAACTGCCTTAACTTCGCCTTGAAAGGCAGGGGAGTGGTTGGCCGTTCCTTCGGCAGAAAGAAGTCCCTTTTCGCCGCTGGGCAATGCCGTCGTTGAAATCGAGAAGTCAATCGCTTCGGCGTTAGCTAGGACGTCTGCGGCTGCCGCCAACTGCTTTTCGGCGTCACCACCGCTACCGCCTGAACAGGCGCCCAACGTCAAGGCCGCGGCCAGAGCGATTGCAGTAAGGACTCGTCGCGAGGTAAACACAAGCGTCAGTCTGACACGATTCGAGCGCCTAGCAGGTGATTCGCACCGGTCGATACCGCCGCGATCGGCTGGGCCAAGCCGACTCCGGAAGCATCACGCTTGGCCACCGGCTCGGGAAGATCGACTGGTGAGCCGCTGCTTGCCGCCGCAATCGGCGAACCATCGCCAATCCACGCGAAAATCAAGGCATCTTCGCCGGCTAGTAGACGCTGACAGCGAACCCCGCCAGTGCCGCGGCCCTTACCCGGGTAAAGCGAAAGTGCGGTGACCTTCGCCGAACCGTTTTGGGTGCCGGGCAACGCCGACGAACTGCCGGCCACAGTCACCACGAATGCGGACTCGATTTCGGCAATTGCACCAAAGGCGATCACTTTGGCGCCAGCGGCAAGTTTTACTCCGGCGATGCCGCCGCCGGAGCGACCTTGGGGCCGTACTGCGGCCGCCGAGAAGTGCAAGAGTTGAGCATCTGAGGTTACAAACGCGAGTTCTTCTTCGCCGGTGGTCAACTCCATAGCGCCAACGAGTTCGTCACCGTCTTCGAGTCGAATGACTTCCCAACTGTCGCGATTGCTTAGGAAGTCGGGCTTGACGCGCTTCACTACTCCGCTGCGAGTACCTACAGCCAGTCCAGGCGACTTCTCGTCGAAGGTCATCAGGCCCAAGGCGGTACCGGTCAGGTCGAGCAGCTCGGTCACTGAAATCGCTCCGCTTAGCCGCGGCGACTCCGCAGTCGGCGGCAGCGCAGGCAGGTCCAGCACTTCAAGGCGATGGGTCAACCCGCTGGTGGTGACCACGCCAATCTGACCGCGCGCCGTGGCGCGAACTACCGAAACAATCGTGTCGTGTTTGGCCCGCTTGCCTAGTTCGCCTAGCGGCGTATCGTCGGTCGTTCGAGCGATCAGCCCGCTTGCAGATAGCAGAACCCAGCACGGATCGTCGGGTACTTCTAGCGAAGCCCCAGCAGCGGCGGGTGCCGGCACGCCGGCCGACTCCAGCAACGCGGTGCGTCGTGGCGTACCGAATTTCTGGGCGACGTCGTCGAGTTCGTCGCTGACTACCTGCCGCAGGGCAGTTTCGTCGCTGAGGATCGCTTCGAGGCCCTCAATCTCGCGGCGCAGGTCATCGGCGCGCTTCTGAAGTTCCAGCGTCGAGAATTTCGTCAACCGACCGAGCGTCAGATCAAGAATGTGTTCGGCCTGAAGTTCACTCAGTTCAAACACTGACATCAGTCGTTCTTTGGCCTCGGCCCGGTTCTGCGAGGCGCGCACCAGTTCGATCACTTCGTCGATGTCCAAGATTGCGATCAACAGGCCGTCGACCAAATGCAAACTGGCGACTGCCTTGGCATGGCGGAAGGTGGTGCGTCGCCTGACAACGTCGATGCGGTGTTCCAAGAAAACGTTCAATAGTTCTCGAAGTCCGAGGGTGCGTGGCTGGCCATCGACGAGGGCGACTGCATTTATCGAGAAGGACGATTCGAGTGGAGTTTGGCGATACAACTGTTCAAGAAGCGCCTCGGGGACGATCGCGTTCTTCACTTCTATGACGATTCGCAGGCCATGTTTGCGGTCGGTCAGGTTCTTCAGGTCCGAGATCCCTTGGATCTTCTTTGCCTGAACGAGCTTCTTGACTGATTCGATTATCTTTTCCGGGCCCACGTTGTAGGGCAGTTCGGTGATGACTATGCCCTTCTTGCGGGGCGTCACATTCTCGATTCGGGCGGTGGCACGCATTTTGAACGAGCCATTACCGGTCGCATAGGCGTCCCGAATTCCGTCAAGGCCGACGATTTTGCCGCCGGTCGGCAAGTCTGGTCCGGGAATGAAGCGCATCAGTTCGTCAAGGTCGGCTGACGGCGACTTGATCAGATGCCGCAAAGCCTGGACGACCTCAATCAGGTTGTGCGGCGCGATATTTGTCGCCATCCCAACGGCGATGCCAGTTGCGCCATTGACCAGCAGATTAGGGATCGCGGCGGGCAAGACGGCCGGCTCGCGAAGTCGCCCGTCGTAGTTTGGTTTGAAGTCGACGGTGTCCTCATCTAGCGAGGCAGTCATCGCTTCGGCCGCCGAATCCATCCGGCATTCGGTGTACCGCATTGCCGCTGGCGGATCGTCTGGAGAACCGAAGTTCCCGTGGCCGTCAAGCAGTGGAAGCCGAAGAGACCACGGCTGGACCATTCGCACGAGCGCGTCATAAATTGCGCTATCGCCATGAGGGTGGAGCTTGCCCATTACCTCGCCGACGGGTCGCGCACTCTTGACGTGTGCCCGGTCGTGGCGAAGCCCCATGTCATCCATCGTGTAGAGGATTCGACGTTGGACGGGTTTGAGCCCGTCGCGAGCATCTGGCAGAGCGCGAGAATAGATCACCGAATAGGCGTACTCCAAGAAACTGGAGCGCATTTCGTCTCCGACATCGGTGTCGAGAATGTGTTCCTCGAAGTCAACGGTCTCGGTCACTGCGTCATTGTCCCGTGAACCACGCGCCTAGATCTCCTCGACGCGCCGCCCGGGCGGTAGGTTTGTCCTTGTGACCGCCAGCGAAACTCCTGCAGACACCGCCGAAACCGCTGCCGCCGATGCCGGCAGGGACGCGGCTGCGTTGCCGCACCCGGTCCCAGAGTGGGAAGCTGACGTACTCCTTAAGGACGGTCGGGTCGCCCAAATTCGGCCAATCGTTCCCGAAGACGCAGCAAATTATGTCGATTTTTATAGTCGGGTTTCGGCCGAGTCGAAGTATTTTCGGTTCTTCGCCCCGTACCCGAACCTGTCCGACAAGGACGTTACGCGGTTCACGACCGTCGATCATCACGCGCGGGTTGCCTTCGTTGTCACCCAGCATGACGAAATCATCGCCGTCGGTCGCTACGACGCAATCACCGATTCCGAAGTAGAAGTTGCCTTCCTGGTCGAGGACGCCCACCAAGGTCGTGGCATCGGCCAACTGCTGCTGGAACACTTGGCTCAAGCCGGCCGAGAGCGCGGCTACACCGAATTCACTGCCGAAGTGCTGCCAGAGAACGTCCGGATGCTGCAGGTTTTCCGCGAAATGGGATACAAGATCAGCGGCATGCTTGAGGACGGCGTCCAGCGACTCACGTTTGAGATTCAGCCCACCGATTCGGCTCTGGGCGTGATGCGCTCACGCGAGCAGCGAGCCGAGGCCGCCTCGATTGATCGGATTTTTGCTGCCCGCAGCGTCGCGGTGGTTGGCGCAAGTCGTAGGCAGGACTCGATCGGCCAGGCGATGATTCGAAACCTCGTGCTCGGCGAATATGCCGGCACGGTCTACGTCGTTAATACTCAAGCTGAGGCAGTCTCGGGAATGCCCGCCTACCCCTCAGTTCGTGACGTTCCAGGCGACGTCGAAATCGCCATCGTCGCGGTTCCGGCAGAACACGTGAACGACGTGGTGCTGGACTGTGCCGCCAAAGGCGTTCACGGCCTCGTGGTGATCTCGGCAGGCTTTGCCGAGGAGGGACCCGAGGGCAGAGCGCGGCAGCAGGAATTGCTGCACTTATGCCGTACCCACGGCTTGCGCCTGATCGGGCCAAACTGTCTTGGCATCATCAACACCGCCAACGACGTCCAGTTGAACGCCTCGCTGGCGCCGAAGATGCCGCCGCAAGGTCGGGTCGGTTTCTTCTGCCAGTCAGGCGCGCTCGGCTCGGCGATCCTAGAAACGGTCGCGGAGCGCGGACTGGGTTTGTCGACCTTCGTCTCGGCAGGTAACCGCGCTGACGTCTCTGGTAACGACTTGCTGCAGTTCTGGCACGAGGACGACGCCACCGAGGTCGTGCTGTTGTATCTGGAGTCCATCGGTAACCCGCGCAAATTCAGCAGAATCGCTCGACGAGTGTCAGAGGTGAAACCGATCGTTGCGGTCAAGTCCGGCCGCTCCACCCAAGGCGTTCCGGTCGGGCACACGGTTCGACGTAGTTCGGCGCCGCAGCAGGCAGTTGATGCCATGTTCGCCCAAGCGGGCGTAATCCAGGTCGACAACCTGGACGAGATGTTCGATGTGGCCCAGTTGCTGGCCCACCAGCCCCTCCCGCGGGGAAACCGGATCGCGGTCGTTGGGAACTCTGACGCGGTCGCGTTGATCGTCTCAGACACCGCGAAATCCCAAGGGCTGCAGGTCGCGCCGCCGGTTTCACTCAAGGCCAGCGCGGGCGCGGAGGAATTTGAGGTCGCCATCGAGTCGACGCTCGCGCGCCCTGACGTCGATGCCCTCGTAGTTGTCTACACCCCGCCGATCACCACCGACGGTGACGCCGTCGCGAGCGTCTTGGCCGCTATCGGTGAGCAGTCCGACAAGCCGATCGTGTCGACGTTTATGGCGAGTAAGGGCATCCCGATGCTGCTGCGGGTGCCTGACCTGCAAGGCGGTTCGGCGGGCCGCGGCTCGGTACCTTCTTATTCGGCACCTGAAAGCGCGGTCAAGGCGCTTGCGCGAGCGGTCAACTATGCGGAGTGGGCGGCGCGAGACCACGGCGAGTACCACGTCGCCGCCGAACACCGTTCCGGTGACGCTAAAGCGCTGATTCGCGACGTCTTGTCGATTGCTCCGCGTGGCGCGGTGCTGTCGACCGAACAGGTCCACTACTTGCTTTCGTGCTACGGCATCGACCTGTTGACGTGGATAAACGTCCACGACAAAGCAGAAGCAATCGCCGCTGGCGAGAAACTCGGCTGGGACGTGGTGCTCAAAGCAGGCAGCGAGCATCTACGGGCGCGACCGGACCTAGCGCACATCTGGCGCGGGATTGCGAACGCCGACGACATGGCCGAAGCCTGGGACACGATGAGCACCTGGAGCGGCATCCGCACCGACACGACGTTCTTCGTCCAGCGAGCCGCACCCGAGGGAGTTCAGGTGGCCTTCAGGGCCACCGAAGACCGACTCTTCGGGCCGTTGGTCTCCTTCGGTATCGCCGGTGCGCCAAGCGAATTGCTCGGTGACCGCAGTTACGGCATCCCGCCGCTAACGAACGTCGATGCGCGCTCGATGATTAGCGCGATTCGGGCGGCGCCACTGCTGTTTGGCTACCGCGGCACCGAAGCGGTCGATGTGGCCGGGTTGGAAGAGATCGTCTTACGTCTGGCGGCCCTCAAGGACGATCTGCCCGAGGTGGTTTCGTTGGATTTGGAGCCGGTCTCGGTTACCGCACAAGGTTTCGCGGCGTTAAGTGCTCGGGCAAAAGTCGTACCGTCATCGGACAACCGCGGTGACTGGTTCGTCAGACGCTTGAGCCAACCCGACTCGGCGGCAGATACGCTGGGCGAGTGACTCGGACCAACGCCAAGACGAAGGAACTTTACGCCGCAATTTCTCGTAGCGGCTATTACCCCGAAGTCGTCTCGGCGGCCATTGGCGACGCATTGGCTAGCGAATCGGCACTTTCTTATGTTGTGCACCACGAGCCAACCTTCGACCGCGAAGAGATTCGCCGCCACATGTCGGTCTTGGTTTTGACGCCAACTCGACTCATCTTGACCCACACCGATGAACACCCTGGCGACAATCTGCTGCCGCAGCCCTACACGTCAACTTCTGCCGAGACGGTGCCCTTGAGCAAGGTCGCGGGCGTAGTCGTCACCCGGATGGTCTCGACGCAAGGGCAGCAACTTGCCGAGGCGGTACTCACCGTCTCGTGGGGCGCAGTTTCGCGCGTGGACCTAGAGCCAGCACGTTGCGACGACCCGCAATGCGAAGCCGATCATGGCTATTCGGGTTCGGTTTCGGGCGATGACTTCTCGCTGCGGATCAGCGCGGCCGCCGAGGGGGGAATGGCAGTGCAGGGGCTACTAGATTTTGCTCGAGCCCTAACTGCCGCCACAACGACTCTCGGTTCCCAGTGAGCGGCTCTTGGCCGCGGGCCATGATCCACGAAGTACTCACTTCCGTTGGTGCCGCGGTAGGCGATTCGTCTTTTGAAGACGCGCTGGGGTTGCCCGCAGCCAAACGCTATGTAGTGCTGGTAGTCGACGGCCTTGGCTTGCAGCAGTTGCGGGCTCACGCCGACATCGCGCCTTTTTTGGCTTCTCTTCCAAACATCGAAGACGTGGCGTCAGGGGTGCCGTCGACTACCTCGGTAAGCCTGACCTCGCTGGGCACGGGGCTTCGCGCTGGCCAACACGGAATGGCCGGGTACACCTGCCGAATCCCCGGAACGAATCGGTTCCTAAACACGCTCGCCTGGGACAAATCAATTGACCCAGTTGTTTGGCAACCGCACCGCCCAGTTTTGAGCAAACTCCAAGACGCCGGCGTGGTCACGACCGTGGTAAACGACCCGAACTTCGAGAACAGCGGACTTACCCGCTGTGGTTGGCGCGGTGTTCGGTTCGCAGGCGTAGCCAGTTCGTGGCAGCGGTTGGCCGAAGTTTGCGATGCGGCCACCGCTGCTGACCGGACAGTGGTCTACGCCTACGAATCAAAGGTCGATCACACCGGCCATGGCCACGGTGTGGACTCGACGAACTGGCGAGAAGCACTGCGAGAAGTCGACCAAGACGTCGCCGAACTGCGAGCGAACTTGCCGGCCGATGTGGCGCTGTTGATCACGGCCGATCACGGCATGGTCGACGTGCCGGTCGAGGATCGTTTCGACCTAGCTGACCACGCCCGCCTTCGCGATGACGTTGTGCTGGTTGCCGGCGAGGCTCGCTTTCGACACATTCATACCGCATCGGGCGCGGAAAAATCCGTCGCCGCCAGGTGGCGAAAGAAACTGGGGGAGCGGGCCGAGGTTCGCCGGCGTGAGGACACCGAAGAATGGTTCGGGCAGCTCGATCCACAGGTTAGGGCCAGGTTCGGCGACGTCGTCGTCGCAGCGTTGGGCGATTTCGGCGTTTTTGATTCGGCCACCATGGCGGTGGAACTGCAGTTGCGCGGATTCCACGGGTCCATCACCGAGGCGGAGCGGCGAATCCCTGTCCTGCTCGCGTTCTGATCGATAGCAACTGAGAGAGTAATCCCGTGGCTGAACTGGTCTTCTATTCCGGAACGATGGATTCGGGCAAGAGCACGTTGGCGCTCCAGCTGGCCCACAACCACAGCGCCCGCGGCCGGATGGGGCGCCTCTACACCTCACATGACCGCGCTGGGGAGGCGACGCTTTCGAGCCGGTTGGGACTTACCGCGCCGGCTGTGGAAGTGACACCGAACCTGGACTTCTATGCCGACATCGTTGAGCAACTGACCGCCGGCGCGCGAATCGACTTCTTAGTCTGTGACGAGGCCCAGTTCTACCTAACAGAACAAATCGATCAGTTGGCCAAGGTTGCTGACGAGTTGGATATAGACGTCTATTGCTTTGGCATTCTTACTGATTTTCGGACGAAGTTGTTTAGCGGTTCGTTGCGCCTTGTTGAGCTTGCCGACCGGGTGCTGCCTCTTCAGGTTGAGGCGCTTTGCTGGTGTGGCGTCCGGGCCACGCACAATGCCCGAACTGAAGACGGCGAAATGGTCGTCGAGGGCGAAGTGATCGTGGTCGGCGACGTAGAAACAACCGGTCGCGCATTACCCACGGTTGGCTATGAGACGCTCTGTCGCCGCCATCACCGCCGCCGAATGACTACCGCGCGTGCAAAGGCCGGTGCGCTTTCGCCAGATGTTCTGCCTTTTGACGTTGCAGACTCAAGCGAGAACTAGTCGCCCGAACCGCCGAACATGATTTCGTCCCAGCTGGGCACGGAGCGTCGTGCAGGTTTCTTGCGGGGCTTCGGGGTGTCGGGAACGGCGATCTTCTCGGTTAGTTCCACGTCTTCGACATCAGCGGCGCCTTCGTCGATTACTTCTTCGAATACGGGCTGGCCCAAAGCACGCCGATCGCGTGCCTCCTTGATCGAGCGCACGAGCGGTGTCGGCTCGCTGAGCTCGGCGGCCACCTGGTCGACTGCTATCTGATCAGACCGCAGAGCGGGCTCGGCGATGACGTCTGCCAACGCCATCTCGTGCTGCTCCTCAGTGGCTAGATCGCCAACAAGATCGCGGGCGGCATCGTCGTCTGGCATTACGTAGCGGCCTTTGGGGTCGAACAGGAAGTTCGCGCCACCGTCGGAAAGGTCAACGTGAACCGTCCAACGGCCATCTTCGCGGCGCCAAGCGTCCCAAAACGCCGATTCCGCGGTGATGCCACGGGCAGCTAGGGCAGTGTCAGCCAATTCGGCCAACGTGACCGCCGGCCCGCCAACGTGCTTACGTCGGACCGTGGTCGAGCGGGCAGATTGAGCCATCCACTCGCGTTCGGCGATCACGGGTACGGCAAAACCATTGACTTGATCAACCGGAATGCCAGCTGCTTCGGCCACTTCCTCTACCGACTCACCGCGGCGAATACGAGTTTGGATGTCTCGGGGGGTCAGCGAACTTTCCATCGGAATCTCCATCTGTCCAGACCGACTTGTTCCCACCGGGGTTCGGTCGACCAGGGCACTGAGTCGGCGGTCAATGCTCAACCGGAACTTCTCGCCAGTAGTGGCGTCGCGTGCAACAAGGAATCGACCATCGTCACTCAACCCGACGGTTGCGAGCTCACGCATCGAACCTCCCGTGGTGAATTAGTGAATCTTGATGCTTTGCAAATGATGCTAGTTCGCTCATTCGGCAACCGGTGACGACTCGCCGGACGAGGTCGGTGTTTCCCAGTTAGTTCCTGCCGGATCTGGACGATAGAACTGGGCCACGATCGCGGCCAGCGCGGCTGCGGCAGTTGGCAAAATGAAGCCAATCGACGCCGACCAAGTGTCTACGATGATCCCGGCCAAGGCGCCGCCGGCAGCAACGCCCACTGATAGGCCGGTTGTGGTCCAGGTGAGAGCCTCGGTCAGCCGAGACGCGGGAGTGTTTAGTTCGACCAGATGCACGGCGGTAATCAGCGTCGGGGCGACCATTAGGCCAGCGAGAAAGAAACCAACCGCCAGCGCGAGTATGTTCGGCGCGAAGATCAACGGGACGAAAAGGACTACTAGACCAAACGTGGTGAGTCGAAGGCGGCTGACCGGGTTGTTTGGCGCCGGTTGAGTGCCCACGATGACCCCAGCGAGCAGGCTGCCGACCGACCAGATGGCGAGTACCAGTCCCGCTGCTGAGCGCTTGCCTTGTTCGTCAGTGAAGGCCACCACTAGCACTTCTGCCGAACCGAACAACACTCCCAGACCGACGGCCGCGACGATCAGCGGAGCCAGCAGGCTCCACCGGAGGGGTTGAGGCGGTTTGCCTAGGTGCTGCTGATGGGCCGGTTGCGTGGCTCGTTGCGCGGCCATTCCCCACGCGCCCACGATGGCGGCGACCCCGGCCACGCCAAGGCCCGACCAGTCAAGGGCGCTAAGCGTCAACACTGTTACTAGGACGGGACCGACGATGAAAACTGCCTCATCGAGCACCGCTTCGAGTGCGAAAGCAGTCTGAAGTCGGGTGCGGTCGTCGAGCAGGGCAGTCCAACGTGACCGCGCCATGTTGCCCGTTTGCGGTGCGCCCATCCCCATTACCGCGGCAGCGAAGCCGGCAAGTACCAGCGAACTATCTATAACGAGAAGAAAAACCGTTAGCCCGGCGGCAAACAGGCCGCCTGAGGCAAACAACACCGGTGCCTGACCAAAGCGGTCGGCCAGTCGTCCCTGGACGGGCGCGAACACGGCTGAAACCAGGATGTAGATCGCCGCGATAGTGCCGGCTTGGGCGTAGGAATCAGACCTAGCCGAAACCAACAGAATTATTCCCAGGCCGGTCATTGACGCTGGGAGTCGGCCGAGTGCGCCAGCGGTGGTGAAGCCAACGGCGCCGTCAGTGGCGAGGATTGTTCGATAGCTAGTAAGCATGGCGAGCCCAATCTAGCGGTCTGGTTAGGCGTGCGAGACTGGTTCCCATGCCGGACTTGCGGCCCACCGCACCCTATGACGCCCTGCTGATCGTTTCCTTTGGCGGACCTGAGCGGCCCGAGGAGGTTGTTCCGTTCCTGCAAAATGTCACCAGGGGCCGAGACATTCCCCAAGAGCGACTCGTCGAAGTAGGGCAGCACTACTTCGGGTTCGCCGGTAAGTCGCCGATCAATGACATCAACCGCTCGCTGATTCGCGCCCTTGAAGCCGACTTCGTCGGCATCGGACTTGACCTACCGATCTACTGGGGCAATCGAAACTCTGACCCGTTCTTGAGCGAGGCCGTCTCCAAGATGATTGCCGACGGCGTCAGCCGGGCGATTTGCTTTGTCACCAGCGCGTACTCGTCGTACTCCAGTTGCCGCCAATACCGAGAAGACTTGTTCGAAGCTTCAACCGGGCTGCCAATCACGCTCGACCGACTTCGGCAGCACTTCAACCATCCGACGTTCATCGACCTTTACACCGAATACACGGCGGCCGCGATTGCCGAGGTCGGCCCGAACCCAGAAGTTGTCTTCGTCACCCACTCGATCCCAACTCCGATGAACGAAGCCAGCGGCGGGCCAGGTTGCGGGCTGTATCTACGCCAACATCACGACGCGGCCGACGAAGTCGCCAGCCGGCTCGGGCTCTCGGACTGGACCTTAGCTTTCTGCTCGCGATCTGGACTGCCGCAACACCCGTGGCTCGAACCGGACATCAACGACCACCTCGAGGACCTGGCGGGAGGCGGTGCGACTGACGTGGTGCTGGTGCCGATTGGCTTTGTCGCCGACCACATGGAAGTGATTTATGACCTCGATGTTGAGGCCAAGGCGACCGCGCAACGACTTGGACTTAGGTTCGCTCGCGCGGCGAGCCCAAATGCTGATTCCCGTTACGCCGCCATGATCAGAGAATTGGTTCTCGAGCGCGCCGCGGCCGAGCGGGGAGAAACGCCTACCCGCAGGAGCGTCGGTCTGTTGGGCGCCAAAGCCGATACGTGCGCAATTGATTGCTGCGTGAATCCGAGATCGAACCGAGCGGTGATCTCATGAACGACCTGTTGGCCTTGGCGAGGAAAGCGGCCGCGTCCGCTGCCGAACACATCCGAGCCCGTCGCCCAACCGGTTTGGTCGAGGTCGCCAAGACGAAGTCTAGCCAAACCGATCTGGTTACCGAGATCGACATTTCCTGCGAAAAACTCATTCGCGAGTTGATCCTGGGCGAGCGACCAACTGACGGATTCATCGGCGAAGAGGGCCAGGATCTAGTCGGGCCATCTGGGGTCGAATGGGTGGTTGATCCGATCGACGGCACGGTCAACTTCGTTCACCAGCTGCCGCGCTATGCCGTGGCAATTGCGGCCTGCCGCGGTGACGAGACCGAGGTGGCGGTCGTGGTCGATGTCGCGAACCACATCGAGTTTTACGCCAGCAAAGGCCAAGGAGCCTGGCGCGTCGATTGGAGCGCCGACGGCGAACCGGTTCGACTTCGCGGGCCGGCCCAAACCCAGACCGAACTGATGCTGGTGGCAACGGGCTTCAACTATGTCCGTGAAGTCCGCCAGCGCCAGGCGCTCGCGGTCGCAAAACTCCTGCCGCGGGTCGCCGATATCCGCCGGTTCGGCTCGGCCGCGTTGGATCTGACTGATTTGGCCCAAGGTCGCCTTGACGCCTATGTCGAGCAGGGCCTGAAGCCTTGGGACCTCATTCCCGGCGGGCTGATCGCGACGGAGGCAGGAGTGGTACTCACCGGTCCTGGCGGCCGGCCGAGCGAGCGACTCGTGGTCGCTGCAAACGCTGCGGGAATAAATCGGTTCGAAACACTCGTTGAAGAGTGCGGATTCTGACACTCTGCGCTAGCGTGCAGAACCTGATCTGGTGGAAATTTTGACTATGTGGTTGAATCTGCGCGTTCCACAAGAACGAGTCAGTAGTTCCACAAGAACGAGTTTGGAGATTTGATGGCAACCGATTACGACGCGCCGCGCAAGACCGAAGAAGAGCAGTCCGAGGACAGCATCGAAGAACTAAAGGCGCGCCGCCACGAGAAGAACTCGGGCAAAGTCGACGAGGACGAGGTCGAAGCGGCCGAGTCATTTGAGTTGCCCGGTGCGGACCTGTCGCACGAGGAACTGGCAGTTCAAGTCGTGCCTAAGCAGTCCGACGAGTTCACGTGCATGTCCTGCTTCTTGGTGCATCACCGCAGCCAATTGGCGAGTGAGAAGAACGGCAAACCAATCTGCCGCGACTGCGACTACTGACTCGCTCAGCTGATTGGAGTCAGCCTTTCTTTGCCTTCAATCCGGGCGGCATTTCACCGGTCGACTTGACCCAATAGGTGGTCGCTGAGCGACGAATGATCGTGCGGATGACTTGCACGGTCGCACCGCCGACTGCGGCCCATGCGATTGCTTCGCCGGTACCCAACTCCGGGTTCCTAGTGTTCTGTGGCGCTTTGCGACCGGTAGCGAGGCGCCAAAGTAGTTGCGAAATCAGTGGCGCGGCGGTCGCCGCGAGCAAGGCCGAACTAGCGTCCAACGTTTTCCAAGCGCCACGCCCAATAGCCTTGACCGCACGTGAATCCTCAACGGGCTGGACGTGTTCGGCCGTCTCAGCCTTCTTGGCCGACTGCTTCTGCTTAGCCTTCTTGCGCATCATCGGAAACGGTCCTCTCGCTGTCGTTGGCAGTCCCAGTGTTGCCTATCGCATTGGCGAGGCTATCGGGTAGGCGCGTTGAAATCAGCCAATACTCGATCGGGTCTTCGGGGTCGTTCACCTCGATTCGCAGGCCGCGGTCGATCCACGGGCGAGTGAAGATGAACGCGGGTTCGCGACCGGCGTTAGTTAACGCTAGGCGCCATTGGTCGGGGGCCAATGGCGTGACTGCACCCAAAAACTCGTCCTCCAGGTGGGCCTGCCCGACCGTGATCCGACCAGTTTGGGCAACGATTTTCGCTGAACCCGAAACCAAAAGGGAAATGGCGCCAGCGGTGAACAGCACGGCCACGATTGCCAGTGCGACGATCGGGTCGATGGCCACCAGCAATATCCAACCGATCGATCCGACGATTCCCAAAAGCAGCAGCCACCAGACGGCCGAGGGGTAGAGACGTTCGCGAAATTGGTTCGGTGAGGACAGTTCCATGACTCCCACTGTGCCGTATCGGGTGTCACCGCAGTAGTCTCGCCAAGTGACTGAGGTTCTGTTGCGGCGCATCGACGACACGGTTCCGGTGCCCGCATATGCCAAGCCCGGTGACGCCGGGGTTGATCTGGTGTCCACGGTCGCAGTTGAGTTGGCCCCCGGAGAGCGTTCACTAGTGCCGACCGGGGTGGCGATCGCACTGCCCGACGGCTTCGCCGCGTTCATCCACCCACGCTCTGGACTGGCGTTGCGCCATGGGCTTTCAGTTGTGAACACCCCCGGCACCATCGATTCGGGTTATCGAGGAGAGATCAAGGTCCTTTTGATCAATCACGATCTGCGTGAGCCGATTCAGATTCAAGCGGGTGACCGCATCGCTCAGCTCGTCGTCCAGCGCGTCGAGCACGTAAATTTTGTAGAGGTCCAGGCGCTGCCAGAGTCAGCACGTGGCAACGGTGGGTACGGTTCTTCAGGGGGCCACTCGTCGATTGAGGACCCTAAGGAAGGTAGTTAGTCATGTGGGGTCGAAAGAAATCCGCCGGGCAGGAAGCACCGACAGAACAGGTTGAGCCTGCCGTCGTCGGGGTTCGCGAGAACGGACCGTTTGAAGTATCAGAGCGCACGTTCGAACCCGATGAGTATTTGGACTTCGGTTCGCTGCTGATCAAGGCGATTCCCGATATTGAGATCCAGTTGCCGACCGATAACGACGTGCTCACGGCCGTGCTCGTTGCTCATGGCGGCTCGGCGGTTGAGTTGCGTCCGTTCGCCGGCTCGAAGTCGGCAGGCACATGGGATGGGGTTCGTGCCGACCTTCGGGCCGAAGTCGAAAACAAGGACGGCAAGCTCACCGAAATCGATGGACCCTTCGGTCCAGAACTTATGGCCCAGTTCGCCGCAGCCGCGCCGGACGGTTCGGCGGCGATCCAGCCGGCTCGATTCATCGGTGTCGAAGGTCCCGGTTGGGTCCTTCGTGCCACGATTCTTGGTGAGGCCGCCTTAGAGAGCACTGATGAGGGCGTGTTGATGGACATCATCCGTCAGGCGCGAGTGCGTCGAGGTGATGAGCCGCGGTTGCTGCGTGAGTCGCTTCCGTTGGTGCTGCCGCCGGATGCTCAACGGGTACCCGACGAGCAAGGCTGAAACGTGAGCGGGATTGTCTCTAGGCTGCGAGATCGGTTTGGTTCAGAGCAGGCCGATGATGCGGACCTACGCCACCGCAGCAAGGTTTCAGGCTGTGCTCGGGTCGATCAGGCCGTCTTGCGCGAGCGCGTTGACCTCCATGGCGAGATCCGCACCGTTTCCATCCGGCCGGTAGACGACGTCACGGCGCTGGAAGCCGAGCTTTATGACGGCACGGGGACGGTGACCTTGATCTGGCTTGGTCGCCGGCGGATCAGCGGAATAAACGCCGGGCAGTCGTTGACCGCCACCGGCCGAATCGGTATTCGAGGCAAAGAACGAGTCATCTACAACCCGGCATATCGGCTCGACTCGTGAGCGATTCGATCGAACGCGCGACTGCGGACTACGCCTCGGTCGAGGAGCTTGTCCGCCAGCGCCTATCTGAGGCGTTCGGCGGGGTGCGCGGTATTGCCGAGGCGGCCGTGCCGACCATCGCGTTCACCGTCAGTTATCTGACGACTCGCGAACTTCGGTTGAGCCTGATTATTGCCGCGTCGCTAACTGCGGTGCTCCTAGTGATTCGGCTGGTGCAACGCTCAAACCCGCAGTTCGTCCTAAACGCCCTGGTCGGGATTGGGATCGCGGCCTTGTTCGCGTCGCGTTCGGGTGACGCGCGAGACGTGTTTTTGCCCGGCATCATCTACAACGCGGTCTACGCGGTGATCTTGCTGCTTTCGGTCGCGATCCGTTGGCCCGTCGTGGGGTTGATGGTCGGCTCGTTGACTGCGGACTTTACGACGTGGCGAACCGATCCGGGCATGCGAAAGCTCTGCAACCGGCTAACTATCGTCCTAGCGTTGCCGTGCATCGTGCGCGTCCTCGTCCAGTACCCGCTGTGGGCGGCCGACATGATCGGCTGGCTCGGCACGTCCAAGATTATTCTTGGCTGGCCGTTGCAGATCGCCGCCCTGCTGCTGATGGTTTGGCTACTCAGCCGCAACAGCACACCAGTTGCCGATCTTGGGGCCGACTCAGGGCCGGAGCACGCGAGCTAGTTCCGCTTCGCTGTCGGCGCCGGTGACGAACAACAGTTCATCGCCAGGTTCGATAGTTCGGTCCGGTTCTGGCAGCAGAGTTTCCTTGTCGCGCAGGACGACGACGGGAGTGACGCCTTCTGGCCAGTCGATATCGCCGAAGCGCCGGCCGATGTGCGGCGAATCTTGCGGGACCGTCTGTTCGACCAGGGCAGTATTGCTTTGACTGAAGGTGAACAGTCGGACGAGGTCGCCGACCGCTACCGCCTCTTCGACGAGTGCGGCCATGATCCGCGGAGTGGAGACGGCCACGTCAACTCCCCACGACTCGCCGAACAGCCATTCGTTTTGCGGGTTGTTCACTCGACCGACCGTTCGCGGGACGGTGAACTCGGTCTTGGCCAGCAAGGACGCGACGAGGTTGGCCTTGTCGTCGCCGGTGGCGGCGATCAGCACGTCGCACGTCTGCAGCTGGGCTTCTTCGAGGGTCGTCATTTCGCAGGCGTCGGCCAGCAACCATTGAGCCTGGGGGACTAGTTCACTGCGGATCGACGACGGATTTCGATCGATCAGCAAGACTTGGTGTCCGTGGTCGATGAGTTCTTGAGCGATAGACCGGCCGACCGCGCCGGCGCCTGCAATAGCAACTCGCATCAGTGGTCGTCCTTTGGTCCGGCGGCCACCGCCGCGAGAATTAGTTCGGCTTGATCTTCGGGCAGGAACAGGCTCAGGTAGTCACCCTCCTGCAAGACGGTGTCTGCGCCTACCTGTTGGCCTGCGCCAAGGCGGGTGATGAACGCGACCCGAACGCCGGTCTGCCGTTCGAAGGAATCGACCGTCCGCCCGACCCACTCGAAGTTCGCGTAGGCGTTCTCGAGGCGCAGCTTTCCGGACGGGTCGCGCCAAACCGGTTCGGTGCCAGACGGCAGCAGGCGGCGAAGGACCTGGTCGGCCGCCCACGGGACGGTCGCGACGGTGGGGACGCCGAGGCGTTCGTAAACTTCGGCGCGCCTCGGGTCGTAGATGCGGGCGACCACGTTTTCGACGTGGAAAAGCTCACGAGCCACTCGCGCGGCGATGATGTTGGAGTTGTCTCCGCTGGAGACCGCGGCGAACGCGTCGGCGGACTCGATGCCGGCCTCGCGAAGGACCCCCCGGTCGAATCCCATGCCGGTGACGGTGCGTCCGGCGAAGGCCGGGCCGAGGCGGCGGAAGGCGTCTGGGTTTGAGTCGATTACGGCGGTCGAGTGGCCGCGCGCTTCGAGGTTGCGAGTGAGGGAGGAACCAACCCGGCCGCAACCCATGATCACGATATGCACACCGGTGACGCTACACCTGCCCGAACGGGTCTAGCATCAGCGGAGTGGGAATTTCTGGTGTGATTAAGCGCGCCCTGGTCGGTCGCAAACTCCGCAGCTCGCAAATGGGGGAGACGCTGCTGCCCAAGCGGATTGCTCTTCCGGTTTTCGCAAGCGACGCGTTGTCGTCGGTCGCCTACGCGCCCGACGAAATTTTTCTGACGCTCTCGATGGGCGGGCTGAGCGCCTACGCCTTCAACTGGCAGATCGGCTTGGCCGTCGTCGTCGTCATGCTGACCGTCGTCGCGTCGTATCGCCAGAACGTGCACGCCTACCCCAGCGGGGGCGGCGACTATGAGGTCGCGACCGTCAACTTGGGCAAGAACGCCGGGCTGACCGTCGCTAGTGCCCTGCTGGTCGACTACGTCCTGACCGTCGCAGTTTCCATCTCTTCGGGTGTCCAAAACGCGACGGCGGCCCTGCCATTCCTAAACGGCCACGAGGCGCTGGCGGCGGTCACTCTCGTCGTCCTGCTGACCGCGATGAACCTTCGCGGGACGAAGGAGTCGGGGAAGGCCTTCGCGGTCCCGACGTACTTGTTCATGCTCTCGATCGCGCTGATGACCGCGTGGGGGTACGTGCTGTTCTTCGCTGGCGATCTACCGAAGGCCGCGAGTTCGGACTTCGAAATCGTCGCCGAGGCGCCGTACGACGGCGCGATCGCCGGACTGGCGATGGCGTTCCTGCTGGCCAGGGCATTCTCTTCTGGTTGTGCGGCCTTGACTGGCGTCGAAGCGATCAGCAACGGCGTGCCGGCTTTTCAAAAACCCAAGAGCAAGAATGCGGCCACCACGTTGCTGCTGCTGGGCACGATCTCGATCGTCATGTTGATGAGCATCATCGTGTTGGCCGACCTGATGGAACTTCGCTATGTGGAGGACCCGGCGAGCCAACTGCTGCTGAACGGTCAGCCGATTGGCGACTCCTACGTCCAAGAAACCGTCATCGGCCAACTGGCCGGCGCGCTGTACGCGGACATCAAGCCGCTGTTCTATTTCACGATCGCCTGCACTGGAGTCATCTTGGTGCTGGCAGCGAATACGGCCTTCAACGGCTTCCCCGTGTTGGGGTCCATCCTGGCGCGCGACGGCTACCTGCCGCGCCAGTTGCATACTCGCGGTGATCGGTTGGCGTTCAGCAACGGAATCATCACCTTGGCGGCGGCCGCGTCGGTTCTCATCGTCGCTTTCGACGCTGAAGTGACGAAACTGATCCAGCTTTACATCGTGGGCGTTTTTGTTTCGTTCAACCTGAGCCAACTCGGCATGATCAAACACTGGACCAGGCTGCTCGCGACCGAGGTCGATCCGGCAGAGCGCAAGCGGATGCAGCGGTCCCGGTCGGTCAACGGGTTCGGTTTGGCGATGACCGCCACGGTGCTGGTGGTCGTTTTGTTGACGAAATTCTTGGCGGGCGCGTGGATCGCCATCTTGGCCATGATCGTTGTCTTCATGATTATGCGAGCGATCGGGCGGCACTACGAACGGGTCGCGGTCGAACTGCAAATCGACTCATCTGACGTGACTTTGCCGTCGCGGGTGCACAGCATCGTCTTGGTGAGCAAACTTCACAAGCCGACCATGCGAGCGGTGGCGTACGCGCGGGCGGCCCGGCCCAGCACGCTGGAGGGGCTGACGGTCGACCTTGACGCCGAGGAGACGGCCGAGCTGACGAAGCGGTGGGACGAGTTGCGGGTGCCGATCCCACTGCGGGTCGTGGATTCGCCGTATCGCGAAGTCGTTCGGCCGGTCGTACGGTTTGCGAAGCGTCGGCGGAACGAGAATCCGCGCGATATCGTCACCGTCTACATCCCCGAATATGTGGTTGGTAGATGGTGGGAGCAGTTGCTGCACAACCAGACTGCTTTGCGGTTGAAGGCAAGACTGTTGTTCGTGCCCGGTGTGCTGGTTGTCAGTGTGCCCTACCAGTTGGCATCGGCGAAAAACGCGCCGATCCTCGACGATCGTCCGGCACCGGGGGACACTCGACGTGGAATTTCGGAGAAACATGACGTCTGAGCAGGTTGAGGCGAACCCGATCGTTGACGTCGGGCCCGTCGCCCACGGCGGCCACTGCGTCGCCCGCCTAGACGGTCAGGTTGTTTTCGTGCGGCATGCGCTGCCGGGGGAGCGGGTCGAGATCCGGATCACCGAACGGACAAAACGCTTCTTGCGGGCCGATGCGGTGCGGATTATTGAGCCGTCGCCAGAGCGGGTCGAGCCGCCGTGCGAGTTCGCTGGCCGCTGCGGCGGCTGCGACTTCCAGCACGTATCTGCGGCCGGGCAGCCCGAGTTGCTCACGTCGGTGGTGCGCGAACAGTTGGCCCGGCTGGCCAAGATCGACTGGACTGGTTCGGTCGAGTCGGTTGGTGGCTTGACCGGTTGGCGCACTCGACTCGTCTGGTCGGTGGCCCCGAACGGTCTTGCCGGTCTTCGCCGACACCGCAGCCATGAGGTGCTGCCGATCGACAACTGCGTGATCGCCCATCCGGGTTTGCCGCGGGTGCAGCAGCAGGTTTGGGACGCCGACCGGGTCGAGGCGATCGTCTCGTCGACGAACCAGCGGCTTTTGGTCACTGACGGAACCGTCGAAGACGAACTTGAAAGCACAGTCGACGGTGTCGTCGCCACCGACCGCACGGTGCGCGCGGGCAGCGCAGTCTTGACCGAACAGGTTCTTGGCCGCGACTTCGCGGTTTCCGGTTCGGGCTTTTGGCAGGTTCACCCCAAGGCGGCCAAGACGCTCGTTTCGGCGGTACTCGAGGCGGCTCAGGTCGAAGCCGGCGATCGGGTGTTGGACCTTTACGCCGGCGCCGGCCTGTTCTCAGCGTTTTTGGCCGAGGCGTGCGCGCCCGGTGAACTGTTGAGTGTCGAAGGCAATCGGACGGCCTCGGCCGACGCGAAAAAGAACCTCGCGAACAACGCGAACGCGGTCACCATCCACGCGCCGGTCGAGCGGGCGTTGAACCGCGGACTCTTGGGCGACTCGGCCGACATCGTCGTCCTCGACCCGCCCCGAGCCGGCGCGAAACAGGCCGTTTCGGCGATCGCCGCGCTGGCGCCTCGCAAAATCGTCTACGTCGCCTGCGACCCCGCCGCACTAGCGCGCGACATCGCCTCTTTTGCCGAGCTCGGCTACTCGTTGGAGTCGCTGCGCGCCTTCGCGCTGTTCCCGATGACGCACCACGTTGAGTGTGTGGCTTTGTTGGTGAGGGCTGGGTCTGAGCTGCGGTGATGGAGGGGCGAGTGGTGATGTTCTCGGAGGGTCGTACGTGCACCCCTTCTAAGTAGACGGATACATTTATTTTGAGTTTCTTCCCGCTGCCGATGCCCCGCAAGCGTCACGGAGGAATTTCTTGGTGGCCGCCTCAGCAGGAATGGCCGTGTTCGAACTTGTGATCCGCAAGTAAATCCCGGCGCCTAACGCCACCCTCTTTGATGACAGAATTGGCAGGTGGCTGATCAGATTTCCATCTCCGCACTTGCCGAGTGGATGCAACGTGAGTTGCCCGGGACATTTGACTTATTCACGAGGGCGGTGGGGGATGGCGACGAGCTCACCAAACGATGGGCAAGCGGTCGGGTCGATTCTTTCCTTCAGGTGCTTGGCGTGATCGACAAGAACCGTTATGAGATGCTCAGGGCGGAGTGGGTGCGAATCGCTGCCGATGATTCGTGGGTCGATCCCAAGACGTGAAGTTTTCAACTTGGGGTTCGTTCGCATCAGGGGTGCTGAAACCCGGGTACTACCCGAATTTGTCGGACTGTTCCACTAAGGTTCTGGAGTGTAGGAAGCACAGCGCTGAGGTGGTGTCTCGAGGCACTCTCACGGCACCCGACATACGTGGGAGTAGGCCATCAGATGACCGTTTCGGATGCCGCAGGTGGCGAATTTGCCTTGGCGTCGTTGCGCTGCCCCGGCCACGCAGGACCTGGGAAGGCATAAGGAGGGCTTACTAGCCGTGCTTGCCGGCCGGCGTGACCAGTCGGCGCACATGTCCTCCGCCTCGAGCCGGGTGACCGCGAGGAGTGTTTCGAGTCGCCACTTCTTGACGTCACGCTCAGCTCAGTGCTCCGAGCTCAGAGTTCGGACCGCACCGCCTTGTCGTTGGGGCCCTTGATCTGCAACTCCAGGTCGGGGATCAGGGCCCGGATCTCGCGGACTTCGTCGATGCGACGATCCCTGTACCGGTACAGAGTCGAGTGTCGGCGGTCGAGTGGGAGGCGACCGTGTTGATCTGGCATGTCTTCCGGATCGCCGACGGCGGGCTTCAGTCGATCGACGGGCGCGCGATGACGTTCGATGGCCTCGTCGACTTCGGCGACCCGCGCGGCGGTCGGCAGACATGGCAGGAAAGGCCTCGCCGCTTCGAAGGCTTGGCCGCGTCGTCAGTCTTGTGGCCGACCACGCATTCCTGCTCCAGCAGTTCGAGTCGCGTCTGCTCGCGCGTTGCGTCATAGCGCTTCAGGTTCTCCTAACGCTCCTGCTCACGACGCTCCTGCTTTCGCTTGAAGTCCCGATCCCCAACGAGCCATCTCGGCCTCGAGCTGACGCTTGGTATTGCGTCTGAAGTTCGACCAGGTGCGCTCCCAATGCTCCATGATCTGCTGCGTCCGCTCCAACTCCGGGGGTTTTTCCTCGATGCGCCATGGATTCCAGAACTCGTCGGGGTGCAGGTTGATTAACAACTCACTGTCCGCGACGTTGTCCTCGAAGGATGACGTCGCCGGGCTTGCTACGCCACAGGCGCTCGCCGTCTCTGTAGACATCCGCTTTGCGGGTCACGTGACCGGAGTCGGGAGGCATGGCGCCACTATGCGATGGGCCGAGCACGACACGACAAGGCCGCTGCGCGTTTTGCTACTCGGTCAGCGCAATGGGTTCAGTGCCTGGCGCGAACACGGGGATGAGTTCGCCCGCACGGATCGTGTCCTCGCGGCGGGTGTCGTCCCAGGCTTCGACGAAGTCACGGAGAACGACCACAGTCGAGGTTGTTGGACGATCGTCGTAGAGAAGTGCCATCCAGCTCCCGTTCGTCATGCCGTGCAGGCTTGGGAGATTCTTGATTTTCCTAGGTTCGAACTTTTCGGGGTCTGGAATCCGTCTGTCCACGATGGTCGACGGTCGGGCTGGACCGTCGAAACTCACACGAACGGTGGATAGGTCGTCGCCATGGAACTCCCTCTGCTTGAAGTTGACGAGCAATTCTTGATCGTCCAGCTGGAACTGCAAGGTGGCTTCGGGGCGAGTCTCATTCGGCCGCAGATAGAAGAACGTGATGGCGCGGTCGCTTTCGATCAGGCCTTCGCCAAACCACAGCGCGATCTCCGGAACCTCGAACCACGATCGGTCGGCGCCATGAACGGTGAGTTCGATGCCGTGACCGCGGAATCGGGTATCGGGTGAAACGCTTGATCCGAAGTTGATATCAATCGGAGACGTAAGGGCGGGCCAGGCTTCGTCGCGAACTGCCAGCGCATCGGGTGGTAAAAGCCCGATGAATAGCTGATTGACCCTGCGCGCCTCGTCCCGCTTGATGGTGGCAAACGACACTTTCCATGCGACGGCCGGTTGCCGCCGGCGGCTAGCAAGGGAACTTCCCGCTCCGTCGCGGTCGAGTCCATAGGCGTTGCGTAGCGCGGGGACCTCGCGAGTTCCTTTGCGCTTGTCGACATCTTCTACAAGGAGCCCATGGAGTGCCTCGGGCGAGTCGAGGCCGAGGGCCACCATGAGGCTACGGCGGGCACGGATGCTCGTGAGCGTCAGGCCGTCACGCTGCTTGATCTCTTGGAGTTCAACCTTGATTGCTCGCTCGTCCATTGTCACCCCGCCGAACTCGTCGTCGGCCAGAACCTAGAGCGGCCAGCCTTCCATGAGTGGCCAGTTTCGGGGTTTGCCCCCTATCTGCACCCCCATTGCACCTGATCTGCGCCTGTTGCGACCGGTGTTAGTCGCGGAGGATTGAAGTGCACACGGATCAGCGTTGCCAACGACCCGAAGGAGGGGAGCGTGAGCGAATCAGTGTTCGGACTCCGCGTCGGCGCGGGGTCTGCATGTTGGTACGTCTACTCCAACGCTGGAGACGGGCGGCGGATCGCGATCGGTCGCGTGATCGTGCGACCCGAGGAGGAAGCTCGCGGCCGGCTACGCCACCTCAGCCGTGGCGGAGGTCGCATTACGATCTCGCGACGGCCGTTTGCGGGCGCGCGCCTATGACGAATCGCTAGACTCGGATCTTGTGGGGAGCGATCGGGGGGCAGAAGCGGACGGCGACGTGGTCGTGCCGTCAACGCAAGACGCGAACCTGGGAGTCGATATCTGGGGCGCCTTCTACAAGGCGTGGCTGACCGCCTTCTTGGAGGTGGTGTCAACGAAGGCCGCCATCGGCCACCGAATGCGCTCCTCAATGCAGTCTTCGTATGGACCACGGTGGACGACCTTTTGGCCCTACGGCAGCGGTCGGGGGAAACGCGACGTTCCCTCGAGCACAATTCGTGGGTGGATTGAGCGAGCAAGCCTCCCGACGGATCCCGGTGGTGATGCCCTGGTCACCAAGGTGATCAGACAGGCGCTGGTGATCGTCGTAACCGAGGAGCTCAAAGCTCCGCCCACCGAGGTCCGCCAACTTGCAAAAAGGGCGGGGGTCGAAGCGCCAGCGTTTACGACCGTCGTTGGAAGGCTTGGGCAGCTACGCGACAGCAGCCATCTCGCGTTCACGACTGAGATCGATAGCGCGCTCAGGGCGACGCGAGACCGACTGATACGCCTGCCGAGCGGCTATCCTCCGCATCTGCGAACCCTCCGGTTGGCTGATCAGCTCAGGGTTTTCAAGGTCGAGGATCTTGACGAGCTGACCAAGGGCGGCGGGCTCTATGCCGTCCGCATGCCGTTTGGGTCGGCCTTGCAGGCACTGGCGACTCTTGCGATCGATCGCGTAGCTATCGTTCTCGGCGATCCAGGTAGCGGAAAGTCGACGCTCTTGGCCTCGTACTGCGCCAACTACATCCACGAGTGGGCTGGCCTGGCGATCTTCTTACGTCTTGACGATCTCGGTCAGATGGCCGCAGTTCGCCGCGATGCTGTCGGCGGTGCCTTGACCCTCGAGGATGCGATCGAACTCGTCATCGAGGCGTGGGACAAATGGCGTCAACAGCGAAGCACTAAGCGGGCTCGCGAGTTCATAGCCTACCGGATAGTCAATGGAGCAGACACGGTTGTGGCGTTCGACGGGCTTGACGAGGTGGCGCTCGTTGACGATCGAGCGCGAGAGGTCCGTGAAGTGCTTCGTCTCCTCGAGCGTTCTTGTAGAGCGAGGCTGATCGTGGCCTCGCGAATAACGGCGTACCGGCGTCCTTTCGACCACGCGACGGAGTACTTCGTCGATCGTCTAGACACCGCGGATGTCAATGCGTTCGTCTCAGACTGGTTCTCTGACCGCCCGCCCGAAGATCCCGGCCGGCAAGCTGCGATTAGAGCCTTAAAGGACGAGCACGTCGGGAGTCTTGCTCGCACCCCGGTCGTCGCAGGAATTGTCTGCTACGTCGCGGAGGACGGTGCAGTGGAGTCGACGGTGTTCGGGCTCTATCGGCAGTACCTCAATCGGTACCTTAGGCGCTCGTGGAGACCCGCTCTCGAGCAGCGAGCCACCCTCGCCGCGGTAGACGTCGCCCGCATGGATGCCCAGCGACTTGCGTGGGCGATGGCGGGTTTAGGCGACGAGGGGGTGGGCGCGCAGGCGTGGCTCGACACGGCCTCTCTCAACTGGCTTCGCGCACGGACGAACGTTGCGTCACCTGACCTGCTGGACCTCTATCAGCGTGACGGACTTCTCGTCGCCTTCGGAACGCCAGCCGACTCGGATCCGATGTCTCAGCAGGTCCGGTGGCTGCATCGCACAGTCCACGAGCATCTTGCTGGCAGACACCTCGCTGAACAACTGTCCCGAGATGGGCACGCGGGGCTCGCTCTACTCGTTCAAGCTGCTCTCCTCCCAGAGTGGGGCGTCGCGATAGAGCACCTCGCTGGCGCGCTCGACGAACTCGGGATTCTTGAGCCGACCGTCGATGCCCTTTGGGCGGTGGATGCGGAGAACAACGGCATCAGCTGGGTGCTTGATCGAGTGGCCACGATGTTGCTGGTAAATGGCGGGTCTGATCACCGGCGGGATGAAGTGGTCCAGAAGCTCGTTCACCATCAGATGTGGGCAGTCCTTTCGGACTTCGATCGACCTGCGCTGTTGGGGGCACTCCGTGATGCCCTTGCCGCAGGCAGAGCCGCCACAGGGGCTGTGTTCATTCAGACGTACGTAGCTCTGCTTGATCCGCCCCCCGAGGATGGCTGGGAGACTGTTGAGCTCCTCCGCACGCTTTCACGCCGTCTGGATCTCCGCAATGCCTGGGTGGTTGACGATCTAGCCTGGCGGGTGGATCCACAGCGGATGTTCGACGTGCTCCTCGACAGACTTGAGTGCGGGCTTGAAGCTCACCTGCCGGGGGGTGACTACGAGCCGCCGTTGGAGGACGAAAGTATTCGCCTTGCAGAGCTGGTAGTGGCTCAGCTCCACCGGGGGAATCTACGGCCGTACTTCGACATCGACCACTGGATGCGAAGCAGGTATGCGGCCGCATCGGAAATTTTGGAGCAAGCCGGGACGGACCATTTTGGCAGCGCCTTCGTCATGGAACGTGCTCAAGCCTGGCGCGACGGCCGTCCCTTTGACTGGAACGCCTTGAGCGACGACGAACTTCAGCGGTTCTTCGTCGCTGCTGACCCCTGGGGACCGTACAATTACGGGTGGGACCTTGCCGAGCGTGGCCTGCCGCTTCCGCCGGACGCCGTCGAATGGGCACAGGAGGCGTACAGGCTCAGCGAGATCAAGTGGTGGGACGAGGATCGCTCAGGCGCTGAGATTGACGATCCCCGCCATGCGGGTAGAGGGCGCGCCCTGGCAACAGGTTGGTCGGAATCTCCTGCCGCGCTTCGACGGACACGCGCGACGATGCTCGCTTATGCGGACGCTCCAACCCGTGATCGAGTACGCGAGGTCTTGGTGTGGTTCTGCGAAGCCGATCTTTCCAACTACGACGAGAACTACATTCATTTCGACGCGAGCTGGCTCCAAAGATTCGTTACGGCCCTGCCGTGGCGGCTACGGGTCGAGGCCGGGCTTCTGGAAATTGAGCACCTCCGGGAGCATGCATATCCTGCGGCCCGTCAGGTCGTGGAGTGGACTCTCGACGGGCTCGGCGACGGTCTTCGCCACGACCCAGGTGAGGGCTCCTTCGACCTGATCGAACAGCTCGCAGCATTGCTGATCAACCCAGAGCACGATCCCCAGGTGGTACGCGAACTAGAGTCGTTCATGCAGTCGGGCTTTGACGGCGCCAACCCCGGCATGAAGGCGAAGATCGCCGATTGCTTCGAGGCCCGCATCATCGAGGTGCTGCCCATCGAAGCAGAGTTGTCGGTCAGTCTCCTTGACGCCGTGCACAGTGCGCGGTATCGAGTCGGCCTACTGCCTGAGCTATACGCACGCCGGTTGCGGGCCTAGCGGTCGCGGTTGGCCGCGGAGCACAGAAATGGCGTTCGGGACCGGAGGAGTCCCCGGTCCCGAACGCCTCGTGACCCCGGCTAGAGGATGGTCGCGAACTTGCTCATCGAGGTCAGTGCGCGCTCGTGGTCCTCTGTTGACGCGGCTGCGCTGCTCCCCGCTGCGATCTCGATTATGTAGTCGAGGTCGTGTGCGGCCCGGGCGGTTGCCTCGACGGCGAGGTCGCTCGCGACCCCGGCGAGCCGGACGGTTCGCACGCCGCGATTGCGAAGCAGCTGATCGAGCACCGTGGCAGTGAACGCAGAGACGCGGTTCTTCGTAAGGTGCACCGTCTCGCCCGGCAACTTGATCGCGTCGGTGTAGTCGGTCGACCAGGTGTCATTCTGCAGTATCCCGAACTCGGCAGCCTTCCCGAAGATCGGCGAGCCGATCGGCTGGTCGACGTACGTCGGGTCGAACGCCAGCCCGACGGCGATGATCAAGTCGCCCTCCGAGTGGGCGGTGTCGATCGTCTTCTGCAGGGAGTCGTAGACGCCCTGTGTCTGGATGAAGTTGGCGTACCCCTTCGCCGCCAGTTTGCCGGTCGGGTGGACGATTTCGTTGATGTAGTCCAGCAGGACCAGGGCAGTGTCGTTGGTCATGAGAGCTTCTCCTTCAGTGTGGTGATGGGCCGGGCCTGAGTGACCACGACCTCTCGGTTGGCGTCGAGCACGAACTCGATGTCCTGGGGCAGCCCGAAATGCTCCTCGATCAGCCGGCCGAGCGCGGCGATGTGCTCGGATTCCTCAGTGGTGAGTGCGAACGCGACCCGCTGGTCGTCAGACACTGCGACCAACCCGTCGGACGCCGTGCTTCCATAGATGGGAAGGTCGATTCGCCAGCGCTTGGAGCCGAGCTCGGACTCAGACACCGCCCCGGTATTGCGGTCGACCAAGTACAAGTCGCCCTGCGTCTTCCCAGCAACGATTGCTTCGCACGCTCCGTACGACGCCTCGATGCCCAGGACCTCGATACCGTCGGCATACGCCATCGGATCGATGGTCATCATCACGCCGCAGGCCGACGCGTCGACCATCTCCTGGATTAAGACCGTCATCGTGCTGTCGATGTACGTCGTGTCGAAGCCCGGCTTGAAGATCTCGATCGATCGCGCGTTGAAGAGTGATGCCGCGCAGCGGCTGACGGCCTCCGGCACCTTCTCGGCGGGCACACGGAGGAACGACGAGTACTGCCCGGCCAGGCTGATCTCCTCGGAGTCCTCGGCGATCGATGCTCCCTTGACAACAGGGTGAGCGGATGAGCGGACCGCGAACAGGGTGTTCAAAGGGAAGTGCTCTCTGAGGAGCGCGATGAGAGATTCCGCGGAGTCGAGTGGCTGGTCGATCAACAGGTCCTCGATGGTCCGGTGGGCTTCGACAGGTTCCAGCGTCCGAAGGATCCAGAGAAACTGGGTCCGAAAGTTTTCCAGATAGCCGTCCAGCACCTCGCCCGGGAGCGCGAACCCCTTGGGGGTCCGTACTCCCGGGATCGTGGCGACCTCAGCGAGGTTGGCTGCCTTCTTCCCGAGATCCGTGAGGCTGGGTTGGGTGCTGAGATCCACGATGGCGAACGTGTTCGACGTCATCACGCCACCGCCTCTCCCAGGATGAGGACGCGGTTCTTCGTGCTGACCACGACCTCCATGCCGTCAGTCACGTTGTGGAGCAGGCCCTCAACCCCGACCATGCAGGGAATCGAGTTCTCCCGGCAGAAGATCGCAGCGTGGGAGTAGCGGCCACCGTCCTCGGTCAGCACGGCAGCAGCGGCGAGCATCTGCGCGACGTAGTTGACATCAGTCTGGACCGCCACCATCACCGAGCCCGGCTCGAACTTGGCTAGGTCGGCCTGGGTGCGGATCACCACCGCGCGGCCACGGACCTCGCCGGGGGCGGCAACCCGCCAGTTTCCACTCATCGTTTTCATCACTGCTTCTCCTTCAGGGTGTTGAGGTTCCGGTAGACATCGGTCGATGTCCCCGGGAGCTCACGGACGGCCGAGAAGACCAGCCCGTGCATCAGGCCAGCCCACGACTTGAAGCTGAACCTAGGTTCGAGGTTGAGATTGAGGACGTTGAGGCTCTGGATCTCGCCGAGCAGCTCGGTGGTTTCGGCGCGTAGCGGCAACGGCAGCCCGCCGAGCAGAGCGTCGAGGTCGGGCGCGATGCGGCTCTCAGGCGCACCTGCGCTGGCGAAGCTCTGCCGGTACGCCGCGACCTTCTGGTCGAGGTCCTTGACCGAGTACTTGCTGTAGTCGCGCAGCAGGCGGTTGCGGACGCTGAGGTCCTCGGTGCCGTCGTCGTCCAAGTTCGCGTAGACCGACAACAATCCCGTCATGTCTTCCTCGGCCGACCGCAGCACCGCGGTGCAGGGAAGCGCGCCGCCCACGTTGAGAATCTGGTCGACGTCCTCGAGTGGCATAAGGCCGCCCAGAAGCTCCTCAACGCGCGATGCGCGCTTTTCGATCTGCTGGTCGGGGCCGATCACTGAACGCTTTCCGACCCAACCGCGCGCCGTCTCCGAGCGGATGACCTCGGCGTACAGTGTCGGGTTGACGAGCGACTCGATCCCGTAGGTCACGATCATGTCGAAGATGTCGGTCGCCAAATCGTAGTACTGCTCGTGGACGTCCAGCCAGATGCTGAAGAACAGCGAAACGTTGCCCAGCACCCCTTCGATCTTGGGGAAGTTCCAGGCGTTCTGGCGGATCACGTTCCGGTAGATATCGATGCTCGCTTCGACTGCCGGGGTCGGCACCTCTGCCTCCATGACCGCGAGGATGTTGTCGATTCCGACGCGATCCTCGAACTGCTTGCGTTGCTTCTCGCATGCATGCACTACGCGGAAGAGCGCCGCTTCGGTACTGCGGGCCGGGCCGAACGGCGAAGCCGACATGGTGCTTCCCGCCCCGTAGGTCGCCACTCCGGGCGAGATGATGGCCGTCATGCGGTTCTCCTGTCGTCCTTTCTCGACGGGGATTCGTCGAGAACGAGCAGAGAGAAGCAGCGCGCACCCAACCCGGTCAGGGGGGTGCGCGCTGCGCGTTAGACCACTTGTGGGCCCGGTGCTGTGGCCTAATGGCCAATCCGAGATCGGCGCATCACCATCTGCCTGATCGACTAGTCGCCGACGCACGGTGTTCGGGGCCACTCCGAAAGCTGAGGCGATGGTCTCCTCAATCCTTGTCCAATGCGTCGTAGGCCAGCGCGAACTGGCGCCTTGCAGGGCGGGAGCTGCGGACGTTTGCGACCGTCGGCGCCTGTTCGCGAGAAGGCTCGGATTGGGCTCGCTTTGATTCACAAAGTCCTGCAATCGAGTGCCGACGCCACCAGCGTCCTCAAACGGCAACGACGCAGGTCAGGCGCTAGTTTGGGCTGATAACTGCAGTCGACCACACAGTCTCGCGCTCGCGCTCAGGACCATTAGGGTATTCACCATTACGCACCACGTTGAGTGCGCTGCTTTGTTGGTTAGGGCTGGGTCTGAGCCGCGGTGACGTAAATCGGGACGTTGTCGGTCAAACCTGAACAAAGCGATTCCAGCGTGGGTCGCAATGGATACTCTACTGATCGAAATTCCTGAAAGTCCACGACCAGCGATTTTGGGCGCTGGTTCCGTTCAGGGAAATACTTTCAGTACGTGCAAGGTTTTCGAAAGACTCGAAGTGTTAGCCGAGGCGTGGTGTACTCGTGCTGCGGACTGGAGACTGGAGATTTAGGCGTTCCGTTGACGCGGCGGGTGCGCTCTCGATGCTCTCCGCGCGGCGACTATGCGACCCTCAACCGAGTGCGGCGACCCGCATAGCAGTGGCGGAAAACCAAGGACGATTCACGTTTCACCCAGTGTGATTGAACACGTAACTCGGCAAGTCGCATGATCAAATCTCGACCCCGAACCCATCGATTCCCAGTTTGAACGAAGCCTGTTACAGATTTGCACGACGAACTATAACTCTTTGAAACATACGCGAATTTCATTCGGAAGCCGACGCTACCCAATCGGCCATTCGTTTCGCACGGCGATTGATGAACAACAAATTCGCCTCGCGGTAGTCCACATACTCGTCGACCGTGCAGGGAGTTGCGGGGCGGTTGAAGTCGTCGAACGGAAGGAAGAACTTGATGCTTTCGAAATCGAGTGACACGAGATCGTGAAAGAAGAAGAAATCGACGAACTCACTGAACCCTTCGAACAGATCAAAGAACTCTCTATACGCGGATATGACATCCGCGAGTGGGCTCAAGCTCACTCCCGCGTAGAAGCGGCGTATGCATTCCAGCGTCAAGTCCATACGATCCGCGATTTCAGGACGGGTGCCCCGTGCCTGGTTCATTGTTGGTCTAGCCTTTGAACTTACGGGCCAGATCATTGTGCTCCCGACCGTATAGGGCGGATTGAGATACTTAGCCTGCTGACTCTCATTTAGCGCTGCAATTGAAGCGACGAGTGCCTGAGGGCGAGACCATCGAGTGTGAGAATTCGTGATGGCATCGCTGGCAAACCGTGTCTGTTCGCCGGTGGGGGCCGTGTGAACGAGATAGCCATGGCGGCGGACGGCCGGAATAGTGAGTGAGAGTAGATATCCAGATTTCAACGGTTTCGACGAGAGCCGTTGATGGTACCGGCGCAACGTCGGGGAATCGCTGTCGGCGTCAGGCCTTGATCGTGAGGGATTATCTGTGTCGAAGTTGAAATCTACGTTGAAGTCATCTGAGCGAGGCTCGGGCATGCGTCAACGCTATCGGCTCGAAACTCCACATTCGATGGTTATGAGCCGACCATTAAGTTCGTCGAAGTCAAGGAAGGTCGTCTCTCTGGCCTCCAAATGAGTTGCCGTGGTGCAGTTTGCGTTGGTGCGGACGCTGACGGACCGGAGTCACCATTGACGTGCGCTTGACGTCACACCACCTCTCGATCATTCCCTCGCGAACACTCCACCGGCGGTCAAGAACTCGCTGTCGCCGTGCCTGACAGCACACCCCTAGGCCGGCATCCAGCCTGAACCCGCTCACAGGCGACTTACAGACAGAGCCGTGTTAGCTCCCAGAAACTCCTGACAGTTTGAGACTAGAAACCTCAAGTTCACCAGGAGTTCACCGTGTCACTTATCAACATCGCCGCCGACCTGATCGCTGTCGGCATCCTCGTTTTTGTCTTGTTCCGGCTCCGCTCGGGCCGCCGTGAACTGGTCGCCGCCTACCTGACGATCAACGTCGGAGTCATGGCCGTCACGAGCACACTCTCCAACTCGACCGTCGGGGTGGGCTTGGGCCTGGGACTGTTCGGCATCTTGTCGATCATCCGCCTGCGCTCCGAAGAACTCACCCAACGCGAGATCGCCTACTACTTCGCCGCACTCACCCTCGGCCTGCTCGGCGGTATCGCGACCAGCCCACAGTGGTTGGCCCCGGTGTTGATGGCCGCGATCGTTTCGGTGGTTGCGATCGGTGACCACCCGCGAGTTTCGCCGCACACCGTCTCCCAAGAACTGCGGCTCGACCTCGCGCTCGCCGACCGCGACGCCGTGATCGCGCACGTCGAGACGATGCTCGGCGTGGAGGTGGTCGAGGTGGACATTCGCTCAATCGACATGGTCAACGACACGACCCTCGTCCGCCTCACTCACCAAGGCGTCACCAAAACACCGAGCGACGCGCAGCAGTTCAACAGCATCTTGAGTGAGGTGGCCCGATGAGTAGCGCAGCACTCGCACCGCGACCCGAAATGAGCGGAACCGCCGTCGAGAACATGATCGGCATCGACCTGCAAACGCTCGACGAGGTTGCCGCGCTCCAGACTCGGATCGACCGCAAGTACGTGATCGGGGTCAACGAAGTCGACCCGCTCCTAGCTGGGCTCCCAGACGCGACCTGCGCACTCGAAATTGCCGGATCTCGCATCCAGCGTTATCGCTCGATCTACTTCGATACCCCGTTCCTCGACAGCTATTTTTCGGCCGGACGCAGCCGTCGGCGCAGGTGGAAAGTGCGCACTCGCAGCTACCTGGACTCGGGCCACTCCTGGCTCGAGGTCAAAACCCGAGGCCCGCGCGGTCACACGGTCAAACAGCGGATCGAACTCGACGGTGGCTCGACCGGACTGAGCGAGGAAGGTGCCCGGTTTGTGGCCAGCGTGATCGGTGAGACGGCGACCCGGGCGCTGCGGCCAACCCTGATGACGACGTACAGCCGAAACACGCTCTACCTCGCCGATGACGGCGCTCGAGCCACGATCGACACCGACCTAGGGTTCACGTCGGCCGCCACGCTCGACCAAATGAACTTCCCGCAGTTGTGCATCGTCGAATCGAAGTCGGGTGCGTCACCGTCGGCGCTTGACCGGTTGCTCTGGCGAGGCGGCCACCGACCGGTGTCGCTCAGCAAGTACGGCGCTGGCATGGCGGCGTTGAACCCCGACGTGCCACGACTGAAATGGCACCGAGTGTTGACCCGAGACCTCCAAATCGAAAGGAAAGCAAGCTAATGACCCCCCTACGCATCAAGAAATGGCTAACGGTGTTCGTTGCCACGGCTGCAATCGGAGCGCTCGGCGCCTGCGGCTCAAACTCCACCGAAACCGGAACCGAGTCCGGAACCAGTGCAGCTGCCGGAGCGGACATCCCGGCATACGTCTCCACCTTGGCGGACACGCACGCCGACGAGAACGACGGCGACTATGACGCCTCGAAGGCCAGCACCATCAAACTCGCTGACGGCGCAACCAAGGTGACCGCCGGATCAGATGGCGGAAAGGCGAAGGTCAGTGGTGACGTCGTCACCATCAGCACGGCCGGGACCTACCTGATTTCTGGCACTCTCAGTGACGGCCAGATCGTGGTCAACTCTGAAGCCGACGGCAAAGTTGTGTTGGTGCTCGACGGCGCCAACGTCACCTCGGGGACTACGTCACCGATCCAAGTAATCCAAGCCGACGAGACCGTCGTTGTGCTTGCGGACGGCTCGACCAACACGCTCGCAGACAGTGCAAAGTCTGGCGCGGACGACGAAGAAGACGACGCCCCGAACGCGACGCTGTGGTCGGCCGACGACCTGACCATTGCTGGCACCGGGACCCTGAACGTGAAAGGCCTGAGCAACGACGCCATCACCAGTAAGGACGGCCTGGTGATCCTGTCCGGCAAGATCAACGTGGACGCCGTTGACGATGGCATCCGCGGCAAGGACTACCTCGTGGTGGCCGACGGAACCATCAACGTTGATGCCGACGGCGACGGGTTCAAATCAGACAAAGATTCCTTCGACACGGCCGACGACGAGACCGAAGCAGACCTCGGTTCGGTCGCGATCCTCGGCGGTAAAATCTCGATCGCGGCCGGCGACGATGGCGTGCACGCCGAGGGTGGGCTCACCGTCTCGGCCGGCACGATCGACATCAGCAAATCTGAAGAGGGACTAGAAGGCGCAGCCATCCTGATCAGCGGTGGCGACGTTTCAGTCGTCTCGGCCGATGACGGACTAAACGCCGCCAGCGACGTCGCGTCCACGCTCGTGATCGCGATCTCCGGTGGAACCACCTATGTTGACGCCGAAGGCGACGGTTTGGACTCGAACGGTTCGATCTTGATTTCCGGTGGGGACACCACCGTCGACGGTCCGACGAGTGGCGGCAACGGAGCACTCGACGCCGACGGGGGAATCTCGATCACCGGTGGCACTCTGCTCGCGGTCGGAAGCGACGGAATGGCGCAAACCCCAGGCGACGATTCGAGTCAAGGCTGGCTCACTTACACCGGCGCCCTCGCCGCCGGGCAGACCGTGGCCGTGCTGGACGCTGACGGAAAAGAGTTGGCCTCCCACAAGGTGGCCAAACAGGCCGGTTCGCTCGTGTTCTCGTCTGCGGACGTGAAATCGGGGGAGAGCTACACGATCACGGTGAACGGTTCGGAGGCCGGAACGGTGACCGCGGGCGAGGGTGGGAACGCCGGCTTCGGCGGAGGCCCCGGCGGCGGGCAAGGCGGCGGACCCGGTGACGGCGGTCAGGGCGGCCCACCGGAAGACAGCAACTAGGCCACCGCAATCCACCCGCCACAACCACAAAAGACCGGCCCCGACTGTGTTCCCACAGTCGGGGCCGGTTCTATGCGTACGCCTAAAAGCGCCACGCGCTCTGAAGCATCAGGGCTTGAGTGGACCCGAACGTAGCGCCATAATGGCGCCATGCCCACCATTCAGATCAAGCACGTTCCCGAGCAGACGCATGCGGTCTTGAGGGAGCGGGCTGCGCAGGCACATCAGTCTCTGCAGGAGTACCTGTTGAGCAAACTCATCGCTGAGGCCGAGCGGCCTTCGATTAGCGAGTGGCTGACTCGCGTCGATCAGTTGCACTCAACGGATTTCACCGTTGACTATCTCGTGAACGTACTTCATGACGAACGCCCTCGTCGTTGATTGCAGTGCCGTCGTTGCATTGCTTCTGGCGAAATGCGATGAAACGCGAGGGCTGAGATCGCTGCTTGCCGATAGAACTCTTTACGCGCCTGAACTGCTCGATATTGAGGTCATGTCGGTACTGCGTAGGTTGAATCGCGCCGGCGAAGTCGGCGACGAGCAGGCGAACGCGCTGCTCCTAGCCTTGATCGATTTCCCAGCTGTTCGGGTTGCCCACCTGCCGCTCTTGAGAACTGCGTGGTCGATGCGAGAAAATGTCTCGGCCTACGACGCGTCTTATGTGGCGTTGGCGATGCGACTGCCAGCGACGCTCGTGACCGCAGATTCGCGTCTCGCGCGCGCTATTCGTGACGTAGTCAACGTCGAACTCATCTAGCTTGGGCCGTGGTCTGAACGTTGATCCAAAGCCGGTTGACGACGCCGAGCGCCTTGGGCAGCCCGCCCGGATCCGTGTGCTGGGTACGCCGAAGGTGCCCGGCCATAGGATCTGCGTATGGTCAGTGACGTTTCCCCAACCGTCGTCGGAGGTTTTGACCGGAACGGCCGTTGGTGGGTCATAGCGATCTTCAGTGCGTTGGGCGCGGGCGTCGGCGCACTCTTGCCGTACGTTGTCGGTTGGGCTGCCGACCTTCCGTGGGTCCCTTTCCAAGGTCCGATGGAACTCCTAGCTTCCTTCGACCAAACATGGCTCGCATGGGGTCGACCACTGATCGGAATGGCCCTGGGGTTGGCCTTCGCGGGATGGACGATCGCCGACTCGCCCGTTCTGGAGATCGAAACTGCGTGCGTCCGGGTTCGTCGCCGCGGTGAGGTGCAGCGTGTCCTCAACCGCTCCAAGATCGACGCAGTCCATAGGAAGGGAAACGCCGTGGTGATAGAGAACGCGCAGGTAGTCACTCACTTTCAGGATCACTGACCCGCCGACCGTTAGGACGAGGTCACATGAGCAGCGGAAAATAAGCGATCGCCCACCCTGGGATCGATGAGTGTCGCGCAGTCCGCTGAGAGGCTGGGCGTCAGTGTGTCCCGGATCCACCAGCGCATCGCGGATGGCTCGCTTGTTGCCGAACGGATCGGGGCGCAGTGGGTCATCGACGAGAGTTCTCGCTAGCGCGGTTGAAGACGGCGGGGGAGTTGTAGCCATTCCGGGCGACTTCGCGATCGCCAGCAGTATCGAACTTCTGCACCGACGGCGCGCTACAGGTTGTCCAGCCCCACGAAGGCAATTACGAGGGCTGTTCCGCCAAAAATCAGCCCCAAGGCGACGACCCACGTAATCAGGTGAGCGTGACGGTAGAGCCACGGCAAACAAGGCTTGAAAATCGGATCGATCTTGGCGGAGGACTTGTCGAGAAAGACTGTTGTTTGGTGTGGGGTCAAGTTCTCGATCGCGGCGTAAAGCTCATCTGGATCGAAGAGGATTTGTTTGAGCACCACGGTGCAGCCGGACTCGATGTCGTGGATGCGGAGGTTTACCGGGATTCTTTCTTCCATTTGCCAGACATCGACGATTCGCAGGTGCGGCCCTGGGTTGGTGTCGATAAGCCATCTAGGGGACCAAATTTGTACCGAGTCCCCGTCTACTCGGATACCCGATTCGCGAATGTTTTTGAGCCGGTTGAAATAGTCGGCGATTGCGAGGGGGACGCCGATAATCATCGCCGTGCTGGCTGCGAGTACATAGACTTTGCCTTCGCCAATCCAGGCCAGAGCGAAAATGAAGACAAGCACTGTGCCAAGGAACTGCCAGCGGTATCGGTTCACGGCCCCGGTGTTTGCGCGCATGTTTTCGAGTGACGGGAGAGCTTCGATCGTCATCGGCCTTTCTTGCCCCCTTTATCTGCGAACAGCCGTTCTGGAAGTAGTCATCTTGCCGGGTAACGAAATTTACGGTTCACTGCGGGGGTGCAATATGCCGATCCGAAAGCCTGCCCGTCGTGTCGCGGACCCTTCGGGTCGCAGCGGTTCTGCCCTAACTGCGGGTTTGACCTGCAATCGCAGGAAGCGCTCCGGCTCTGGTCGCTTTTCCTCGAAGCCGACCAACTGGTTGCGGCGGCAAAACCTGGGCCGGCAGGCGCCCTAACGCCAACTCAAGCTCAGGCGAGCCACGAAGCCCCGGCCGTACCGCAGCAGGCTCAACTGCCGCGCCCGCGTCGGTCGTGGTCGGTTGGCTCGATCCTGCTCGGATTGGGCGCACTATGTCTCGTGGTCGCCGGCTTCATCTTCGTGACGATCGCGTGGGGCGATCTTGGCATTCTGGGCAGGGCGCTGATCCTGCTCGCCGTCACCGCCTTGATCGGCGTTGCCGCCGGTTGGGCGAGTCGAAAGACCCTGATCGGCACCGCCGAAGCGTTGTGGGTCGTCTTCCTTGCCCTCTTGACTTTGGACGTTTTCGCTGCCGTCGGTGAGGGCCTGTTCGGGCTCGACTGGGACGACTTCGCTTGGGTGAGCGTCGTCTGGACTGTCTTGGTTTGCGGCGCAGCCGCACTGATCGTCAAGCGCACCCGGCCCCACTTCGAACGGAACCTGATCAGCCCCCAAGTTTTCGCCGGGCTGACGCCATGGGTTTCGGGAATCGCCGTGACGGCTCGGGTCGCTGAACTCAACGACAAGATCAGTCCGTTCTGGCCGACCGCCGTCGGGTTCGTTCTGATCGTGCTAGTCGTGCTGGCCGCATTGCGGTTGAAGTTCGACGTAATGAAGTGGGTGAGCGCCCCGATAGCCGTGTTCTTCGCCCTCGCGCTGGTCGCCATCGCGGCCACGGAAGTCATTAGTTCAGATCCGCCACTGGACTTCTATGCGGCGCTGCCGATGTTGACGTTGATGGCAGCGGCGATCGGAATCAGTTTCATCAGCCCTCGAATCACCGAACCGGCGATGGCAGTCGCTGGTGTGTTCGGACTGCTTCTGGTTTGGGGTTTCTTCCGTGGGGTGCTCTGGTTCAACGGCGAAGACTCCACCATGGTCGAGTACTCCTTCCACCTGGCCTTCTTGTCCGTTGCGGTGGCCAGTGCGCTGATCGCGTGGACGATCACGCGGCCAACTGCTCGCGCGGCGGGCGAACGCCTGGCGTCGGTTGCCGGCGCTGGCGTCGTACTGCTGTGGTGCGCCTATGTGGCAACCGTCAACTTCGAACGGGCCGACCAAGCGCTAATGGCCGGAGATCCCTCGAAAACCTGGGTGGCTCCGACTGAGACGTTCATTGAGGCGCCGTGGCTCGGCGCAGTCGCCTTCGCACTACTGGTGGTTTGGGGGATTGGGGCGCGCCGCTGGACGTCACCGATCCTGCCTTGGCGCGAGTTCCACCTGCCAGTTGCTGTCGTGCTCGGTGCGGTGATGGTTGTTACCGCCATCGGTGGCTTTGAATTGCCCTACGTGGTTCACGGTCTGAGCCTGGTGGCGGCCGGCCTAATTGTTGCCTCTCTGACCCGGGGCAATAACGAGTATTTTGCTGTCTTTGGTCCGGTCCTTGTCCTCGCCGGCCAGAAACTCGTGCCGTCGCTCTCGTTGCAGTTGGTACTGGTTTTGGTTGCCTCGGCGATTGCGTTCGCGTTGATTGCGTGGTTTGACCGCAACTCGGACTCCAAGTTTCGCCAAATTGTCAGTGCGACTGGTGCGGCACTGACGGCGTGGGTGCTGTCGTCGGCAGTGAACCAGGCCTCCTACCTGCTCGACTTCAACCAGGCCTGGCTGCCGATCGTGCAGGTCGGTTTCGCCGCGGCTTTGGTCCTGTTGGCGATGGGGCTAGACGAGTATGGCTGGCACCGAATCGCAGTGGAGGTTGCCGCAGCGCTGATCTTCGCAGCGGCGATGCTTCAAGTGGACAGCCTCGCCATGGCTGCTCTGGCATTCACCATCGGTGCTACTGCTTGTGCGGTCGTAGGCCTGTTGGACGAAGATCGCAAGTGGGCGCGGTACATCGCCGGTGCATTGGCCGGTCTGGCCTGGATTTTCCGCCTTGCCGCCAGCGATGTCACCACGATTGAGGCGTACACGGCCCCGTTTGCCGTTGCCCTGCTTGCCGCCGGTTGGTGGCATCTGCACACGAAGCCGGCCAGTCGCACGTGGACTGCGCTAACCCCCGGACTCGTGCTGGCGCTGCTGCCGTCGCTACCTGAGGCGCTAGACGATCCGACCAGCCTGCGGGCCTTGCTGTCGGCGTTGGCGGCGGCGATTTCAATCGCGGTCGGCGTTGCGTTGCGTTGGGGAGCGCCGCTGGTTGCCGGCGCGGTCATCCTCGCGCTGATCGTCCTGGCAAATATCTGGCCTACGGCGGCGGCGCTCGAACGCTGGATCTTGATGGCCATCGCCGGACTGGTGTTGCTCGTGATCGGCACGACTTGGGAGAAGCGAGTCGCCGAGGGGAAGGCACTGATTGCGCGAGTCCGCGCGCTTCGCTGAACTTTGTTTGATATCGTTTATCTTGATATCAAGATAAACGTGGTGTTAGGTCAACCTGACCAGCCGACTTTGGCGGTTTGGGGGCAGGATGGAAACACCAGCGAAGGAGAATGACGATGAGCGTCGACACATTCCAGGCTAAGGATTCCCTCAAGGTCGGGGAAAACTCCTACGATTACTACCGACTTGGCGCGGTACAAGGTGAGGGACTAGACGTCGCCTCCCTGCCATTCAGCCTCAAGGTTCTGCTCGAAGCGCTGCTGCGCACCGAAGATGGCGCAGACATCACCGCAGACGACATCAAGGCCCTAGCGGCTTGGGATCCGTCGGCCGAGCCAGACAAAGAAATTCAATTCACCCCAGCGCGCGTGATCATGCAGGACTTCACCGGCGTGCCCTGCGTCGTTGACCTCGCCACGATGCGTGAGGCAATGGTCGACCTCGGCGGCGACCCCAGCAAAATCAACCCACTCGCGCCGGCCGAAATGGTCATCGACCACTCGGTCATCGCTGACGTTTTCGGCACGCCCGAGGCGTTCGAGCGCAACGTCGAAATCGAGTACGAGCGCAACGGCGAACGCTACAAGTTCTTGCGTTGGGGCCAAGGCGCCTTCGACAACTTCCGCGTCGTCCCGCCGGGAACTGGCATCGTCCACCAGGTCAACATCGAGCACCTCGCTCGCGTCGTGTTCGACAACGACGGCACGGTCTACCCGGACTCCTGCGTCGGCACCGACTCGCACACCACGATGGTCAACGGCCTTGGTGTCCTTGGCTGGGGCGTCGGCGGCATCGAGGCTGAAGCCGCCATGCTCGGCCAGCCGATCAGCATGCTGATCCCGCGGGTCGTTGGCTTCAAGCTCTCTGGCGAGCTGCCCGATGGCGCAACCGCGACCGACTTGGTGCTCACGATCACCGAAATGCTGCGCGCACACGGCGTAGTCGGCAAGTTCGTCGAGTTCTACGGCTCCGGCGTTGGCGCCGTGCCGCTGGCGAACCGGGCCACGATCGGCAACATGAGCCCCGAATACGGCTCCA
>Ga0116169_1000075_pt1 | contig 107845 bp, 89 predicted proteins | sample AD_UKC130_MetaG_FD_89796 | JGI IMG/M metagenome (GOLD analysis project Ga0116169, IMG submission 89796) | Active sludge microbial communities of municipal wastewater-treating anaerobic digesters from Canada - AD_UKC130_MetaG | ecosystem: Engineered > Bioreactor > Anaerobic > Digestate | place...
GACTGCCTTGGTCGCTATTAATAATCTTTGGCTTGCCGTATTGCCTTATGGTATCCTTGACTGCGGCAAGCACCGGCGCCGTATCAAGAGTATCTGAGAGTTCCCAGCCGATTATACACCTGCGATAGATAAAGAAGGTTTCAAAGGCTCCCGTGGTATTGAAGTGGGGCATAGCTTGGCTTCAGTTCTTAGTAAATTCCCATGTGAGAAAAATTCCCCGGTGTGAAAAAGGCGAAAAGTATCTATATGGTACTCTTGACGGAAGTAATGGAGTAGTTTGTTACGACCAAAAAGGTAAGGCTAAAGAAGTAAATTATTATTATTCTGATGACAATATTGGTAGCTATTATCTGCACTTTGACATCCAAAATGACAAAATCAGTTTAATTGTATTAGGAGTAATTACTATATAGACGTCATATGCAAAAAGCATTATTAATTCTGGTAATCATACTTTTCCCCCGAAAAAAGCCATCTTCACAAAGATGGTTTTTGTTTATCTTAGATTCATGACGGCGGGGATGGGGAAATAGGATTAGGTAAGCGGTTCGGATTAATCGGGATTAATCGGGGAAGAGAAATTGAGTATGGGAGGTGCAGGCATGTCCGGAATGGCCCGGTGTTATCAGCGGTATGTGGCGTCGTTTTTTGGACTGTTCCTAAGTTGGATCGGGGTTATTGCCATCGCTGCGGGTATTGTGGCTGTGTTGCGGGGATTGCAGCTATTCCCGGCCCAGCTGGAACAATTGTTTTTCTGGGGTAAACTAGCCCTGTTGGGAAGCGTTGTGGTCTACGGCGTCATTATGTTCGCCATGACCTGGTCCTTTGCCCGGTCGGTGGGGCTATCTTACCTGCCGGCCCTGGCCTACTCAGTCTGGAGTGTCATTCCCCTCTTAAACCTTATCCCCCTGGGAATTCTCGTGGCGTATCTCAGACATTTAGAGAGAAAAGGGATAAACCCCGAGCCGCCAAGGGAGGAAGCGACTACATGTGCGTGGTAAAGAATAACGCTGTCTGACTAGACCGCATCCAAGAACCAGTGCATAAATAATGACCCACAGGATACTACTGGCCTAAAGATAGCTTCACTCTATCCTGTGGGTTAATCTGTTCCCAAAGGTTTTTCGGGTTTCAGCTTAATACTAGTTTAGGGTTTTTCCAAGCTCTTCACCCGGGCCAGGGCCAAAGCTTTCCTTTTTCACCATAAGCCAAGTATGCCCTTTTTCCTCACCATTAAAAAGGATCCGGATGGTGTAGAGCCCTTCCGACTGGAACTGCCAGGGGATCTTTGTGACGGTCCCGGCATAGGTAAGATCGAAATCGCCCGGGGCAAAGTTAACCGGTTGTTGACCGATTGTCACTGGAGTATTATTTTCCGGGGCAAGCATTTGCAGCGTTACGGTACCGCGCGTTCCCGGCTTGCCGGACCACTTAGTTAACACACACAGGGGTACGGTCTGTGGCAAACAGGGGACCTGGACCTGGCTGAACTCGCCAATAATGCTTACTTTCCCGCCGAGTTCCAACCGGACGTCATCACAGATGATAAAGAATAATGGATTTACATCAGCCACCAGGATCACTCCCGCCCAAATTTTCTCAGGAATTTCTAATAATCGTTGTTTTGGTCATGAATAACACTGCACGAAATTCCCATATACTTTCTCTAATTCAACCGGTTAGGCAATTTCCCTGCTTAAAGTTGAGTGTTGTCATAATTTTTTCGCACGGCAACACGTACGGGGTAACCCCGGGAGATGCGCCGGATTCAAGGGTAACGCAGGAAAAGCCGGTGGAATTGGCGAATCTTCTACAGCGTTTCCGAACAGTTGTTTCCTGCTGGAATGATGGGTTGTTGGGGGTGGTAGTGTGACAAGTCCTTGGGACAGAGCCCGGCAGTTGCGGGAGTTGATCGAACACCATAACTATCTTTATTATGTACTGGATGCGCCGGAGATTACCGACGCCGAGTACGATGCTTTGATGCAGGAACTCATGGCCTTGGAAGCAGCCTACCCGGAACTGGTGACCGAGGATTCACCGACGCAGCGGGTGGGTGGTGCGCCGGCGGCGGGGTTTGAGACCGTGACCCACCCCGTGCCGTTGATGTCCTTGGCCAATGCTTACTCCGATGAGGATTTACGTGATTTTGACGCACGGGTGAAAAAGCTTTTAAATGTGCAGAACGTTTCCTATGTGGCGGAGTTAAAGATTGACGGGCTTACCGTCGCGTTAACCTACCGCAACGGCCTCCTGCAGCTGGGCGCCACGCGAGGCGATGGGATCCAGGGCGAGAACATCACGGCCAACATTAGGACCGTTCGCTCGATCCCCCTGCGGCTAAAAGGAGCCCCGGCCTACTTGGCTATCCGGGGTGAAGTCTACATGCCCAAGAAGGAGTTTGAAACGCTGAATCAGGCCCGTGAGGCTACCGGGGAGTCTCTCTTTGCCAACCCGCGCAATGCCGCCGCAGGTTCCCTGCGGCAACTGGACCCGAAGGTCACGGCCACCCGGCAGTTAGACGGCTTTTTCTACGACATCCTGGAGATGGAAGGCGAGATGCCGAAGACACAGTGTGAGGCCCTGCAAAGAATCGCCGACTTGGGTTTTCATATCAACCCCAATTACCGCTACTGTGAGGATATTGAAGCGGCCATTGCCTATTGCCACGAATGGCAGGCGCGCCGGAGCGAGTTGCCCTACGAGATCGACGGCATTGTGCTGAAGATCAATGACCTGGCGCAACAGGCGGCCCTGGGAGCAACGGCCAAAGCGCCCCGGTCGAAGATTGCCTATAAATTCCCAGCGGAAGAGGTCATCACCAGGATTAAGGAGATCCGCGTCAATGTGGGCCGGACAGGGGCTGTTACCCCTCTGGCGGTGTTGGAGCCGGTGCGGGTGGCCGGTTCCACCGTTTCCCGCGCCACTTTGCATAATGAAGATAATATCAGGGCTAAGGATATCAGGATTGGGGACAGTGTGGTGATCCGTAAGGCGGGCGATATCATCCCCGAGGTGGTTCGGGCTTTGCCGGAACGGCGGACAGGCAGTGAGACCGTTTTTGTCATGCCTACCCACTGCCCTGAGTGCGGCGCCGAGGTTTACCGGGGGCCGGACGAAGCGGTGGCCCGCTGCCTGGGTGCAGCCTGCCCGGCCAAGATCCGGGAGGGTATCATCCACTTTGCTTCCCGTGACGCCATGAATATTGAGGGTTTGGGCCCGGCCATCGTCAACCAACTGGTGGATGCGGGGCTAATCCATGATGTGGCCGATCTTTACAGCTTAAAAGCAGACGACTTGTTGCCGCTGGAACGCTTTGGCCCCAAATCCGTGGAGAATCTTTTGCAGTCCATCCAAAGATCCAAAGACAACCCATTGCACCGGCTCTTGTTCGCCTTAGGCATACGCCACGTGGGTGAAGGGGCCGCCCGAACCCTGGCAAAGCATTTTGGCACCCTAGACCGGTTGATGGGTGCCACGAAGGAAGAATTGTTGTCCGTGCCGGAGATTGGCGGAATTATTGCTGATAGCATCATCCATTTTTTCGGCGAGGAGCAGAACCGCCACGTCATCGAGAAATTGCGAGTGGCAGGGGTAAACTTTGCCGAAGGGGCAACGAAGGTCAGTACAGGCTACTTCACCGGCAAGACCGTGGTGCTGACTGGGGCACTTACATCCATGACCCGGGCGGAGGCCGAAGAAAAATTGCGCAGCCAAGGGGGAACCCCTGGTTCCTCGGTGAGCAGGAAGACCGATTTTGTCGTCGTGGGTGCGGATCCTGGTTCCAAGTACCAAAAGGCCTTGGAGCTGAAAATCCCCATCTTGTCGGAGGAAGAATTCCTGCGGCTCTTGGCAGGCGGTGACAGCGAATGAAAGGCGGGCAAAGGACAATGCTGACCCAAGAGGAAGTACGACAGGTGGCCCGCCTAGCCCGGTTGGAGCTGACCTCGGAGGAGGAGCAGCTCTTTACCGGGCAAATCGCCACCATCGTGACTTACATGGGAAAACTGCAGGAGTTGTCAACCGGCGATGTTTTTCCCACTTCTCATGTCCTGCCCTTGCAGAATGTCTTCCGGGAGGACCTGGTCCAAACCTCTTTGACTCAGGAAGCGGCACTGGCCAATGCCCCGGACAGAGAAGGCCCGTTCTTCAAAGTGCCGCCGGTCCTGGAGGACCCGGCATAAAGTGAGTTGGTAAGATAAGTATTGGTGTAATTTTTAGGATAAGTTTTAGGACATTTAGGATGGCGATGGAGTTTGCATCTTCTTGACATGACCGCCGCCGAGTTGGCGGAGGCTTTAGCAGCAAAGACTGTCTCCGCGGTGGAGCTGACCCGGGCTTGTTTGGAACGGATTGCAGCGGTGGAGCCCAAGGTGCATGCCTTTATCACCGTGTGCGCCGAGGAAGCCTTTAAGCAAGCCGCGGACATAGACCGCCGGCGGCTGCGGGGGGAGCCGCTACCCCCTCTGGCGGGGATCCCGGTGGCGGTTAAAGATAACATCTGTACCGCCGGGATCAGAACCAGCTGTGCCTCTCGGATGTTGCAGGATTTTGTCCCGCCTTATGACGCCACCGTTGTCATGCGGTTAAAACAAGCCGGGGCAGTGGTTGTCGGCAAGACCAATATGGACGAATTTGCCATGGGTTCTACCACCGAGTATTCATTTTTCGGGCCCACGCGCAATCCTTGGCGACATGAATATGTGCCGGGCGGATCCAGCGGGGGTTCTGCCGCGGCTTTGGCAGCCCGGGCGGTGCCGCTGGCCCTGGGGTCGGATACTGGTGGTTCTGTCCGCCTGCCAGCGGCTTTTTGCGGTGTAATGGGACTCAAGCCGACTTACGGACGGGTTTCCCGTTATGGGCTGGTGGCCTTCGCCTCCTCCCTGGAGCAGATTGGACCCATGGCCAGGTCAGTCCGGGACTTGGCCCTCCTTTACGATGCCATCGGGGGCTGGGATGACTATGACCAGACCACTTTGCCGGCGGAGTTTATACCCACATTGCCCGGGCTGAATAAAGAGATTAAGGGACTGCGGGTTGGCGTGCCGGCGGAATACTTTGGTCCAGGCCTGGAGTCGGCCGTGCGGGAGAAGGTAAGAAGCAGGCTCAAGGTCCTGCAAGACCTAGGACTTATTGTAGAGGAGATTTCCTTGCCGACCACCGAATATGCGGTGGCGGCCTATTATGTCATTGCCATGGCCGAAGCCAGTTCAAACCTGGCGCGCTACGACGGTGTCCGCTACGGCCACCGGGCGGCGGGCCGGGATATCCTGGCAATGTTCACCAGGACCCGACAGGAGGGATTTGGACCAGAGGTAAAAAGACGCATCATGATTGGCACTTATGTCTTAAGCGCTGGCTATTATGATGAGTATTACCGGAAGGCCCAGGAAGTCCGAACCCTTATCCGGCGAGAACTGGAGGCGGCCTTTACCCGTTGTGATCTGCTGCTGACCCCCACAGCGCCGGTGCTTCCTTGGATGATGGGGGAGAAACAGAGGGACCCCTTAACAATGTATTTGGCGGATTGTTGTACGGTCCCCGCCAACCTGGCGGGCTTGCCCGGGCTTTCCCTGCCCTGTGGATTCGTTGATGGACTGCCTGTGGGCATGCAACTGCTGGGGCCGGCCTTGTCCGAGCCTTTGCTTTTGCGAGTGGCCTACCATTATGAACAAGCGGCAGCGTCATGCCATGCAACACCGCCGGAGGGAGGTGGGGCTGGTGGAATATGAAGCAGTGATTGGCCTGGAGGTCCACGCGGAGCTTTGCACTGCCTCCAAGGTTTTCTGTGGGTGTGCCACGACCTTCGGCGCCCCGCCCAACAACCAGGTTTGCCCCGTCTGTCTGGGCTTGCCCGGCGCTTTACCTGCCCTGAACCGCCGGGCGCTGGAGTATGCCATCGCAGCGGGGCTGGCTTTGAATTGCCAAATTGCTTCTACCTGTCAATTTGACCGCAAGCAATACTATTATCCGGATTTGCCCAAAGCCTACCAGATTACCCAGTACCACCAGCCGCTTTGCACCGGGGGCTGCTTGGAAATCATGACGAAGCAAGGCTTGAAGCGGGTGGGGATCACCCGCATCCACCTGGAGGAGGAGGCCGGGAAGACCGTTCATGCCGGCAGTACCGGCATCACCGGCGCCCAATATGCGCTGATTGATTATAACCGTTGCGGGATTCCCTTGATCGAGATCGTTAGCGGGCCGGACCTGCGCTTTCCGGAAGAAGCTAAGCTATTTTTGGAGAAACTCCGGAGCATCCTTTGTTATCTAGGTGTTTCTGACGGCAAAATGGAGGAAGGCTCCTTACGCTGCGACGCCAATGTCTCCGTCCGGCCCGTAGGTGAGCAGGCCATGGGCAAACGGGCGGAGATCAAGAACCTTAATTCCTTCCGGGCGGTGCAGGCCGCCCTGGCCTATGAAATCCGGCGGCAGATGGAGCTGGCCGCGTCCGGCACTCCCCTGGCGATGGAGGAGGCGCGGGCTTGGGACGAGCAGAGCGGGATGACGGTCTATATGCGCCCCAAGGAGCAGCCCCACGAGTATCGCTACTATCCTGACCCCGATCTGATGCCGGTCGTGATCTCCTCCGCCTGGGTGGAGGAGATCGGCAGGACCATCCCTGAACTGCCCGATGCCAAGTATGACCGGTATACCAGACAGTGGGGGCTGGCATCCCATGACGCTTGGTTAATCGCCGCCGAGCAGAAGCTGGCCGCCTATTTTGAAGCGGTGGTCGAATCCTTTAGCGGGAATCCTAAAACCGTCAGCCACTGGGTGTTGGGGGAGTTTTCCCGTCTCCTAAACCTGGAGAAGACGGCGATTGATGCCGTCAAGATTAGGCCCCGGGATTTCGCTGTTTTGCTGGAACGGCTGGCGGCCGGGACCGTCAGCGGCAACACGGCGAAGACAGTCTTGGAGACCATGTTCTACACCGGGCAGGATCCGGACACCATCATCCGGGAGCAGGGCTTGGCCCAGATCAGTGACGTCCAACAACTACAGGAGCTTGTTGCCGCTGTATTGGCGGCTCACCCGGGACCGGTGGCCGATTACCGGGCGGGCAAGGCCAAAGCCTTTGATTACTTGGTGGGCCAGGTCATGAAGGCCACCCGCGGCCGGGCCAACCCGGAGGTCGTGCGGCAAATCTTAATTGCTGAGTTGGTGCCGGCGGAGAAACCGGCGAAGCAATAGGTTTTGCTAACTCGCCGCCGGCCGGGAATAATCTGGCATCAGACCATAACATTGCTTGTTCGGCCCCGCTGTATCCCATGCTATAATAGATAAACGATTCTTGTTGTCATGGGAAAGGAGGGGCCAAGATGATTTACGACAAGTATAGGAATGCCTCACGCAGCGTTGCTGGATTCATCGCGGCCTGCCTGATCTGGAATATCCTTGGGATCTTTAGCCTGCCAAGCCAGGCAAAGCCGGAGACAGTCCGGACGGCATCCGCCCGGAGCCGGTCGGAGCAGGCAACAGAAAAAGCCAAAGGCCAAACCAGCGACGGCGTCTCCCGGCCCCGGCAGAAGAGGGAACAACCAGCGGCCTGGGCCGCGGCAGTCCGGCTAAAGTCCGAAAAGACAGGGATTGATGCTAGCAAAGCGGTCACGAATCCGGCTAAGCAAGTTAGTTCGGCCCAGGCTGCCCAGGTCACGGCAACCCAAACGCCGGCTGCTCAGGCAGCAATTACCCAGACCAAGCCTGCCGCGGCTTTACAGACGCAGGCCAAGGCAGAGCCCCAGGTGGACTTGAATCTGTTGGCACGGGTGATTTATGCCGAGGCCCGCGGTGAACCCTTCGCGGGAAAAGTTGCCGTGGGTGCTGTTTTGTTGAACCGTCTCCGTAATCCTAATTTTCCTAAGAGCTTAGAACAGATTGTCTTCAAAAAAGGTGAGTTCTGTACGGTGCGGGACGGGCAGATCTGGTTGACACCGGATAGAGAGGCAAAACGTGCAGCTGAATTGGCGGTAAAGGGTTGGGATCCCACCAATGGGGCGCTTTACTTTTACAATCCCACCAAAACCACCTCCCGGTGGATTTGGCAGCGCCCGGTCTACAACCGCATCGGCAACCATGTCTTTGCCGGATGAACCTTTAAAAGCCCTCATAGAGAGGGTTTTTTCTTTTCCAGTAAAAAAAGGCAGGAATCGGCGGCTATAGACTTGAATCAATACGAGAGAACAACCACATCTTGCCAACTTTGAGCGGAGGTTTAAAGATGCGCCTGCGTCGCGGAGTTTTTTCCGTATTGTGCCTTCTACTCCTGGCCGGATCGGCCGTTTTGGCCACCGGGGGGTTAAGCCCCCAACTTGAACTGGGCCCGGAGACGGTTAAGATCAGCGCGGAGAAAAAGGGGATCCGGCTGGAGCTGGCCTTACCAGATCAGCCCGGCTTGGTCCAAGCCAACCTGGAGTATTGGCACGGGAAAATCTTTGCCGAGCCGGAGAAGGTTAAGACCAACCGCAGTTATATCCTGCAGCCGGGACAGAAGACCCTCGCGATCACCCTGGATGATGACCCGCGGATTGAGTTGAACAAGCATTTTATGGATTTTGTTCTCTATTTTCACTTCCGCTTTCAGGACAGGACGGGCCGGGTGATCGATACGCCTCAAATGGTCTATTACCTGCGCCGCGTGTGGTATGTCCAGCCTGGCGGGGTGATGACCTTCTTTGCCCAACGGCGGAACGTCTTCTGGGATAAACTTCCTGGCATTGCTCAGACCATCACTGATACCGTCAATGAGCTTTACGGATTAAAGCAGAAAAAGGTTTTTGTCCTGCTTTACAAGAACGCCTATGACATGCAGTATGATACTGGGATGCCAGAATGGGCGGCCGCGTTGTTTTGGTATAACATTTGGATGCGGGACTATAATACGGAAGCACGTTTTTTAGCCGAATTGGGCCACGAGTACACCCATTATCTTCAGTACGAGAATCAATCGCGGTTACCGTTGTTTTTCATGGAAGGAATGTCCGACTATACATATTACCACCTGGCTCCCCAGGAAGCACCCGACCTATCCCTGTACCGCACCTTGATGGTGGAGGATAAGTTTTTATCGCCGGAGCAGATGTATGCGGGTTACCCCACGGAGAACCGTTTGATTGCCGGCTTTTACCGGCAGAGTTATCTCTTTGTCCGGCACATTGCCGAAAAGTTGGGCCCCGAGAAGTTCAAGGCTTTTATTGCTGGTTTAAGTAGCAAGTCCCTGGAACAGGTGATCGCCGAAACCCCGGAGTTGGCGAAGATGGGTGTCTATGGGATTTGGGCGGAGATCCGGGACCGGGTTTATACCGCTTCCCCCCGGCCCCGCTTTAAGCCTGAAAGGGGGAAATACGCAGCACCCGTTGTTAAGCTCAATGACGGCTGGCAAGACCTTTGGGGGCTCGCCTTGTCCAGCGATGCCAGTCAGGTGGCCCTTGGGCAGTATGTTAAGGATAAAAAGGGAAGGATTACCGGTAAGCGTTTAAATATCTTGGAACTCGGCTCGGGGAAGGTCCTCCGCAGCGTGGATTTTAAAATTAAAGAGGCCACCGGCCTGCGCTGGTCACCGTCGGACCCCAAGGCCTTCCTGACCTTTGTCACCAAAGAAGATGGGGACAAGGTGGGCGTCTACTGGTGGGGCCAGCGCCAATTAAAACTTTTGGGCGGTAAGGGCTACAACATCCAAGATGCTCGCTGGTCGCCCCAGGGCGACCGGATCGCCTTTTGCTCCGACCATTCGGGCAGTTCCGCGTTGTATGTAGTTAATCCCGACGGGACCCAAGAAGAGCAGATCATCGGGGACATTGGATATATTTCTTTCTTTGATTGGTTGCCGTCGGGCGACGGTTTCCTGGTGGTGGCGGACTTTGGGACAAAGGATCAGCTTCTTCGCCTGCAAGGCCCCGATTACCGGCCGGAGGTTATTGAAACTTCCAGCTTGCTGCGACTGGCTTACCCGCAGTTGGGGCCGGGGGGCAAAATTGCCCTGATTGCCTACTCCCACGACTATTATGATGCGGATCTTGTTTTGCTGGACCCCAAGGGGGGAGGGTATAAACGACTGACCGAGGGGGCAAGGGCTAGCTTGGTCAAGTGGCAGGCAGATGGTGGCGGATTAATCTTTGGGAACCAAGAAGATGACGGATTGGTCATGCTTAACTGTCCTTTGCCGGATTGAGTAAATGTTGGGGGGGATAAAATTGCATCGTTTATTCCCGGCTGCGCTGGCAGCTATCTTATTCTGCGGGACCTTGGTTTGGGCCGAGACGGGGAGTACCCTGCTCCCGCCTGTCCAGGACACGGAAGTCGTTGCAGAGAAACAGGCCGGGCCTTCCGGTGGTGAAGTTGTCGGCAACGGCGAGTCGAAGGAGGAGCAGAACCCTGACCTCCGGTACCAAGTGGGAAGCTTACGGGTGGTGGTCTATGACGGCGGCCGTCCCGACAAGACCGCCGACGTTTTCTTCAACGGGCGCCGGTTGGGTAACGCGCCGTCTCTAGTGGAAGGGATGAGACCCGGCGAGTACCAGGTGAAGGTAACCGCCCAAAAGCGGTCCTGGTCCGGGACAGTGAAGATTGAGGCCGGTAAAATCACCGCGGTAGATGTGATCTTTGAAAAAGAAACGGTAAAGGCCGAGATTTACGAGGCCTTGCTCTGGGAGGATTTTTTGGACAACCGGAACAACTGGACACTGAAGCAGGGTTCTTTGATTCATGACGGCCGCTTTCTGGCCAAGACCCACAGATTTTTGGATTATTATATCGGTCGCAACCTGACCGTCCAAGATTTTACCTTGGAGGCCGCTGTCCGGCTCAAAAGGGAAAATCGGCTTTTCGCCAAGGACAATAACTTCACGGAAAACACCTTTGGCCTCGCTTTTCGGGTCAAAGGCAGCGCCACGGTTTTACTGCTGCAACTGAAGGGGAAGAGTATTCGCAACTATTATTTGTTAAATTTTGATGACATCGAGTACTATAGCAATCCCATCATCCTGACGGGAGAGTTGAAAGTGCCGATTGACGAGTGGTTTCGCTTTAAAGTAACTCTGCGCCAGGATGAGCTTCAGGTTTTTATCAACGGTAAGCTGGTGGCGATCACCCAGGTTAAATACGTCAATGAAGGTAACATCGGGCTGGTGGCTGGGCCGGGAGTGACTTTGGAAGTGGAGCACCTGACGGTGGGCATAATCTGAGTTTTTACGCGCTATTTCTGCCGGTGACGGGCATTTCCATTGACGAAACAGTACTTTGAGTGCTATAATTTCAATACGGTTCAGCTTTGCTGCGAGAGTGGCGGAATGGCAGACGCACTAGACTTAGGATCTAGCGGGTAACCGTGCGGGTTCAAATCCCGCCTCTCGCACCAATTACTTCAAGAATTAAGCCGATGGAACCGGGAAGGTTTTATCGGCTTTTGGTTGTATTTATATAAAGAATGTCCAGAAGGAATTTATACAATTAAGTAAACTAAAAGGATAACTTGGTGCATTGTCGAAACTATACCTGGTTAAAGCTGATCCGAAAGGATATATACATATAGCAAGGAGGAGCATAAATGCCATCAACTCTGGAAAAGCTAGATAAGAATTTCGTCTCCATAGAATTGACGACTGGCACAGAAGAAATTGACGAAGCACTGGAGCAAGCCTACCACCGGGTGGTGAAAAAAATCAACATCCCCGGGTTCCGTAAAGGGAAAGTACCCCGTAGAATAATAGAAGCCCAATATGGTAAGGGGATTCTTTACGAAGATGCGGTGGAGATTCTTGTGGCCAAGAAATATGACGAGGCCATCAAAGAGCATGGTCTGGTCCCCGTGGACCAGCCCCACTTTGATGTGGTGGAGCCCTTCGAGGAAGGGAAACCCTTCGTAATCAAGGCCAAGGTGGAAGTCTTGCCCGAGGTGAAACTGGGCGAGTATAAAGGACTTAAAGTCGCCAAGCCGGAGGTGAAGGTCACCCCGGAGCAAGTGGAAGAACGCCTTCAGTCCCTGCGGGAACGCCATAGCGAGCTTGTAGTTTCTGACAAAAAAGTTTTGGAAAAAGGGGATTTCGCCATCATTGATTTTGAAGGTTTCCTCGACGGGAAGCCCTTCCCCGGCGGAGCCGGACAAGGGTATACCCTGGAGATCGGCAGCGGTACCTTTATTCCCGGTTTTGAGGATGCCATCATTGGGATGGAGACCGGCATGGAGCGGGAGATCAACCTTACTTTCCCGGAGGATTATCATGTGGCCGATTTGGCGGGGAAACCCGTGGTCTTCAAGGTTAATTTGCGGGAGATCAAAGTGAAAGAACTTCCGGAGTTGGATGGGGAGTTTGCCAAGGTCCTTGGGTATGAGAGTATGGAACAACTCCGGGAAGAACTGGGCAAGCGGATGGAGGAGGCTGCCATCCGGCAGAGAGATGCGGCTTGGGAAGAAGAAGTGGTGGCCAAGGCCGTGGAAAATGCCACCGTCGAGATCTCCGACACCCTGGTGGAGCGGCAAACCCACCGCATGATCCACGAATTTGAGCAAAACCTGGCCTACCAAGGATTGACCTTGGACAGTTACCTGAAATACGCCGAGAAGGATCTGGATACGGTGAAACAGGAGTTCCGGCCCGGTGCTGAGAAACGGGTGAAGACGGATCTGGTGATTGACGCCATTGCCAAGGCGGAGGGGCTGGAACCCACCGAAGAAGAGGTGGATGCGCAGATCGAAAAGATGCTTGCTGCTTATCCGCCGAAGGACAAAGCGAAGATGGAGAAGGAGATGAAGAAGCCCTCCCGTCGTGATGCTGTCAAAGATGCTTTGCGCGGGGAAAAAGCCGTGCGGTTTGTGATTGAACAGGCGGTAGCCGAGTAAGGATGGTGACCTGATTTGAATCTTGTTCCCATAGTTGTTGAACAAACCAATCGTGGTGAACGGTCTTATGACATTTTTTCCCGGTTGCTAAAGGATCGCATTGTCTTTTTGGGCGGTCCCATTGATGATAATGTGGCTAACCTGGTCATCGCCCAAATGCTCTTCCTGGAGAGTGAGGACCCGGAGAAAGATATCTTCCTTTATATCAACAGCCCCGGCGGGGTGGTCTACTCCGGTTTGGCCATTTACGACACCATGCAATATATCCGGCCGCAGGTTTGTACCATCTGCGTGGGCATCGCCGCCAGTATGGCTGCACTCTTGTTGGCCGCCGGCGCCAAGGGGAAACGGTATGCCCTGCCCAACTCCAGGGTAATGATCCACCAGCCTCATGGCGGCGCCGAAGGCCAAGCGGTGGATATTGAGATTCAAGCCAAAGAAATCCTGCGGCTACGGGAGATTGGCAACCAGATCCTGGTCAAACACACTGGCCAGCCGCTGGAGAAGATCGAACGGGACGTGGACCGGAATTTCTGGATGAGTTCCCTTGAGGCTAAAGAATATGGAATAATTGACGAAATTTTTAATAAGAAAAAATAAGAGTACCAACGATAAGAAGCGTCTATGGGATCCGCAGGATAAGGTGCTCCACCTGTCAAAGAAAGAAGGTGATAGGGGTGTTTAAGTTCGGAGACGAAAAAGGTCAGTTAAAATGCTCGTTTTGCGGCAAGAATCAGGAACAGGTCAGGAAACTCATTGCCGGACCGGAGGTTTATATCTGTGACGAGTGTATCGAACTGTGTAACGAGATCATCGACGAAGAACTCAATGAAGAAGTTGCGCTGGACTTTGGTAATATCCCCAAGCCACATGAGATCAAAGCCATCCTGGATCAGTACGTGATTGGCCAGGAAGAGGCAAAACGCGCCTTGTCCGTTGCAGTCTACAACCACTACAAACGGATTAATGCGGAGAACCGTTTTGAAGATGTTGAACTGCAGAAGAGCAACATTCTTTTGCTGGGTCCGACAGGATGCGGGAAAACGCTCTTGGCTCAGACCCTGGCGAAGATTCTGAACGTTCCCTTTGCCATTGCCGATGCCACCTCATTGACGGAGGCCGGTTATGTTGGGGAAGATGTGGAGAATATCCTGTTAAAACTGATTCAGGCCGCCGACTACGATGTGGATAAGGCCGAGAAGGGTATTATCTACATCGATGAGGTGGATAAGATTGCCCGTAAATCGGAAAACCCCTCCATTACCAGGGATGTTTCGGGTGAAGGCGTGCAGCAGGCGCTGTTGAAGATCCTGGAGGGGACCATTGCTTCTGTACCGCCACAGGGAGGACGCAAACATCCCCATCAGGAGTTTATCCAACTGGATACGACAAACATCCTGTTTATCTGCGGTGGCGCCTTTGAAGGACTGGAGAAGATCATTGAGAACCGGACCGGCAAAAAGACCATGGGTTTTGGTGCTGAGATCAAGAGCAGGCAGGAGAAGCCCGTTGGGGAGATCCTGCGCCAGATCATGCCGGAAGACTTGCTAAAATTTGGCTTGATTCCGGAGTTCGTCGGCAGGCTACCCATTGTTATCACCCTTGATGCCTTGGATGAAGAAGCTTTGGTCCGGATCTTGACCGAACCCAAGAATGCTTTGGTCAAACAATATAAGAAGCTGATGGAGATGGACGGAGTGGAGCTGGACTTCACCGAAGAGTCGTTGCGTAGCATCGCCAATCTGGCCATCAAACGGAATACCGGTGCCCGTGGTTTGCGGGCCATCATTGAAAAAATGATGATGGATTTGATGTACGAGATACCCGGCAGGAGCGATGTGAAGAAAGCGGTCGTGACCAAAGAAATGGTGGAAGGATCCGGGGAACTTTTATTGACCACCGTGGAACCGCGTAAGAAAAAGAAGGAAGAATCCGCATAACGGGGGGCCCGTCAAACGGGCCTCTTTTATTTGGGGTACGGCCCGGGAAAAAGGCGGGCCGTTTTCTCTTTAGCCGGGACAGGATTGTCGGATAAGACCGGCCCCGTTGGCAGATACTAAACGTTGAATGGGATGAAAAGGAGGTATTCTCATGGACTATGCTGCCAACATCATCGGGCTGGTCAACTTGTTTTTTGCCATTGTCATCGGGCTTTATTTCTGGAATCTTCTCCGGAGCCAACAGAGCAACCGGGTGGCGGTTGACCGGGAATCCCGGAAGGAGATGGAAAAGCTTCAGCGTTTGCGCAGCATTTCCTTGACCGAGCCTTTGTCGGAGAAGACTCGTCCTGTCTGTTTTGATGAGATCATCGGCCAAAGTGAGGGGATTAAGGCGTTAAGAGCCGCTCTGTGCGGACCCAATCCCCAACATGTGATCATTTACGGGCCACCGGGTATTGGAAAGACGGCTGCCGCCCGCATTGTCTTGGAAGAAGCTAAGAAAAATCCCTTGTCCCCCTTTTCCAACACGGCAAAGTTTGTCGAATTGGATGCCACCTCGGCGCGTTTTGATGACCGGGGGATTGCCGACCCCTTGATTGGTTCTGTGCACGACCCGATTTACCAGGGCGCCGGCCCCCTGGGGATTGCCGGCATTCCCCAGCCCAAACCCGGTGCGGTGACGAAGGCCCACGGCGGCATCCTCTTTATTGATGAGATTGGGGAATTGCATCCCATCCAACTGAACAAACTCTTGAAGGTCCTGGAAGACAGGAAGGTTTTTCTGGAAAGCGCCTACTATAGTTCTGAAGATCCCAATATTCCCCAGCATATTCACGATATTTTCCGCAATGGGCTGCCGGCGGACTTCCGCATGGTCGGCGCCACGACCAGGATGCCCCATGAGATCCCGGCGGCCATTCGTTCCCGCTGCCTGGAGATCTTCTTCCGGCAACTAACGCCGGAGGAGATCCGGATTATCGCGCGCAATGCAGCAGATAAGATTAAATTTACTATCGCCGACAGTGCCCTGGACATCCTGATCAGGTTTGCCGCCAACGGCCGTGAGGCCGTGAATATGGTGCAATTGGCGGCCGGTTTGGCCATGGCCGAGAACCGCTGGGAGATTGGTCAAGCAGAGATGGAGTGGGTGATCAACAGCGGGCAGTATTCGCCCCGTCCCGACCGGAAGATCGCTCCTGCTCCGCAGGTGGGTATTGTCAACGGTTTGGCGGTGATCGGACCGAATACCGGCACCCTGGTGGAGGTGGAGGTAGTGGCTATTCCTACGGCGGCCGGTACCGGAAACGTCATCACCAACGGTTTGATTGATGAGGAGGAGATTGGGGAAGTTGGCCGAAAGGTCCGGCGGAAGAGCACAGCCAAGGGCTCAGTGGAGAATGTGATAACAGCCCTGCGCCGGTTTGGCGTTGATCCCCGCAATTATGATCTGCACATCAATTTCCCCGGCGGAAATCCCGTGGATGGACCGTCGGCCGGCATGGCCATGGCAGTGGGTGTCTTCTCCGCCATTACCGGGCGCAAGATCGATAACAAAGTTGCGATGACCGGGGAACTCTCCATCCGTGGCGCCATTCTGCCCGTGGGCGGGGTACCGGCCAAGGTGGAGGCGGCAAAGGCCGCCGGAGCCACCAAGGTCTTGATTCCGAAGGAGAATTGGCAAGAGATCTTTAAGCACGAAAGCGTCATTGAGGTTATCCCCGTCGAGCGGTTGGAAGAAGCAATGCAGTATGCCGTCCTGGAACCGGAGGAAAAAGCCCAGGATAAGGCGGGACTCGAGCGCCAAGTTCCGGCATAGAGGAATTATGCTAACTTTGTCGAATAATTATCAGATTAGACAAAAATTCCTCCAAAGGGGGGAACTTGGCCAGTGGGCGGCACCTATTTGCAGTTAAATCCCGAGGATATTGCGCGTGTTCTGCAACCGGGCCAGCGGCTGGAGCTCATCCTCAACCGGCATGTGGACAGTGGCAACCGGATGGAACGTATTACTGTTCCGGCCCGGATTTTGTCTTTTGAGGCGGGAGTTATCAAATTGCTGTTGGCTGAGGAGGGCCGTCCTTGGTTTAGCCTGTTTCGTCCCGGTCGTTTGTTGACGATTCAGACGGGCCGTTCTAACAGCTTGTTTACGTTTAAGAGTAAAATAATCGGCCGGGAGGTCCTGGATGGGGTCCAGATTACTTTGGAGAGCCCGCGGATTTTGGCCAGCGCCGAGCGGCGGCAAAGGCCGCGGGTCCCCATCATGGTGCCTGTTGTTTACCGGTTGTTAAGTTTTCGTGATAAGAAACTGCAGCATTTGGCGGAGAAGATTGGAACCGGGGCCAGCGGTGATTTAAACAACCAGGGCATTACCCTTTTGACCGATCTGCAATTGCCGGTGGGTATGACGATTCTCGTGGAATTCAACCTGGAAGGCGAGGCCGTTTCCCTGCTGGGGGTAGTTCGGCGCACCCGTTCTGAAAAGAAGAAACCATATGCTTACTCCGTTGGTGTGCAATTTTTGGAACCCGGCTTCGAACACCAGGAGATGATCCTGCGGGCCATCAACAAAGTTGGTGAACGCTTCAAGGGAGGGATTACCATATGACCCGTCCAGGTGAGCCGAAGATTGTCCTGGCCCTTGGTGCAGGGGGAGTCCGCGGGTTGGCCCATATCGGGGTGCTCCAGGTCTTCCGGGAGGAAGGCATCCCAATTCATGCCATTGCTGGTACTAGCATGGGCGCTATGGTGGGTGTGGCTTTTGGGGCCGGCAGTGATCTTTACTACCTGGAAAAGTTGGTGGAGTTCCTGCCTTGGCAGGATTTTATTGATATCGGTATTCACCGGATGGGGCTGGTGGAAGGAGACCGGGTCCTTGAACTAATCCGTATTTTAACGAAGGAAAAGCGGTTGGAGGAATTGACCCCGCCGGTCTGGGTGGTGGCCACCAACCTCCAAACAGGCCAGGAAGTCGTTTTTACGGAAGGCCGGATTGACCTGGCCGTCCGGGCGTCCATCTCCATCCCGGGCTTTTTTGCGCCTGTTATCTATGAAAACCGGATCTTGGTGGACGGCGGTGTGGTGGCCGGGGTCCCGGTCACCGTCGCTCGGCGGATGGGTCCGGATTTTGTTATTGCGGTCCATGTTGCCCATGATTTTAAACGGGCACAGCCGAAAAATATGGTGGATGTGCTGCTCCAGACAGTGGATATCATGGGCAACCGCTTGGATACGGATCAGATCATGCAGGCGGATCTGGTCATTACCCCTGATGTGGGCAATGTGGGGACGTTGGAACTGAACAGGAGCAAGGAATGCATCCAAAAGGGGCGCGATGCGGCCCGGAAGGTGTTGCCTGCCATTCACCGGCTGCTTAACAGCTGGGAGCAGACGGGCACAGAGTAAAGGGAGTTGCTGGGAATTGAAGGTTATTGTGGTTGGTGCGGGCGCCGCCGGATTGATGGCGGCTTTTTCTGCGGCCCGGGCCGGCGCTGTGGTGACTGTGATTGAAAAAAACGAACGGCCTGGGGTCAAGTTGGCGCTGACCGGTAACGGACGGTGCAACCTGACCCATGTGGGGGAGGCAAGGGAGTTAATCGGGAAGATCCCCGGGAACGGTAGATTTCTCTACAGTGCCCTGCACCGCTTTGGCCCGGAGGAACTCCGCACAGTCCTGGCGCAACTAGGGGTACCAACGAAGGTGGAAGGCGACGGGCGGGTCTTTCCTGTCTCCGACCGCGCGACTGATGTCATCAATGGTTTTGAGCGGGCCCTGCAAGAAATGGGCGTTTGTTGGCGGAAAGAACGGGCAGTGCAGCACCTGTGCATATCAGCCGGAACGGTTAGCGGGGTCGTTTTGACGAACGGAGAGACTCTGGCGGCTGATGCGGTGATTGTCTGCACAGGGGGCGCTTCCTACCCCAAAACTGGTTCCACCGGTGATGGCTACCGCTTGGCCCGGGAGGCCGGGCACCAGGTGGTGTCACCGGTTCCGTCTTTGGTGCCGCTGGAGTCGGATGAGGAATGGGTGAAACAACTGCAGGGCTTGGCCTTGCGGGGGGTACGGGTTCGCGGCTTGCAGCGGGGCCGTTTGCTCTGTGCGGAAACGGGGGATCTGCTCTTTACCCATTTTGGCCTTTCCGGGCCGGTCATTTTGTTGCTTAGTAAGATGATCGCGCCAGTCTTGTTGGAAGAGGCCGGATCGGTCAGCCTCAGCATAGATTTAACGCCTAAGGCCGGTGATGATGAGCTTGCGGCGGAGATCCAACAGGTGTTTAACCAGCACATTCGAAAGACGCTGAAAAATGCCTTAGAAAACCTGCTCCCCGGTGGTCTGGTCCCGGTTGTCCTGCAGATGGCGGGTATATCGGCACAGAAGCCGGTGCACCAGGTGACCCGGGAGGAACGGCGCCGGTTGGTCAAAACCATTAAAGACCTGCTGGTGGCCTTAAGCCGTCCCCGCCCGTTGGCAGAGGCAATTGTGACGGCGGGCGGCGTTTCTGTCAAGGAACTCAACCCGCAAACCATGGAGTCCAAACTGGTCAAGAGACTTTACTTTGCCGGTGAGGTGGTGGATGTGGATGGCCTGACCGGGGGATATAACCTGCAGGCCGCCTTTGCCATGGGCTTTTTGGCCGGCGCAGCGGCAGCAGCCGGCCATAAGACAGCAGCCGGCAGCGGGTGATCCGGATTTGGCGCAAGAAGCCTTGTCGGATGCAGCAAGATGTGCTACAATTAAAGACAAAATTTAGGTAGCAAGCAAGTTTGCTCTTGAAGGGTTTTAGCTTATTAAGGATTTCAAGTTGTGGAGAATTGTTTTTTGGCAGGACGGCAGAACGGTAGGACGGCAAGACTGTGGAATGAATGATCCTCATAGTAATTGCAGAATGGCAGAACAGCAGGTAAGGCGATTTTTGTTCATCGCACTCCCTGGAGTGCTTTTTTGCTACCCAAGGTAAAGAGGGGGCGCATAGACATGTCGGAGACGGGAAGCAAATCGGTGGCGCGGGCTGCCTTGCAGATGGCGATGACCTTAAGCCGCGAGGAGGAAAAGGCACTGAAAGAAACCCTGCGCAAGGAAGAGATTTATTCGGCCGCCGTGGATTATGGCGGTGAGGCCCTCACTGCCGTCAGGGCCCTGGTGGAGCGGGCGGTGGTGGCGGGCAAACGCGAAGGCATCATCAAAGATTGCCATGCCGAGGAAGGCGCAGTGGCTGGCGCGGCACGGGAAGCCATCTCCCAGGTGATGACCAAGGCTATTGGCTTGAATATCGGCGGAAAACTGGGTATAGCCCGGCGGGGCGATCATGTGAGCGTGGCTGTGTTCTTTGGCGTGGGCCTGCTCCACTTGGATGAGGTGGCGGTGGGTCTGGGCCACCGCGCCATCGGGTGAGGGTTGAAGCATGGAGCAGGTTCGGGTCCGGGGCATCCGGGGTGCCACCATTGCGCCCGCCGACGATGGGAACGGCATCCTGGAAGTAACCCGGGAGTTATTGCTGCAAATGGCTGAGGCCAATGGATTAACGAAGGATGATATCGTAAGCGTCATTTTTACCGTCACGCCGGATTTGCATGCCGAGTTTCCGGCCAAAGCCGCCCGGGCGCTGGGTTGGGCTGACTTGCCCCTCTTGGGTGCAGTGGAGATGGACCGGCCCGGCGCACCCAGACGGTGTATCCGTGTGCTGATCCATGCCTATACGTCCTTACGCCTTGAGGAGATTCGCCATATCTACCTACGGGGTGCGGAGGTGCTCAGGCCCGACCGGCAGGGGAATGTGACGGTGCAAAGCGAGGAATGAAGGATGAACAACCAAGAAGAACTAATCAGACGTGAAATACTGGGGATTAAAGAATATATTCCTGGGAAACCCATTGAAGAGACCCAGCGGGAGCTTGGCCTCACCGACGTGATCAAGCTAGCTTCCAACGAGAACCCCTTGGGCCCGGCAAAAGAAGTGCTGGCGGCCATCCAGGAGACGGCGCCCGCTGTTTATCTTTATCCTGACAGTAACCGGTATCATTTGAAACAGGCCTTAGCCGAGCACTTGAAGCTGGACCCCGCCTGGATCTTTCCGGGCAACGGCTCCGATGAGGTGATTAAACTCTTTGCCGAAGCCTACTTTTGCCCCGGTGATGAAGTCATTGTGGCTAAACCCACCTTTTCAGTCTATGAGTATGCGGCCAGGCTCATGGGGGCAGAGGTGGTGACGGTGCCGGCGGCGGACGGTTACCGCCACGACCTGGAAGGGATGGCGGCGGCGGTGACCGCCAGGACTAAGGCTGTGTTTATCTGTAACCCCAATAATCCGACGGGGACCATTATCTCCCGGCAACAGCTGAGGGACTTCTTCGACCGCCTACCCCAACGGGTATTGCTGGTGATTGATGAAGCCTACAGCGATTATGTGGACGATGAGGCCGACTATGGCCGAGGTCGGGAGTTGTTGGAGAGCGGCCGGGTGCTGATCTTGCGAACATTCTCCAAAATTTACGGCATGGCTGGCCTGCGGGTGGGGTACGGCATCGCCCATCCGGCGCTGCTGCAATGGCTGGAACGGGTGAAGGAGCCCTTCAGCATCAATATTATCGCCCAGCGCGCGGCCATAGCCGCTTTACAAGCCAAGGAACACGTGGCCTTGAGCCGCCGGTTGAATGCCGAGGGCAAAAAACAGCTCTACCGTGGTCTCACGGAATTGGGTTTAACTTACCTGCCGACCCAGGCCAATTTCATCCTCTTTCAGGTGCCTGTGGAGAGCAAGCTGGTCTATGATGGCATGCTCCGGCGGGGTGTGATCCTGCGGATGGCCGACTCCTTCGGCTTGCCCCGGCATCTTCGGGTTACCGTCGGGACTCCGGAGCAAAACACCAGATTTCTCCAGGCGCTAAAGGAGGTTTTAGCCAGTTCCGGCTCTTAAAAACTCTTTGAAGGTAAATCCCCCCGGTTCGACCGGTCGTTTGGGATTTTGCCGATATAATCCAGGAAAAAATGTAGGATGGTAGAAAGGAAGGATGTCAAGATGATTGTGGTGATGAATTCCAAAGCCACCCAGGAACAGTTGGACCAGGTCCAGGCGCGCTTGAAGGAATGGGGGTTTGAGATCCACCTCTCCAAAGGCGTAGAACGGGTGGTCATTGGCGCCATCGGTGAGAAAAAGCCGGTGGTCATCCAATCGCTGGAGGCAATGGAGGGCGTGGAGAAGGTTGTCCCCATTCTTCAGCCGTATAAGTTGGCAGGACGGGAGTTTCATCCGGAGGCTACCTTGGTTAAAGCAGGTCCGGTGGTGTTTGGCGGGGAGAAAATGGTAGTAATCGCCGGCCCCTGCGCAGTGGAGAATGAGGAACAAATCATCACGACGGCACAGGCAGTCAAAGCTGCCGGCGCCAGCATGCTGCGGGGCGGGGCGTTTAAACCCCGGACTTCACCCTACGCATTCCAGGGGTTGGAAGAGAAGGGCCTCAAGATGCTGGCGGCAGCGCGGGAGGCCACCGGGCTGCCCTTTGTTACCGAGGTTGTCAACCCCAGGGACGTGGAGACGGTGGTGGAATACGCTGATATGCTCCAGATTGGGGCGCGGAACATGCAGAACTTTACCCTGCTGCGGGAGGTGGGTAAAGCCCGCAAGCCGGTCCTCTTAAAGCGCGGCCTGTCTGCAACCATTGAGGAATGGTTGATGGCCGCGGAATACATTATGAGTGAAGGCAATTATGATGTGGTCTTATGCGAGCGGGGCATCAGGACCTTTGAGACTGCTACCCGCAACACCTTTGATGTTAGCGCCATTCCCTTGATTAAAAGATTGAGCCATCTGCCGATCATTGCGGACCCCAGCCACGCCGGGGGCAAACGGTATCTGGTGGAGCCCCTCGCCTTAGCGGCCATTGCCGCTGGGGCCGATGGCTTGATGATGGAGGTCCATCCCCAACCGGACCAGGCCCTTTCCGACGGGCCCCAGTCCATTACCCCAGCTGAATTCGGGGAGATTATCAAACGCCTCCGTCCGGTGACAGAGGCCGTGGGTCGCAGGTTATGAAACCGCAGCGTGTTTGCATCCTGGGAATTGGCCTGATCGGTGGTTCGTTGGGAATGGCATTGACCCGCCATGGCGGGGAGCTTGAGGTCCGGGGCTGGGACGTTTCAGAAACAACACGCCAAGAAGCAATGGCCCGGGGGGCGGTGCAGATCGCCCCCGGGCAATTAAATGAGGCGGTGGAGGGTGCTGACCTTGTTATTGTTGCCACCCCGATCCGGAGTGTCCTGCCTGTCCTCAGGCAGGCCTTGCCCGCCCTGAAACCCGGGATGGTGGTGACGGATGTGGCCAGCACCAAGGGGGAGTTGGCCGAAGCGATCGGTCGAATCCTCCCGCCGGGTGTGGAGTACATCGGCGGACACCCCATGGCGGGCACGGAGGGCAGCGGGATTGCCGCAGCTGACCCCTTTTTGTTTGAAAACGCCGTCTATATCCTGACACCGACAAGGACCACCGGCCAGCGGGCTATGGCCATGCTGGAAGGGCTATTGCAGTTGATTGGCGCCCATCCCCTGGTGCTGGGGGTGGAGGAGCACGACCGGATGGTGGCGGCTGTAAGCCATCTTCCGCATTTGGCTGCTGTTAGCCTGGCCAATGCCGCCGGGAACGCCGAAACCAAGCTTCCGGGAACATTGAGCCTGGCCGCAGGGGGATTTCGGGACAGTACACGGATTGCCATGTCCTCGCCGGAACTTTGGGCGGAGATTGTCTTTTCCAACAAGACACAGGTCCTGGCGATGCTGGATGATTATCTTGAAGAATTAAAAAAACTGCGCGGGATCATCCGGGATGATTGCGAGGAGGAGTTCCGGAGCTATTTTCGCCGGGGGGACGAGGTCCGGCGGCAGGTACCCCAAAAGAACAAGGGCTTTATCCACTTGCTTTACGAGATGGTGGTGCAGATTCAGGACCGGCCGGGCGCCATTGCGGGAGTGATCAACCTTTTGGCCGACGCCGCCATCAACATTAAAGATATTGAAATTCTGCGGGTTCGGGAGGGCGAGGCCGGGACTCTGCGTTTGGCTGTGGAGGATGAGGCCAGTTTGTCCCTGGCGAAAGAGATCCTGACCAAAAGGGGCTACCGGGTTTTTTCGAAATGACTGGCGATTCCCGGGGGTTAAGGAGGGAACTGGGTTATGCTTGCAATTGTCAAACCGGCAAAGCGCCTTATGGGCAGTGTGGCGGCGCCGCCCTCCAAAAATTATACCAGCAGGTACATTTGGTTAGCTGCCTTGACCGATGGTGTTTCCGAAGTCATCAGGCCAGCGTGGAACGACGACGCCCGGGCCCTGATTACCGCCTGCCGGGCCCTGGGGGCTGAGATTAGGGAGGCGGAGGACCGTTTAGTCATCCGGGGCTTTGCCGGCGCGCCACGGGCTGTTTCCGTCTTGAATCCGGGCAATGGCGGCTTAATCCTCCGCCTCTTGCTGGCGTTGGGCATCTGGCTGCCCGACGTGGTCTATACCACCGAATATATGGACTCTTTGGGGCGGCGTCCCCAGGATGACCTTTTGGCTGCCCTAACCCAATTGGGGGTGGAGGTGCAGGCCAATAGCGGCCGTCTGCCCATTCACCTGAAAGGGCAGGGTTGTGAAGGCGGGATGGTTGTAGAGGTTTCCGGGGCAAAGAGTTCCCAGTTTGCCACGGCCCTCCTCCTGGTGGCGCCGCTTATGCCCAAGGGCTTGACCGTTCGGGTTGTCGGCGGCCTGCGCTCCAAGCCGCCCTTGCAGACGACCCTGGCGGTGATGGCGGAGGCCGGTGTTGTGGTGGCGGCCGATTGGGAGCGGCTGTCTTTCACCGTGCCTGCCGGCGCCCGGTATCAAGCGCGGGTTTATCGTGTGCCCGGGGATTATCCCGGGGCCGCGGCTCTGCTGGCGGCGGCAGCGGTTTTGCCGTCTGATGTTCGGGTAAGTGAGCTTTATCCCGATGCCCAGGGGGAGCGTAAGGTCCTGGATGGCCTGGTGCAAATGGGCGTTGATCTGAGTTATGATTATGACGGGAAGACCGTTTCTATAAAAGGCGGCAAGCCCTTGCGGAGAATTCGTTTCAACGGGGACGAGGCCACCGACGCGGTTTTGGCCCTGGCGGCGGCGGCGGCCTTTGCCGAGGGGGAGACCTCCTTCTACAATGTGGGTAACCTGCGCTTTAAAGAGTCCGATCGTATCGGCGATTTCGGCGCCGAGTTGCGCAAGATCGGGGTTTGCGTCGAGGAAGGCCAGGAGGAACTCATAATCAAGGGGTCTCCCGCCGGTTATGGCGGTGGTGTGACCGTGGATGCCCACCATGATCACCGCATCATCATGGCCGCGACTGTCATCGGCTTGGCTTCCCGGCAGGGCTTGTGCATCCGGGGGGCTGAACATATCAGTAAGTCCTTTCCCGATTTTTTTACCACCCTGACCAAACTTGGCGCCAGCATCGAGTTGGCAGAGGAGTCTTGACCAATGGGAGTTGATCTGCATACCCATTCCACCGCTTCCGACGGCAGCCTTACTCCCGATGAACTGGTGCAGGCAGCGGTCGCAATGGGCTTGGAAGGTATTGCCCTGACGGATCATGATAGCGTGGATGGGCTGGATCAGGCTTTGGCAGCGGGCGAACAATACGGCTTACCTGTTATTCCCGGCGTGGAATTAGCCACGGATTTTGGCCGGGAAGAAGTCCATATCTTAGGTTACGGCTTTAACCGGCGGGACCTGCATTTAGTAGCCAAGCTGGACCGGATCCGGCAGGCCCGCTTGGACCGGGCCCGCGGCATGGTGGAACGGTTACAGCGGGTTGGTGCCAACATTACCTGGGATGATGTAGTCAGCCTGAGCAATGGGCGGTTTGTGGGCAGGACCCATATCTACCGAGCCTTGAAGGCCAAGGGGTTCATCGGAGAAGATCCCCTGGGCCAGGCCTTCAACTATTACCTGGGGACGGAAGGCCTTGCCTACCTTCCCCATCGCGAGATCGAAACTTTTGAGGCCATAGATTTGATCCGCAATACCGGCGGTTTTCCGGTTTTAGCCCACCCCGGGCGGATGGGCCGGGAAAGCATGCTGAAGGCCTTGGTGGACCGTGGTTTGGCCGGAATCGAGGTCTACTATCCTACTCATACCCCCGGGCAGATCCAGTCTTTCCGGCGTTTGGCCAAGAAATTTGGGCTGCTTGTAACCGGCGGTTCCGATTTTCATGGGGATTTTGGCCGGACCAGCTTGGGGCAAGCCCAGGTTTCACCGGAGATTTTCTGCTATTTTCTGCAAAAAAGAGAATAATCCATCCAGCCGGGGAGAGAATAAAGCCCAAAGAAGGAATTTCGGGATGATCCGGCTTAAATTCATCCGAAATTAAAAGGAGGAGTCTCATGGAGACCCTGACCGTCACTGCCGAGAAGGTGCCTGAGCAAATCCAGATGGTAGTGAAATGGTATACCCAAGGTCTCTTGACGGAAGAGGAGTTGGTTCAGCTCTTGAAGGGCTCGGTGCGGCCACCGGCGGGCAGTAGGGGAGGAACGGCCGATTCTCCTGAAATTTTGTCTTGACGACCAGAGGCTTTGGGTGTTCTCCTAAAAAATTTCCATAAAAAAAGGGGCTTTTGGGAGCAAGAAATACAGAAGTGGGGTTTACTTCTGTATTGTTTTTCGGTATAATATACTTTGCGTCCGGGCGAATAGCTCAGGGGGAGAGCACTTGCCTTACAAGCAAGGGGTCGCTGGTTCGAAACCAGCTTCGCCCACCAGTTATGGAGCCGTGGTGTAGCCGGTTAACATGCCAGCCTGTCACGCTGGAGATCGCGGGTTCGAGTCCCGTCGGCTCCGCCAGCAATCTTCCTGAAGATGCCAGGAACAATCCGGAAAAACCATTTGACAAATAACTTTTCTCTATGGTAAGATATTAAGTGCGGTTGATACAGTGGATAAGCGGAAGTAGCTCAGTGGTAGAGCATCGCCTTGCCAAGGCGAGGGTCGCGGGTTCGAATCCCGTTTTCCGCTCCAAATGTCAATTAAGCAAAGGCAGGGTAATCCTGCCTTTAGCAAAATCATATAGATTTAAAGAGGCGGCATAGCCAAGTGGTAAGGCAGAGGTCTGCAAAACCTTTATTCCCCAGTTCGAATCTGGGTGCCGCCTCCAAATTTATTCTTTGGGAAAGTGGCGGAACGGCAGACGCTGCGGACTTAAAATCCGCTCCGGGTGACCGGGTGAGGGTTCGAGTCCCTCCTTTCCCACCATCAGGTAAACCAGGGTTTCAGAGGAGAATCTGAAACCTCTTTTTGTATGTTTTTTCGGTAAGTGGCAGGATGTTTGCCGGGAGTTTATCAATTTAGTCCTTAATCTGCTTGGTTTTCTTTACGCCGGAAAGCCTGCCCGGGAGGGAAGAGGGGGAACCTTAATGGCACAAGCCGGGATAATCTTTGAACGCATCATCATGTTGTTTTTGTTGGGCTTGCTCGGATTTATTGCCGGCAAAACCAAGTATCTGCCGGGGAATGCCGGCACTGTTTTATCCAACGTGGTCGTGAAAATCACCACTCCGCTTTTGATCCTGACGACGCTGACCAATTACCGGCTGGAACCCGGTGTGCTTGGCGACGGTCTGTTGATCTACCTCTTTGGCCTATTCTTTATGGTCTTAGCCTATGGCCTAAGCTCGGCGGCAACCCGGTGCTTAGGGCTTATGGGCCCAACGGCTAATATTTATAAGATGCAGGCCATGTTTGGCAATGTCATTTTCTTGGCCTTTCCGCTTTTGACCGCCCTTTACGGGGAGAAGGGCCTTGTTTACGCCGTGTTTTATAACCTGGCCAATGACTCCTTGCTGTGGACATTGGGTGTTTCCTTGGCCTATGAGGGCAGGGGAAGAGGCTGGCAGGAGAGGTTTAGATCTTTGTTGAACGGGAATACCTTAGCTTTTCTCACCGGTATTCTCTGGATAGCTTTGGGAATCCGGGAGCGGCTGGAGCAGTCGCCAACAGGGCAATGGATATACGATATATTCTATGGGACCTTACATCCCCTGGGCGTTACCACCATCTATTTATCCATGTTGTTTATCGGCTTGATGCTGGCCCAGATTGGGTTGGAGGGGATATTAAAACCGGCTAAACTGCTCCCCTTGGCGGTCCTGTCATTGGGCAAATTAATTGTCCTGCCGGGGTTGGCCTTAGTTATATTAATGTTTGCCGGTAAGGGCTTAAGCGCATTTGCCCAAGACATCCTGGTTCTGCAACTGGCCATGCCTGCCGCCACCATTGTACCGGCTTTGGCGGCGGATGCCGGTTCCGATGTGGAATTTGCCACAGAAGCCGTCTTTGTTACTTCAATCACAAGCCTCTTGACTATTCCCTTGGTTGTTCTGCTTTTTCTGGCCTAAAGCCGGCTTAAACCTTCTGTGTAGAAAAGTCCCGGGATTTCCGAGCGGGCCCCACCCGACTGACATTTATCCATCGCGTAAAAACACAGAAAGAGAGCCTCCTGATTCATTCTCCTCAAGAGGCTCTCTTTTTATACCCTTCTTCTTGTTTTATTTCGGTGGGCCGGGTTTAATGTTACCGTTTTCGAAGGTCCAAACGCCTTCTTTGAAACGGTAGTTGGCGCCGCCGTTGCTGTCCCAGATCCCCTTGCCGTCATTGAAGCAGGCAATAAGTTCATCCATATAACCCAGGGGAATTGTAATCTTGAAGTAGCCGCTTATCTCAGCATTGGGCATTGCCACCCCCGGTGAGGTGGTCCACAGACCGGTGGATTTCTTGTAATGGATGTGGGGGGTTTTAAACCCTTTGTAATAGATGGTAACAATGCTCTGTTCCGTCTCAACCTCAATGACCGGGGTGAAAGCGGATGTGTTACCGGCTGTATCAATGGCCCTAATTTTATAGGCATAGGTGATGCTTTGGGTCAGCCCCTTATCGGTAAAACTATTGGTCTCAGAGGAGCCGACCAGGGCATTGTCCCGGTAAATCTCATACTTTGCAACCTTATAGTTATCTGTTGAAGCCGTCCAACTGAGATGGACCGTGCTAGAGGTCTTGGAGACCACCTTCAGGTTGCCCGGAACCGATGGGGCGACATTATCGCCCAAGGTTTTTACAGTGAGCGCTTCGCTGAACTTCGAGGCGTTGTTGGCGCCGTCGATGGCTCTGATGGTATAGGAATAAGTGGTCTCGGGCTTTAGGCCTTCATCAGTAAACGTGGTGGATGATGTAGTCCCGATCTTGTGGCCGTCCCGGTAGATCTCATAGCTGGTAACACCTCGGTTGTCGGTGGAAGCAGTCCAGGAAAGACGAATACTGTCAATGTGCCTGCTGGCAACGATGTTACTGGGAACCGAAGGTGGTGTCGAGTCCACAATGGTAATTGTGGCTTTTTGGCTGTGGTGGGAGTAGTTTTTACTCCGGTCAAAGGCCCTTACCGTATAGTCGAAGGTGCCATCTCCCTCAAAGGTGTCGACAAAGGATGTACTCTCACTTGTGCCCACTTTTTTACCGTTCCGGTAGATCTCGTAACCCCAAACATTAACATTATCTTTACTGGCGGTCCAGCGGACCATCACACCTTGTTTAACACTGGTAAGCTTGATGTCTTCCGGCACAGAGGGAGCCTGAGTGTCTTTCAGGGTGCTTTCTGTCAATGGTGTGGACGGTGCCGATGTCTTCCGGTTCTCGTCATAAGAACGGACGGTATATGTATATCTGGTATCCGGTTGGAGATTCTGGTCGTTGTAAAAATCATTCCTGGTCCGGGCGATTAAACGTCCGTTCCGCAACACTTCATAACCACGAATACTACTTTTATCTGCCGGTTCCTCCCATGTGAGATGGAGGCTGGATTCGGTCCGTTGTGTTACCTTGACCGCTGTTGGCGGCATAAGCGGACCAGAAACGACAGGTTGCGGAGTTTCCGGTGCAGGTGCCGGTTGGCTGTCCGCCTCGGTGGGCGGTGCAGTCTCCTCATCAGCGACCGGCGGGATCTCCGGGATTTCCGGCGCAGGCGTTTGGGCGACAGGTAATGTTTCTTTGGCGGTATCGCGACTGATCCGGCCGATCAACCTGATTCCGGTCAAAATAACCGCGATGACCAAGACGGTAATGGCGATATTCTTGAATTGGATCGGCGCGGGTGCAACCTGCTTGTTCTCCTCGTCTTTCTCCCGTTTGCTTTTGCTTGTATCTCCGGCCAAGATGGCGGGTGTGGGAAGATTGGGCAAGGGACGACCGAACATAATGATCTTGCCATTGTCCAAGGAGAACTGCCAAGCGATACCGGCCATTTCGTCGGAGATGCGTTCTTGACAGAAGTCCGTGGTGATCCGGGAACATTGCCGTTCGATTTCCTCCACGGTTGTGGCTGGTTCCAGCGACTCCACATTGGTCCATTGATTATCAAAGGTCTGTTGAATCTGATCTTTTAAACCTGCTGCTGCTTCCTGGACCTCCGGAGCCGATGAAAGGGGAAGGATAAACGCCCGTGAGGAAGTGAAGATCAACAGTAAGTTGGGATAACCGGTCAAGACCATGGTGGGATTTTGCAACAGGATGTTTAATGCGGTGAGACGTAAAGAAGAATCATCCTCAAATTCCATGGAATATTCCGCGGCTTCGGAAGACCAATCCTTACGACTGATAAAGATAAGAACAATGCCGGCAATAATTGAGACTAGACCTAATACCATCAGAGACAAAAAATGGGCGCGAAGGAACAGTGCTGCGACGATCAGCGCTGCACCCAGCAGGGAGAAGAAAATCCCCGCGAACTTTTGATTACGGGACTTCTTCCAAGTGTCAACTAACCTTTGGCCATTTGGCGATTGTATGTTCTTGTTCACGACATCCATTGTCTCCTTACCTGCTTATTTTTTATTATTATTTATTTATTCATTGTAGATCTGTGGATTCCTTCTGTTTTTACAAAATTATATTAGTAAGTCCCTGGATGTGGCGGATTGTAATATTTGTTTTAAACAATTGGAGTTATAGCCATAGTAATAATTGGAAACAGATGATTAAAAAAGCATGGCCCTTGCAGATAATTTGCAAAGGAGCCATGCCAAGGGGGCGATATTATCTTAACGGATATATATTTCACCTTTATTATGCGGTTGCTTTAAATCACATAACTATGGAGTTTAGGGGGAACCGGCTTTGATTTGTCCGTTCTCAAAGGTCCAGGTGCCTTCCTTAAACTTGTAAGCGGAGTCCCCGCGTTGACAGAGGGGTGGTGGATTGGGATCCCATTTACCTTTACCGTCGCTGAAAGCGCACAGAAGGTAATCGGCGTAGCCAAGCTCCACCGTGATCTTGGTATAACCTGCCACTTCCGCTTCGGACATGGCCACCCCGGGCGGTACGGTCCAGATGCCGTTGGTTTGTTGGTAATGGAGGTAAGGTGTGGTAAAACCCTTACGGTAATAGATTGTAACCCTGCTCTTCTCTGTTTCCGCATGAACCGTGGCGCTGAAGGCGGAGCTGTTGCCTGACTGGTCCACTGCTTTTACCCGGAAGGAATAGGAGTTGCCGGGGGCCAGGTTATCTACTGTAAATGTGGTGGCGGTAGTAGTACCTATTTTGTCGCCGTCCCGGTATATTTCATATTTAACATGGCCCGAATTATCGGTGGCCGCTGCCCAGGAGAGACGGACAGTATGTGAGCCTGTTCCGGCAACCTTTAGCTGGCCGGGCACGGACGGCGGCGTAGTGTCGGCTAAGGTGCGCACGGATATTGTTTCACTGGGCCGTGAATAATTGTTGGCTAAATCGTAAGCTCGGATCGTGTAGGTATAATTGCTGTCCGGCGTTAAACCTTCATCGACAAAGAAGGTGTTTTGGGTTGTGCCGATCTTTTGCCCGTCCCGGTAGACGGCATAACCGGCAACGCCCCGGTTATCCTGGGCGCTCGACCAGGAGAGACGGACTGACTGAAGTGTCCTGCTGAAAGTAATATTGCCGGGAGTTGTCGGCGCAATTTCATCCGGCAGCAGTCCGCCCGCGGGATTGCTGTGCTTGGAATAGTTCCTGGCCGGATCGAAGGCGCGGACCGTATAGGAGACATTCTCGTTGTCAACTTGCTCGTCCGTATAGTTTGTTTCCTTTGTTACCCCGATCTTCCGTCCGTTCCGGAAGACTTCATAACCGTCAACCGCCAAGTTGTCCGTGGCGGGCTGCCAGTTTAGTCGCGCTTTTTTCCCGGAAACAATGTTCAGCGTCAGGTTGGTGGGGGCCGTTGGGGGGATGGTATCCTTAACAGTGGTGGCGCTAAATGCTTCGCTGGGCTCAGAGAAGGAATTGTCGTTATTATAGGCGCGGACAGTATAGGTATACCGGGTTCCCGGGCGTAATCCCTCATCGGTATAGAAATGATTTCTGGTCAGCGCTACCCGGCGGTTATTTCGCATTACTTCATAGCCGGCCGTACCCGGCACTGGTTGCCAGGTGAGGGAGATGGAGCCCATGGTTCGCTGGCTGACCCGTAAACCCTCGGGCCTATCTGGGTTTGGCTTTCTGGTTGAAGCGGCAGTTCCTTCTTCTTTTTCCATCAGGTTCACGGGAGGCCGGAATTGTTCCGGCTGTGGCTTAAGGGCTGTTTCCGCGGGCGGGGAAACCGGCACGGTGTGATTGGAGTTTAACCTGTTAATGAAGAAGAACCCGCCGGCCATGAGGATAATGATGGCCACCAGGGCAAGTCCGTGTTTTAACAGCATGCCTGGTCCGGTAAAGGTAACAGCTGGAGCCGGGGATACCCTCTCCAAGGTAGTGGCGGAAAATGTTTTGGGAAATGGCCGACCGAATAAGACCACTGCGTTTGCACTTGCGGCAAATCTGCCAATAACATCGGCCAGTTCTTTGGCGAGGGGTTCCGTACAGTATTCGCCGGCGATATAGTCACACTGGGCGGAGATCTCCTGAATACTGACGGCGGGTTGGCATAGTTCCGCATTCTGCCAGGGACCGGTAAAATGGCTTTTGATCTCCTCTTTGAGGGCAAGGGCCCTGCTTTCCATGGCTTCCCCGGTACCAAGCTGCAAGATAAAGGCGTGGATGGCAGTGAAGACGAGGATCAGATCGGGAGAACCTGGAAAACCGGTGAGCAATACTGTGGGGTTTTGTAATAAAGCGCTGACTGCCACGGCTTTTAGGGTCGATGGTTCATTAATAGTGTAGGAACACTCCATGGCCTGTTGTGACCAGGTTTTTCTACTATATATTAACAGGTTAATGCCAGCGCCGAGGAAGACAATGCCGGTGAAAAACCAGAACCAACTGGTCAACCAGATTGCTGACAAAAAACAAAGAATGCCAAGGATCATTAATATTCTTCCCGCTCCTGCGGTCTTTTCGGCCTTTTGCCAAAAAGCCAGCAACCGCAGGTCTGGTGTGGGAAAGAAGAAATTTGCAGACATGATACCCATGCCCCCTTTAACAACAAGCAGGATCGTTTGTTATAATTCCTATATTAAAATATCGTTAAAATATTCAGTACACTCTCGGAATTTCCTGCAGATTTTAGAGAAATAATTAACAAAAATATAATATAAATTTTACTATCGTATTTTGAGGATAAAAAAGCCTTTAGTCTGGAGCAAGCTCCGGACTAAAGGCTTTTGCTTAGTGCAAGATTTGGTTTAAATCAGGGGTTATCCCATAGTTCCTTCGCCAGGGTGGCGATCTCCCGGGCGCGCCGGCGCGTTTCTCTGGGCAACCGCCGGATCTCCAGGACATCTCCTTCGCGGCAGTCGGGCTCCAGCAGGCGCCTAGGCAACATTTCCATGGAGCGGTCCGGTAGTTCGACGATGGCATAATCGCTCTCAAACCGATCGATCACAACTTTCATTAGCGTCCCACCTTTTATTCCACGGAGTGATGGAGAATTACCGATATAAGCCGGCCGTCGCTGATAAAGCAAATGGTTCCAGCCTCATCCGTCCGCAGGATTTTGACCCCGCGGGCGGACAGCCGGTCAATGATTTGTGGCGCCGGATGGCCGTAATTATTGTCTCTGCCTACAGAGATCACGGCGTATTGAGGGGCTACCTCCGCCAGGAATGCTTCCGTGGAGGAACTCTCGCTACCATGGTGCGCGACTTTTAAAACATCAGCTTTCAAGTCTTGGCCGCTGTGCACCATCTCAAGCTCGGAGACGGCTTCCGCGTCGCCGGTGAAGAGGAAGGCTGTACAACCATAACTAATTTTCATCACAATGCTGTAGTCGTTCAAGTCGTTGTAGGTGTGCTCCGCCGGGGCCAGGATCCGGATGTCCACTGCGGGGTCCAGGTTAATTTCCAGGCCCGGCCGGGGTGTTGTGATGGAAAGACCTTTGTCCTTGATGGCCAGCAGCAGATCCCGGAAGGTCTTGGTGTTTGTGGTGACCTTGGGTAAATAGACGCTGCCCACGGAGAAGTCATTGATGACACGGTCGAGGCCTCCGATGTGGTCCTCGTGGGGGTGGGTGCCGATGACGACGTCCAAATGGGCGATCTCATTCTCCAATAAATACGAACGAATGAAAGAATAGTCGTTATTGTTGCCGGCATCGATCAGCAAGGTCTTCCCGCCCGGTGTCCGGATCAGGATGCAGTCGGCTTGTCCCACATCAAGGAAGTCCACTTTTAACAGGGCGGGTGATGCTGGTGTTAGGGCTGCTTCTGGTAAGACCGCCGGTTGGGGTAAAAAGATACAGACAGCCAGTATCGCCGCTGCCAGTAAAATTAGCCGTATTCCTGAGAATACCTTCCGGTGTCCCTTCATTACTGTCATCCTCCCCCCCGTAGGATTCACCCGTAGATTTTATCGGCAGGAAGGAAGGATTATGTTGTTTTTTTTATGGAAAAACCAAGGAACACGGAGCAAGGCGCACCTTAGGTGCGCCTTGTTACTTTATAAAGATTCCTGGCCAACACTCCGGACTACTGACTTCTGTCTTCGGAATTCCAGCAAGATTAAAGCTTATGTCTTACTGAATCAGAGGACGCCACCAAGCTTCGTTCTCCTGGTACCACCGGATGGTCTGCCGTAAACCCTCGGCAAATCCGACTGTTGGTTTCCAGCCCAACTCAGAACGGGTGGCGGCGGTGTCCAGGCAATAACGGCGGTCATGGCCCGGACGGTCGGGAACATGCACCAAATAAGCGGTGGGGAGCCGGAAATAGTCTAAAATGGCCCGGGCGACTTCAATGTTGGGCTGGGGGTCTTCAGCACCGATATGATAGATCTTGCCCGGTTCCCCCCGTTGTATGACCAGTTCCAAGGCGTGGCAGTGGTCCAAGACGTAAAGCCAATCCCGGACTTGTAGGCCGTCGCCGTAAACCGGGAGTAACCCCCGGGTTAAGCTGCGGGTAATTAAGAGAGGCAGAAATTTCTCCGGATGCTGATAGGGACCGTAGTTGTTGGTACAGCGGGTAATAATGGCCGGGATGCGATAAGTCCTGATATAAGCCTGGACCAGCAGGTCGGCGGCGGCCTTGGCGGCGGAGTAGGGACTGCTGGGCAGGAGAGGGTCGGTAACTTTGGATTTGCCGGATGCGACGGAACCATAAACCTCATCGGTGGAGATTTGGACGAAGAGCCGGGTTTTATGGCGCCGGACAGCTTCCAGCAAGACTTGGACTCCGGCGACATTTGTCCGGATAAAGGGAGCAGCCGCTTGAATGCTCCGGTCCACATGGGATTCGGCGGCGAAATTAATGACCGCATCCGGGTTAAGATCCATTGCTTCAGCGACTTTTGCCGGGTCGGCGATATCACCGTGAATATAGTGATAAAACGGGTTGCCGGTCAAATCGGCCAGATTTGTGGGGTTACCTGCGTAAGTCTGGGCATCCAGGTTGATCACAACGTCAGCCGGGTGGCGCGTAAGCCAAAAGCGGATAAAATTGCTGCCGATAAACCCCAGGCCGCCTGTTACTAAGAGCCTCATGGGTTCCTCTCCTTTATTTGCCTGGTTTTCGTCCCTTTTGTCGCGGGAGAAAGGTTGTTGGCCATCGGTTGTCCGGGGCAAAATGCTTGAAGATTGCCGGTGGCCAAGACTTGGCAATGGGCAAGACGGGGACCGGTACGGTGGATCAACCGATTGGCTCCTGCACAACTTAAAAGTGGGATATTTTCGGTTTTATCCATTTTATGCAGGGAGGATGTTTTGGTGTCCCGGGCCGGGGAGCCTAAGAGGCGCGGCTTTTGAACCAGTTGATGGTTTGGCGGATGCCTTCTTCCAGTTCGATCCGGGGCGCCATCCTAAGGAGCGGATCCGGCGAATGTCCGGAATGCGGGAGAAGGTTTCGTAAGGGTACTTTTCTACAAATTCGATCCCTGCGGTATTGCCGGTGAGCCTGTTTACCAACTTGGCTAAAGTGAGGACCGGGGTGGGAATCGGACTGCCGATATTAAGCACAGTGGGCGGAGCGGGGTGTTGAAGGACGATCATCAGGGCTTCAATGAAGTCGTCGATATGGCAGAAGGTCCGGATCTGGCGACCGTCCCCTTGGACTTTCAGGGATTCGGCGCTTAGCGCCCAACGGATGAAGTTGGGAATGACCCGGCCGTAATTGGTTTTTATATCCATGTCCGGCCCATAGACATTAAAGGGGCGGATGATCACATAGGGAACCCCATACCGGTCGGCCAGGTATTTAGTGATTTCTTCGCCGAAACACTTGCCCACCGGGTAGGGGCTGCGCGCTTGGTTCAAGACTAGGTGGCTCATGGTGTCTTCCCTCAGCCCGCCCCGGGGGATCTGTCTATAGTAGCCATAAACTTCGGAACTGGAGAAAAAGGCATACCGCGCTTCGGCCCGGGCGGCCAAACGGATGAGTTGTTCATTGCCCCGAGAATTGACATGCAAGGTCTCCAGCGGGCTCTTTTCATAATCCGTGGGATTGGCAATGGCTGCCAGATGCAGCACCCAATCGTATTTGGCATGATGGTGGAGGGGTTCGGTAATATCCACCGTTAGCACGGTTATGCGGGGGTCATCTTTCACCTCCGCCAAGTTGGCCGGATCTCCGGTGGAAAAGTTGTCAATGACTGTTATTTCTTCAGTGCTGGCTTCTCTTAACAGGCGGCGAACCAGGTGGCTGCCGATAAAACCGGCGCCGCCGGCGACAAGAAATCTCTTGGCTGGTATCAACGAAAACTCCCCCAGTGTAAGGATGTGTAAAGATTCTCATTTACTTTGTTTTACCGTGGTTTTGCTTGCAGCCGTTGGCGAGGTTTACCTTTATGGGCTGGATAGGTCTTGAGCCAGTTTTTTATGATCTGATGATAAGGTTTGTTGGGGAAAAGCAAGAGTTCTGGGACATGCCCGATGTCCACGGCAATCTTGCCGTAAGTCTTCCGGATGTGCGTGCAAAGGGGTTTTCCGGGAATACCCGCTGCCACCAGGGCAATGTCATAGTCGGGGATAACCCTTAGTTTTTGCATAACCCGGGGTAGGTCAGCAAAGCCATGCACCGGTTCAACAGCAACGATCCGGGCGTCCATCCGTTGGAAAGCCCCTTTTACTTTGGACATGGTAAGTCCCAGGAGCAGCACCCGCCGGGACTTGACCATTTTTTCGATGATTTTTCGTTTCAATAAAAAACGGTTGATATTGCCCGGACAGATTAATTTCGGGGATAGATGGAAATGACGCAAAACCTTCTCTGCCAAGGGCCGGAAGGCAAAACCGTCGGGTGTGGGCAAACCCACCATATCCGCTTCTTTAATCGAACGGATCAGGGCTTGCCGGATCTTCTCATCAAAGCGCTCTACACCTGTATAGCGAAACCAAGGCGGTAGTTTTTTCCGGTCAAAAAACAGATCCAAGCCCAGAACCCGGTTTTCCCCGTCGTTAATTCGGATCAGGGCGAAGGGTCTTTTTTGCCGGACCTTTTGGAGGAGGATCGCTTCGACCTCTTGGACCGCTAACATAAGACTCATATATTCCAAGGAGTTCACTCCTTAGCACAAAGTTAAGCCGGGCGCTCCGGTGTGAACTTACGCCACCGGCGGCAGGGGCACCGGCAGTTTCTTTCCTTCTGTCCGGGCAGGAAAATGCCGGATTTATTGTTTGGACCGACGGGAAACAGGACGCGGGCCGCCGGCTTTCGGCGTTTGCCTGGATTTAACCTACGAAGATTTGGCGGCGGGGTGTTCCTTGAGCCACTTGCGGATGATTTCCCCGTAACGCAAACCCGGATAGAGCATCATCTCCGGGACATGCCCAAGGTCGATGGCGACCTTGCCATAAAAGCGTCGGATACTGGTACAAATTGGTTTGGCGGGAATGCCTGCGGAAACTAAGGCCAAATCAAAGTCGGGGCAGGTGCGCACATACTGTAAGACCCGCTGGATATCGGCGAAGCCGTTGACCGTTTCGGCGGCAACAACCTTTGCGCCCATGGCGCGAAAGGCTGGGATGACTTTTCGGATGGTTTTGCCTAATAACAAAAGCCGTTGCCCTTTGACCAGGCGGGCCAGGCCATCGTGGTGATAAAGCCAGCGGTTGATGTTGGTGTTGCAGATCAATTTTGGCCGAAGTTGGTATTTGGTTAAGATCTTCTCGGCCAAAGGACGAAAGGGCGCGGCGGATCTGGTGGGCAGGCCGACCAGGTCCGCCTCCTTGATGGCGCGAATGAGCGCACCGCGCACGGCTTCCGTGGGAGTATCAACGCCGGTGTACCGGTACCAGCCGGGCAATTGTTTGGTATTAATGAAAATGTTATAACCGATGGCGCGGGTCTCACCGTCGTTGATGCGAATCAAGGAGAACGGCTTTTTTTCCTGAATATGCTGTCTTAAGATCTCTTCGGCCCTTTGGAGGGGGATCATCTGTTTTAAATATTTCACGACCTAAACCTCCTTGGCGTCAGCCGGGCTTGGTCGGTCAGCTCTTCCATCGGTCGGCCCTGGTCTTTGGCGTGGTATGCTTCCAACTACGCCTCCACTGGCGGATGGGGACAGCACGCACGACCTGCCCCAACTGCCGGCCAATTACAGGCTGCATTGACATGAGGGACGGCAGGCGTTTGGCCCTTGGGGTAACGGTTGCCTGTTTTTTTCCATGGGCAATTGGGGAAGAAGTCTTCGTTTTGTAGTGGTACGGTGATTTTGCCCGTGTCTTTTTATGCTTGTTCTTGTTCTTGGGGACTTGTGGCTGCCCCGTCCCCTGGGGACTGCCGGGCGGCGGACCGGCTATGGGGGCCGGTGGGATCGTTACCTGCTTTTCACCGGATGGTCGCCAGGGCTGGACCCGGGGATCTTTGGTGAGGGTGAAGGCCATTACATGGCCGAAGTCCAACGCCACTTTGCCGTATCGTTCGGCGATCTCCGGGACTAAGATCACCGCGCTGGTGCCTGCTGAGACCAGGGCCAGGTCAAAATCGAACTGTCCAATCTTTTCCATTACCTCTGGTATTTGTTGGTAATTTGTGATCTCAACGCAACCGACAATGCGCGGGCGCAAATGCTGGTACTCCCGTTTGAGCAAGTCCCGGTAAAGGGGGGCCCAGCGGGAAACCAGCAGTGTCCGGTAACGGTGGAGCAACTCCCAGAATAGTTTTTTGGCCACCATCTTTCTGTTGGCGCAAACATGGCATAACTTGGCCGGTTCGATCTGGTAGTAGGCGAAAATTTCGTTGGTCAACTCCCGTTTCAAGTGATTGGCGGCGATCAGTTCGTCGTTATTGTTCCGGCAGATGCCAACCAGCGAGGCCTTTTTCACAGCGGCAATGGTCCGATCCCTCTGTTCCAGATTGGGCAGGGAAACACCCCGCTCCCCCGACTTGTATTGCGAGACATTCAACCATTTTAGTTTGGGCAGGTCTTCTAGGGGCAAAAAGACGCCTTGCCCCATCACAATATTTTCCCCATCGCCGATCCGGACAAAGGAGAAGGGTTGCTTCCGGGTCAGGTGGTGCCGGATTAGCTGCAGGACTTCGTCCTCCGTGAGTAATTGGTCGTCTTTTATGTCTTTAAGCACCATGCTCTGGCCTCCTCGACTCATGGTTATTGTGCAGTTACGTCCTGTTTTTAGCGTATATCTTTTTGGCCGATGCGTGTGTAGCGGAAGCCGGCGGTGCTAAGCTCATCCGGACGGTAGATATTGCGGAGATCGATGATGACCGGGTCTTTCATGACGGATTTCAGGCGCGGCAGATCCACCTGGCGGTAGATCTCCCATTCGGTGGCAATGACGATGGCGTCGGCTCCCCGGGCGGCTTCGTAAATATCCTCGTAATAGGTGATGGTATCGGCAAAAGCCTTTTTCGCTTCGGTGAGGGCGGCCGGGTCGTGGCCCCGGACGCTGACACCGGAGGCGATCAACTCTTCAATAATGGGGATGGCGGGACTTTCCCGCAGGTCATCGGTCTGTGCCTTAAAGGCCAAGCCCAAGACTGCCACGGTTTTTCCAGCGGGGGAACCCAGGGCGTCTTTGATCTTCAGGGCCATCCGGCGTTTGTGGTTTTCATTGGCTTCCACCACCGCCTTGGTAATGGTCAGGGGGCTGCCGTAGGAAGCCCCGATCTGGATCAGCGCCCAGGTGTCCTTGGGGAAGCAGGAACCGCCGTAACCAGGCCCGGCTTTGAGAAAATGGGGCCCGATCCGGTGGTCCAAACCCATGCCCAAGGCTACGGTCTCGATATCACCGCCAATGGCCTCGCAAAGGTTAGCCAGTTCGTTGATGAAGGCTATTTTGTTGGCCAGGAAAGCGTTGGCGGCGTACTTGATTAATTCGGAGGTCTCCGGGTTGGTGACGATGAACGGGACTTTCTTCTTCAAAAAGCCACTGTAAAGCTCCTTCATTAGCGCGACGGCTTTAACGGATTCGGCGCCGATGACGATCCGGTCGGGATAAATAAAGTCATGGACGGCGCTGCCTTCCCGAAGAAATTCCGGGTTGCTGACAACATCAAAGGCTACCGGTGCGGGCAAATGTTTCTTGATCAATTCTTTGACCCGCCGGGCGGTGCCCACGGGTACCGTTGATTTGTTGATGATCACTTTGTAACTTGTCATTGCGGCGGCAATCTCCCGGGCGACCGCTTCCACTTGGGTCAGATCGGCGGTTCCGTCGTAATTCGAAGGTGTACCCACGGTAATAAACAAGACGACGGACCTTTCCACGGCAGGCCGGATGCTTTCGGTGAAAGTAAGCCTGCCGGTCACCAGGTTCCGCTGGACCAGTTCGGCTAAGCCCGGTTCGTAAATGGGAATGATCCCCGCTTTTAACTTGTTAATTTTCCGGGGGTCTTTATCAATGCCGATGACAGAGTGTCCTAAGTCCGCCAAGCCGGCAGCAGTTACCAAACCGACATAACCGCAGCCGATAACGGCGACATCCATTTTTGTTACCTCCTTCCCGGAGAACAATCCGAAGGTTCTTGTGGTGAGCCGTTGCTTACGGGTGGGAAAAGAAAGAAGAGCCAAGTAAGCTTAAAACTTATTCAGGGTTTTCGGTGCCGCTTAAGGCTGGGTCTCCGCTGGGATTTCCGCAGGTGGTGCCGGCGGTTCGGTTGTTTCCTGCGGGTTTTCAAGGTAAACATGGTTGTTTTGTTCCTGCAGGTCCGGCCTATACACACCTGGGGCGCCCGGTGGGTTGAATGGATCACCAAGAACCGGTTTTTCTCTGTTCTCAACCTGTTGAGCCTGGGTGTTTTGGGGGGCGACCGGTGGCTTCCACGGCGCAATCCGGGGATCGGATGTGAGGAAAAACATCATGACTTTACCGAAATCGATAACAACCTTGCCGGTCCGTTTCGCCAGTCGCGGGGCCAGGACCACGGCATTGACGCCGGCAGAGACCAGGGCCAGGTCAAAATTGTATTTACCGGCTTCCTTCAGCACCAAAGGTATCTGGTGAAAATCGTGGAAGTCGATGGCGCCTACGATTTTGGGTCGGAGTTGGGAGTATTCCCGCAGGACCAGTTGGCGGAATTCATGGGCCCACTTGGAAATGAGCAGAACCCGGTGCTTGTGGAGGATCTCCCAGAATAAGCCATGGGATACCATCTTGCGGTTGACAAAGACATGACACAGTTGCGCCGGTTTGAGGCGGTAATGGTCAAAGATTTTGTCGGTTAAGGGGCGCTTGAATTCCTCTGGCGCCCTGACCTCGTCACCGTATTTTTTGCAAATGCCGACAATATCCGCATTGCGCACGCCCCAAACCAATTGGTCCCGGAGTTTTGTGTTGGGCAGGGTTACACCCTTGGCCATCCGGCCGAAGTTTTGCCGGACCCAATAGGTGTTCATGAATTTGTCCTCAGGCAACAGGGTGTACTGTCCCATGACGATGTTTTCCCCATCACCGATGCGCACTAAAGAAAATGGCCTTTTTGCGACTAAGGCATGTTTGATTCTTTTCAGCACTTCAATTTCTGATAGAAGGGCGGAATCAGGGACACTGCTGAAGGACATGTTTAAACCCCCTAAATGCAAGGACGCTTTACCCCATTCTATTCAGGGCCCGGAAGGGTCGAACCGGGATGAAAACCTTATTTGCCGGGATCATTGGCCTATCGGTCACATTTACTGTTAAATCCGGGATATGGGTAGGGGGTTGTTATCCTATTTAAGGCCGAAGTCCTTTTTGATCTGGGCGAAGGTGAGGTTAAGCGGTTCGCCGCCGCCGCGGTTCTTCAGATTGCGCCCGTGAATGACCTGCAACCACATGGGTTTGGCGATTAGTTGCTTTACCTTGGCGATCCTGTGGATTTCGTCGTGCTTTTGGTCCATGACGGTGAAGACCGCCTTTTTTCCCGTTGGCTCCGTCCGGACCCGCTCGATGAGGGAGAGAAAGGGGTTACTCAAATGCCTGGCGGAAAAGAGACGGTTGTTGGTGAGGCGGTATCCCATGGGGAAGTTTAAGGCCAGCAGGTCCTGGCCGTGAAAGCACTCTTGAATGCGGCGGATGGCGGTGACGTGGAAGGCGTCGTCGTTGTCCAGCCGGGTGGTGATGATGTACTCTGTGGTGGGCAGGAGATGATTGAGGACAGCTGTTTGGAAGCTGCCCTGGTAGACCGGGATGAAGTTTTTGTAACTAAACAGGTCGTGCAGGGCGGAGATATACTTCTTTGGCGTATTGCGGTCGAAGAAAACCAGCCAGGTGAAATTCTGGCAGGTCTGGGCCTTCATTGAGGGCAGGCAGTACCGGTTGAAGAGGGCGATCCGGTGGTTCATCCAGGCGTGGGCAAAGCGGGGGTTATATTTTTGTTTGCGGGGATTGGCGGAAAACAGGTACCGGTTGAACCGGGTCAGGACAAAGTGTTGATATGCTGGCATGTTCACATCACCTGGTTTATCCTATTCGGCTGGGGCAGGAAAGCCCCGGGCTGTCTGTCTGATTTGCCGTGGTTTTGGCCGAAATGGGGTTCTTCAAGCCTGACTGGTCATAAAATGTACAAAATGTTGTTTGGGGTGAAGTCATTGGTGTTTAAACCGGCCTTGGTCAGCGTAGTTATTCCCACAGTCCGTCAGACTGCTTTGGTGGAACGCTGTTTAACTTCGCTTAAGAACCACACTGTTTGGCCCAATCTTGAAGTTGTCCTGGTGGACGACGGCAGCTCGCCGGAGGTGCAGGCACGCTTAACGGAGATTGCCGCAGCCCATGGTTGCCAACTCATCCTTAAGCCTGACAACACAGGTTTTGCTAAAACGGTGAATATCGGGACCCAAAAAGCGCGGGGCGCCTATCTTGTCCTGGTCAACAACGATATTATCTTCATTGACCGGCACTGGCTAAGGGCTTTGGTGACCGAGGCCAGCAGGGGAAGGAATGGTGTGGTGGGGGCCCGGCTTCTCTATCCGGACCGGCGGATCCAGCATGCCGGTGTTTACTATTTGCCCGAGGCCCGCTGTTTTGACCATTTGTACCGGCATAAACCCGGCAGTTTTCCGCCGGCCCTCCAGACCCGGGAAGTGCTGGCGGTTACCGGCGCACTGATGCTGGTGCGGCGGGAGACTTGGGATAAGCTGGGGGGAATGGCGGAGGAGTTCTTCGTGGCCTATGAGGATGTGGATTTTTGCCTGCGCGCATGGCAAAACGGTTGGCGGGTGGCCTACTGCGGCAAGTCCGTGGCCATTCATACGGAGGGGGCCACCCGGGGGACGACGCCCCAAAACAAAGATGGAGAATGGTACCGCCGGGAACTGGAGGGCTGGGCTTTGTTTCAAGCCAAGTGGTTTGGACCCGGCGGGGAACCCATCTTCCCTTATCGCTTCCGGGGCCGGAGCCAGCGGCTGACCCCACCGGGTGTGACGGGCCAATGGTTTTCCTGCCCCACCGGGTATTATGCTGAGTAGGCAGTGCCATGAGACTGGTTAAAGAGGGGAAGTCAGCGATGAAAATTTTGTTTGTGGACTCGGGGATTGGGGGGATTGCCGAACGCTATGCCTACGATATCTTCCACACCTTGCGCTCCCGCTTTGTCTGTACCGTAGAGCGGGTCAACCCCCGGGCTGTCACCCCCGAGACCTTCCGGCGCTTTCGTCCCAATGTCTTGTTGGTGGTCCACGGGACTCTCATGCGGTCCTCCCTGGTCCGTTACGCCGGGGAGTGGGGAGCAACCACTGTGTTGTGGCTGGTGGAGGATCCCTATGAGATTGATTTTCACCGTGGGGAAATGACCGAGGTTTATGATTATGTCTTCACCAATGAACGGCAGGCGGTGGGGGAGTATGGCCGGTCCAATGTTTTTTACCTGCCCTGGTGCTGTAACCCCAGGGTGCATAAGACCCTGCGGGTTGGACCGTCCTATCTATCGGATATTGCCTTTGTTGGCATGGGTTTTCCCAACCGACTGCGGGTGGTAAACGCCTTGGCCGAGGAGTTTCCGGGGGCGGTCTTTCGCTTGATCGGTGACTGGGCTAGCTGGGGTAAGCTCCACCCTCGTTTGCACGATGCCGTTCTGCCTACCCTCAGTAATTTCTGGGAGGTCCAGCGGTTCTATAATGGCGCCGCCATTAACCTGAACATCCATCGGGACCCGGTGGATCCGCCCTCCGGCAACAGACGGGGGATTGGCGCCACCAGTCCCAACGACCGGGTGTTCGCCTTGGCTGGGTGCGGCGCCTTTCAATTGGTGGATGATACTCGCCCTGATATCTGGGACTGTTTTGCGCAAGACCGGGAGATGGTGGCCTTTCGTTCCATCGACGATCTGGTGGAGAAGGTCCGGTATTATCTTACCTCCCCCGACCGGGTAAGAGTGGCTAAGGCCGCCCAAATCAGGGCCTACCGGGACCATACCTTTGCCCGGCGTTTGGAGGAGATCTTCCGGCGGATCAAGAAGCCGCTGGAGGAGAAAAAGTGAAAAGGGTAAAGGGGTTAAATAAAAGAGAAAAAGGGGTGGGCTGACCTTCCCAGTCCCTTTTCTCTATAATAATTCCCCTGGTTTTGGCAAGGGCTTTGTTTTTTATGGTTATTGAACTTTTGGCACGTGGGGCGGCTGGTTCAGGCCAAGCTCCCGTTTCCAGCGTTCCCGCTCCCGGTCCAGTTTATCTAAGTTAAACCCGGGGTCGATCAAATCATTGATGACATGGCCATAATCAATGGCAATACAACGCCTTTCCCGGGCCAGGCGGGGGCAGAGGATGGTGGCAGGGATCCCGGCTGCCACCAGAGCCACCCGGAAGAAGGGCCCGCTTTTGATTTGCCGTTGGCAACGGGGTAGGTCCTGATAGCCTTCCAGATGATAGGTGCGGACCACATTGACTCCCTTGGCCCGGAGCAGGGGGGCGGCCTCGGCGGCCCGGCGGCCGATGACGATGGTTGGTACGTCTTTGATCAGCCGGTACAAGGCATCTTCTCTATGTAGCGCCCAGTTGACGATGGCAGTGGTGATGTAGTGGGGCCTTAACCGGTAGAGGTTGAAGGCCTGCTCCAGCAGAGGCGCGCACTCCCAGCGGGACCGGTCGGGGGATAAACCGACGATATCTCCTTCTTTGACCGCTTGAATCAGGTCGCGGCGAGCGGCTTCGTTGGGGAGGACGACACCGGCGTAGACCACCCACCAAGGGATTTTGGCCACGGGTAGGAGGCTATTGTGGGCCAGGGTGAAGGCCTCACCACTGGCCAGGCGGATCAAGGACAATGGCTGGCGCCTGTTTATGGCTTGACGGATCCGTTCCAGGACCTCCTCCGGCCGGTGCATGCGGTTGACGGCGATCAGCATGGACTCACCTCTTTTGCTCATAATTTGCCGGGGCGTTGTGCTCCACGCAGGCAAAACCGTCTCCGGGTTTCTCCCCGTAAACTTGTTCATCACCGAGGAACTCCCGCCATTTTTCCGTGAAGATCTGCTGCCCTTTGGCGTATAGTTGCCGGAGACGGTTGTTATCCCGGCAACTGGCGGAGATGTGGTGGATGATTTGGCTGGCCGGTTCATAGACCACGCGGAAGCCTTTGGCCCGTGCCCGGTAGCAGAGATCCGTCTCTTCAAAATAGTGAAAGAAGGCCGGGTCAAACAGGCCCAGGACCGGAATGTGCCGCCGTTTCAGGAGCAGGCAAGCACCGCAGAGACTGAGGCAGTCCAGGGGGTAGCCAAAGCGGACTGGGTCGTCCCGGGCCATCCAACCCCGGATCACCGGTTTGGCATTGGTGCCGATGACGCCGGCCCCCACCACCAGACCTTGGGGACTGAGCAGCTTCGGGCCGACGATGGCGATGCGCTCGTCGCTTTCCGCGCGCTCAACCAAGGGAGGAAGCCAATTGGGTGTAACCTCCGTGTCACTGTTTAAGAAGACGATGTGGTCGCCGGTCCCGGCCGCCGCTCCTTGGTTGCATGCCTGCCCATAGCCACGGTTGGTTCGGTTTAGAATCCAGCGCACCCAGGGGAAGGCCGGTGCCAGTCTTTGTGTGCCGTCGGTACTCCCGTTATCAACAACCCAGACGCGGTAGGAACCTTGAGTGTGCCGGCGAATGCTGTGCAAGCAGGCTTTCAGGTAACGGCGGGTGTTATAGCTGACAATAATGATATCAACGGCCAAAATAAGTCCCCCCATAAAGTGTTGGCCCGGATAGCCCGCGACTTAGACAGGAACGGACAGGCGGGTATGGTCGACCGTCAGTAGTTGCCAACCGGGCTGGGAACGGGGGGAAGTGGTAAGCTCTGTGTTTTCCCCCAGGATGCTGTGGTTTAGGAGGGGGACATTTTCCAGCCGGCAGCCAGCTAAGATGATGGAGTCGCAAACGGCCGTATCAATGAGCCTGGTACCTTTTTGCACCGCTGTAAAGGGACCGATAAAACTGTTGTAGAGGGCGCAGTCCTCGCCAATGATCGCCGGTCCGCAGATCCGGCTGTTGACCACCACGGTCCCTGCGCTGATTTGTACTGGGCCGGAGATGGTGGAGCAGGGGTCAATGTGGCCTTCGATCTTGTGTTCCAGCTTTAGCAACATGGTTTTGTTGGCTGCCAGCAGGTCATTGGCCTGCCCCGTGTCGTGCCATGGGCCACAGACCCGTTCGGCCTCGACCTGGCCGCCCCGGGACAAGAGATCCTGGATGGCATCGGTAATCTCCAGTTCGCCCCGGGCCGAAGGGGTGATGCGGGCAATGGATTCGTGGATCTTGGGCGAGAAGAAATAGACACCGATGAGGGCCAGGTTGCTCGGGGGATCCGTGGGCTTCTCCAACACCTCGACCACCCGGGAATCGACCAACTTAGCAATGCCAAAGGATTGGGGATTGGTTACAGGATGGACCAGGACCAGGGCGTCGGGGCGTTTTTCTTGAAAGACCCGGAGATATTGGGCAATTCCGTTGGGCAGTAAATTATCCCCCAGGTACATGAGAAAAGAAGCTTCGCCCAGCTTTTCCCGGGCCGTCAGGACGGCATGGGCCAAGCCCAAGGGTTTCCGTTGTTGCACATAGGTTACAGCCAAGCCCCAGCGGGCGCCGTTGCCCACGTAATCCCGGATCTGCCGGCCGTCTTCCCCGATGACCACGATGGTTTCTTTAATTCCGGCGTCGGCGATGTTTTGCAGGACATAATGCAAAACTGGGCGGTTGGCCACGGGTATCAGTTGCTTGGAGCGGCCAAGGGTCATGGGCCGGAGCCTCGTGCCCTGCCCGCCGCTGAGAACCAGCGCCTTCAATGGACCACCTCCTTCCGAGGCTTTTGTTTTTTTATCATATGCCCAAGGCGGGGAATTTGGTCCGGCGGGCAAGGATGGAGGTATTTTTTTTGGCTGGATAACCATAATACAGAAGAGAATCAGGAAAGGGCGATGCCGTTGGATTACGAAGAAGCCAGATTTGAAACCGTCCATCCAGAACCGGAGCAGGAAGGCCAGGAGGTGGAACCGGAGGTAGAGCCGGAAGCAGAACCGGAAGGGGAGCCGGGGCCCAGTCGCCAACCGCCCAGACGCCAACGTTTTCTTCTGCAAAGCCTCCGTCAACTTGGCCAGGTGCCCCCGACCCAGGGCGAGACCAATACTCATGTCATGACCATCATCGGGCAGATCGAGGGGCATATGGTACTGCCCACCAAGAACAAAACCACTAAATACGAACACATTATCCCCCAATTGGTGGCTATCGAGCAAAATCCCAAGATCAAGGGCTTGCTTTTGATCCTTAACACCATGGGGGGCGATGTGGAAGCGGGCCTGGCCATTGCCGAGATGATCACCAGCCTTTCCAAGCCCACTGTTTCCCTGGTGCTGGGGGGCGGCCACTCCATTGGGGTTCCCATTGCCACTGCCGCCGATTACTCCTTTATTGCCGAGACGGCCACTATGACCATCCATCCCCTGCGGCTCACCGGTTTGGTGATTGGGGTGCCGCAAACCTATGAATACCTGGAGAAGATGCAGGATCGGGTCATTCGCTTTGTTATCAGCCACTCCCGCATTACGGAGGAGCGCTTTCGAGAGCTCATGTTCCGCACCGGCGATCTGGTCCGTGACATCGGCACCGTTTTGGTGGGCAAAGAAGCGGTGGCGAATGGACTCATTGATGAGGTGGGTGGTTTAGGGGCGGCGTTCCATAAGTTGGAACAACTGATTGCCTTAAATGCCCAGAAAGGGCCTGTTCTCGGCAATGATGGCATGAACCCCGGTTTTGTGCAGGAAGGGGAGGGGACCCCCAATTGAATGTGCTCTACACGATTGTGCCGCCGGAGACCATCTTTGGTCCTGCTGAAGATTATGATCAAGGGAAGTTAAATACCATTGAAATGGTGATTGACGGAGTTACAGTCATGGTGGAACCATTAGGTCCCGGGAGGGGTAAAGCTCAGAGGCTCTTAAGTACCAATCCCCAGCATTATTTGGACCGGCGCTGGCAGCCGGGAGAGACGGTCTATTGGTAGATACAATATTGCTTGCTTCAGCGACAACGACCTTACGGTCGTTAATTTTTTGTTTACAATAAGCCAATCCCGGCGCCAACAGGAGGAGTTTTAGCCGATGAAACGAATACTATCCTTCGGATGAGCCACAGTTTGCACCACGAATACATGTAAGGGTTTTGGGAGGCGGCCATGGGAATCATATCCAAACAATTGGTTTTCGGGGTCATCGGTGGTTTGGGCCTTTTTCTTTTGGGGCTTGTGACTTTGGGCGACGGTCTGCAAAGGGTCTCCAGTGACCGGATGCGGAAGATCCTTGCGTCTTTAAACAATCCCTTTCTGGCCCTGCTGGCCGGGGCGATCCTGACTATTCTTTTCCAAAGCAGCAGCGCAACGGCAATTGTCATCATCGGACTTTTAAATGCTCGCCTTTTAACGTTGACGCAAACCTTGGTAGTGCTGATGGGTGCAAATATCGGCACTACTTTTATTGCCCAACTCATTGCCTTTCGTGTGGACAATTATGCCCTGCTGGCGGTGGGGGTTGGTTTTGGGCTGCGCTATTTTGCCAAGCGCCGCTCCCTCCGGTATATCGGCCAGACGCTGTTGGGTCTGGGTTTGGCTTTTGTCGGTATGAATACTCTCTCCACTGTCTTGCAGACCTTGGCCCAGCATACAACCTTTCGCAACAACCTGTTGGTCCTGGGGAATTATCCAGTCTACGGTTTTCTGGTTGGCATTATTGTCACTGCCTTGCTGCAGAGCAGTAATGCCACCATTGTTTTACTGCAGGGCATGGCCCAGCAATCGGTCCTGCAAGGTTTCTTCTACTTGCCTTTGCTGCCCTTGAACACCGCTATAACCGTGTTGATGGGAAGCAATGTGGGCGGCTGCTTGGCTTCGGTACTGGCTAGTTTCGGACGGAGCCGGGACACCAAACGGGCGGCGCTGGCCTTTTTCCTCTTTAACCTGGTCGGTTCGGTTTTGATTCTCTTTTTCATTCCGGCCTACGGCCGTTGGATTCAGGATTTTACCCAAGCCATCTTTGTCTGGTTTGGGAAGATGGCTTCGTATATTTTGGGCGAAGGCAGATACTGGCCATCCTTGCGCCATATTGACGTGATGGCCCGGGAGATTGCTATGGCTCATACCGTCTTTACCATTGTTAATACTTTGGTATGGTTGCCGTTGGTTAACCCCGTCATCCGGCTGATGCAAAAGATTTTGCCCGGCAAAGACACAGAACCCCAGGAAGGTACGAAGTATTTGGATGAAAGTATGGTGGGCACACCGACGGTGGCGCTGAATCTGGCGGTCTTGGAGATCGGCAACATGGCGAATATCACATTGCAGATGTTAAAAAATGCCCGTCAGGCTTTTACAAAAGGATCCGCGACCCTCATTGGCGAAGTGGAGAAGAAAGAAGAACTGGTGGATGAGTTGCAAAGTAAGATTACCCTTTATCTTTCCACCGTGCTTTCACGGAGCCTGCTTACTCCCATGCAATCACGGCAACTGGCAGGCCTGCTCCATGTAGTCAATGATGTGGAACGGGTCGGTGATCACGCCCACAACATTGCGCAGTATGCCGAGGCCAAAATCGAGGATAAACTGCCCTTCTCCGAGTTGGCCATCAATGAGTTGGAATTGTTGTTCGGCAAGGTTGAGGATATTTTTGCCCGGTCCGTTCAGGCGCTGATGACCAATGACCAAGTACAGGCGAAAAAGGTCATCTGCCGGGAGACGACCATTGACAAAATGGAAGAAGAACTGCGGCAAAACCACATTAACCGCTTAAATCAGGGCAAATGTTGGCCAGGTTCCGGCGTTGTCTACGTTGAACTCTTGAGCAACTTGGAACGGGTGGCAGACCATGCGGTCAATATTGCCCAGGTCGTTTTGCGAGAGGAGACAATCGGAGAATGAAGCTCAAAAACCGCCGCCAAGTAAAGGAGAGCGATCCGCGCCTGCAAGAACAGCGGATGGAGATCATGGGCGTGCTGCTCATCGGCATATCTGTCTTAATCGCCCTGTCAATGGTGGCGCTTTCCCGTGCCGGTATGTTTGGGAGGATCCTCCAGGATGCGGTCTTTGCCCTCTTTGGCCGGGGCGGGGCAGCCATTCCTTCAGTCTTTCTCTTTGTCGGCGGGTGGCACCTGCTCCGTTGGCGGCGAGGACCCAAGCTCACCTTACGGCTATTGGGGTTTTGTTTGTTGGGACTGCTTTCGCTGACAATAATTCATCTGGTTTCCGGGGCGGAGATTACGGCTGATCTGAGCCTTGCAACCACGGCCGGCGGTGGTTTGATCGGACGCCTGCTGACTTTTGCTTTTGTGAGCTTGTTCTCCCATACCGGCGCCTATTTTGTGCTTTTTCTCCTCTTTTTGGTCGCACTGATCTTAATTTCGGATAAACCGCTTATCGTCTGGTTCCAGGAGCTGCTGGCCCTTTTAACCCACCGGCGCCCAGCGGCGGAAAGGCCATTGGTGGCGAGGGAGACTGTGGCCACACAAGAACCTGACCATTTCCCGCCGGCCCCGGTAGTGGTTGAACCCCAACCGGTGGTGATCCGCAATAAGCCCAAAGCGCCACCGCAGGCGGAGGAGCGCACGGCAGTGAAACGACCGGTGGAACCCGTGCGGAATAACCGGGGCGCCCAGGAGTTTCCTTCCACCGATTTGCTGCATCTCCCGCAGGCCCGGCCCAAACGCAGCGGGCATCTGCCCGACCAGGCCAGGCAATTGGAGGAGACGCTGGCCAGTTTCGGGGTGCAAGCCAGGGTCATTGAGATCCACCAAGGCCCGGTGATCACCCGCTATGAACTCCAACCGGCGCCGGGGGTGAAGGTGAGCAGGATCGTCAATCTCTCCAATGATCTGGCCTTGGCCTTGGCCGCTCGCGGGCTTAGGATCGAGGCGCCCATTCCCGGAAAAGCAGCCATCGGCATTGAAGTACCCAACCGGGAATCCCGGGTGGTAACCCTCCGGGAGATCTTGGAGACCAAAACCTTCCGGGAATCGGGCAAGCTCGGTGTGGCCCTGGGCGTGGATATCGGCGGTGATCCGGTGGTGGCCGTTCTGGGGAAGATGCCCCACCTGTTGGTGGCCGGGGCCACCGGATCCGGCAAGAGCGTTTGTATTAACTGCATTGTGATGAGCCTGTTGTTTAAGGCCAGGCCCGATGAGGTTAAACTAATTATGATCGATCCCAAGATGGTGGAGTTGTCTGTTTACAACAATATTCCGCACCTGTCCGCCCCAGTGGTGACTGAAGCCAAAAAGGCCGCTGCGGTGTTAAAGGCGGTGGTAACGGAGATGGAGACCCGTTACAAGGCCTTTGCCGGCCGGGGCGTGCGGGATATTGAGCGCTATAACTCGTCGTTGCCCCCCGGGGAACAAGCGTTACCGTATATTGTGGTCATCATCGATGAGTTGGCGGACCTGATGATGGTGGCTCCTGTGGAAGTCGAAGATGCTATATGCCGTTTGGCCCAGATGGCCCGGGCCACCGGCATTCATCTGGTGGTTGCCACCCAACGCCCGTCGGTGGATGTGATCACCGGCCTGATTAAAGCGAACATTCCCTCCCGGATTGCCTTTGCTGTCTCCTCCCAGGTGGACTCCAGGACGATCCTTGACGGCGCTGGTGCAGAACAGCTCTTGGGCCGTGGTGACATGCTCTATTCACCGGTGGGTTCCCTGAAACCCCGGCGGGTGCAAGGCGCCCTGGTGACAGAGGAGGAAATTGCCCGCGTGACGGAGCACTGGCGCTCCTACGGCGTGCCCGAATATGTGGAAGCCTTTGTTAATGCCGAGGCCCGCCAGGAAAACTTTGATGAAGAAGAAGACGAACTCTTCTGGGATGCGGTGCGGATTGTGGTGGAGTTTGGCCAAGCTTCCGCCTCGGTCTTGCAACGGCGGCTGCGTATCGGCTATACGCGGGCAGCCCGGTTGGTTGACATGATGGAAGCCCGCGGCCTGGTGGGTCCCCATGAGGGGAGTAAGGCCAGGGAAGTTTTAATTAATGCCCGCCAATTGGAGGAGATCCGGGAAAGAATGGCTGAGAAGGGGCGATAAGCGCCCTTTTAGCGTTTTTCATGATTGTGACGGCATTTTTGCGGTGTTAGCATTTTTCACATGGAATTCCATTTATTCAAGAAAGGAAAGGATAAGGCGGCCGGGGAATTATGGTTTAGGGGGTGTCAAGTATGAAAGAATTGGGTAACTATCTCCGGGAGATGCGGGAAAAAAAGAAGATCTCCCTGCAGGAAATCCAAAACCAGACCAAGATCCGCAAGTGTTACCTGGAAGCTATTGAAAACGGCGATTTTCACGAGATTCCCGGGGAAGTCTATGTGAAAGGTTTTTTAACCAACTACGCCTCCGCCATTGGGCTTGACGGCAAGGAAGTGTTGGACCGGTATTACCGGCTCAAAAACGAACAACTGAATCAGGCGGCCGCGGCCGAGACGTTGGCCCGGCAGGAAGAGCCTGCACCGAAAAAGAACGAATTATTCAAGGAAATTGTGCAATATATCCGGCAGATTCAACTTTCCTCCCGGAATATTCAGTATATCATTGCCGGGGGCATTGGTTTGGGGATTATTATCGCTCTGATCTTTATACTCAGCACCAAACCGCGGGAGCTTGCCACCGAAGCCCCTGCACCAGTCCAGACCGTCGAATCGCAGGAGGCACCGGAGCAGGAGCAGGAGCCCGTTGCGCCTCCTTCTACGGTTAAGGTGGCTGATCTTAGAGTTAAAACAACTCCTAATGAATCTTGTTGGATCAGATTAAAAGAGCGTGATACCGGCAAGATCATTGAAGAAGGGACCTTAGAGTCCGGGGAGGCGCGGGAGTGGAATATTGATCGTCCCGTGGTTTTACTCATCGGTAATGCCGGAGGGTTAATGGTTTCGGTTCGGGGTGGGGATTATGTTACATTCGGCAAAAGCGGTCAGGTAGTCACCCGGACATTTGAACCGGATCCTCAGGTGAATCCTTGATATTTGCGGGACCAACGAGGGGGGAAGACTCCGCTTATGACCGATTTTTTGCCCACAACGCCGCAAGAGGTGGCGGCCCGCGGATGGGATGCCCTTGATATTATCCTGGTTTCCGGTGACGCCTATGTGGACCATCCGGCCTTTGGGGTTGCCCTGCTTGGCCGGGATCTGGAGGCCTTAGGCTACCGGGTGGGCATTTTACCGCAACCGGATTGGCGGACTGACCATGATTTTCAACTTTTAGGAGAACCCCGGCTGTGCTTTGGTGTCACCGCCGGGGCTTTGGATTCTATGGTGGCCCATTATTCACCGGCCAAACGCCGCCGGGCCAAGGATGCTTATTCGCCGGGGGGCAAGGCTGGCTACAGGCCCGACCGGGCCATCTTGGTATACTGTAATATCTTGCGCCGGCTCTATCCCAAGACTCCCATCATTATTGGGGGTATCGAAGCCAGCCTGCGCCGGTTGGCCCATTATGATTACTGGGAGAACCGGGTCCGCAGGAGTATTCTGGTGGATGCCGGGGCTGATCTCTTGGTTTACGGCATGGGCGAACTGGCTTTACGGGCTGCCGTCGCCCGGCTGGCCGATCAAGGCCCGTCTTGGCATGAACAGCCCATCCCCGGCACGGTCATCCGTTGCCGGGAGCTGCCAGCCTGGGCTGACTCGGGGATGCGCCTTCCCTCCGCCGAGGAGGTGGCAAGGGATAAAGAGGCTTTTGCCCAGGCCCAAAAGGTGATGGAAGAAGAAAACGACCCCGGCCGTGGACGGATCCTCTACCAGCGGCAGGGGGGCCAGTGGGTGGTCCAACTGCCGCCGGCGCGCCCCCTGACCGAGACCGAGATGGACGAGATCTATAGCCGTCCCTTTTTGCGGCGCTGGCATCCCCGCTATGGACCGGCGGGGATACCTGCTTTGCAGGAGGTCCTGTTCAGCCTGGTCACCCACAGGGGGTGCTTGGGAGAGTGCTCCTTTTGCACCCTCGCCTTGCACCAGGGCCGTTTTATTCAGCGGCGGAGCATGGCCTCAATCTTGCAGGAGGCGCGCGGTTTTACCCAGGATCCCCGCTGGCGCGGGGTGATCCATGATGTGGGGGGTCCCAGCGCCAACCTTTATTTGCCCACATGTGAACGGGCCTTGGCCCGTGGCGCCTGTAAAGGCCAGAACTGCCTGGTGCCCCGGGTCTGTCGTCACCTGCCGCAGGGGAACAAGGATGGGGTTGCCCTGCTGCAAGCCCTCAGGGAACTGCCGGGGGTCCGGCATGTTTTTGTCCGTTCCGGGATCCGGTTCGATCTAGCCCTGGCAGATCCGGACCGGGCTTACCTGCGGGAGATCTGCGCCCATCATGTCAGTGGTCAGTTGAAGGTGGCCCCGGAGCATGTCTCCAACCGGGTGTTAAAATTGATGAACAAACCGGAGCATGATGTTTATCTCCGGTTTTGCCAAGAATTTCACTGTTTAAGCCAGGAAGCCGGCAAAGAGCAGTACCTGATCCCCTATCTCATTGCCGGGCACCCGGGCAGCCAGCTCGAGGATGCCATTGCCTTGGCGGAATATCTGCGGGACCAAGGACGGTTTTTTGAGCAGGTTCAGGAGTTTACACCGCTGCCGATGTCTGCCTCCGCTTGTATGTTTTATACGGGGATCAATCCCAGGACCGGCGAGCAGGTCGATGTGCCGCCGGCGGAGGAACGGGCCATGCAGCGAGCCTTGTTGCAGTTCCAAGACAGGAGAAATTGGCCCCTGGTGCGAAAAGCCCTGCAACGGGCAGGGCGGGAAGATTTGATCGGTTATGGTCCCAAAGCCCTTGTTCCACCGGAAGACGGGCGGAAACAACGGCCCGGTCCGGCAGGCAAGCGGGGCAAGGGGGACAAGAGGGAGAAAAGAAAACAACCGCCAGATCGGCGGGGTTAAGGAGCATATTAAATCAAGGGGTAGCTTGGTTGCCGGCGGGAGACAGCTTTTCAATGCAGGGTTTAATCTGCAGTTCTTGCAGATAAGTATCATAATCGGCCAGGTTCATTTCTTCCGCACGTTTACCGGAGACTGCCAGGATCAAGGCTTCAAGGACGTTGGTGGCAAAGGAGCGACCGTTGAAGTTCGGGCTGGCCGTGACGAGCCAGGCGGCCTTACGCTGCGTAAGCATCTTGCGGTCCTCATCGGTGACGGTATTGGTGATAATGATCTTCCCGTCAAGCTTGTCCGGCAGGTAACGGCGAATATAGTGAAAGTCGCCGGCCAAGAGCTCGGCCCGGGCCAAGAAATCACTGGCTTTGGTATGGGCCTGCCGTTCCTGGTCCTTACCGGTGGGATACAGTAGCTTAAAGGGCAACCGGGTGATGACGGGCAGCAGGAGGCGGCCCAGCCGGTCAATGCAGCGTAATGAACGGATGGGGATGGGGATGCCCAGGCCAAAGATGAGATCGCCGAAGATGGTCGCACAACCAGCCTGTACCAGGGATTTGGCCATTGCATAACGTTCGACGGCGCTGACCATCAGGGCAGTTTTCCCTTGGAGGGTTAGTCCGCTTTGTTCGGCAAAGACCTGCACGAGCCGGCCTTCCAAAGTGTTTTTGATGCCGCTGCCGTCGGCGACCGGCGTTTTGCGGACATTTTTCACCAAGCGCAGGGCGTCCCGGATTATGTAGCGGTGGCCGCCGGCATAGAGGTAAAAACTGATGCCGCCCAGGCCAAAGGCGTCAACCTTTCCGTCCAGTTCTTCCAGGATTTGGATGGCTTTATGCATATCACCGTCGGTGCCAATCCGTTCCAGGAGGATGCTTTCGCCCATAAACTCCAGTTTGGCTTGGTGGTTTCGTGCAGATGAGCCGATACTTACACTGACAACTCTTTTCAAAGGCGTTCCCTCCGATTTCAATATTCTATTATAACACATAGGCAGGAGAAGGGGTGGAAAAATGTTTGATCGTGTCGCGCAGGAGCAAGAAGAGTTGGTGCGGCTGGCGCCAAAAGCAACAAAGGCCGTTAATTCCCAAGGCCGCCGTTATCATGAGGAGCCGTGCCCAATGCGCACTGCCTTCCAGCGGGATCGGGACAGGATCATTCATTCGAAGGCCTTTCGCCGACTTAAACATAAAACCCAGGTTTTTATCGCCCCGAGCGGCGATCACTATCGCACCCGGCTGACCCATACTTTGGAAGTGGCCCAAATCGCCCGGACCATGGCCCGGCTGCTGCGGTTGAACGAGGACCTTACCGAGGCCATTGCCTTGGGGCATGACCTGGGGCATACCCCCTTTGGTCATGCCGGAGAGGTGGCCTTGAACAACCTGGTTCAAGGGGGGTTTCGCCATAATCAGCAGAGCCTGCGCGTGGTGGATCTCTTGGAGGACTATGGCCGACCCGGCTGGGGCTTGAATCTGACCAGAGAAGTAAGGGACGGTATCCTGTGTCATACCGGCGAGCAGCTGCCCATGACCCTGGAGGGCCAATTGGTGCGCTGGGCGGACCGCATTGCCTACATTAACCATGATATTGACGATGCCCTGCGGGCTAACGTTATAACAGAAGCGGAACTACCCAAGGATTTGCTGGAGATCCTCGGTTACGACTATTCCGCCAGGATCTCCCGGATGATCCGGGAAATCGTCAATGCCAGCGAGGGGCAGGATGCCATTGTCATGGGGAAAACAATGGGCGAAGCCATGGATGAATTGCGCAACTTCCTTTTTCAACGGGTTTATATCGGTTCCAGTGCCAAGAAGGAAGAAACAAAGGTTGGCAGTTTGATCACTGAGTTGTTCCATTTTTACCTGAACAATCCCCAGGAGTTGCCGGCCCATCTTGATCCCGAAGCTCCTTTGGACCGCCGGATCTGCGATTACTTGGCCGGCATGACAGACTCCTATTGTTTGGCCGACTTTCAAAAACGCTTCATGCCCAAGGGTTGGATGGTTTGTTGAGCATAAACCGGTTAAAGGAATCCGCTCAAGAACGGCGAAAACAGATCATGGGTGATAGTTGTGGATAAAAACAGGGAACAATTGATCGTGGCGATTCGGGAAAAGAACGATATCGCCTCGGTGGTTGCGGAGTATGTTACCCTGAAAAAGTCAGGGAAGACATTATCCGGACTTTGTCCCTTTCATCATGAAAAAACGCCCTCTTTTACCGTCAGCCCGGACAAACAATTGTTTTATTGTTTCGGTTGCGGCGCCGGCGGTGATGTCTTCACCTTTGTCATGCGCATGGAGAACCTCACTTTTCCCCAGGCCGCCCGTTGGCTGGCGGAGCGGGCCCAGATTCCCTGGGTGGAAGAAGAGGAAAGCCCTGATATGGCACGGCGCCGGCAGGAACGCGATGCTATCTTTCGCCTGCATAAGCTGGCCGCCGATTTTTACAACCAGATCCTTTTACACTCGCCCCAGGCCCAAGCCGCCCGGGATTACCTGCAGGAACGGGGCTTGGATCAGGAGGCGGTCAGCCGTTTTAACCTGGGGTATGCCTTGCCGGTTTGGGACGGCTTAGTCAGGTTGCTCAAGAAAAAAGAAATCCCCATGGCTCTGGCGGAACGGGCGGGCTTGGTTTTGGCTGGTACCAACGGGTATTTTGACCGTTTTCGCGACCGGATTATGTTCCCCATCTTGGACCCGCAGGGGCGGGTGGCTGCCTTTGGCGGGCGGGTGTTGGGCGATGGCCATCCCAAATACCTAAATTCTCCGGATACGCCGGTTTTCAGTAAAGGACGCTATCTTTACGGGCTTTTCCAGGCCAAAGAGGCCATTCGCGCCAAAAAGGAGGCGGTCATTGTTGAGGGTTATACCGATGTGATCCAGGCGCACCTCAACGGTTTTCCGGAGGTGGTGGCCTCCTTGGGTACGGCCCTGACCATGGAGCAGATTAAAACTCTCCGCCGCTACGTCCAGCAGGTGGTGATCGCCTATGATGCTGATGCGGCGGGGCAGGCGGCCATGGTACGGGGGCTGGATCTGGTGCGGAGAGCCGGAATTGGGGTGCGGGTGGCCACCCTGCCCACTGGGGATGATCCCGACAGCTTGCTGCGCCGGGGAGAAGTCGAAAGGTTTCGCGCCTGCATTGAACAGGGCGAGGATCTTTTCCTCTTTAAACTGAACCACGCACTGAAAAGTCATAATCTTAATACGCCGGAGGGCAAGGCCCGGGCCGTGGCCGCCGCCATCCCCCTGTTGGCGGAGGTGGAGAGCCGGGTAGCCCGGGAGGAGTATCTCCGCCTGTTGTCCCACAGGTTACAGGTGACGGCAGAGACCCTCTACCAAGAGTGGCGTTCCTATCAGAGACGATCCAGGAAAAATAACCAGACTTTGGATAATTCCCGCCAAACAGGGAATACTACAGTCTTGCCATCGCCCATGTCCTTTCCAGCCGGGAGGGATAATCCCCCGGATCCCGTGGAGCGACTGGAACGTGAACTTTTACGCGGCGCATTGCAGGAAATACAGAATTTTAGGCGAATAATTGAAGCGTTGTTCATGGAAGATTTGGAAAATCCGTTATACCGGGAGATCCTTGGCAGGTTAAACCAGCTTTATACGCCGGATAGGGAGTGGCCTCCGGAGGCGACGGAGTTGCCCGATTCCTGCCGGACGGAATATCTATCGCTTTTGGCGGAGAACGAGGCAAAGCAATACCCGGTGGATATCGAAGGTTGTTGTTTGCGTCTCCGCCAGATGCAAATCATTCGGGAGATAAAACAAGTCCAATCCGAATTGGCAGCCGCAACCGAACTTAAAGGGGAGGCACTGACGGAGCGACTCAACCGGTTGAATGATTTAAACAAGGTATTACGCCGGGATTTTCCTACATTTTCGGGTTTGACATAAGTATTTTCTCCGTCTCGGAAGGATGGTAATCACGTGAATAAAGAGAGAGACATTCAGAGTGTGGAAGGCATCAAAGAACTCATCGCCCAAGGCCGGCGTAAGGGTACGCTTACGTACGCCGAGATTATGAATGCGCTGGAAAAGGTGGAGTTGTCTCCGGAGGAGATCGATGAGGTCTACGAGGCCCTTTCCAGAAACGGGGTAGAGATCGTCAGTGAGACCGCGTCCGAGAGTGATGTGGAGTTGGAAGCTCCGGAGGATTTTACCCCTGAAGACGACGTGGATGTGGAAGATGTTGATCTGGATCTCATCATTCCCGACGGCATCGCCTTGGATGACCCGGTGCGGATGTATCTGAAAGAGATTGGACGGGTACCCCTGTTGAGCGCTGATGAAGAGATCGAACTGGCCACCAGGGTGGAACAGGGAGATGAGTATGCCAAGCGCCGTTTGGCTGAGGCCAACCTTAGGCTGGTGGTGAGCATCGCCAAACGTTACGTGGGCCGGGGCATGTTGTTTTTGGATCTGATTCAAGAAGGTAATCTCGGGCTGATCAAAGCAGTGGAGAAGTTTGATTACCGTAAGGGCTTTAAATTTAGCACCTACGCCACCTGGTGGATCCGCCAGGCCATTACCCGGGCCATTGCTGATCAGGCCAGGACCATTCGCATTCCCGTGCATATGGTGGAGACCATTAACAAGTTGATCCGGGTCTCCCGCCAACTCCTCCAGGCCTTGGGGCGGGAACCCACTGCCGAGGAGATTGCCGAGGAGATGGAAATGAGTGTGGAGCGGGTGTGCGAGATCCTGAAGATCGCCCAGGAACCCGTTTCCCTGGAGACGCCCATTGGGGAAGAAGAGGACAGTCACCTGGGGGACTTCATTGAGGACCAGGACGCACCGGCTCCGGCGGAGGCTGCTTCCTTCCGGTTGTTAAAGGAGCAACTCGAAGAGGTGCTGGACACCTTGACCTCCCGGGAGGAGAAGGTGCTCCGGTTACGTTTTGGTTTAGAGGACGGCCGGCAGCGGACATTGGAAGAGGTGGGGCAGGTCTTTGGGGTAACCAGGGAACGTATCCGCCAGATCGAGGCAAAAGCCCTGCGTAAACTCCGTCATCCCAGCAGAAGCAAGAAACTCAAGGATTTTCTGGACTAAAGGCCCCGTTCCTTCGACGCCATGTGAAAAAATGGCAGTTCACAGACAAAAAACCATGATAAAACGCTATTGACATCCCGGGCGGTCCGGTGTAAAATAAACAATGTCACTGGCACTCCTCGATAGCTCAATGGTAGAGCACCCGGCTGTTAACCGGGTGGTTGCTGGTTCGAGTCCAGCTCGGGGAGCCAAATTCATTAATAATTACCCTGAACTTTCAGGGTTTTATTTTTTCGTTCAGGCTCTTCCACCGGGGACCCGGGGACCCTTGCGGAAAAGCCACTTTTCAAACGGAAGACAGTATGGTAAAATAGTAATCCGTAAAGGAACTCTGGGCGGGCCCATAGCTCAGCGGTAGAGCAGTCGGCTCATAACCGATCGGTCCCTGGTTCGAACCCAGGTGGGCCCACCAACTTATCGACAATAAAAAGATAAGCGGCGCACCCGCTTATTTTTTTTTGCTAACAGGTCTCCAGGATAAAACAGGAATAACCGATTATCATATGGGATGAACAGGAAGCAGGATGGCAAAAGCAGGAGATCCCGGAGGAGAAGCGAATTTTTAATAGAACGGGTATGACATGATTTCGCTTGGTTGGAGGAGAAACATTGGACTGTAAGGTTTCTGAGATCATAAAGTTCCTGGAGGATCTGGCGCCTGCCAACTGGGCTGAGGAATGGGATAATTGTGGGCTTTTACTGGGAAACAAGGACAACCGGGTGGAAAAGGTCCTGGTGGCTTTGGAGGCGACCCGGGATGTTTTGGCGGAGGCCCAGGCTTTGGGAGCGAATTTTGTGGTTACCCATCACCCATTGTACCTAAAACCCATTCGCGCTATTCATACCAATACCTTAACGGGAGGGTTAATTAGCAGTTTTCTGAAAGCGGATATTGCTTTATATGCCATGCACACCAACTACGACCGGTCTCCGCAAGGGCTGAACGATTATTTAGGCCGGTTGCTCGGGCTCCGGCGTCGTCGACCATTGGAAACACCGGCGGCCACCCTGTACAAATTGGTGGTTTATGTGCCGAAGGACCATACGGAGGCGGTGGCGGCGGCAATGACCCGGGCAGGAGCTGGGCACATTGGACAGTATAGTGATTGTACCTTTCGGGTGGAGGGAACCGGGACTTTCCGGCCGCAGGAGGGAACCAACCCATATATCGGACAGACAGGGCAGTTGGAACTGGTGGCGGAGGTCCGATTGGAGACGGTGGTACCGGCCCATCTGCGCAGCCGGGTGATTGCGGCGATGCTCGCGGCCCATCCCTATGAGGAAGTGGCTTATGATCTGTATAGTTTGGCGGAACCCAAGGGGACAGAGGGTTTAGGGTGCATTGGCGATCTGGCCTCTGCGACGGCCTGGCCGGATTTGCTCCGGACGGTAAAAGAACAATTTGGCCTGGCGCAGGTGCGTGTGGGCGGGGCCAAACCGCCGGCGCAGGTGAAGACCTTGGCGGTAACCGGAGGCAGCGGCGCCGGTCTGCTCCAGGCAGTGGCCCGAGCCGGTGCGGAAGTGTACTTGACTGGGGACATTAAATATCATGACTATCGTCTCGGAGAAGAGTTGGGCGTCTGTTTGGTTGATATCGGCCATTTTAACTCCGAGTCCCTTGGTATTCAATATATCTGTGAGTATCTCCGGGCTACTTTGGCTAAAGAGGGTAAATCTACTCCTGTCATTTCCAGCCAGGTGTTGAAGAGCCCCTTTTACCTCGAATAGTATTGCAGAGGGGAGAATGGTAAGATGGGCCGAAAGTGTGAACTCTGCGGAAAAGGCATCCCGGCGGAACGCTTGAAAGCGTTGCCAGAGACCAAACGTTGCGTGGAGTGTTCCAGGCAAAAGGGATCGGATATTGTTGCCCGCCGCTCTGAGATTGGGATGGATGCCGATACCTACAAGGATCTGTTGGGAGCCATCCGGAGCTAATTGACCAGGATGCGGGAGTGGCCGTCTTACCAGGGGAACGGCTTTATTTAGGTTTGTTTTTTTGTCTGAAGGCGTGCTATTTCCAGAAGGCCCCAATTGCGTTTTTGCGGGGAAATGCTATAATATAATATAGAACTGTAACTGCATCAGGTAACCGCGGGTACAATGCCGCGAGGCTGTATCTGAGGAAAGTCCGAGCTCCATAGGGCAGGGTGCTGGATAACATCCAGTGGGGGCGACCCTAAGGAAAGTGCCACAGAAAAGAAGACGCCGAATGAATGGAAACATTCATGGCAAAGCTGAAACGGTGCGGTAAGAGCGCACCAGCGCTCAAGCAATTGAGCGACTTGGTAAACCCCACCCGGAGCAAGACCAAATAGGAGGGAGATAAGGCGGCCCGTCTTTCCCTCGGGTTGGTCGCATGAGGTATTGGGCAACCAATATCCCAGATAAATGGTTACCGCCGGCGTAGCCGGTACAGAACTCGGCTTATCGAGCAGTTACAGTCAAAAAAGACCCAAAGGGTCTTTTTTTTAATGCCATTTTCCAGGACATTCGTCCGGAAAATCTTGGCGCGACCCGCCGGTCAATACCAAGGCTGGGGGATTATGTAAAATTCAAGTTAAAAAGGGATTACAGTAAGTTTACAATAATGGGTTTACAGAAAATTAAAGATATGAATAATTTGCCGTTATTAGCTGGGTGTTTAACAAGCGGGCGAGAACAGTTTGGCTTAAATTTAGTAATCACGGACAATCTGGGGCCGAATACAAGGTATTACCTAAATTAGCATTGCGTTAATTAAAAAATCAGCGCATTAAAGCAAAAATCATGCCTTGCCGGATAAAAAACCCTCCGTTACAATAGGACAAGGTTTTGGAGTGCTATTTCTGGGAGTTCATTGGAAGGGAAAGGAGACGATCGTGAAACCGACGGTGAAAAAGGCATTTGGGATGGTTATCCTGGTTGCAATAGCAACGGTGATTATTGCAACGGTGGTTGTCAATGGGGCTGTACCGGCATTCAAGCTGACAAGGCCGCAGAACTCAGCAGCCGAGGAATCCATCGCAGATCATCCTTACCAAGAGCCGATCGCCAACTTGATTCGGGTATATAACCCCAACATTCCGCAGGAAGACATGGAGGAAATCATCCTCGCCATTTTGGAGGCTTCCGAGACCTATGAAGTAGACGCCCGGCTTTTAACGGCCTTAATTGCTGTTGAAAGCGGCTTTCAACGCCACGCTGTCTCCAGCAGAGGGGCACGCGGGTTAACGCAGATTACCCCGGATAAGTGCGTGGAGAAAGATTGGCGGGACATTCGCGTTAATGTCTCAATCGGCACGGCTTACTTAAAACAACAAGTAAATAGTTTCGGCACTTTGTCACAGGCCTTGGCCGCGTATAACGCCGGCCCCGGTCGGGCCAGGAAAGGCCCGGAATATTACCCCAGAGAAACACGGCTTTATATCAAAAGAGTACTTCGCATTTATGAACAATTGCTCCAAAACACTGATGAAACAAAACGACCGAGCTAATGCCCGGTCGTTTTGTTATATCCATTTTTTAAGAATGTTTCTTTATAAGGCAGGCGGTAAGCGATCCAGGGCTTTCTTGGTGGTGTCCTGGACAGCCGCAGGACTGTTCAAGAGTTTTGGGGTAATGATAATAATAAACTCACTCTCTGTTTCTTTGGTCGTAGTGTGCCGGAAGAGTTTGCCAACCAAAGGTACATCGCCCAGGAGCGGCAATTTATTCTCGCTTTTCTGCTGGAGTTTTTGCTTCAAACCGCCAATGATAATTGTTTCACCGTCCCTGACCCGAACGGTGGTCTCTACCGACCGTTGGTAGGTACTGGGTAGTGGTGCTACCGAGTCTGCTGTTGTTGTGTTATTAGGCAGGCTATCGCTGATGCTCGGTTTAATTTCAATAGTAATATCGTTGGTTGCGGACACCCAAGGTGTCAAGGTGAGTTGAATACCGCTTTCAATGGTAATCGTGGAGGATTCGGAGGTGACGGAGTTACTGCTGTCACCGCTCACCACGACTTCCCTGGGGATGTTGTACCTTTCCTGAGTGGTCACGTTGAAGTTGGCTTTGTTGCCGTTAATAGTGGTGATCTGGGGACTGGCCCAAATCTTTGCCTTATCTTTTTGGATCATTGCTTGGAGCTTGGCGATGAACTGGCGTTCGGCCGTGGAGCCCGGCAGCAAAATGCTGGTGATAAGGTTGCCGTTGTCGTAGGTGCCGGTGTCTTTGTGCGGTGGAACAATGATCTCGTTGTACTCATTATCGTAATAAATACCGGGATTATGCTCGTTAATGGAAGACAAACCGAAGATCGTGTCGGAGCCGCCCCGGATCTGAATGAACTTGACATCGAAAAGAATAAGGGGGTTGGGCAGATCCACCTGTTCCACATAGTTTCTGACCCGGCTGATAAATGAGGGAGTACCGGTGATGGCAATGGCGTTGGCCTCTTTGACCACCATCACGTCGGACTTGGGAATGCTCGCCGGAAACAGTTTTAACACTTCCTCGGCCTTTAAGTGCTTAACGCGGACAACCTCCGTTTGAATGCTGTTCTTTGGATTGTCCAGTTCTTTAAGATAGGCCGCCACTTGGGCATGCATGGCTTCGGTTCCTGTGACGGACAGGGCGTTTTGGTCCTTGAGAATGACAAAATATTGCCGGGGGAAGTTGGGGGGAAGACTGTTAAGGATATTTTCCGCATTGATGTTGCTTAGATAGTAAATGCGGTTTTCTAGTAGATCATTATCGGACCGGAGATTGGCGCCGTCGCCGATGATATATGTGTCGTTTTGCCGGATAAAGCTGAAGGTTGTACCCTTTAGAATATAAGAAAGAACCTGATCCAAAGTGACATTGCGTAAGAAGATGTTGTTAAGGGGCCCGTTGACATTGGCGTGGACCACCATGTTGACCTCGGCCTTCTGCGCGACTTGGGTCAGGACGGCACTGATCGTTGTGTTGCTGGCGATCTCCAAGTTGAAGTACTTGGTGTGGGGATCGTAGGACAGACGGAAACCCGACTGCATGGCCCGTTTGCGGACGATGTAATGGTCGGAGAGGGTGTCCATGTGATACCCGTTGGCTTCCAGCATGGAATTGATGCCGGTGACCAGGGGGAGTTTTTCGAACCGGGCGGTGATGGTGCCGCGGACATCCTGTTCGTAAAGGATATTGACCTGGGCGGTCCGGGCAATTTCGTCTAATAGCTGGGTTATATCGGCGCCGGCCACATCGACGGAGAGGAGGCCGTCTTGATAGTTGACCCGCATGCCGCCGCCGCTGCCCCGGGTGACCCGGTAAAGCACGCGGTTTTCCTGGATGAGCCGGAGGTTATTGGCGGAGGCCAAGGCCCGCAGTCCTTCATTGATGGGCAGGTTTTGGAAAAAGACAGTGATGTTGGCTTGCAATTGATTGTCGGTTACCACAGAAACACCGGTTTTTCTGGTAATTTCTTGAGCAACCACTGCAATCGGCGCATTTTGCGCCTCGACGGTGAGCAGGCCGTCGTTGTACAGGACAGCCAGGTTACCGCCGTCAATCTGCAAGCGGTTGTGGAAGGTATAAATATCGTCGGCGGCCTGCAGGGTATAACCCGTCAGCCTGGCGATGGACTCCAGGGCAGCGGAAAGGGGCACTTGATAAAGGGAGAGGGTAATCCGTTGCTTGTCCTGAGGAAAGACCAAGTTGATCTTATAATCCTCACGAATCTTTTTTAATAAGGTATCCAAAGGAATCTGCCGCGCATCCATGGTTAACTTGCCGTCTTGCAGGGAGATTTCCAGATGCTCATTGTAATTGCGGCTCACATGGTAAGCGGCGCCTTTCTTTTGGATATCCAATTGATATGTAGCCTTCAGGATAGAAAAAGCCTCTTGCAGCGTAACATTGGACAAATGAAGGGTGACCTTGTCCTGAATGTCTTCGTCCACGATAATGGCCACGCGAAACTGGCCGGCCATTGCCCGGAAGACGTCGGGCAAAGCGGTATTGACAAAGTCAAGGTCAGTGCGGGTTGCATCCGCGGAGAGAAAACCGTTACCACAGAGGATTATTAGTAACAAGATGCAACAGAAACGAAGGGAATATGGTTTCATTCAGGAAGCCCCTTTCTTCACAGGGTTTTGACAGAAGGTAAAGGGATTGTCACGCTGATAAAAAAACTGCAGAGGCAAAACAAGAAAAAGGATAGACCTTATACTTATTCTTCATTAGTTCCGACTCTTCCTGCCGGATCCTTTCTTGTGTCAGAGATTTATGATAAAATGAGTTGAAATATGTACTTTAAGTATGAACGAGGCAGGGAGGGTTGCTTGTGGCACGGACCGACGAAAAAAAGGAACGCATTATCCGCGTGGCCCTGTCCTTATTTGGGCAAGCGGGTTATGACGGGACAACCGTTGAAGAAATTGCCCAAAAAGCGGAGATTGCCAAGGGAACGGTTTACTTATATTATACCAGCAAAGACGCAATTTATCGAGATCTGATTGTCGAAGCGGGTAAGGCCCGCCGGGCTTACCTCTCCCAATCGCCCCGCGAAGACGGAAATGTCCGCCTGGCGCTGGCCAGGTTGATCACGCAGGAACTGCGCTTTGCCCGGGCGGAAAAACTTTACTACCGGCTTTTAAGCAGCACAGATCGGAATGAGGGCAGTGAATTTAGTGAGGAGATCAGAAGGATTCGCCGGGAGTTTTTGACCGAGCTGATCGAGTTGATTCGCGTGGGCATGCTGCGCGGGGCCATCAGGGAAGGCAATCCTGTCCTTTTGGGGCAACTGCTCGCCGGGATGGTGCGTGGAGCATACCAAATGCTGGAAGAAAACTCTTCTTTGACGGTTGACCAGATTGTTCTGTCGATCCTGGATCTGTTGTGGCGGGGCTGGGCCGTTTCTTAAGAGGAAAAAGAGGTTTTTGCAACAAATATCCTCACTGATCCGTTAATATTGCAGCTAATATTCCAGCAACTATTGCAGGAGAAGACGGCTTGGGGAAGAATAATCAACAAAAGAAAAGAACCGTGCCAATGTTTTTCGGGGACAAAAAGCTGTGGAGGGGACTAAATGAGCAGTTGTTTTCGGAAAAAATTTTTATTCACGACTCTACTTATGTTATCAGTGCTGTCCGTTAACGCGTGGGCGGCCAAAGACACTGCTTTTTTCCCCTTGGCTAAGATTCGTCCCGGAATGACCGGAACCGCCTACACCGTGGTCTCCGGTGCCAAGATCCAACCGTTTCAGGTGAAGTTCTTGGGTGTACTAAGTGGTGACGGTGCGGTGCAAAACCTGTTATTGGTCCAGGTTTCCGGTAAAGCGCTGGAGGAATTCGGCGGCATTGCCGCGGGCATGAGCGGCAGTCCGGTTTTTGTCCGCGGGAAGCTGGTGGGCGCCATTGGTTACGGGTTTCAAAACGCCGACCCGCAATACGGCCTGGTTACTCCCATTGAAGATATGATGCGCCTGTTGGAATACAACAAAAGCGATCGATCCCAACCGCAAGTCTTCAAGTGGCGGCAGGGTGGCTTTGCCGGGAGCCGTGGCGTTGTCGTCGGGATGCGCTCGCCCGGTCCGGAATGGCTGGAAGCCAAACCTGTGGCTACGCCAGTTTGTATCGCCGGCCTGGGTGAACGGGCTTATCAGAGTTTGGTTCAGGCAATGCCCAAGGATCTGATCCACACGGTCCGGGTGCCCGGAACCGCCGGTTCCTCTGCCAAAGGGCCGAAACTGCGGCCGGGCAGTGCCATAGGTATTCAACTGGTGACCGGGGATTATCAAGTTACGGCCATCGGCACATTGACATGGATTCAAGGAAACCGGTTTCTGGCCTTCGGCCATCCCTTCATGAACAAAGGCCAGGTAGATTACTATGTTTGTGCTGCAGAGATTTATAAGACCATTCCCAGTACGGTTTTCCCCTTTAAACTGGGCGGGCCCTTAGATCCGGTGGGACGGTTGAACCAGGATCGCAGCGCCGGTATTGCCGGGATCTTCGGGGAAAAACCCGACAGCTTAGAGGTGAAGATTGAAGTAACGGACTTGGGAAAGGACGAAAAAAGGACTTTCCGCTTTTACCCTGTCCATGACGAGTCATTACTGAAAGAATTGGTAGTTTCCGGCGCTTTGGAAGCGGTGGATCGGGTGCTCGACAGGATCGGGACGGGTACCGCCCGTGTGCAAATGAAGATTACAGGCGAGGGTTTTGCACCGATTATCCGAACCAACCTGTTTTATGGTCAGGATGTGGCGGCCAGTTCTTTTAAAGAGTTGATTCGTTTATTGGATACCCTGCTTGGTAACGAATTTCAACCGGTGCGGCTCTCCATCATCGATTTAGAAGTCATTGTCAGCCCGGAACGGAAAACTGCTAGAATCTTGGAGTTGGCCAAACCGGCCAAAAAGTATAAACCGGGCGAAAAGATCCGCCTGGATGTGCCCATCCGGCCTTACCGCGGTAAGGACGAGACCATTCCGGTCTGGGTCACCCTGCCAGCCAAAGCCAAACCTGGCCGGTGGTTATTGACCGTCCGTGGTGGTGGAGAGGCGGTAATTTCCGGGGAGACCAAGCAAGAGGAGAAGAGTGCCCTTGCCGAGTGGGCCAAGACCGGCTCCCTGCAGGAGCTGATCAACGACTTTTTAGCCAGCCCCACCAATAACATGTTGGTGGTGGAGGGGATTTCCCTGGATGAAGGGGAAAAGGCCGACACAGACAAGGGCGAAGGCAAGGCTACAGACAAACCGGGCAACAACCGGCTTTGGACGGGAGCCACCAGTTATTACTTGACCGGTGAAACCCAGGTGATGGTAGAGTTTGTGCCGGCCAACGGCAGCAATGCGTCGGGCAAAAATGCCTCAACCAACGTCAACACGGCCACAGCCGGTAATGCCAATCAGGCGGCCAACGTTCCGACTGCTGGCGGGACGGCGGAAAAGCCTGCCGAAAAAGGGGTAAACAAAACAACGGAAGAAAAAAATGCCCCATGAAACACGGCGGAACTTTTGGTATTTTAGTTCGTTCTTGTTAATGCAGGGTTTCAAGCTGTTAACTGAAGAATGATGGCTCTTCCCCCGGAGGAGCTCATGATTCTTTTTCTTTTGACTTGATGTCAAACCGTTTGTATTAGATGAACTAACTAATTGTAAGGAGGTACCGGAGTGCTGAAAAGAAAGGGTTTTATTCTGGCCATGGCATTTGCCGGTATCTTCTGTTTGCTTTGTTATCTTTTCTTGCCCGGCTTTATCCTGAGCTTTACGGACAGGAATATTATTAAGAAACAACTGATTCAAGCGGTGGAAGCCGCCTACCCGGTTCGGCTCCGCTTGGGCGACATCCGTTATGCGTGGGGCAAATTTGAACTGACGGATGTCGCTTTGACTTCATTGGACGGGCGACCGTTGGCGGAGATTCCGCTGATGGGCGTGGAATTGAACTGGTTTAAGCTGGCCTTTAATCCCGGGGAACCTGTTTTTGCCCTGCAAAAGTTGGTGTTTCATGAGCCAAGGTTGGTCATTGAAGAAGCCAATGGCAGTTATAACATACAAAACATTTTTGCGCCCGGTAAAGACGGAGTTCCCGTGGCGTGGCCGGATTTAACCATTCGTGTCGTTAGCGGTGAGATCCAGTTGCCCAAAGCAATCCAGGGGATTGAACCCGGTTCACTCCGGAAGATCGGGGCAGAGGTCCAATTAAGCCGCACTAAACTCCTGCGGTTTCAGCTTGCCTCCCAGACCACCTTGGATGAAAAAGCCCGGCTGTGGTTGGAAGGGCAGTTTAGCGGGGAGACGTCCGGTGGCCGTTTTCTTGCCAGGTTGCAGGATATTCCCTTAGGTCTGCTGGAGGAAAAGTTATCCGCCAAGGTGGATCTGGGGCAGTACGGCATTTCTGCGCTAACAGGCCGCGGTACTGTGGAAGCCCATGGGGCGGTGACAGCCGCCGGCGGCTTCAGTTTGGAAAAAGTCCGGATAAAATTGGCCCAAGCCGGCGGTAAATGGGACAGACTGGCCGACCCCGTCTCCCGGTTGGACGGGGAGTTTTTGATCGAGCCTGACCGCATCCGGCTCCAAGGGGTCCGGTGCTATCTCGGATCTGGTTTGGTCCGGATAAACGGTAAAATTGATCTGGAAAACGCAATAACAAAGGGCAATATCGTTGTTGAAGCCAGCGGGCTGCCCTTGAAATCATTAAGCAAGATTCATTCCCTGGCGCAAGAAGGAGATTTAAACGGGGAGGCGGATCTCCGCTTAAGGATAAGCGGTACCCTGGCAGAACCGGCAATCCGCGGTGAGATTCGCTTGCGTGACGGAGCTTTCCGCTACCCGGCCAACAACTGGTATTTTAACCGCTTGGACGGCTTGGTCCGGCTGGATAATTACGGTGTGGAGATCCGGTTTTTGCAGGGAAAGTGGCAGGAAGGAAGCTGGAAGATCTCCGGCAGGATCCGCGGTTGGGAACAGCCGGTGTGGGATTTGACGATCAGCGGCCAAAACTTGCCGCTGGCCTTTCCAGATTTACCGGTGACCCATGGCCCCGTTTCCGGTGAAGTGAAGGTAAGCGGCATGCTCCGGACGCCGGTTTTTGCCGGGAATCTTCGTTCCGACCGGATATCCTGGTCCAGTTGGGAAGGACATGACCCAACGGTAACCGGGAGCTACGAAACGGCAACGGGGTTATTGACACTTTCCCGGATTCGGTTCAGGATCGACGATGCTCAGGTTGACGGAAACCTCCGGATTGATACTCGTAAAGCAGGTCTGCCTTATACCGGTAAACTGAAGGTGGTGCAGCTTGATGCTGCGGTTCTCCAAGATGAACTGCCGAAATTGCTGTTTTGGCCACAGGTCCAGGGTACTTACGAGCTTGACCTTGCAGCCGCCGGAAGGCTGACGGAGGTGGAAAGCTGGGAGGCCCGGGGCGAACTGCGCGGCAAAGACGGCCGGCTCGAGGAGATCCCCTTCCAGCGCATGCAGGGGTATTTTACCTGGCAAAAACAGCAACTGGCGGTGGACTACTTCCTGCTGGACCAGGGTACCGGGCGATTATTGATGAATGGTACCTGGTCTGCGGATTCGGGACTGAAGGGTGAGGTGCTTGCCGGTAATCTGGCTTTCACCGTTCCCGTTTCCGATACGACCTTTAAATGGGTCAAGGGAACCGCTTCCGGAAGAATCAAACTGCAAGGGGATGCAATAACCCTCTCCGGGGGCGGCTGGGTTGATCTGAACGACTTGGAATACGCCAACGGCCCCATCGGTGATTTGCGTTTGCGGTTGGTCAGCAGGGGTAACAGCCTTTCGCTGGACCGTTCCAGGTTAAAGCTGGCAAAAGGTGGGCAGATTCAGTTTGAAGGAGCGGTTTATTGGGAAGAAGAGGTTCCAAGTTTGGATCTGACTGTCTCCACGGAGGATTTATCCGTGCAAGAGGTGGCGAGTTTACTTCCCTTTAAAGTGCCGGTGGAGCTTCAGGGAAAGGTGGACACGGAAGCAAAGGTGACCGGCTCCATGTTCCAACCGGAACTCCACGGGAAGCTGACAGCGGAAAAAATGAGGTTGGCCGGTCGCTTGGTTGACCGGGTTGCAGCGGATTGGTCATGGAAGCAGGGGGTCTTTAGCCTGCAGGAGGCGGAACTCCGGCAAGGAGGAGGCCTGGTCAGGCTAAGCGGGGACTTCGGCAGTGATCACCGGTTGAACCTAGCGGTGGTTGCCGAAGCCTTCCCCCTGGAAGCACTGGAATTAAAGCTCGGCGGGGTTCCGATTCAGGGAAAAGTTGGCCTCAGTGGGGTAGTCCAAGGGGATTTTGCGCACCCAGTGGTTCGAGGGCAGGTGGTGGGTGAAACTGTCAACCTCGCCGGTATAGTGATTCGGCGGATTGAAGGAGGAATTACCTGGCAAGATCAACGGCTTGAGTTCCTGGACATTATTGCCGATCGTGTTGAGCAACGGGTCCGACTGAACGGCTGTTTGGATTTGGCCGGGGAACCGGAGATGGATCTGGAGCTGAACCTGGAGGCAACCCGCCTCAGTGAATTGTTGCTGATTGTTGGCTTCCGCCCGCAGATCCCGACGGACGGCATCATCACCGGCCGGTTGCAACTGGCTGGCCCCGTCTCCGAACCCAGAATCCGGATCCTTGCCAATCTGGACCGCGGCTATATTGACGGCTACCAAAAGCTCCAAGGCCAACTGGAAGTGGAGATTTGCGGGCAGGTTACAACTATTCACCGGATTAAGTTCACCGACGGGGAAGGAACCTTGGCAATCAATGGTAAATATTCGCCGGGAAGAGATTTTGCCCTGAACCTGGCGGTCAGAAATTTTTCCCTGCAGCCATTGGGAGAAATCTTGCATCAACCTTTGCAGGGGCGGCTGGATTTTACCGCCGGGATTACCGCAGGGGAAAAGGGTTTATCCGGTCAACTGGCGGGAAAACTCAGAGCGGGTAAATGGGGCGGAATTGAGTTGGCCCAGACCAAACTTAAGGGAAATATCCGCGATGGTATGCTCTATGCTGAGCTGGCTCAGGAAGAGCTCAATCTGTCCCTGCGCGGTCGGGGGCCGATTAAAGCCGAATGGCTTGGGTTTATCAGACTTCCGGCAGATGGCCCCCACCAGGAGGCGCCGATCCATTGGAAGTTGGTCATGCATGAGTTATCTGCCGGGGTTCTGGGGAAATTCTTCCCTGGAGCCAAAATCTCCGGTGGTACGGTCAAGGCGGAGGCTGAGGTCAAAGGGACCTGGGAAAAGCCGATTCTTGCCGGTGAAATGCATATTAAGCAATTATACGGGGAATTCCAAGGGCTACCCGAGCGTTTTCAGGATTTAAATGCGGAGGTTACTTTAAGCAGCAAAAAGCTGGAGGTCCGGCAGTTAACTTCAAAGTATGGCAAAGGTACGGTCTATGCCACCGGCACGATTGCCATGAACGGGTTCTCCTTCGGGGAGATGGATCTGATCTTGCAGGCAAGACGTTTTCATTATGCCAGTTCGGCCTTTGAGGGTTTTGTCGACTGCCATCTCCTGCTGGGCGGGACCATGGCCAAACCGGTGCTCTCCGGTGAGGCTGTCATCAATGATTCGCGGGTTTCCATCGTCCGGGCCAAAGGTGAGTCCGCCTTCAACCCCCGTTTGGATCTGCAGGTGCGTACGGGAAGCAACAATTACTTCCGGCAGTTTGGGGTGGCCAACGTACTTGCCGAGGGAGAACTCCGGATCACCGGTAATATGAAAAAGCCGGTGCTGGAAGGAACACTGACCTCCCATAGGGGAACCTTATCCCTGTATGGGAACAAGTTCCGGTTGACCCAGGCAAAAGCGGACTTTAGCCGGAAGAACGGTTATTTGCCAGAACTTTATGCGGAAGCTACCACCCGGGTGCCGGATGCCGAGATCTTCCTGACCATCTCCGGTTGGACCGGCGAACCGTTGGATTTGCGTTTCCGTTCCGTTCCGGAGAAGTCTTATGAAGAGATTATTTCCATGTTGCACTGGTCGGAAATGACCGACGGCAATAGCCTTTCTTTGCTGCAGGGTAATATGAATACCGTCATTGACTCCCTTTTCGGGTCGGTGCTGGAACGGTTCCGGACAGGATTGGGCATGGATTATCTCACCTTGGAACAGGATATGATGATGGGACCATTCCGGCTTAATGTGGGGAAATCCGTTTCCGATGATCTCTACATTCTCTATTCCCGGACTTTGGACGAGTCGCAGGAGGATGTTTGGTCACTGGAGTATTACCTGATGCCTGGCATCTCCTTGCTAAGCGATTACTCCGAAGAAGAAGGAACCAAGATCCAATTGAATTTCAATTTTAACTTCTAAATTCCAAACAGCCCGGGGAACACCACGGCCCCCCGGCTGTTTTTCTTATTGAAAAAAACGTGACCAAATTCCCGGATAATCCGGTGTGTTCCAAGGAGGATTTGGCTGAGCCAAAGCGAATTTAACAGACTGGAAGTTGCCAGAAGAAATTGGTTGTCGCTTACCTTAAACCCAGGGGGAAGGTGAAACCGTGCTTCAGGAGTATCTGGCTGAATTATCGCGAGTTAAAACCTTAACTCCTGCGGAGGAAAAGATCCTTTGGGAGAAATATAAGACACGCCAGGACCATGAGGCAAGGCAAAAACTGATTGTTTCCTACCAACCTCTGGTTTACAAACTGGCCTCTAAGCTTAACAAGGATGAAGAGTTGCTCTATGATTTGTTGCAGGAGGGGAATATTGGGCTGATTGAGAGCGTTGAGAGTTTTGACCATCACGCTAATATCTTGTTTAGCACCTATGCTGCCCACAGGATCCGGGGGCGGATGTTAAATTTCCTCGCCAGATGCAGGAGAACTGTCCAGAGAAGCTGGTGGGACGAAAGTGAACTGGGTAGTCTCTGGGAATATGTGCGGGACGAGGGAGCCGACGTTGAAAACGAAGTGGTAAAATCCGTCTTGCACCACCGGGTTGATGCGGCGATCCGGCGCCTGTCCACCAGAGAACAACAAGTCATCCGTGACTTGTTTATCAACGAGAAATCCCCGGCACAGACTGCGAAAGAGATGGACATCAGTCTTTCCTATTTATATAAGATCCAGAAGAAAGCCCTGCAACGTTTGCGCGGAATGTTATCCCGCCGGAAAGTTGAGATAAAATACGACGCCTGATGGAGAAATAAAGCCGGATCCAGCTGAAAATCCGGCAGAGAACGGACAAAAAGCGAAAATTTACCCTAATTTCCCGGAATTGAGTACCCCTAAAAAAACCAGGAATTTAGGATAATATTTTAAGGCCATTTGTCAGGCATTAACCGGTTGCGGTAAGGGGGCAAAAAGCATGGAACCGAAAAAACGAATTCATTTTATGATTAATGAGGCCAAGGGCTGGTTGGATCTGGCCCAGGAGTCTTATGAAAATGACAATCCTGTACGTGGAGAGTTAAACCTTCATTTAGCTCAAGCCGAGATCCAAAGGGCCTGCGAAACCAGCAGGGAAATGATTGGTAAAAATATGTTTGAAATTTCGAAATCCCGGCGGGAACAACAACCAACCTGGCTTCGTTACTATTCCTTAGGAGCTGTGGCTGCCATGGTTGGGATCCTGTTTTACATGGGGATCAACCTGCTCCTTTTCTCTGATGGCCAAGAGCGGACAGGTAGATCCTTAATTTCCGCTTCATGGACGGCTCCTGTCCAATTTTCCTGGTTGACTGAGGAGTTTTTCGAGGAAGAGCATGCGGTAGAGACACCCCACGGGCAAAGTCAGGCGGTTGCCGCCCAAACCCAGCGGCGGACCAGCCAAAAACCGCGTCTTACCCCCAGGCGTCATGGTCGGCCCCAAACGGTGGCGGCCGGTGCCCATGCTGAAACAAAGTATAATTCCAACTTCTATGATCTGCACGATTCACGGTATTATTCACTACCGGGTTCTATGGAGAACAATTGGCACAAGGCTTCGGTTTCCAACTGGGAGGAGGAGCGTATCGACAGCAACTCCGTTCCCTCTTTCTCCGAACGCTAAGTTAAAAAAAGGAGGAAGATGATGAACCGTTTGGGACAATGGTATGCAAAACTATTTCTCCTATCTCTTTTGGGGCTCTTTTTCTTTTTGGGGTTAAAGCAGCCAACCCTTGCCGAAGGATATGATACCACGATTTTGGCCATTGACGTGACCGGCAATGAACAGGTGCCCATTGAAACGATCCTGAAGGCGGTGACCCATGTCCGCTTGGGCGAACCCTGGAACGCGGAACAGATTCAACTTGACCTCCGCGCCATTCAGGAACTGGGCTATTTCAGTATTGTGGAAGCCAAGGACAAACCTTTTTTAGGCGGGCTCAAACTGGTGTTTAAAGTAAAGGAGAATCCGAAATTCACCGGTTTCAAATTCGAAGGACTTACCAAAGTGAAACCGGAATACCTTGAGAAATTGTTTACGCAGGAAAAGGGAAAAGTCATTAATATCTCCAAGCTGATGATGGATTTTGCCGAAGCGCGCCACCGGACCCAGGAGGAGACCGGGTATATTCTGGCCTACCGGGATCATGAGATTGGCGTTGATGGAACGATCACCATGAACCTGACGGAGGTCAAGTTACGCAAGATCCTGGTGACCGGTCTGACCAGGACCAAAGAGATAGTGGTCCGTCGCGAGATCACCCTTAAGGAAGGCGAGGTTTTTAACCTGCTGGAACTGCGGGAAAACTTCCAGCAGTTGGCCAGGAGGCAAATCTTCTCCGGGATCAATCCTGTCATCAAAAGCACGGACAGCTCCGAGTGGGTTGATTTGGTGTTTGAGATTACCGAGTCCGAACAGTTCGGTACCTTGAATTTTGGTTTGGGGTACAGCCCCGATGAAGGGAAATTGCTGGGTAATGCCCAGATCGGCTATAATAACCTGGGCGGGATGGCTCGGACCGGGAATTTTACTTTGCAAATGGGTGAAGAAATTACCAAGATTCATCTGGAATATGCCGATCCCTGGTTCTTGCCGAACCGGACTTCCTTGCGTACCAGGCTCTTTTATAATGACGAAAAGAACATCGAATACGAACCAGAAAGTGACAAAGAAGGCCTGATTGGCCAGGATGATTTCACTGATCTTTACGATGAGCGGCGCTACGGCTTTGAATTGACCATGGGCAGGCCGGTGGGGCGGAATTCGATGTTGAATGCCTCCCTCAGCATTCAAAGGGTTGATATTGAAAACTGGATTGACGGCCAGGATCTAAGCGGTACCGGTGACGTAGATTACTGGAATAACAGTATCGGTTTGAGTTTTGTCAATGACAACAGACAGTTTGCCAGCGGAGGAACTACAGTTATCGGTGGCAGTAAGAATACCGTTAGTTCCACGTTCTATGGTCTGTTGGGCGGTGGTTTCAATTACCAGACATTTACCGTGGAAACTGCCCAGTATTATACGCCGTGGCAGTCTGGGCCCACTTTTGCCCTGCGGCTGAAAGGCGGGTATATGACCGGTGATGAGAATGACCGGCCGCCAATGGAAGGTTTCCGGTTGGGCGGCGTTACAACCATTCGGGGTTATGATGATACGATCGTCCGCAATGACAAGCTCTTCCTGGCCAATCTGGAAAGCCGCTATTATTTTAAAAGTGTAAAGGGCTTGGCGGCCGTGGTCTTTTACGATTACGGTTCGGTGGATTTTGACGACTTTTACTCCAGTTATGGTATAGGTCTACGCTATACTATCCCGATGCTGGGCAATATTCGTCTGGACTATGCTTGGAATGGCGAAGGAGACTCGCCGGAGCTTCATTTCTTTGTCGGCGAAATGTTTTAATTAGGGCTGAAGTTGGGAAAAGATTATCCCAAGGATAAAGCTGGGGCATGTCAACGGATGGCCCCATAATAAAAAAGGAGTGGCTGAAGAATGAAACATCTTGGAGTGCTCAGGGTTATCGTTATCGGATTAGTCTTAGTAACAGTAATACTCTTGGTTTCCGGTTTAACCGGTGCCGCAGGTTCGTCCGGATCCTCCGTGGGCTATGTAAGTATGGAAGAGTTGCAAAAAAGAATGCCCGTTTTCGTTGAGTTGCAGAAGAATGCCGAGGGATTGTTCAGAGAATACAATTCATATACTCAATATATCCAATCGGAATACAACAACGCGATGAAACGTTTGGAAGATGAAAAGAAAAAGGCCAAAGAGGGGAAATCGGCAGAGGAACAAAAGAAGATAGACGAGAAGTACCAAGACTTGCAGAAAAAGAAGCATGAGGAAATCCAAAAGAAGGTAGATGAGAAGAAAAATCAGATCCAGGAGGAACTCACCGCAGCCAATGAGACTGCCCTAAAGAAGGTGAAACAGTTTATTGCCGAAGTTGCCAAGAACCAAGGAGTCAGTTTGGTTCTAGAGGAAAAAGTCCTGTTCTTTGGTGGTGTTGATCTGACGGAGAAGGTTATTATTGCCGGTGGTGGGAAGGCAGCCCAAGACAGTAAGAAATAAAGGGTGAATTCGGTGAAATTCATACCGTTTCTTAAGTTGAAGAAGGCATGGCTGATTTGGGCTGGTTTGTCTATAGGCCTCTTTGTGGTCCTCGGATTGTTGTTTGTTGGCCTGTTCAATAGGGGGGAGTTTTCCCGGGACGGAGACAATACGGCGATTTATGCCTTTTCTTTGGAACAAACCATGCGGGCCCATCCTAGTTGGGGACGTTATCAACAACTTTCCAAAGAAATCAAAGTTCTGCAAGGTAAATCAGCCGGTCTTGGTTTGGTCCGGACAAAACAGAATGGTGTTAATTCCCTGGTTAACCAGGAAGATTCGGTGATCCAAAGCGATCTTGAACAACTGTTCCAAAAGGAGCAACAGATTCGGGCGGAAATGATGGTGGAGGCGCTGCAACAGCGGGAACAGGAGATTCAAGAGGAATTGGCCGAAAAAATGAAGAAACGCAGCCAACAATTGAATGAGGAGATTGAAGCGGCAGTAAAAGAAAAGATGGCCCTCTTTAATCAGCAGCTCCAAGAGTACGCTCAACAGGTGGAGTTTGAGTATGCGCTGAAAATCACCAATATTGAATTTAAGTTGAAAGTTCCCGGGCTGACTGATGAAGAAAAGAAAAAGCTCACCACGGAACTGAAGAGTTTACTGGCAGAGAAGGACGCATTGCTGGCCCAGCGCAAGCAGGCCTATGACGAGGAGATCCGGGAGTTTATTGACCGCCGCCAGCAGGCCGGAAAGGAAGAACTGCAAAAGTATAGTGAACAACTGCGGGAAGAGGGCAAGCGCCGGTTGGAACTCTATGAACTCCGGCTGAAAAAAGAATTTGAAGAGTGGCGCCAAGAACGGGCACACTCCTACGGCAAAGAGGTGGAAGCCCGGCGGGAAAAACATTCCGCTGAACTTTTAACCTTGGAAGCTCTCCAGGCAGAGCGGCACGCCTTACAAGTTTCGATTAAACAGGATATTCGGGACTTCCTCCGGGAACTGGTTGCACAGAAGGGACCGACCGTGGTTTTGGTCGATCCGCTGGTTCAAGTAGGAAAGAATGATCTAACGTCCGTGATCATCAGTTATTTTCAAAAATAATCGGAGGTGTCGATCAATGAAACCATGGTTTTATCCGGTCCTGGCAATCTTGGGTGTTATTTTGTTGGCAATGGTTTTAGTTTTTACCATCACCGGCTCCAACTTCCGCATTGGTGTGGTAGACCCGGGTAAAATAATATCCGAAAGTAAATTAGGGAAGAGTTATGCCGAGGAAGTAAATGCCAAACGAGCGGAGATTTTGACCAAAGCGAAGAAGGCCGAAGAGGAAAAGGACCAGGCAGAAGTAACCAAGCTGATTAAGGAGTTTGAAAAGTTCGCCCAAGAAAAACAGGATGATTTTGCGAAAAAAATGAATAATAAAATTGCCGAAATAGCCAAGAAAAAACGGTTAAAGGCAGTTTTCCCGGAAAATGTTGTTAATTACGCCAATAAAACCGTGGATATTACTGATGAAGTAATTAAAGCCTTGGAGTAATATGCAGTTGAAAGGGAGATGCATCATGACCACCCTTGCAGAACTTGCCAAATTGGTTGGCGGGGAGGTTGTCGGCGATCCTGAACTAAAAATTAACGGTGTAAGCGGGATCGAAGACGCCCAAGCCGGCACTATTACCTTAGTTGCTTCGGCAAAGTTGCTGCCGACGGCTCGGGAGTCCCGGGCTTCCGCCTTTATCTTGTCCAACGCCTTTCCGGACATCGGGCGCCCGGGGATTAAGGTAAATAACCCGCGCTTGGCTTTTGCCTTAATCCTGGATTATTTTGCCCCCAAAAAGCGGCCAGGCCCCGGAGTGCATCCTTCGGCGGTTGTAGGGGAGAATGTCAAATTTGGTGAGGATGTATCTGTAGGTCCCGGGGTTGTCATTGGTGACCGGGTTACCCTTGGCGATCGGGTTATCATCAAACCCGGTGTGGTCATCGAGGATGATGTGGTGATCGGTGAGGATTCCGTGATCCATCCCAATGTGGTCCTGGCAGACCGGACGATCATCGGGAGCAGGGTAATTATCAATGCAGGGACGGTCATCGGCAGTGACGGCTTCGGGTTTGTGACAGTTAACGGGAAGCACACCAAGGTGCCGCAGATTGGGAATGTGGTCATCGAAGATGACGTGGAGATCGGCGCCAATGTTACCATTGACCGGGCTACGGTGGGAACCACCAGGATTAAACGGGGAACGAAGATGGATAATTTGATTCAGATCGGCCATAACGTGGTCATCGGCGAGGATAATATCATTGTGGCGATGACCGGTATTGCCGGCAGTTCCCATACGGGCGATCGCGTAACCTTGGCCGGGCAATCTGGTGTAACCGGTCATATCAAGATCGGTTCGGATTCTTTGGTGATGGCCAGGGGTATGGTCATCGGCAATCTGCCTCCCAATTCCATTGTGTCCGGTTCTCCTGCCCGGCCCCATTCCGAAGATATGCGGGTATTGGCTGCTGCGGGAAAACTCCCGGAGATGCTGAAAACTGTCCGGGAGATGCAGAAACGCCTAGCTGATCTGGAGGCACGTCTCCAGTCTTAACCAAATTATCGTCTTAACCAATTAATTAGAAAGAGGAATTCTTCCGGGACTGGGCGAACTAAACATCGCTCAGTCCTTTTCTCATGGTAAGAGGTGCGGGAATGAAGATTATCCACCGTTATGTCGTAGCGGACTATCTCAAACTGTTTGTTATCTGTTGTGTGGCGGTTACCATTTTAAGTGTTGGTAACCTGTTATTTAATATGAGTAATTTTCTGGTAGGTTACCGGACACCGGTCTCCTTGGTTTTACGCCTTGTTAAGTATCGCCTGCCCTATCTCTTGCTGGATGTCATACCAGTAGCGGTGATGTTTGCGGCTTATCTTAGTGTCGGACGCATGGCCCGGGAGAAGGAACTGGATGTGGTGCGCACCAGCGGGTGGAGTTTTATGCGTATTGTCTATCCGATTCTCCTGGTGACATTGATCATCTCCACTCTGGCCTTTGTCTGGTACGATACGGTCGTGCCCTTTGCCAACCGGAAATTCGAAAAGGAGATCCGGACTTTGCGCTTTCGCGATGCTCTCCCGCTTTTCACCGAGAATGTCTTTATTAAAGGCCCGGAGAACCGCTATTTTTATGTGCGTCGGATCAATAACCGTACCGAAATGTTGGAAGGTATCATGATCTTTGAAACCGCCGGTTTAAAGTATCCCCGGATCATCACCGCTCAGAAAGGCCGGATTTTCCGCCAGAACTGGGCCCTGGAAGACGGGGTCATTCACGAACTTGATCGGAATGGCTGGATCCGGATGGAGTTAAGTTTTGACAAGATGACCCTGGATTCCGGCAACGATCTGACCGGTTTCTTCGGCGAGCAATATACCATGGAAGAGATGACCAGGGCACAGTTGAAAGAAAAGATGGAGCTGTTTGGCAAGAGCGGCTTTGACATTTCCGTCTTTGCCGTGGAATATTACCTGAAAACCGCCATCCCCTACGCTTCTTTGGTCCTGGTCTTTATTGCCTTGCCCTTTGCCTGCCTGCTTGCCCGGCGGGGGAAGGCCATGGGGATTGGTATTGGTCTTTTACTGGTTCTGGGTTATTTCTTTTTACAGGTTTTCTTTCGTTCCTTAGGGCAAAACGCGGTGGTAAATCCCATCATGGCTGCTTGGATTCCCAATATTGCCTACTTTGCGATTGGCCTCTATCTGTTATATCAAACGAAAAGATGAGAGGTGTCCCGGTGCTTCATCCGCTGCGATCAAAAGCTGTTATTATCATGTTTGGCTTTTTGTTGACCCTTGGCATGGCCACTGTCTGCCAGGCCCAGGACAGTGCCAAATTAAAGGCGGATAAGATTATTTATCACTATGAACACCAGATGGTGATTGCCGAAGGGAACGCTGTTATTAGCTACCGTGATCTGTCCGTCCGGGCGGATTATATCTATCTTGCTGTAAAAGAAAACCAGATGGAAGCCATCGGCAACCTCAAGATTACCAGGGGTGATGAGGAATACAGCGGTGAACGCCTTTCCTATAACCTGAAGGAAGACCATGGTTATGTGGAACCCCTCAATCTGGAGATAAAAAACGGTGACAACGGGGTGTTGCTAGGTAAAGGGCGCCAGGTGGAACTGAAGGGTGATACCACCATCGTTCGCCATGGCACACTGACCTCATGTGACTTGGAACGCCCCCATTTTCACCTGAAAGCCGCGGAGATTGAGTATGTCCCCGAGGTTAAATTGGTGTTTCGCCATGTGTACTATTACGAAGGGTTTATGCCCGTCTTTTACTGGCCTTATTTATACATCTCGTTAAAAGAGAATGAGAGTAACCTGATGACACCGGTGGTGGGGCACGACTCCATCAAGGGTTGGTTTTTGTTGCTGGGCTACCAATATTTCCATGATAAAATGGGCAACGGTGTTCTCCATTTTGACCTCTACGAATTGCTGGGCTACGGTTATGGTGTCACCCATACCTTCTTCAATAACGAGCGAACCAAGTTGGAAACCGAGTATTATCGCGTGGAAAATCAGAACACCGGCCTTGGCGAGGATAATGTCGGGGTCAAGTTTGAAAAGACAATAATTAATTGGCCGGACGCGGGGCGTAAATGGAAAGTGAGCGGCATGGTCAACTGGATTGAGGAATATACCCCCTTGAATAATCTCAAGGACAATTACTATTTTCAATATTCTTCCCAAAATAAGTTTACCAACTTTGAGCTTAGCTACAACTTGAGATATAAGTATTTGGCGGAACAATGGTATAGCGGGAGTTCTGCCGGAGGCGGCAGCAATTATTATGATAAACAACATTTCTATATTAATCCCTCATTGAATTGGAGGCCCTTTCCGGATGCCCGGTTAACCATGCAGGGTTTCTGGGAGGATTATTATTACAAGGATATACCGGAGCATAACGAAAATTATTACCTAAGCCTGGGTTACACGCAGAAAATCTTCAAGCATCCCATGGATCTGGCGGTTACCCGCAGTACTTACGAAAGGGTCACTTTAGACTTGAAATCCCCCGATTACTTTAAGCTGGGCTGGTTTGAGAAGGTCAAGTGGAACTCCCAGCTTTACCGCTATATTCCCTATCTTGATCCGGGATCCAACCAGGAATACCTGGAAGGTACCAGGTTTGGTTTTACGATCGATGCCTTAAGTTCGCCAATTTACCAAAAAGGGGGGTTCTCCCTCTCCCTGAGTTGGTGGATTAAGGAACGACAGTATTGGACCAACAAGGGTGACGGCGAGCAGTTTGCTTTTTCCACACCCCTTGTGGCCCGGCAGGTATTCTTTGAACAAAAGCAGGGCAATGTGGTGGAAAAGAGCTTAGTTGGGGAACTTTCCGCCGGGTGGGTGGAGGTCAATGAAAAGCTGCCCGGTTACAAGGACGTGGTGGAGACCATCACCGGCGGCGGTGATCTAACCTACCGCCTGACTTATGACAGTAAAATATTCGACGCTTCCTTCAATGGCGGCTACAACTTGACGAATCAGCAATGGAACTCGCATTACTTGAACCTTACCTGGCTTCCCACACCGGAGAGCAGGATTAACTCGATCCTTCGTTTTACACCCAAAAACCATGTGCAAAAAAAGGATACGGGTTCTGTGGTCACATCCATTCACTACAAGCCCACACCCAATCATAGCTTTCAACTGAACCATTCGTATTATATCTATGCCTACTCGGAAAACCACCAAACCCTAAACTTTGTGGTGGATCTGGAACAACCGTTGGGGAAGTTGTGGACGGTCAAGTTAAACACGCGCTATGACTTTTTGGATGAGAACCAACGTTACACCACGGTTGGACTCACCTATAACATGCACTGCCGGAAGCTTACTTTTACCTATGACACCAGCAATGAACTTTATATGTTGCAATACACCATCAATGCCTTCCCCAACGTCAAATTGGGTTTTAACAGCGGAACGGGCATGTTTTGGGATGGCGTGGATTTTTGGGGCAACAAACTCTATTGATAAATGGGGTGAGTTGATGAGAACCTGGCGTCTTCCTGTGGCCCTGGCGGTGCTATTGCTGCTGATTGGCGTTGCCGGTTGGTGGTGGGGACGGGAACGGGCTGCTCCGGTTCTGAAAAGGATTTTACCGGGGCAACCGGGTACAACCATGTCCCACACCACGCTGATCTGGTGGGAAAAGGGGAAAAGGGCCGGCGAGATCCGCGCCCGCAAGGTCTGGCGTTCGAAGGACGGTAATATTGCCGTCCTGGAGGATATTAGTAATTCAAAACTGTTTTATGATGACAATGAGATCATCCTTGACGCGCCCCTGGCCAAGTTGGACCAGGGTAAACAGATTGTTATCGTCAGCGGGGGTATCAAGGCCCGGTTTAAGGAAGGGATTTTTGAGACCGAGTCTCTCCGCATGGATCGGTTGCGCCAGACCTTAGTTAGCGACGGTAAAGTCTCTTTTCGCTACAAAGAAACAACCGTGACCGCGGATCTCCTCCGAGGTGATCTGGAAAAGGAAGTTTTCTGGCTTGTCGGTAATGTGGTGGTGCAAGAGGGTTCCCAGGTTTTGCGGGGAGAAGAATTGGAGTATAGTTTAAAGGATGAGACCTACTCACTATTGGGCCGGACTGAGGTGGAGCTTGAACTATGAACTGGCAAAAATCACGGATGGTCTGGGGCTGGCTAATCATTATCATATTGTTGCTGCTTGTTATGCCGGCGGCTGCGAAAAATAAGGCTAAAGATAAGGCTAAAGACAAGGAAACAGAACGGGTTAAAATAACCGGGATTAAGAAAGCCTGGGGAAATACCGATAAAAAGCAGGCCTTTCTTGAAGGGGATCTCCTGATTATCCATGAGGAGACTAGGATTAAAACCACTTATGCCGAATTAAATCAGGATACGAAGGAAGGCACCTTTAGTAAGGGCGTGTTTACCGACTATAAGGATATCAAAGTGGAAAGCAGTGAACTGTATATTAACTTTAAAAAGAAGAACGGGGTTTTCTCCGGCGCAGTCCGAGTCAAGCGGCAAAAAAGCAAGGATAAGAACGGTAAAGAAAAGGAGCCCTTTACTTTGCTTTGTGACCGCTTGGAGATGGATATGGATAAAGAAACCTTCATTGCCACCGGTCAAACGGTGGTTTTGGAGCATGAGGATTTTACCGGTCGCTGTCAGCGCCTTGACTATGATAACCAAGGAGAAATCATGGAAATGGTCGGCGATCCGGTGCTGACGCGCAAGGAAGGGGATACGGTCAAGGGTGATCGGATCCGGCTCAACCTGAAGGACGAGACCTTTGAGATCTTGGATAATGCGGAAATGGCCTTTGAGGTTGAAGAGGAAGATGACGCAGATGACGGGGGAAAATAACAGTGTAGGTAGGCCGGTCGCCGGGGAGACATGGTGGGGTGGGGAGGTTTGCACCAGCACCCGGGGGGAATTTGTTTGTCGCCAAAAAAAGATTGGCCAAGAGTATGTCCTGGCCTTTCCGTCCCTGGACCTGATTCGCCGTAATTTCCGTTTGATCTACGGGATTGGGGCCAAGACCGAGGAACTCCTGCGCAAGTCGGGTTATCAGACTTTGGCTGACCTGACGGGCCATCCCCGCTGGGGTAAGGCGGCCAAGGAAGTAATCAACCTGATCGAGGAGAGAAAACTAGACCGGCTCCGGCGCTATGGCGCCAAAGACGAGGAGATTTTGGGGTTTTTCTGCGGTGAGCAGTTGGTCTTTGTGGACCTGGAAACCACAGGTTTTTCCCAACTGCAACCGCTTTTTCTCATTGGTACCATGTCCTTTGCCGGTGAACGGCTGGTCATCAAACAATACCTGGCGCGGGATTATGCGGAGGAAGCGGCGGTCCTGGCGGGCTTTTTGCGGGATTGTGAAGCAAAAGCGGTCATGGTCAGCTTTAACGGTCGCAGCTTTGACTACCCCTATCTGCTGGCGCGTTTGGCCTATCATGGCTTTACCCATAGTTTCAATCCCTTTCAGTTGGACTTGCTCCCGCCCACCCGGCGCGCTTTCCGCGACACCTTGCCCGATTGCCGCCTGCGGACGGTGGAAGAACAACTGTTGGGGGTAGCACGCCATGAGACCTTTAGCGGGGTAAAGATCCCCGAATTATACCACCGTTTTGTCACGGAGAAAAACCCCCGTCTGCTGACGGAGGTAATCGAGCATAACGCCCGGGATCTTCTCTCCATGGCGGCCTTGGTCCGCTTGCTGGCGGAGGAGTTTTGGTGCAGAAACGGGGCTGGACGGTCGCAAGGACAAGAGGACCGGTGAGAGGCAGAAGGAAAAAAGACCGGGCCAGCAGGGGAATATCCCTGCGAAGAAATGGGAATGATCAGATGATCTGACAGGTAACAGCAGGAAGCGGTGAAAAACCGCGGGTGACGGGGGAAGCCCCGGGAGAACTGGAGGTTTGTGGTTTGCGGGTGTTGTTTCATACCTTTGGTTGTAAGGTCAATCAGTACGATTCGGAGTCCTTGGCCAATCTCTTGCGGGAGCGGGGGCATGAGGTGGTCCAGGATCTTGCCGCCGCCGATGTGGTGGTGGTTAATACCTGCACGGTAACGAAAGAGGGGGAGCGCAAGGCGCGCCAATGGATCCGGCAGATTGCCCAGAAATACAGGGATAAGAAACTTGTTGTGACGGGCTGTTATGCCCAGACCAACCCGGAAGAACTGGCCAGCCTGCCGGGGATTGCGTTGGTTACCGGCGTCAAAGACAGGGAGGCCTTGGTGGACTGGGTGGATAAGCTTGACGGTAGACCGGAGCCAGCGGTGGAGGTATCCCTCTGGTCTGAGCAGGAACGGTTGCAATGGCACCCGGCGGACTTTCCCTTTCGGACCAGGGCTTTCCTCAAGATTGAGGATGGCTGCTCGGCCAACTGCAGCTATTGCAAGGTCCCGCAGGCCCGCGGGCCTGTGCGCAGCCTGGCCCCGGACAAGCTGCGCAGCGAATTTGCGCGCTTGTTGGCTAAAGGCCACCGGGAAATTGTGCTGGCCGGCATCCATTTGGGTTGTTACGGCCAGGACTTGGGCACGGACCTGACCGAAGCTGTTGAGGTAGCTGATGGTTTTGCCGGTGATTACCGTTTCCGCCTCAGCTCGGTGGAGCCAACGGATTTTACCCCGGCTTTACTCGAGGCCCTGAAGCATGCGGCCCATCTCTGTCCCCATCTGCACATCCCCTTGCAGAGCGGAAGCAGGACCGTCCTGCGCCGCATGGGGCGGGACTATAGCCCGGAGCAATACGGGGAACTGCTGACAGCCCTGCGGTCGGCCATTCCGGGTTTAGCGGTTACCACCGATGTGATTGTGGGTTTTCCCGGGGAGACGGAGGAGGAGTTTCAAGAGACCATGACCTTTGTGGCCGCTCAAGCCTTCAGTGGCGTGCATGTCTTTCCCTTCTCCCGCCGGGAGGGCACTGCCGCCTATTACCTGCCGGAGCAGATCCCGCGCCAGGTGAAACAGGACCGGTCCAGGCGACTGATTCGCCTGGCTGAAGAGCTGGGCCAGGCCTTTTTACAACAATTCCCCGGTCGTACCATCCGGGTATTGGTGGAGGAGCACCCGGCGGCCCGGGTCAGTGAAGGGTTCTCCGAGCACTACCTTAGGACCAGACTGACGGGGGAATACCCCGTTGGCTCCTTTGTCCTGGGACGGGTCACCGGGGTTGCCGAAGGAATGCTGCTGGCCACACCCGTGACTTAGGCAGGAGGATTTAGCCTGATCCTGTCGAACGAACTATGGGGAGGGAGGGGAGAGAACCAATGAGCGATTGTATCTTCTGTAAGATTATTAACCGGGAGTTGCCGTCGACCATCGTCTACGAAGATGACCAGGTGTTGGCCTTTCGTGACATTAATCCGGCGGCGCCCATCCACGTGTTGGTAATTCCGAAACGGCATTGCGCCAATATCCTCGATCCGGCCACAGTGGAAGCGGGTTTGCCCGCCGCCTTGTTTAAAGCCGTGGCGCAAGTCGCCGCCAAAGAAGGACTGGAGGAAAGGGGCTTTCGGACTGTGGTCAACTACGGCCGGGATGCGGGAGAGGCCGTACCCCATCTCCATCTGCATGTTATTGGCGGACGCGCCTTGGGTTGGCCGCCGGGCTGAGGCGATTTCGGAAAAGGGCAAGGGGACGGAACAGGAATAATTGACACCAGGCGGTGTAATATAGTATAATTTTGAAATGTAAATCATTCTTTTAGAAAGATGGCGGAGAAGAGTGAACTTGTACTCTGATCTGATGCAGGCAGCGGAGGGAGGGATAAATGAATCGTGGCTGAGATAAAAATTGGTAAGAACGAATCCCTTGAAAGCGCCCTGCGTCGTTTTAAACGTCAATGTCAGCGTTCTGGGGTTTTGGCTGAGGCCCGTAAACGGGAGCATTATGAGAAGCCCAGCGTAAGGCGGAAGAAGAAGTCCGAAGCCGCCCGGAAAAGGAGAAGAACGTACTAAAAACAAAGAAGGTTCAACCCCGCGGTTGGACCTTTTTGTATATTCAGGAAAGGCAAGCCTTGATTGTTCCTTTTTGCTTCTGTTTTTCCCTCCGGTAAAAGCGTACAGCTCCTCTAATAGCATTGTGAGGTGAAGAACTTGAAAACAGGCGCCAAGCGAGTGAATCCGGTCACCGTCATCATCCTGTTGTTTGCCATGATTGTAACCTATCTGGCCTATAACCGGACCCTGACCGAGACGTCGCCGCCGGTCTATGTGATCCCCGTGAAGGGCGATCTGACCGGTGGAATGGCGGATTTTGTCCGCCGGGCGGTGACGGAAGCCAAACGGGAGAAGGCCTGTGCCATCCTGGTGGAGATCTCCACCTTTGGCGGCAGCGTTGATGCCATGAAGGAAATTGGGGAGATCTTGGCCGAGGTGGAGCTTCCCGTCTACACTTTTGTCAATGGCAAGGCCATTTCCGCCGGAGCCTATATCGCCCTGGCCGGCGACAAGATCCTAATGACCCCGGCGGCGGTGATGGGCGCCTCCCAGCCCCGGACGGTGCAGGGTAAAGAAGTACCGGAAAAAGAAATGAGCGCCATCAGGAAGATCTTCCGGGCCCAGGCCGAAGCCAGGGCCGCGCGGACCGGGCTGGAACTGGATCCCTTGCTGGCCGAAGCTATGGTGGATCCGGAGATTGAGATTCCCGGGGTGATTGCCAAGGGCAAACTCTTGACCCTTACGGCCAAACGAGCGGTGGAACTGAAGTATGCCGACTATATCGTGGAAAACAGGAATGAAGCCCTAGCTCGGCTGGGCCTGGGCGACACCCGCATTGTCCAGGTGACGCAGACTCCCGTGGAAGGTCTGGTGGCCTTTTTGACCCATCCGGTTGTGAGTTCACTGTTGTTAACCATTGGCTTTACAGCTCTGATCATTGAGGTTTTTACCGCCGGGTTTGGCCTGGCTGGCACGGTGGGGATCGTATCCATCCTGCTGTTTTTTGGGGCGCGTATTCTCTCGGGCTTGGCCGGCGTGGAAGTGCTGCTCCTGTTCTTCCTGGGCCTCATCTTGTTGGTGGTGGAGATCTTTGTGACTCCTGGCTTTGGCGTGGCCGGGATTGCCGGTTTGGCTTCCGTCGGGGCCAGTGTCTTTCTTTCCTACTCCAACAGCAGTGAAGCCCTGCTCTCCCTGGGCCTGTCTACCGTTTGGACACTGGTTTTGGCCGCCTTCCTCTTCCAATACATGAAAAGCAGCGGCCTGTTTCAGCGGCTGGCTTTGCAGACGGCCCAAACAAAGGAGGAGGGCTATACAGCCGTTCCCACTTACGAGGCGTATGTGGGGAAGGAGGGTTTAGTTGTGGGCACCCTGCGCCCGGCGGGGACCGCCGAGTTTGACGGCGAGCGGTTGGATGTGGTCTCCGAAGGGGAATACCTGGAGGCCGGTACCCGGGTGCAGATTGTCCGGACGGAGGGCCGCCGGATTGTGGTGCGGAAGATTAATGAATAAAAAAGTTTATTTGCTTCTTAATAAAAAAGGAATATGGCGAAAAGTAGCCAAGAAGAATAAGAAAAACGACTGGAGGCGATGCCCATGTGGCCACTCTTTCCTGTCTTGGCCATTGGTTTTGTGGTCATACTGATCTTCTTGAACTTTGTTCCCATCGATTTGTGGATCTCGGCTTGGGTTTCGGATGTGCACGTCTCGTTGCTTACCTTGTTTACCATGCGTTTACGCCGGGTTCCCCCGTCCCGGATTGTGTTGCCGTTGATTAAAGCGAAGAAGGCTGGCTTAAATGTGACCGTGGACAAGTTGGAGGCCCACTATCTCGCCGGCGGTAATGTGGATAGGGTCATTGACGCGCTGATTGCCGCCCACCGGGCGGATATCAACCTCAGCTTTGAGCGGGCGACTGCCATAGACCTGGCGGGCCGGAATGTGCTGGAGGCCGTGCAGATGAGCGTTAATCCCAAGGTCATTGAGACGCCGGTGGTGGCAGCGGTGGCCAAGGACGGGATCGAACTGAAAGCCAAGGCCCGGGTGACCGTGCGCGCCAACATCGACCGCTTGGTGGGCGGCGCCGGTGAAGCCACCATCATCGCCCGGGTGGGCGAAGGTATTGTTACCACCGTCGGTTCCTCGGAGACCCATAAAGAAGTGTTGGAGAACCCCGATAAGATCTCCCGGACGGTCTTGGACAAAGGATTGGACGCTGGGACCGCTTTCGAGATCCTGTCCATCGACATTGCCGATGTGGACGTGGGACGTAACATCGGCGCCCAGCTCCAGACGGACCAAGCAGAGGCAGATAAGAACATTGCCCAGGCCAAAGCTGCCGAACGCCGCTTTGCCGCCCTGGCCCGGGAGCAGGAGATGAAGGCCAAGGTTCAGGAAATGCGCGCCCGGGTGGTTGAGGCCGAGGCCGAGGTACCCAAAGCTTTGGCGGAAGCCTTGCGCACCGGTAAAATGGGGGTAATGGACTATTACAACCTGCAGAACATCCAAGCCGACACCTTGATGCGGGACGCCATCGGCAAGGTCGGTGCGGCCAAGACCGGGAGTGAGGCGCAAAATGAGCCCAAAAAATAGGGGGCGTGCGCAGTGAATTCAGAGCTGTTAGGCGTGGTTGCCGTTATTGTCCTCGCCGCCATTGTCGTCATCCTCGAACATCTGGCTGAGTCCCTGCCGGAAAAGTTGTTTCCCCAAAAGCCGGAGCAGCCGCCGTCTCCCCCGCTCCGGCGAACTCAGCCGGCCCAGCGGCCGCCGGTGTCCACCGCAGCCACGACCGGCGAAGGGGCCGGGGGAGAGCAGGGGGACGTTGCTGCCAAGCGGAATGTCCCAAAGGATTTAAGCACCGATTGGGAGAGCGACTGGATCGATGATGATGCTGGACTGTTTTGGGCCGATCCTGGCGGAGACGAAAGTTTTGCCCAGGATGGCATGGAGGAAGGAGCCGCTTTTGCCGGTGAGCCCGACGCCTGGCCCGGCCTGGCCTTGACGTCCGCCGGGGGGACGGGTTTTGCTTCCGGAGGGGAAAGCCGGGATTATGCGGCATTTACCAGGGATAATCCGACGACGGCCATTGTGATGCAAGAACTGTTGGGACCGCCCCGGGCCCGGCGTCGCCCGGGATCGCGCCGTTAATTTAAAAAAAGGCAGAAGAATCCTCCTGGTTTTTGGAGGATTTTCCTGTGCTAAAACGAAATACTCTCTTTGCCAATTTTTCTAACAAGCTGAAAAAGGGGTTGTCGGCAGTTGGAGGTAATGGATTATTTTTCCATAATATGGAAGAGGCGCTGGCTGATTATCACCCTGGTGCTTGTTGCCGGGATTTCCAGCGGTATCTTGAGCTTGATGATGACCAAGATCTATGAGGCAAAGACCAGGATTTTGGTGAAAGACCCCCGGAGCAGCAGCGTTTCCTTCCTGGAAGAGCTGGGCGGTATGTCGAAGAACCATATTGCCAACTATGTGGAGATCCTGAAAAGCCGGACACTCCTGCAAGAAACTACGGAACGTCTGGGCCTGCCAACGGATCCCGAAGACGAAAGCTTTAAAAGGCTGCATAAATCTATTTTTGTCCAACCCACCCAAGGGACGGATATCATTGAGATCCGGGTGGAATCGCCGGACCCAGCCGAAGCAGTGCGAGTTGCCAACATGCTTGTGGATACCTTCATCTCCCGCAATCTCCACGGCAACCGGCAGGAGGCCCAGAGCGCCCGGGTCTTCATTGATGAGCAGACCAAAAAAGTCCGTGCTGATCTGGAAGCCTCGGAGATCAAGTTGGAAGCCTTCAAGAAGGCCAATAATATCATGGATCCCGTGGGCGAGGCGGCAGAGATGGTAAAACAACTGGCTTCACTTGACCAACAGTTGGCCGCCACCCAGGTGCAATTGGATGAGGCCAATGCCAAGTTGGAGGGGATCCGTGCCCACCTGGGCTCGGAGAAGGAATATGTCACCGCCACCCAGACTATTAATACCAACCCCATTGTATTGGAATACCGGAAACACCTGGCCGAACTGGAGATGGAGCTGGCGGCGGCTTCGGAGAAGTATACCAACCGCCATCCGGTGGTGCTTTCCCTCCAGGCCCAGATCAATGAAGTCAAACAATTGATGAGTGCTGAGGCGGCTAAGGTCCTGGAGAGTGAGACGGTGGCTTTAAACCAGGTCCACCAGCAACTTTACCAGGAACTGTTACATGTTCAGATCCAGCGGATTGCGGCGGAGGAGCGTTGCAAGGCCCTGAAAAAGGTCATAAACACCAAGGAGTTAAGCTTCCGGACCCTGCCGGAGAAGGAGATGCAATTGGCCCGCTTGGTCCGGGAGAAGACCATCTTGGAGAACACCTTTGTTTTGTTGAAGAATAAGGACCAGGAGTTCCGGATTATGGAGAGTATCCAGCTGCCGGATATTGAAGTGATCGACCGGGCCATCCCCGTTAAGGATCCGGTGAAACCCAGGAAATTGTTGAATGTCCTGGTGGCGGTGTTCTTGGCCCTCTTTGCCGGCAGCGGGCTGGCATTTCTGCTGGAGTACATTGATACCTCGGTCAAGAGTGTGGATGAATTGGAAAAACTGCTTGACCTGCCGGTTTTGGGCCAGATTCCCGACGAGGAAACGAACGGGACATCAAAATCCCTGTATAACGGAGTATTTCGCCATACGTCTTCCAAATCGACCGGGCATAGGGGGTGGCACGGATGAGTGAAGGCCCGAAGTTAATCACACATTCGGATCCCAAGTCACCGATTTCGGAGGCTTACCGGATCCTGCGGACCAACATTCAGTTTGCCGGATTGGATAAGCCATTGAAGCGGGTGGCCATCACCAGCAGTATCCCGGGGGAGGGCAAGTCCACCACCATGGCCAACTTGGGCGTGACCATGGCGCAAGCCGGTACTAAAGTGATCATTGTCAATGCGGATCTGCGCCGGCCTTTCATTGGCAAGCTGTTTGGGTTAAGCGAGCATATCGGTTTGACCACGGTCTTAATGGGCCGGGTCAGCCTGGATGAGGTCATTATGCCGACGGCCGTCCCCAATCTGTTTGTGCTGCCGAGCGGGCCGATTCCCCCCAATCCCTCCGAACTTTTGGGCTCTCAAGCCATGGCCAATCTTTTGGCAGAGTTGGACAAGAAGGCCGACATCGTCCTGATTGACTGCCCGCCGGTGATTGCCGTGGCTGATACGGCCATTCTGGCTCCGAAGGTGGATGGGATCATCCTCTTGGCCCGCATTGGTCATGTGCCCAAGGACCTGGTGCTGAAGACCAAGGCCAATCTGGAGGCGGCCAAGGCCCGGATCCTGGGGGTTGTGGCCAGCCGCGTTAAGATCCAAGGCTCCCATAACTATTATTACTACTACTACTACTACTCCGAGGACAAAAAGCCGGAGGGTAAAGGGACAAGGTAGCCAAAGATTCCGCAAAAGCCGTTGCTTCTTCGATGGCTTTTCTTATGCCGCCATTATCGGAATTGTACCGACAATTTATGTATACCATATACTTACGCCGCAGACGGAGGAAGAAAGGGAAGCTTGTGGAATAGAAGATAGATTGGCATGAACCGGACGGGGGTGACTTGTACCTTATGTTGGAGTTTAGCAAAAGAACCAATACTTTGGAGCAGACCGAATATAAATACAGTTTGCAAGATGTGGCCGAGCCCCATCTTTACCGGTCGCTTTTCAACTATGATGAAGCGCCGAAGATCCCTTTTAACCACAGGCATGTGCCCATGCGGCCGCCGGAGGAGATCTGGATTACCGACTCCACCTTCCGCGACGGGCAGCAGGCCCGGGAACCATACACTGTGGAACAGATCGTTGACTTGTATAAGATGCTCCACCGCTTGGGCGGGCCCAAAGGGATTATCCGCCAGACCGAGTTTTTCCTCTACAGTGAGAAGGATAAAGAAGCGGTGCGCCGCTGTATGGAACTGGGTTACCGGTATCCCGAGATCACCGGCTGGATCCGCGCTGTTAAACAGGACTTTCAGTTGGTAAAAGAAATGGGACTTAAGGAAACGGGCATCTTGGCCAGTTGCTCTGACTACCATATCTTTAAAAAATTGAAGATGACCCGCAGACAGGCGATGGACCAATTCCTTTCCATTGTCAAAGAAGCCTTGGCCATTGGGATTGTGCCCCGGGTCCACCTGGAGGATGTGACCAGGGCGGATTTTTACGGGTTTGTGGTGCCCTTCTGCATTGAGCTGATGAACCTCTCCCAGGAGAGCGGGATTCCCATTAAGGTCCGGGCCTGCGATACTTTGGGTTTTGGCGTGTCCTATCCCGGCGTGGCCCTGCCCCGGAGTGTACCCGGGATCATCTACGGCCTCTGGCATCATGCTGGAGTCCCCAGTGAACAGTTGGAATGGCACGGCCATAACGATTTTTACAAGGCTGTGGCCAATGCGGGTACGGCTTGGCTTTACGGCTGTTCCGGCGTGAACACCACCCTGCTTGGCATCGGCGAACGGACGGGTAACTGTCCCTTGGAGGCCATGGTCTTTGAGTACGCTGCGCTGCGGGGGACCATGGACGGGATGGAACCGACGGTGATCACCGAGATCGCCGAGTACTACACCAAGGTCATTGGTTACAATATCCCGCCGATGACACCCTTGGTGGGTAAGGAGTTCAACTTTACCCGCGCGGGGATCCATGCCGACGGCTTGCTGAAGGATGAAGAGATCTACAACATCTTTAACACGGAAAAACTCCTGAACCGCCCGGTGGTGGTGGCGGTGAACGAGCATTCCGGCGCGGCGGGCCTGGCCCACTGGGTCAACAGGTATTTCAACCTCAAGGGTGACAAGGCCCTGGATAAAAAGGATCCGCGGCTGTTGCGGGTGAAGGAATGGGTGGATGCCCAGTATGCAGCGGGCCGGAACACCGTCATCGGTGATAATGAGTTGGAGCAGGCCATCAGGCGCTTGGCCCCGGAACTGATGGTGGAGTTAACGGGGAATAAGTAAACGGCGACATATATAGACGGACAAAGCGAGGGTGCAGCAGCCCTCGCTTTGGTTTTTTTGTGGTGTTTTTTTTCAGCGCAGGCGGGAGGAGTTGAAGAGCCAGTCCCAGAGGCTGTGGGGACGGCGGCATTCGGCGCAGACCTCCCGTGGCCGCTCTGTCCATTTAAACTCCTTTTCCACGGTCTGGCGGCAAAAGGCGTTGGGTAATAGGCCCGTTTCTGCGCAGACGGACAGCACCACCCGGCGGTGGTCCAGACAATAGCTGACCGGGGCGGTACTGACGGTGAAATCCTCGGTGAACCGGGGACAGGAGGGCGTAGCCAAAAGGCCGGTCCCACGGCAGATGGTAGCGGACACGATTCCGATGGGCCGGGGGAAGTCCCGGGCGGGCAGGGTAGCCCGGATCTGCTGGACAAAAGCCTGCCAGACCGGGGCGGCCACTTTCCCGCCGCCGCCGGGTAGGGGCCGGTTTTCGTCATCGCCGATATAGACCGCAGCCACCAGATCCGGGGTATAGCCCACAAACCAGGCGTCCCGGGCTCCTTGGCTGGTGCCGGTTTTGCCAGCCACGGGAAAGTTGAAGGCTGCACCCACTTGCGGTGCGGTCCCGCCGGGCCCCAGCGCATCTTTGAGGGCAGCGGTGAGCAGGTAACTGAGTTCCGGCGGGACCACGGCGGTCCGGGCCGGGGTATGCTCCCACAGTACCCGGCCCTGCCGGTCCCGGATCCGGCGGATGGCGTAGGGCTTAACGGCTTTCCCGCCGTTGGCGAAGATGCAGTAGGCGCCGGCCAGCTCCAGGGGGCTGACCTCCTGGGCGCCCAGGGCCAAGGAGGGCAGGGGCTTTAGGGGAGCGGTGATGCCGGCCCGGCGGGCCATGCTGATCAGGGTCTCCCGGCCCAGCAGTTCCTGGAGGCGGACCGCCGCCACGTTGCTGGACTTGGCCAGGGCCTCCCGGAGTCGGAGAAAGCCTTGGGGGCCGGTTGGCCGCCCGCGGTCGGTGGGGCTATAGACCCGGCCACCGCTTTTGATGGTCAGGGGGGCGCAGGAGATCTGGGAGGCCAGGGTATAGCCATGTTCCAGGGCGGCTAGGTAGAGAAAGGGTTTGAAGGCCGACCCTGGCTGCCGCCGGGCGTCGGTGGCGCGGTTGAAAGGGGAAAGCTGGTAGTCGGCCCCTCCGACCAGGGCCCGGATCCCGCCGTCCTCCGGGTCTAGCGCCACCAAGGCCCCTTGGGGTTGGGGGACACCCTGGCGGTCTTTGGCGCCTTGGCACAGTTGTCCGCTGAGAGCGGCCTCGGCCGCCTGCTGCCAGCGGGGGTCCAGGGTGGTCTCCAAGCGCAGCTCGTTCCAGTTAATGGTTTCCACCGCTTTACCCAGGCGGGCGGCGGCCTCCTTGCGCACAAAGTCTAAAAAATAGGGGGCAAAGACTCGTAGACTCCGGGGACCGGAGCCTTGCAGGCGCAGGGGTTCCCGGCGGATGGCCGCCGCCTCCGCCCGGCTGATGGCGCCGGTGGCCACCATCCGATGCAGCACCAGGTCGATGCGCTTGTGGGCTGCCGCTTGATTCAGATAGGGGGAGTAAAGGGCGGGGCCCCGCGGCAACCCGGCCAGCAGGGCCAGTTCCTTCCGGTTAAGCTCCGCCGGCTTCCGGCCGAAGTAGGTCCGGGCGGCGGCAGAGACGCCATAGGCCCCGTGGCCGAAGTAGACTTGGTTGAGGTAGGCCTGGAAGATCTGGTCTTTGCTGTAATGCAGTTCCAGGCGTAATGAGAAAAAAGCCTCTTTGATCTTCCGGGCGAAGGTGCGCTCCCGTGAGAGAAAGAGGTTTTTGGCCAATTGTTGCGTTAGCGTGCTGCCGCCTTGGTCGGCCCGGCCCTGCCGGAGGTCGTGGAGGGCCGCCCGGAGCATGCCCCGGGGGCTGAAGCCCTGGTGCTGGTAGAAGTTGTGGTCTTCCACGGCCAAGACTGCTTGTTGCAAAAACGCCGGGATCTCCTGTAATGGAATGGGAATCCGGTACTCCTTTTGCAATCGTCCCAGTTCCCGGCCGTAGCGGTCGTAGACCAGGCAGGCGGCCTCCGGATCCGGCAGCGGCAGCGGCTTGGCAATGACCAGCAGCGCCAAGGCCCCGCAGGCCGCGGCAGCCAGCCAGAGCAGGAGCAGGCAAAGGTGTAACACCCGCCGGAACATGCCAATAATCCCCCAGTGCTTTCATCTTTCATTTTCAACACGAGGAATTTCCCAGGTGAACAGGACTCCCAAAGGTATCTTCCGGCTTCAGGCCATGGCAGGAATGGCCTGGCGCAGCCGGGCCGGGAGCGTGGTTTGGTAGACCCGGTAGTCGAGATCGGGAAAGATATTGTCTTTATATTCCAGATCACTGAGGTAGAACTCATCGATGGCATTGGCGTTGATCTGATCATAGAGGCGCAGGAAGCGGCTGATATGGTCCCGGGTGCGCTTGACCGCATATTCCACCATGGTGCCGGTCTTCATAATAAAGGCCCAATCGCTGCTTTGGGCCAGGAGCAGTTCCCGGGCCGATTGGTTCAGGGCGCGCCGGAGCAGGCCGTCGGCCTCGGGGAAGCGGTTGGCCAGTTCGGTCATGCGCTCGGCGGCCTGGTGCAAGTGGCGGTAGATCCAGTCGTTGCTCCCCTCCAGCCAAACTTCGTTGTAGCCCTTGTAACCCCAGGAGGATTCGGAGGGGGTGGAGACCTGGTTCCGCGGGTAAATGGCAAGATAGTCAATGGGGGAGATCAGTTCGATGTTCTGCTGGTCGTAGGCAATCTTGCGCAGCAGGAAGTCCAGCCATTGCGGGCCCTCAAACCACCAATGGCCGAAGAGTTCCGCATCGTAGGGGGAAACCACGATGGGCCGCCGGTCCATGATCTCCACCAGGTATTCGATCTGCTTCTCCCGGTTAAACATGAAATTACCGGCGTGCACAGCCGCTCGTTCGCGGGCAATCCAGGGGATGTAGGGCTGTTTGTCTGCAGTCTTGCCGGTGATCCGGTGGTACTTGATGCCGGTGTGCACCCGCAGGCCGCTGGGGTGGATGTAAGGCCGGATATAGTCATACTCCAGATCGTAGCCGATATCCCGGTAGAACTCCCGGTAGTAGGGATCGCCCGGGTAACCCTCCTGGGCGCTCCAGACCTGTTTGGAGGATTCCAGGTCCCGGCCGAAGGCGGCCACGCCGGATGGGCAGTAGACTGGGGCGAAGACCCCGTATTTGGGGCGGGGCGAGGCATGGAGGATCCCGTGGGCATCGGTGAAAAAGAAGCGGATGCCGTACTCCCGCAGGATCTCGTCGTCCCCCGGATGGTAGCCGCACTCGGGCAGCCAGATTCCCCGCGGCGGGCGGCCGAAGAAGCGCGTATATTGCTCCACGGCAATCCGGACTTGGGCCCGAACCGCCTCCCTCTGCAGCATCAGGGGGAAGTAGCCGTGGGTGGCCCCGCAAGTGATCAGCTCCAGGTGCCCCTGCTGCTGCAGGCGGCGGAAGGGTGTGATGATATCGCGGCCGTATTTTTCCTCATAAAACCAACGGGCAAAGGCAAAGTTTTCCCGGTACATGAGGGCGGAGTGGTGAAACTCCGGCAGCCAGCGGGTGCGCTCCACCTCCTTCTCGGCCAGCTCCAGCAGGCGGCGGAGGTGGCGGGAGTAGCGCTCCTGCAACAGTGGATCGCTCATCATGGAGAGCAAAGGCGGGGTCAAGGACATGGTGAGGCGGAAGGGAACCCCTTCGCCGGCCAGGGTCTCGAAGACGCGCAGCAAGGGGATGTAGGTCTCGGTCATGGCCTCGAAGAACCATTGCTCCTCCAGGAAATGTTCGTATTCGGGATGGCGTACGAAGGGCAAGTGGGCATGCAGGACCAAGGACAGGTAACCTTTTTTCAAATCATCCTTCCTCCCTCGTCCGGTGATGATAGGTCTGGCGCTCCACCACAGGCGTAATGGTGATGGTTTCGTCGCCCGCGGCGGAGGTGGCCTCCACCGGGATCCGGAATTTGCCGTCGGGCAGGGCCATGCGCAGGGTGAAACTGCCGTCCGGCCTTAAGGCAATGGGTTGACCGTCAATGGTTAGACGGGCATCGGGTTCGGTGGCGCCGAAGACGATCAATTCACAATTGACCACAAGCCAGAACCCCCGCTCTTTTTGGCGGGCGCCAAAGGAAGGACTGCTGATGCTGCTGACCGCGCCGGAGCCAATCTCCCTTTCCAAACGTTTGATCAGGGACTCCACCAGTTCGGCGGAGTTTGACCCCGGTCGGCCCCAGCCGGCCAAGCGGTACAGCTTTCTGAAGTCTTCTTCGATTACCATCCAGTCCCCGTCAATGATGGGTGAGACACTGTCCCTGGGCGTTTTGACCACATTGGACCGGGCCAGGATGACAAAACCCTCACAGGGGTGGAAATAACCCAGATCCACCCGGTAGGCGCGGTCGGGCCCGTTGACATGGATGTACCAACTGCGGGTGGACCCGTCAATGGGAATGTCGAAGAGATGTTTATCCTCACCATCCTTGGTTGCGGCTTCGGTTACCTCATAGACGCGTAAGGTCAGGGGGACGGTTTCCCAATTGCCGAAGAGACTCGTCAAACCTTGGTAGGTGTCGGTGGAATAGTCCCAGTAGGTATAGACCCAGTAGGGATCACGGACCATCAATACGATGCGTGTCTGGTTGTAACTGAAGGGTAGTTCATTGTCATCCCCGGGTCCCACGGTGACCTCGGCGTGGGGAGGGTCCTCCGGACGGGGCTCGATCCATGCGGTGGCTTCCGTTTTGGGGTTTGTTTCCGTTGCCGGTGGAGCGGTGGTGGACTGGAGGATGGTCTGGACCGTTTGTTCATCGACTGTTCCGCGGCCATCCTGAATTTGTTGGACTTCTGCCAGCCCCAGAAGTTCGCTGCGACCCATGTTTTCCAGGTCTTCTATGGTCATCTCAATCCCCCTTTCCTTAATCTTTGCAAATCACTTTAATAATATGGCTGCCCAGAGTTGGAAATATACGAAGGATCATAAGGAGAACTCCCAATAAAACGGGGGGAGGAAAACCGGGGACAAGGGCGAAATTCATTTGGCAAAGCAAGAAGGAGGGGTAAGATGCAACAGACGTTAAAAACCTTCATCCTGCTGACAATGGTGTTTTTGGGGGCGATGGCGGCGCTGGCCCGGGCCGAGGGGATCGAACTGGAGCAACGGATGCGTGTTGCCCCCTTTTTAATGGAGGGACTGCTCCAGGTGGCCAGCGGCGATCTGGATGGCGACGGCCTGTGCGAGTTGGTGGTGTTGGGCCGCGATTATACCGAACCCCAAGTGCTGGTCCATGTGTTGAAGGCCGACACTGAAAGCGGTGAGTTGGCACAGGTTTGGCAGAGCCCTAATATTCTGGAAGAAAGGAGCCCGGCCCACCTGGCGGTGGGCGCCTTCCTGACCCAGGGGCGCCGGCTGATCCTGGTGCTGACCAACAACCGGGCGGAGCTTTATGGCTGGGAGGAGAAGCAAGGCTATCGGCGCCAGGCGGCCTACACCCATAATATTGCCCCCGGTGAGGTGACGGCCGGGGACCTAGACGGCGACGGCCGGGACGAGCTGATTGTCGCCCGGGTGGCGAAAACGGGCTTGAAACACTATTACGAACAGTTGCTGGTCTACCGGGTGGAAGAGGATGAACTGGTCCTGCTGAGCGAAGGGCCGGTTCTGGGCAATATTCGCGCCGTGGCCGCCGGGGACCTGGACGGCGACGGCCGGGACGAAGTTTTGGCCGAGGTGGGTAAGGCCAGCGCCGACGGGGAGATCCATATCTACAGCAATGAAGGAGCAAAGTGGGTCCGCCGGGCCGAACCGGTGACGTTGGCGGACGGAGCGGTCTACGGGATGACCGTCACCCGGGGGACGGAGGGCTCCTTTGTCTATACCGCTAGTGAACAGGGTTGTTTGCATATTTTCCGCTGGACCGGCAGTGGGCTGCAAGCGGTGGCGGAGAAAAAAGTTAACTTATCTTTGTACAGTGTGGCGCCGGGGGGATTCTGGGCTGATCACTGGGGACTGGCGCTGCTCTATTACCCCAATGGCCTGTGGGTGTTGGCCGGGCCGGCCAATCCAGGGATCATGGCGCTAGAGGAGGCGCTGGCCGTAAAGACCAAGGTGGACTCCGCAGAACCCGCCCAAGGACTGGTTCCTTCAGAAGGGAGTATGCCCGAAACAGGGGGAGAAGATGCTCCGTTGTCCGTGGGTGGGCAGGCGGAGGCTGTCCCTGCCGGGCCGGACAATCCAGGAGTTGACGGTCCGGGGGAAACGGTGACAGCGCCGGAAGCTGTGCCCCAAAAGTGAGCCCGGGGCCGGCTTGTAAGCTGCCGGGGTACGCCAGAGGCGACTGGGAGCAAGAGTGGGCAAAGACAGGACGGCGGGTCCGCGGCAAAGCGGGCGGGTGGAGCCCCTTGGCACCGGTAGGAACGGCAGGAAGGAAAACAGGAGGAGAACGGAGCAGATAACTGATGAAGAAAAGGGTCTTGGGCATGCTGGCATGCTTGACGCTCTTGGCGCTGAACGTTCCCGCCGCCATGGCGGAGACAGCGGCGTCCGCCGGGGATCTGGTGGGGGAAACAGCGGGGGAACGGGTGATCCCTCTCCGGGTGATGACCTATAATATTCGCTTTGGCAAGGGCTGGGACGAACAATGGGACTTGAAACGGACGGTGTCGGTGATCCGCACGGCCAACCCGGATATCATCGGCCTGCAGGAGGTGGACCGGGAGTGGTCCTCCCGCAGCGAATTTACGGATGTGGTGACCGAACTCGCCTATGAGCTGGGCATGTTCTATACCTTCTCCACGGCCATGGATAAGGCCCCGGGTTTCCCCGGCGGGAAGTTCGGCAATGCGGTCCTGAGCCGCTACCCCATCCTGGAGGTGGTAAATAGGGGCTTGCCCGGCGCCGGGATGGGCCGGAGCATTGCGGGGGTGAAGATCCTCCTGGAGGATGTGCCGGTGAACTTCTTCACCACCCATCTGGGGTTAAGCGTGGAGGATCGGCGCCTGCAAATGGCCAAAATTCTGCAGTTGTTGGAGGAGGCCGCCGGCCCGGTCATTATCACCGGCGATTGGAACGCCACCGCCGACGCGGAGGAGGTGCAGGCTATCGCCGAGTGGTTCCTGGATGTCCAGGCGGTGGTGGGCAAGGAGCACCTGGGGACCTTCCTCAGCAAAAACAGCCTGGAGCGGCCCAGAATCGACTATATCTTTGTCTCCCCCGAGTTTGGCGTAGACAAGGTGGAGATCATTGAGACCATGGCTTCGGACCATTTGCCCGTGGTGGCTGATCTGACCCTGCGGGTAACGGAGGGGGGCGATTGACGGACCGGGCCGTTTGGCACGCTTTATTATCCACCGTAAGGCAGAAAAATAGTTAAAAAGGGGTTAATTTTTCTTTGTAAGAATCCGATATATATTCCGACATGATATGGCCTCGAATCCGTGACATGAAAAGTGCTTGGGCGAAAAAACCGTGACGGAGTGGGGTCCGACTCGAGGAGGGAAATAGATGGCGAAAAATATCGGTATCGATCTAGGATTTGGTTTTGTGAAAGCTACCAATGGCGAAAAAGACATCATTTTTCCCAGTGTCGTGGGGGCCGGACAAGATTTAACCTATCGCTCAGAGCTGACAACCTATGTGGAGCCCATTGAGAACCTAGCGGTTACCATTGATGGTAAGAAATACTTCGTTGGCGACCTGGCAGTCCGGCAAAGTGAGATTGTCAGCCGTTCTTTAGGTGAGAATCACGCCCAGGACAAAAACACCCGGGTGTTGCTCCTGGCCACATTGGCTTTATTCGTCCGAGGCGAGTCGGACGAGTTTAATGTGGTCACCGGTCTGCCGCCCAGCTATTATCTGGCCTACAAGGATTCCCTGGCGGAGATGATCAAAGGATCGCACACCATTATGTTGAATACCGACGGGACGGACAGGAAGAAGAACATCATTGTGCACCAGGTCAGGATTATCCCGCAACCCATGGGGACGATGTTTAACAGCATCTTTGACGCCAGGGGGAACCTGGAGGATAAGGAACTGGCCCGGAACAAGGTGGGTATCATCGACGTGGGCTTTAGGACCACCGATTTTACCGTTGTGGACAAGCTGGAATACATCGATAAACAAAGCTACTCCACGACAACAGGTATGTCCAATGCCTATGCTATTGTTGCCGATTATCTCCGGAATAAGTACCGGATCTATAAGGAGAACTTTGAGCTGGATGAGATCGTGCAGAAAGCCCAGATCAAAGTGGCTGGCAAGGTCGAATCGTTGGAGCAGATTAAAAAGGATGCCTATGAACAGGTCTCCGCTAAGATCTTGACGGAGATGAACTCCATCTGGGATCAGCGGGATCTGGACATTATCCTCTTGTCGGGCGGCGGCGGCAAGGCCTTGGCCGACCACATCCTGCCGGAGTTGATTGCCCCCAATCAGCTGGTGGAGTCCTCCCAGACCGCCAATGTCCACGGCTATTTGAAGCTGGCGCATAAGCTGTTTGGCCTGACGGTGGTGCCGGACAACCGGCCGAAGTTTGGCAACGGTAATGCCGCGGAGACTGGGGCAAGTGCGGCGGGCAGCGGTGAGGCCGCGGCCACTGAGGCGACCGCAGGGGCGGAACAGAGCAATAGCAATGCCCAAGCCCAACCGCAGCAACAGTCAACGCCTAGCCGTTTTGCCAATAACCGGTTCTTTGAGGACCGGAAGGACCGGAGAGCGTAAGTAAGACGAAAAAGAGGGCGGATGCCCTCTTTTTGGTTGGAAAGAGTAAAGTGAAAAGAGTAAAAGGGAAATGATGGGGTGTAAAGAGTAAAGGGTAAACAGTGGAGCGGGATTGGTTGAAATGAAAAGAGCACCGTGCTTTTTGGCAGGTGCTCTATTTAATGCTATTCAGTTGTCAAACGGGCTTAGGCTTCGGGCAAGCCGCGGGTGACGACCATCTCCTTGACATGGGAAGGTTGCAGGACGGACTTGAGATAGTCGATGGCTTTTTGCGTCATGCCGCCGCCGCAGGTGAAGACATCAACTGCGGCATATCCCCTCTCCGGATAAGTATGGATGGAAATATGGCTTTCGGAGAGCAGGAGCAGGCCGGTAAAGCCTTGGGGAAAAAACTTGTGGGCTTCTTCGGCCAAGATGGTCATATTGGCGCTGCGCGCCGCCTGACGAAGACTCTCCATTAGTAGCTCGGGATCATCGAGCTTTTCGAACTGGCACCCCCAGAAGTCCGCCAGCACATGAGCACCTACAGTATCAAAAGTCGGCATTCCCCTCACCTCATCAATGAAGATAAGATTTTTCTGTCTGGTCAGGAAGAACGTTTTGACCCATAAGCGCCCTGATTTCCCTTTACCCGACATTGCTACCAACGGAGCTCTCGGGATATATGTTAGATCAGGACTTATTCTTTTGTTATAAAGATTTGGGGTCTCATCTCCTTAAACCGTTTCACAAAACAGGACCATCATAGCAAAATTTATTTTAAATGTCAATGAGTTTTTGCAAAATGTTTGTGTTGGAAATTCCCGCCTTTATGCTGGGAAGATGATGTATTTTTTGACGGAGGGGATGGAGGTTTTTGGGCTCGGCGCAGGAAAGAGGGCGGGGCCTGAAGCCTGGGTCCCTTCTAGGCGTTTTTGAGCCGGCATACCATCATAGTGGGGTGAGGGTATGCGAAAGGGACGCGGGCTTTTTTTGATTGTTCTCTCCGACCGGCAACTGCTTTTTTTGTACAGTTTGCTGGTGGTGGCCCTTGGCATTGTGCTATGGCTGCAGGCGCCGCCATCAGTGCGGCCGGTGCTGCCCCGGCAACTGGCTGTACCCGGCCGGCGGATCATTATTGATCCGGGCCATGGCGGGCGGGACCCGGGGGCTTTGGGCCGGACGGGCCTAAAGGAGAAGGAGGTTAACCTGGAGATAGCCCTGGCGCTTCACCGCTTGTTTTCGCGGGTGGGGGCTTATACCGTGCTGACGCGGGACGGCGATTATGACTTGGCGGGCCAGGGGGAGATGCGTTTTCGCACCATGAAGGAGCGGGACCTGTGGGAGCGGGTGAGGCTGGCCAACAAGCAGGACGGGGATGTTTATATAAGCATTCATGTGAACAGTTTTCCGCAATCGATTTGGTCGGGGGCGCAGACTTTTTACCAGGAGGGGGAGGAGGAGAGCAAGCGGCTGGCGGTGGCGGTGCAGACCCAATTGGCCCTGCGGCTGGGGCCGAACAGGCGGAAGGCCAAGGCTGCGGACTACCGGGTACTGAGGAGCACGAAGATGCCGGCGGTCATTGTGGAGGTGGGGTTTATATCTAATCCCCGGGAGGAGCAGTTACTTAGCCAGCCGGAGTATCGGGAGAAGCTGGCGGAGGCCATCTTCTATGGTGTGGTGGATTATCTGTGTGCGCGCCCGGCGGCGCCGGTGCAAAGCGGGGGACGGGTGGGCCATGTCTTCCCGGCGGTACCGCAAAAGCCGTTGGAGCCGGGACAGGTGCGGCTGTATTTTGCGGATCCCAACAATAATGACCTGGCGCTTAGGCCGGAGATCCGGGAGTTGTCGGCGGGGCTGAAGAGCTGGGACCGGGTGGGGCTGATCCGGGCGGTCCTGGCGGAGCTGGGCAAGGGGCCGGGAAAAAACAGCGCCCTTCTGCCGGCAGCCCCGGTGGGGGACTGGGTGAAGAGGGTGAGCTTTAGCCACGGGGTGGCGGTGGTGGACTTAAAGCCGGAGTTTTGCGAGTTTGTCAATGGCGGCGGCGCTTCGGAGCTTTTGGCGGTGTATGCGATTGTGAACACCGTGGCGGAGCTGCCGGAGGTGCAGAAGGTACGGCTGCTGGTGGACGGCCAGGCTGGGATTTTAGGGGACCATGTGGCCTTGGACCGGGATTTTGCCCAGCGGGAGGACTGGATTTTGTGGGAGTGAGGTTGGGGCCAGGAGGCGGGAGTTGTTATATAAAAGAGCCACCCCGGTTGGGTGGCATTATTCTTTCCCTGTGTACTTTAGTTGACTGATGATTGGGCAATTTGTTCGGGGGTAAGCCCGGTGACCTCAAGGATCATCTCCATGGGCAGGCCCTTGGCCAACATTTTTTGGGCAACTTCCAGTTTGCCTTCCAGCTTGCCCTCAAGTTTTCCTTGCTCTTTTCCTGTACTTAAACATTCTTCATATTTTTGCCGAATTACCCTGGATATATTGGATACCATCTTCCTCGCCTCCTCGGGCTCACTGTTTTCCAAGATGGAGAGTACATGGGTTTGTGTGCTCAAATTATTATATATTTTTTCTGATACATAGACAACATGGGTCTTTGCCTACTATTCCGTAGGTAGCAAGTATTTACCGGAATGTAAGGTTTATTTAAACAATTTGTGATAATTAAAAAGGAAAATAGAAAAAGAAGTGGAATGTAAATTTATTGTAAACTTTGTTAATTGGTTTGTTA